>Ga0310810_10011338_pt1 | contig 10420 bp, 10 predicted proteins | sample NCmetagenome_FD_207641 | JGI IMG/M metagenome (GOLD analysis project Ga0310810, IMG submission 207641) | Soil microbial communities from experimental microcosm in Duke University, North Carolina, United States - NC | ecosystem: Engineered > Artificial ecosystem > Soil microcosm > Unclassified ... | reverse complement strand
ACGCCGGCTGTCCCCATCGCGGGTGCCCACCGCTACGGTCTCGCTCATACCGCACCCGAAACAGAGGTACGCGCGCTTGTGGACGCGCAGATGGTGGCGATGGCGCTGCATTCGCGGTGGATGGGTGTCGAGATCGATACGATTCACGCGACAGGTGGAGCTGCGGCGAACCGATCGATTCTTCACACGATGGCCGATGTCTTCGGCGCGACGGTGTACCAGCTCGAAGTGGAATCGTCCGCGGCACTGGGTGCAGCACTTCGAGCCGCGCATGGCGATCTCGCTGTCAGCGATTCACCCGCTGACTGGGAGGATGTCGTACGCGGCTTCGCGGAGCCGGTCGCCACCACGCGGCTGTCGCCAGACTCGCGTCGTCACGAGTTCTATCGCGAGTTGATGAAGGCATATGCGGCCTGTGAAGCACACGCGCTTGGAAGAGGTCCCGATCCAGAGCCGCTTCTGAGGGCGCTTCCAAGCTGCGCAGGTTGAGCCTGCGCTCGACGCGGTGGGCTGGTCGGGGTTTCGTCGAGCGGAGGCTTCAGCCTCCGCCGACAGTTAGTTGGTCGCGGGTCCGCCGTCGCGGAAGATCGTCAGGCGCTGACCGACTTTAATCGCGTTGCTGCGCAGGCGATTCCACTCTTTCAGCTCCTGCACCGTCGCGTCGTAGCGCTTGGCGATCGAGAACAGGGTGTCGCCCTGACGAACGCGGTAAAGGACTTTCTCGGGCGCGCTCTCGACGCGACGTGCCGCGGGCCGCGCCGCCGCTTTCGCAGGCACGGCATCTGGGACAGCCGTCGCGGATGCAACCGCTGGCGTTTCCACGACCGGGGACGTCGTCTCCGTGTTTGCCGCCAACAGAAGCGTCGGCGCACGCGGGATGATCAGCTGCTGACCAGTCTTCAACGTGGCCTTCGGCGACAAGTAATTGGCTTCGGCAAGATCGGCGCGACTGACCTTGAGCTTCTTCGAGATGCTCAGCAGCGTCTCGCCCTTCTTCACCGTGTGGCGATTCAGTGGCGCGAGATCGTCGGCCGCGACTTCCTGCATGCGCGCGTTGATCACCTCGGCGGTGCCTACCGGAACCTTGAGTTCGTAATCGGTCGCGCGCAGGGGAGTGGTCCAGCGTCGAAGCTCTGGATTGAGCTCCTGAATCGTCTGGACCGGCGTGCCCGCCCACTCCGCGACACGCCGCAGATCAACAGCGCTCGCCAGCGTCACCGTCTCGTAGTCTGGCGACTCGATCGGCACGATGTTCATGCCGTACTGCGAGGGATTGCGAGCGATGATCACCGCCGCGAGGATGAGCGGTACGTAGTCTCGCGTCTCACGCGGAAGATACCGTCGGCTGGAGCTCAGCTCCCAGAAATCGTCGCGTCCTGATCGCTTCATCGCACGCTGCACACGGCCTGGTCCGCCGTTGTACGACGCAAGGGCGAGATGCCAATCGTCGAACATTCCGTACAGCGTCTTGAGGTATTTGGCTGCGGCGCGAGTCGCTTTCTCCGGGTCCGAACGCTCGTCGATATACCAATCGTGCTTAAGGCCGTTCTCGAGCGCAGTACCGCGCATGAACTGCCAGATGCCCTTGGCCTTTGCCCTCGATAGAGCGTTGGGCTTAAAAGCGCTCTCGATCAGCGGGACATATGCGAGATCGAGCGGCAGGCCCTCGGCGCGGAAGACATCCTGAATCATTGGCAGGAAGCGTGCGCCGCGGCCGAGCCCTTCTTCGAGGTAGCCCTTCAAACGCCCTGTGAACAGCTGGACGTAGGAGAGCACGCGATCGTTGAGGGGAATATCAATGTCGTGGACGATTTGCTTTAGGTCTTCCGCGACGGCCTGCTCGGTTTCCTTGCTTGCCGCAGGTGGAGGCTCGAAGGTGGAAATCGCCAGAAGCTCATCGATCGATGCTGGCTCAGAGGCCTTTTCCGCAAACCCGTCACCCTGAGCGAGGGCAGTCACTTCATAGGCGCTGATCCGCTCGACGAGTCGGTCGTACTGTTCCCGGATTCGCGGCTCGGATCTGGCGCCGCCAGGCCACTCCAGCAGGACTTCCAGCGAGCGGTCGAATGCGGTCTTAGCAGTCTCGAGGTGTCCGGCCTCGAGTTCTTTCCGGCCGGTTTCAAAATGTTGATCTGATCGGGCGATGAGATCGGCGACGGGATCGGTCTTGGAAACTGGAGGCGCCGGGCTCTCGGCGACAACCGGCGCTGACCCTGGCTGTGGAGTTCTTGCCCACTTCTTGTTGCCGGCACACCCCACCGCGAGTATCGCGATGAGGCATACACCCCACGACAGGCCGCGGTGAGGAGTCGGCATGGCGTCAGCGTACTCTAGCATCCGGCTGATCAAGGGGTCAAAAGCCCGCGCGAAATGCCACGCAGGCCTATGCAGTTCGAGGAGGTTAACGAGGCCAGCCCGCTTGTTGAAAGACCTTCTGCGATTCGCCGAGGTCTCGCGCGGCAGGTGTGATGATCGTCCGATCACCGACCAACAGTTTCGTTCCCGATCGCAGCGCCGCCCGGACGTCATCCTCACAAATGAACTCTGCAGGGTTATCGGCTCGAGGCGCACCGCCGCCATCCTGACTTGACGTGATGGTCGGCTCAGGGTCGGGAGGCTTGTAGCCGCGCGACGATAAGAAACTGTCGATCCTCGCGGCGAGGGCCTGCGCAGAGATCGTTTTCGGCGCCGCAACGGCCGCGATCTTCGGGAGCGGGGTGCTCGCTGGCTTGACGGGGGCAGCGCTCTCAGTGGCCGACTTGCCTGCTTCTGCACGTGGCGACGAGGCGACAGCTGGACGAACCTCGTAAGCGAGTCGCTTCAGATTGAGCAGATGACGCGGTGAGATGTTGTCTGACGTGATGTTCCCGCCCGGTCCGCCGCACCCGAGGGTCATCGCCGGGTCCAGGCCAGTCGTCAGCCCTATAGATCCATGCGTCGTCGGCGTGTTCACACAGATCCTGAATGCCGGCTTCTTGAGGCCGAACTGCAGGATCACATCTTCATTCTGCGAATGGATGGACATCGTGTGGCCCATCCCGCCATAGCGCAGGATCTGGATGCAACGCTCGCAGCCTTCTCGCCAGTCCTTCACGACGTACCAGGACAGGACCGGACACAGCTTCTCGATAGATAGGGGATAGTCGCGGCCGACGCCCTTCAGCGGCGCGATCAACGCGCGCGTTCCGCTCGGCACAGCGATCCCGACTTTCTCTGCGATATGTGCGGCCGATCGGCCAACCAGTGCAGGGTTGGGCAATCGCTGCGGACTGACCAACGCCTTCGCGAGCAGGTCGCTCTCGCCGTCGTTCATGAAGTACGCGCCTTCGGCCTGGAAGCGGCGGCGCGCTTCTTCAGAGATCGCTTCATCCACGACGACTGAGTTTGGCGACGAGCAGAGGACGCCGTTGTCGAACGTCTTACCCAGGACGATGTCCCGAGAGATCGGCGGACTGCTCGATGTAGCACGGCGCATTGCCCGGTCCGACCCCGTATGCAGGTTTGCCGGCGCTGTACGCGGCGCGCACCAGTCCCATACCACCGGTCGCGAGGATCACGGCAACGTCGCGGTGCTTCATCAACTCCTGCGTGCCTTCGAGCGTGACCGTCCGCATCCAGCCGATCGCACCCGCAGGCGCACCCGCACTCGCGGCAGCTTCCGCCATGATCTCAACGGCGCGTGTGATGCATCGCGCCGCCGATGGATGCGGGCTGATGACAATCGGACAGCGAGCCTTGAGTGCGATGAGCACCTTATAGATCGCCGTTGATGTCGGGTTGGTGGACGGGACAATGGCCGCGACCACGCCGAACGGCTCCGCGATCTCGACGATCTTCCGATCCTCGATTCGGTTGACGACGCCAACTGTTTTCATCGGCGCAATAAATTCGTAAACGCGTCGTGATGAAAACAGGTTCTTCTGCACCTTGTCGGCGACGACACCGTATCCGGTCTCTTCTACGGCGAGTCTCGCCAGCGCTTCAGCATGCGGCGTCACTGCATCAGCCATCGCCGTGACGATGCGATCGATCTGTTCTTGCGTGAACTCGGCGAGGATCGGCTGGGCCTGTTTCGCGGCGCGAGCGAGTGCGCGCGCCTCGGAGATTGATGTCAGGTCTTTGTCGGTCTGGGGTGTGGCTTCCTGAGCGGCCATGAATCTATCGCCGGCTGACGGGCGCTACGGTTTACGACTTCGGGAGAATGCGCTCGACCTCGGCATGTGGCCGGGGAATCACATGCACAGACACCAGTTCACCGACGCGACGGGCCGCGGCCGCGCCCGCATCAGTGGCAGCCTTCACGGCACCGACATCACCGCGAACCAGCACGGTGACATAGCCGGCGCCGATGTACTCCTTGCCGACGAGCACGACGTTCGCGGTCTTGACCATCGCATCGGCCGCTTCCACCGACCCGATCAGCCCGCGGGTCTCGACCATCCCAAGTGCCTCTGATGCCATTGGTCGGAGATAGTATCATTCCGAGTCGAATGCCAAGACAGTCTGCGGGTTTGTTGCTGACGCTCGTGCTGATCGTCCAGGTCGCCGGGTGCTCGAAGAAAGTCGATGACGCGCGTCCGGTGGCGACGCCCTCCGTCAAACTTAGTCGGATGGATGCGGCGGTCGGTAGCCCGATCGATGTGACCTACAAGTTCGATGTTGCGCCCGATGCGCCAGCGTTCACCGAGGACTACACGGTGTTCGTGCACGTGCTCGACAAGGATCGGACCTCATTGTGGGGTGACGATCATCAACCGCGCACACCGACCACGCAGTGGAAAGCGGGATCAACGGTCGAGTACACGCGAACGATGTTCGTGCCCAAGCTGCCGTATGTGGGACCGGCACAGATCGAGGTCGGTCTGTACTCGGTCAAGTCGGGGCAGCGGGTGCCACTCGGTGGCGAGAACACCGGAGATCGATCGATCCGCGTCGCGACCTTCAACATGCAGCTGCCTGCGAACGCGCTCTTCATCGTGTTCCGCGATGGCTGGCACGATGCAGAGGTATCGGGGGAGGCCGGTGTCGAGTGGCAATGGTCCAAGAAGCAGGGCACGCTCTCGTTCCGCAATCCCAAGCAGGACGCCACCCTGATCCTTGACGTCGATCAGCCGGTCCAGGCGTTCACAGAGCCGCAAAAGGTCGAGATAAAGATCGGTGATTCGGTCGTGGACAGCTTTACTCTGGCGGCTGGACAGCGTGAGCTTCGACGGGTTCCTCTGACCTCGGCCCAACTTGGCTCAGGCGAAACAACTGATGTGGTCGTCTTAGTGGACAAGACCTTCGTCCCGGCTAGCATCCCGCAATTGAAGAGCTTAGATCCACGGGAGCTTGGAGTCCGGGTATTCCACGCATTTGTCGAGCCGAAACAATAGGACTGGAGGTCTAAACTGGGCACATGGAATTTCGTTGCCGGCTCGGCACTGCCAACGGCGAGGTAGTCGAAGGCATCTACATCGCAGACAGTGAAGCCCGGTTACGCCGGGACCTTGAAGAAAAGGGCATGTTTGTCCTTTCGCTTCAGCCTAGGGGTGTGTTCTCGGGGCTCTCCGGCCTGGGGACGCGCCGCCGTCGCATCAGCCGGCAGGAATTTGTCGTCTTCAACCAGGAACTCGCGACACTCCTCAAGGCCGGGATGCCCCTGACGCAGTCCCTCGACATCCTCCGTCAGCGCGTTGAAAACCCCACGTTCAAGGCCGTTCTTGACGGCGTTTACAACAAAGTGCAGAGCGGAACCGCCCTCTCGGACGCCTTTTCCGAACATGGCGACTTGTTCCCGGCCGTGTATTCGGCGTCTCTGTTAGCGGGGGAGCGCAGCGGCAACCTGGACTCCGTCATTCGCCGATATGTGGCGTACGAGAAGCTGATTGGCGCCGCTCGACGACGCACGATCTCGGCCCTGATCTATCCGTTGATTCTGATCACGATGATGGCCGTCCTCATCGGCATCATCGTCCTGAAGGTGATTCCGGCTTTTTCGGACTTCTACGCCACTTTTGACCGTCCGCTGCCACTGCTGACCCGGGTGATCGTCGGGTTTTCAAATGCCCTGGGGTCGAATATTCTGGTTCTTGGACCGGCGACGATTGCGCTGGTTGTCGTAGGAATCCTCTGGTTCCGCCAACCGTCCCAGAAGGTCATCATCGATCGGTGGATGCTCAGCATCCCCTGGTTCGGCGCAACGGCGCGGAAGTTCTATACGTCTCAGGTCGCTCGCATGCTCTCGACCCTCTTGGGCGGGGGTATTCCACTCGTCCATTCGATCGAGATTGCTGCTCGATCGACTTCGAACCGATATATGAGCGATGGCCTGGACGAGGTACGTCGGCGCGTTCAGGAAGGTCAGAGCTTTGCGGGCGCTCTCCGGGCCCGAATGGTCTTTCCGGACGTGGCGGTGAAGATGGTCGAAGTCGGGGAGTCCACCGGCGCGCTGCAGGACATGTTGAGCAGCCTCGCCGAGTTCTATGACGAAGAGGTTGAAACCGAAGTCGAGCGGGTCACCAAGCTGATCGAACCGGCGATGCTGGTCTTTATGGGGATCATCATCGCGGCGGTCGTCTTGGCGTTGTACCTGCCGCTCTTCGAGCTGACCTCGGTCGTGGGCGCATAAGGTTTTACTGATGGCAACAGCACCAGCCAATCTGCCTCTGCCGAATCCGGAGGAATATTCCGAGGAACTCGCCCGTGCGCGGATGTTAGCCGAGCGCTATCGGCTCGACTTCATCGACATGGAGGAGTTCCGGATCGATCAGGATCTGTTCCGATCGATCCCAGCCGACCTCATGCTGCGGTATGGGTTCGTGCCTCATCGTCGCGAAGGCCGGTTCCTCGTGATCGTCGTGTCCGATCCAACGGACCTGCCGATGATCGACGAGCTCGGCGTGATCCTGCGCACACCTATCAAGGTCACCGTGGGCGCGCCGTCGGCGATTCAGTCGATCCTCAAAAAGAGCGAGAGCTCACAGCGCGTCCTCGAGGAAGCGACCGAGGCGTTCGAGCTGCAGGTCCTCAAAGAAGACGAGACCGGCGCCGACGAGAATCTGACTGTCGAACGGTTGACCAGCGATATCAGCCCAATCATCAAACTGGTCGACTCGACGATCTACACCGCAATCCAGCGCCGGGCGAGCGACATTCACATCGAGACCGGCGACGATGCGGTCCACGTGAAGTACCGAATCGACGGCGTGCTGCAGCCAGCCATGCGTCCAATCGGCAAGCAGTTTCATAGCTCGATCATCTCGCGCGTGAAGGTGATGGCGGAGCTCGACATTGCCGAGAAACGCGTCCCACAGGACGGCCGATTCAAGGTCCGCATGCCTGGCAAGACGATCGATTTCCGCGTGTCGGTCATGCCGAGCGTCCACGGAGAGGACGCGGTCATCCGTATCCTCGACAAGGAGTCGATCAGCGAGCAGTTTACGCAGTTGACGCTCGACATCCTCGGCTTCCCCGAGCTCGAGCTTCGGCGGTTTCGGAAGTACATCCGCGAGCCGTACGGCATGGTCCTCGTCACCGGGCCCACCGGCTCAGGTAAGACGACGACCCTTTACGCAGCACTGTCGGAAATCAAGTCAGTCGAAGACAAGATCATCACGATTGAAGATCCTGTCGAGTACCAACTCCGCGGAATCACGCAGATTCCCATCAACGAGAAAAAGGGGCTGACCTTTGCACGGGGATTGAGGTCGATCCTCCGACACGACCCCGACAAGATCATGGTGGGCGAGATTCGCGATCCTGAGACCGCGCAAATCGCCATCCAGTCGGCGCTCACGGGCCACCTCGTCTTCACGACGGTCCATGCGAACAACGTCGTGGACGTGCTCGGCCGATTTCTCAACATGGGCGTCGAACCTTATCAGTTCGTGTCGGCATTGAATTGCGTAATGGCTCAGCGGCTCGTGCGACTCATCTGTTATCACTGCAAGCGGCAGACGCCGGTCGATCCGGCGCAGCTCGAAGAGGCTGGACTGAACGTCGATCTCGCTCGCACGCACACGTTCTATGACGGCGCGGGCTGCATCGAGTGCGGTGGCACGGGCTTTAAGGGCCGCACGGCCATTTGTGAACTACTGAATCTGTCGGATCGCATCCGTGAGATGATCCTCGACAGGCGCCCCGCCTCTGAGGTGAAGAAAGCCGCACACGAAGACGGCATGCGCTTCCTCCGAGAATCTGCGATTGAAAAGGTACTCACGGGGCTGACGACGCTGCGTGAAATCAATAAGGTGACGTTCGTCGAATGAGCCTCTTAGCCTCCTGGCTGGCGAGCCCACCGCTTGACGCCGCGATCGAGATCGCGCCCGAGGCGGTCTCCATCGCTGTACTTGGCGGTCGCGGCCAGAACGCCGTCGTTCAGGGTTACGCCGTCGAGCCAATGCCGAGCGGCGCCGTGGTGCCGTCGCTCATGGGCGTGAACATGCCCGACCGCGACGTTGTGGTGCGGGCGCTGCGCGCCGCCTGCGACAGCGTCGGCGTGCGTCCGCGGCGAGTTGCCCTGGTCGTGCCCGATCTCGTCGGGAAGGTCTCCCTGGTTCGCTTCGATCAGACCCCGGCGCGTCGTGACGATCTCGACCAGTTGATTCGCTGGCAAATGAAGAAGTCCACGCCGTTTCCAGTCGAGGACGCCTGCGTCACCTACAGCCCGGGAACGCGTGGCACGGACGGCAACGAGTTCGTGGTGGTGGCCGCTCGTCGCGAGATCATTCGCGAGTACGAAAGCGTGTGCGAGGAAGCGGGCATCGAGGCCGGACTCGTCGACCTGGCCACCTTCGGCGTCGTGAACCTGTTTCTGAACTCGGGACCGGTCGCCAACGGCGACTGGCTCGTCGTGCACATGCGCCCGGAGTACACCTCGATCGTGATCCTCCGGCGCGAGGACCTGATTTTCTTCCGCAATCGAGCGGAAGGTGACGAAGAGGCACTGCAAGACGTCGTGCACCAGACCGCGATGTATTACCAGGATCGGCTCGGTGGACGAGGCTTCACGCGCATCCTGCTCGGTGGGCTCGGAAAGGCGCCGGGCGCCGTTGACATGGCTCGTCGCAATCTCGAGGAGCACATGGGAGCGTCGGTGGAGCCGATCGATCCGACTCGCGGCGCCGCACTCACAGACCGCATTCAACCCACGCCGGAATTGATGGCCACGCTGTCACCCCTGGTGGGCATGCTGCTACGCACGCGGCGGGAAGCGGTAGCGGTCTGATGCTGCGCACAAATCTTTCGACCCGGCCGTTCTACAACATCCGTGCGGTGCAGGCCGCGCTCGGCGCCCTCGTGGCCTTCGTCATCCTGTTCACAATGTTCAACGTGATCAGTCTGCTGCAGTTGGCCACGAGCCAGCGGTCACTCGGTGCTCGCGCCGTGCAAGCGCAGAACGATGCCGCGAAGCTGAAGGCCGATGCCGCACGCGTCCGCGCGCAGATAAACGCCAAGGAACTCGAAACTGTTTCAGCGGCGGCGCGAGAAGCGAAGTCGATCATCGAAATGCGGGCGTTCTCCTGGACCGACCTGTTGGCGCAGTTCGAGAAGACGCTGCCGGAGAACGTCCGGATCACAGCCGTCCAGCCGCGACTCGAAAAGGACGGTCGATTCATCATTGGCATGCGTGTCGAGGCCAAGGACATCGGTGACCTCGAGAAGTTTCTCGAAGAGCTCGAGATGACCGGCGCATTCCACAACGTCCTGACGACCGACGAGCAGGCGACCGACGACGGATTGCTCGAGGCGGTCATCGAAGGGTCGTACGTGCAGCAGAGCGCGAGCGCCGCTGGCGAGAAGTCCGTGGCCAAAGCGACGACAAACGGCGGGAGGGCGCTCAGTGACTGACAGCCATGTCATGAGGCTCGTTCGCCGCGTCGTCGATGAGCATCGGCGCGCGGTGATCATCATTGCCGCGGCGTTCGTTGTGAACGTCCTCCTTTATCTGTTCGTCGTGCGTCCGCTCAATCAGAGCGTCGCTACAGTCGAACAGCGCACGGTGGCAGCAGAGCAGGCGAAGGCCGCGGCGCAAGCAGAATTCGACCGCGCCAACGGCACGTTGACCGGCAAGGATCGCGCGACCAAGGAACTCGGCACGTTCTATTCGATGGTGCTGGCGCAGGATCTGTCTGGAGCACGGCGACTGACCTATGGACGCATGCAGCGGCTCGCACAGGAGAACCGCCTCGCGTATCAGGGAAGCCGCTACGAACCGGTCGAGGAGCGTGGCAGCACGCTCACGAAGCTCAAAGTGAATGTGGAGCTGACTGGGACGTACAACAACCTGCGCAGCTTCATCCACGCGATTGAGAGCGCACCGCAGTTCGTGGTGATCGAGAATATTTCGCTGGCAGAGGGCAGCAACGAAGGAACGCTGCGTCTGGCCATGGATTTGTCCACGTACTACCGGAGCGCCGGTAAATGACGCGCACGCGGG
>Ga0310810_10011336_pt1 | contig 10421 bp, 11 predicted proteins | sample NCmetagenome_FD_207641 | JGI IMG/M metagenome (GOLD analysis project Ga0310810, IMG submission 207641) | Soil microbial communities from experimental microcosm in Duke University, North Carolina, United States - NC | ecosystem: Engineered > Artificial ecosystem > Soil microcosm > Unclassified ... | reverse complement strand
CGAAGCCGACCTTCGATCCCTGGGCGGCGAAATGCTCGACGATCGAGGCACCAATGCCCGAGCCGCCGCCCGACACGAACACGCTGCGGCCCCTGAGGCTGGGATAGGTCGCGAAATCAGGCATGGCCCCTCACAGATCGGAAAGACGGAAGACCACTTCGCCCGCGAGCACCGCGCCGGCCGCGAGTCGCGAAAGGCCGACCTGCCCGTTGGCGTGGCTCACCGGCTCGACGCAGAAATGCCGCTCGCCAGGTGGGATGTATATCACGACATGGCGAAAGGGCTCGGAGGCTTGGAGATCGAGCCGCAGACGGCGCTGCGGCCACAGGATCATCGCCTGCCCATCCCAGCCATCGAAGCAATTGTCGAGCCTGACGGCGTCGACTCTGCGGGCGGCGCTGAAGTCCCATTCCGGCGGCACGGCGATGCGCTCGACCGGCAAGACCTCGGCGTCCGCGGTCCAGACCGCTTGCGTGTGCAGGTTGAGTTCGGTGTCGGGGTCGCGCGCGAAGAAGGGATGAAGGCCGATTCCTCCCGGTACCGCGCGATCCTCGAGATTTTCCAGCGCGATGCGGATCGCCAGCCGGTCCTCGTGCAGGTGATAGGACTGGCGCGCACGATAGCGGAAGGGCCAGCCACCCTGCGCTCCCGCGCGCTCGTGTTCGTAGGCGATCTCGGCCGACCGGCCGGTCGCATCCACGACATCCCAGGCGTGGGTCCAGCCATCGCCATGCATGGGATGACCGACACCCGGCCAATTGCGCGCCAACTGGAAGGGCTCGCCTTCGAACACCAGCCGGCCGTCGCGGATGCGGTTGGAATACGGCACCAGCGGATAGAGCGCCGCGTTGTTGCCCTTGCCCGAGGCAATGGCCTCCTGAGTCATCGGCCGCAGGATATCGACGCCATCGCAGGTGAAGCGCGCGACCGAGCCGCCGGCTTCCGGCGAAAGATCGACGGCGAGCCGGCCTTTTCGAAGCGACAAAACCATCTAGACTGCGCCCGTCTCAATCCGAAGCGAGGAAACGCCGATATGTCGTCGAACATGCTGAAGAAGCGCCTGCAGGCCGGCAAGGCCTGCGTCAATGCCTGGCTGGCGATCCCCAGCGGCTTCTCGGCTGAGGTCATGGCGCAGTGCGGATGGGACAGCGTCACCGTCGACATGCAGCACGGCGTGCAGGATTACCACTCGATGGTCGCCTGCTTCCAGGCGATGGACAAGCATCCGATCACGCCGCTGGTGCGCGTGCCGTGGAACGAGCCCGGGATCGTCGGCAAGGTGCTCGACGGCGGGGCCTGGGGCGTGATCTGCCCGATGGTCAACAACGCCGCCGAAGCCAAGGCGCTCGCTTCCTACGCGCTCTATCCGCCCAAGGGCAAGCGCAGCAACGGCCCGATCCGCGCCGGCGCCTATGGCTCGGCGACGCCTTACCAGAGGACCGCCAACGACGAGGTGCTGATCATTCCGATGATCGAGACCCAGGAAGCGATCGACAATATCGACGCCATCCTCGATGTACCGGGCATCAGCGGCATCTATGTCGGGCCGTCCGACCTCGGCCTGTCGCTCGGCCTGGAGCCGAGGCTCGACCGCGAGGAGCCGCAGGTGCTGAAGATCTACGAGAAGCTCACGGCCGCCTGCAAGAAACGCAACCTGTTCGCCGGCATCCACAACGGTACGGCGAGCTACGCCGCCAGGGCGTTCGGCATGGGCTTCCAGCTCTGTACGATCGCCAACGACTCGGGCCTGATGGCGATGGCCGCCAGGGGCGCCGTCAACGCCTTCCGCAAGGAAGCCGGCGCCGCCGCGGACAAGTAACCGGCCGCGGCCAGCCCCTCTCTCACGTCAGGAAGGCACGCGCTTCGCGCGTGCCTTCCGTTCATTGTGGCCCACCTCAGCACGTCTGCCGTTCCTTTGGACCGCCAGCCTTCATTGGCCGAGATCAAGCGTTGCGGGGTGCACTTGCCGCAATGATCAATTGATCCAAGTCAACGAACGTCCGGCCGCATGCGCCTATTCAATCCAAATGGGTGCTTTTGCGATGGCAGTTTGTCTCTGCTTTGGCGAACGCATTCCTGTTCTTGATCGGCTGCACCTCGACCCATCGCGGGCCCTGGCCACCGGTTTCTTCCGCACTCTGCGGACGCTGCGTCGGGTTTCGTCGCCAGGGTGTTTCAACGTGGCTCACACCACGCATATACGAGGGACTACAATGCTACTCAGATCACTGATCACCGTTTGCGCGGCGGCCCTGCTGTTGGGCGCCTGCGCCCAGCCGCAACCGCCGGCTCCTCCTCCGCCGCCGCCGCCTGCCCAGGCGACATCATTCATGGTGTTCTTCGATTGGGATCGGTCGGACCTGTCCGGCCAGGCCCGGAGCACCATCCAGCAGGCGGCCAACGCCTACAAGACGACCGGCTCAGCCCGCGTGACCGCGACCGGCCATGCTGACCGGTCCGGCCCGGAAAGCTACAACATGGCGCTGTCGCTGCGCCGCGCCAATACCGTGAAGAACGCGCTGGTCAGCAACGGCGTGCCCGCCACCGCCATCTCGGTGATCGGCATGGGCGAAAGCCAGCCGCTGGTGCCCACCGCCGACGGTGTGCGCGAGCCGCAGAACCGCCGCGTCGAGATCGTGATCGGAGATCAGCAGGCCCGGCCCGCGATCTTCAACGATCCGGCTTCCTACTGCAAAGCGCTGTCCGACAAGTGGCGGGAGTTCCGGACATCGCAGGTCGACACGAGGGAAGCCGCGGCGATCGCCAAGTGCGAAGCTGGCGACTACGCCGCGGGCATTCCGGTGCTCGAGGACGCCCTGATCACGGCGAAGATGCCGCTGCCGGCACCTGGCTATCGCTGGCCCGGCCGCCCGGTCTGAGCGGACTGACATCGACGAAGAAAGGCGGCCCTCGCGGGCCGCCTTTTTATTTGGAGAACAGCGACGCTTCTTGGGGGCCATCAGTGGCACGCGGCCGACCACGCTCACGACCAAGAAGCTCCCGGTGGAAGGGTCAGTCCTTGTGGGCGGTGTGCCAGCGCAGCATGTACCGCTCGGCGAGCGAGATCACGCCGAAGAACAGGGCCGAGAAGGTCGAGCCGACGACGATCGTCGCGTAGAGCAGCGGCGAATCGAAATTGTAGGTCGCCTGGATGATCAGCGCGCCGATGCCGACGTTAGAGCCGATCCATTCGCCGACGATCGCGCCGATCACCGCGGTCGAGGCGGCGATCTTGAGCGCCGAGAAGAGATAGGGCAGCGCGTTGGGCACGCGGATGCGGAAGAACACCTCGCGCGGCGTGGCCGACAGGATGCGCATCAGCTCGAGCTGCTCAGGCCTCACGTCGCGCAGGCCGCGCGTCATGTTCACCAGAGTCGGGAAGAAACAGATGATGGCGGCGATCGCGATCTTGGGCTCCATGCCGTTGCCCAGCAGCAGCACCAGGATCGGCGCCTTGGCCACGACCGGAATCGTATTGACCATCACGGCGATCGGGAACAGCGCCTCCTCCGCCGTCTTGCGATAGACGAACACCGTGGCGAGGCTGATCGCGGCGATGTTGCCCAGCAGGAAACCCAGCACCGCCTCGACCGCGGTCGGCGCGAGGTTGGTCATCAGGATGCCGAAGCGGTCGACCAGGACGTGGGCTACCGCCATCGGCGACGGCGCGATGAATGGCTTGATGTCGAACTGCTCGACCGCCTGCCACCACAGCAGCAGGAACAGCGCGATGGCGCCGACCGGCAGCAGTCGGCGGCGCCACGCCAGGTAGCGTTTGTGGGCGAGGAAGCGGGCGTCAGCCTCGGCATCCTCCGCGAAGCCGCCCAGGGAGACCTGCTCGGCCATCAGCAGGTCTCCAGCACGCGGCGCAGATGGCCGGCGAGAGCGGCGAATTCAGGCGTCTCGCGCTGGGCGAGCCGCCGCGGCATCGGCAGGGTCACCGGCACCGTCTCGCGCACCCGGCCCGGCCGTGCCGCCAGCAGCAGCACGTGCTGGCCGAGGAAGGCCGCCTCGTAGATCGAGTGCGTCACGAACACGATGGTCGTGCCGGTCGTCTCCCAGAGCTGCAGCAGCTCCTCGTTCAGCCGGTCGCGCGTGATCTCGTCGAGCGCGCCGAACGGCTCGTCCATCAGCAGGAGCCGCGGGCCGGAGACCAGCGCACGGGCGATCGCCACGCGCTGGCGCATGCCGCCCGACAGTTCGTGCGGATAGGCCTTCTCCCAGCCACCGAGGCCCACCAACGCCAGCAGTTCCTGCGGCGAGCGGGCGCCAGGTAGCGCCTTGCCGCCACCGACCTCGAGCGGCAGCGACACGTTCTCGAGTACCGTGCGCCAGGCGAGCAGCGCCGGGTCCTGGAACACGAAGCCGATCTGGCGGGCTTCGCGCGCCGCCTGCGGCGCGCCGCCCAGCACCGAGATGCGGCCGCTCGTGGGCGCCACCAGGTCGGCCATCACGCGAAGCAACGTCGACTTGCCGCAGCCCGAGGGCCCGAGCAGCGTCAGGAAGCTGCCGCGCGGGATGGAGAGATCGATCTTGTCGAGGGCTGTGACTGTGCCGCGCTCGCTGGTGAAGCGGACGCTCACCTTCTCGCAGGAGACCGCCGTCTCAGCCAAGGGCGGCTTCGCTCACCGGATCGCCGGCGATGCGGGTGTGCCACATGACGCGCGGCTGGGTCATGTCGAACGGAGTCGCCTGGTGCAGCAGGCATCGATTGTCCCAGATCACCACGTCGCCCACGCGCCAGTCGTGGTGATAGAGGCGCGGCGGCCGGCAGGCGAAGTCGATCAGCTCCTGCAGGAGTTGCTGCGAGTCATCCGGAGACAGGCCCGGGATGTCGTGCGCGTGCCGGCCGATCAGCAGCGACTTGCGGCCGGTGTCGGGATGGACCTTGACCAGCGGCCGCAGCACGTCCTCGTCGCCCTCGAAGCCCAGCCGGCGGTAGTCGTCGGTGCCCTTCTTCGGCACGTGGCCGATGCGGCCCTGGCTGTAGTGCAGCGAATGGTAGGCCGCGAGCGTCTCCACCTTCGCCTGGGTCGAGGCATCGAGCGCGTCGTAGGCTGCCCGCATGTCGGCCCAGCCGGTGTGGCCGCCGATCGTCGGCACGACCTCGGCGCTGAACACCGCGCCCTTGGCCTGGATCGGCTTGAAGGTGGAATCGGCGTGCCAGCCCTCGTTGCCCTTCAGGATCTTGACGACGTCGTCGCCCTCGGCCTCCAGGCGCAGGGTGCCGTCCTCGCGCACGTTGCTGACCGCGCCCATCTCGAATTCCAACGGCCCGAAACGCTTGGCGAAGGCGATCTGCTCGTCCTTCTTGAGAAACTGGCCGGGAAAGATCAGCAGCGCGTATTGCAGCCACGCGTCGTGGAGCGAACGCCAGGTCGGTTCATCCAGGTCGGCGATGCGGATGCCGGTGACCACCGCCCCGAAGGACGCGTCGACCGGCTGGACGTCGAAGGGCTTGGCCATTGGAGCCTCGATTTGGTCCGTGTCTTGCTGCAGTCTATCGTGGGGCCAGACAATCGGGGAGGATTTTCCATGCGCCGCCGCACACTGCTCACAGGGGCTGCCGCCACCGCCGCAGCCGCCGCAGATCTCCTGCCATCGGGTGGCTTTGCCCAGGCCAAGACGCAGACGATCAACATGCAATTGGGCTGGCTCGCCTCCAACAACAACATCGGCGAGGTCGTGGCCAGCCAGCTCGGCTACTTCGAGGAGGAGAAGCTCAACGTCGTGATCCAGCCCGGCGGGCCGAGCATCGACGGCGTGGCGATCGTGGCCTCGGGCCGCTGCGAGATCGGCCAGGTGTCGTCGAGTCCGTCGCTGATGCTCGCGGCGTCGCAGAAGATTCCCGTGAAGTGCTTCGCCACCGGCCTGCAACAGCATCCCTACACCTTCTTCTCGCTGGAGAAGAAGCCGATCCGCACGCCCAAGGACATGGTCGGCAAGAAGATCGGCATCCAGGCAACCGGCAAGATCCTGCTCACCGCCCTGCTCAAGAAACACAACATTCCCGAGAAGGACGTCGAGGTGGTGGTGGTCGGCGCGGACTTCACGCCGCTGCTGACCGGACAGGTCGACGCCTTCACCGGCTGGCTGACCTCGACCACCGCGATCAAGGGGCTCGGCCAGCCGCCGGTCACCCTGCGGTTGTGGGATGCCGGCGTGCAGCTCTACGCCCTGCCGCTCTATGCCACCAAGGACACGCTGGAGAAGAAGGCGCCGATGGTGGCCGGCTTCCTGAAGGCGATGTCGAAGGGCTACGCTTTCGCCCAGAAGGACCCGGAGAAGGCGGCCGATCTGCTGGTCAAGGCCTATCCCAACTTCAAGCGGGACGACGAGCTCGCGGGGCTTAAGGTCCTGCTGTCCTTCGCCTTCAACGCCAACACCAAGGCCAACGGCTGGGGTGCCTTCGATCCCAAGGTCTGGCAGGACCAGATCACGTTGTACGACGAACTGAAGCAGTTCACCGCCGGGGCGCCCAAGCTCGACGACGTCATCACGACCTCGATCCTCGACGCCACCAAGGACGCGCGCCCGAGAATCGGATGATCCGCAACGCACGGCTGCCCGACGGAAGCCGGCACGATATCGAGATCGCGGACGGCCGCATCGCCGCCTTGCGGTCACCGACCGATTCCGAACCGGGCGTGCTGCTTCTGCCGCCGCTGGTCGACGGCCACATCCATCTCGACAAGACGCTGCTCGGCCTGCCCTGGGTGCCGAACCAGGCGGTCGGCAACACCGTGGCCGATCGTATCGCGGCGGAACGCAAGGTGCGATCAACCCGCACCGTGCCCGAGACCGAGACCGGCGCCAATCTGCTGAAGCAGGTGGTGGCGACCGGCACGCTGCACATGCGCAGCCATGTCGACATCGACAACCAGCTCGGCCTCCGGAACCTCGAGGCCGTGCTGGCGATCCGCGAGCGCTTCGGCGACCTGGTCAGCATCCAGATCGTCGCCTTCCCGCAAAGCGGCATCGTCCGCTCGCCGGGCACCGCAGAGCTGCTCGACGAGGCGATCGCCCAGGGCGCCGACCTGGTGGGCGGGCTCGACCCGGTCGGCATCGACGGCGACCTCGACGGTCATCTCGACCCGATCTTCGCCATCGCCGGCAAGCGCGGCGTCGGCATCGACATCCATCTGCACGACGGCGGCGAGGGCGGTATCGCCCAGATGAATGCGATCGCCGAACGAACGCGCGCGACGGGCCTCACCGGCAAGGTCGCGATCAGCCATGCCTTTGCGCTGGGCTCGGTGCCGACCGAAACAGCGGCCCGCACCGCAGACACGCTCGCCGAAGCCGGCATCGCCATCATGAGCCACGGCCCGGGCGCGGCGACCATGCCGCCTTTGCCGCTGCTGCGCCGCCATGGGGTCGAGGTGTTCGGCGGCTCCGACAATATCCGCGATGCCTGGTCGCCGTTCGGCAACGGCGACATGCTGGAACGCGCCATGCTGATCGGCTATCGCGCCAACTTCCGGCACGACCACGAGCTCGCGCTGGCCTACGACATGGTGACCGCCGCCGCAGCCCGCGTTCTGGGCCTCGCCGACTACGGCATCAGGGTCGGCGGTCCGGCCGATTTCGTGGCGGTCGAGGTCGGATCGATCGCCGAAGCAGTGGCCACCCGGCCGCAGCGCAAATGGGTGATGAAGGCTGGCCGCGTCGTCGCCCGCGACGGCGTCCTTACTTCTGCGTTACCGCCGCTTTCCTGACCCGCTCCACCTCGGCGCTGACGCCCGGCGTACCCGATTCGCGGGCAAGCTGGTCGGCGCGGTCGAGCAGGGCCCGGCCTGTCGCGGCATCGCCCTGCAGCAGGGCGCTGCGGCCGGCGCGCAGGAAATAGACCGAAGCATCGGCGGTGCGTCCCTGGCGCAGCGTCGCGTCGCCGGCGAACGCAAGCGCACGCGCCATCCCGCGATAGTCGAGAGCCAGGCGGCGCTGATCGGCGGCTTGCTCGAACTCGAGCGCCGCCCGGTCGAACGCCCCCGACAGCAGGGCGGCACGACCGCCAAGCTCGCGACGGTCGGCTTCCTGGTCCGGCTGGGTCGAGGGCGGAATCGCCGCCAAGGCCTGCGCGACGCCCTGCGTGTCGCCCCGATCGGCCGATATCGCGCCGCGGAGAAACCAGGCCCGTGTCGCCGTCTCGGGCGGCAGTGGCGTGCGGGCCAACACCTCCTGGGCGGCGGCCATGGCCTCGTCGGCGGCGCCCAGGCGATAGGCGGCGGCTGCTTGCACCAGCAGCAGCTCGGCAGGCGCCGGCTGGCGGCGGCGCTCGAGCTCGGCGCGGATCTCGCGCACCGTGCCCAGGGCGTCGGCCGCGGCACCGGCGCGCAACTGCGCCACCGCGAGATTGTAGCCGACGTCGCCGATCGCGGCGGCGTCGTCGCGCTGGTAGGCCAGCGAAAGCGCCGCGCGGTATTGCTTGATCGCTTCCGTCGTCTGATTGAGCGTCAAGGCGCGCGTGCCCGCCTGATTGGCCTGCTCGAGCCGCCGGTCGGGCGGTGGACCAGGATCCGGTGGGGTGCCGCCGCAGCCGGCCAGCACGAACAGGAGAGCCAGCGCGGCCGGACGCAAGGTCACGGACGGACCTCGCCCGCCGGAGCGCGCCGTCCCGCCGCCGGTGCCGCCGTGCCGCCCAGCAGCCAGCTGCGGCGCAATTGCCCGAGCAGCAGCTCCAACTCGCGCGCGGTCGTCTCGGTCTGCAGCAGCAGGGCCGGCATCGACTCGGTGGTCGCCGTGACGCCGCTGGTGAGCTGGGTGAATTGCGGGCTGGCGGCCGCGAGGTTGCGCGTGACGGTCTGCAGCGAGGCAAGGATCGCGTCGGTGCGCTGGACGATCGACGGGATGCGCGCATCCTTCGAGGTCTTCTCCAGCTCGGCCATCAGCCCATTCGCATGCGCCATGGCCGACTGCGCCGCCGACAGCGTGGCGTGCAGTTCGCTCATCATCCGGTCGTCGGCCAACAGCTTGCCGAGCGAGCCCTCGCCGCGCTCGACGCGCTGCGCCACGGCAGCGGCCGACTGCAGGGTCTGGCGCAGCGGGCCCGCCGGATCGACCAGGGCATTGGCGTTGACGATGACCTTGTGCAGGTCGTCGAGCATCGGCAGCACGCGCGCGTGCACCTCGTCGATCAGCTGGCCGATCGTGTCGGTGGGCGCCCGGTCGCTGGCGGCGATCAGCACGGCATAGGCCCAATCCAGCGGCGCACCGTTGCCGCGCGAGATGTCGATGAAGGCGCTGCCGGCGATGCCGAACTGGCGGCGAATGACGGCCTGCGAATCGCGGCGGATGAACGGCCGCATCTGCGAATCGATGCGCGCCACGGCATGCATGCGCTGGTTGGGATCGATGACGATGCGGCGGATCTCGCCGGCGCGCGTGCCCATGATCTGCACCTCGGCGCCCTGCGCCAGTCCCGACACGCCCGCTTCCGGCAGCACGATGCGCAAGGTGAGCGACGTCTCGAACCATTCCTTCAAGAGGCCGGCATTGATCAGCGCACCGAAGAACAAGCCGGCCGAGAGCAGGACGACGGCACCGACCGCCTGGTTGAACTGATAAACCCCGAGCGTCGAGCGCTTCATGACGGCCTCTGGGCGACGGCGAGGCCTCGGTCGCCCAGCCGCAGGACATGGTCGGCGGCGACGAAGCGGGCCGCCGGCGCGGCCATCGACTTCAGCAACCACAACACCGCGCCGCCGCGATCCTGCACCGCGCCGATCGCCTGGGCCATGGCCACCGAAAGCTCGCCCATGCCTTCGATCGTGTCGTCGGCGATCAGCACGAATTCGGGCGTGCCGAGGAAGGCGCGGACGCAGGCGGCACGGACCAGGTCGCCCGTGCGCAGGGTCTCCGGCGTGCCGATCGGCAGGCCGGCCAGGCCGAAGCGGCGGGCCAGCACCGTCCCCGCGGCGACGGCATCGTCCTCGGTTTCGTCGGTGTGGTGGAGCCGTGGCTCGAGGACCAGCCGGATGATCGGCTGATGGGCGGCCCAGACCTGGCTGTCGACCAGTGTGCCGATCCGGCCGCGCTGCGCGAGCGCCTCGCGATAGCTGCGGGCCTGCCACGCCTCACCCAGGCAATGGACTTCGCCGTGCAGCGGCTCGACCAGGCCCAGGCAGACATCGATGAAGCTGGCGGTGTCGCCTTCGTCGTCGATCTGCATCAACGCCACCTCCCGATGACCGAGATCGAAGTCGACCCTGCCGCCAAGCGCCGATCGATGCCGCGCGGCATGCGCCACGCCACGCAACGAGAGGACGGTGGATCGGACGGAGACCATCTCAAATCGCCAGGTCGAACAGGCCGTTGATGACCAGGATGGCCAGCGCGGCGCGCACGAAGCCGCGCGGCACCAGCTGCTGCAGTTCGAGCCTGTGGTCGGCACGCGCCAGCGCCGTGGCGCAGCACACCAG
>Ga0310810_10011335_pt1 | contig 10421 bp, 7 predicted proteins | sample NCmetagenome_FD_207641 | JGI IMG/M metagenome (GOLD analysis project Ga0310810, IMG submission 207641) | Soil microbial communities from experimental microcosm in Duke University, North Carolina, United States - NC | ecosystem: Engineered > Artificial ecosystem > Soil microcosm > Unclassified ... | reverse complement strand
AGATGTTCGCAAATCACGTTCTGGCGATGCAGAATTGCTGCACAGACCCGACGCGTGCCGTTGGCAATAGGGATTGAAATTGAGTTAGCGGCAACCGTCCTTGAGCGTTATCAATCGCAGCGGAGCGACCGAAGAGACTATCATGTCGACCAAAAATTTGGGACCGCCATGAACAGGCGATCCCAAATCGCTTTAGCGGAGATGTTGTTCTCTCGCAGCAGGCTGTTAAAAACTTCTATGGGCTGGTTAGCTTGAAGCTTCCAACGCGCGTCTGCCAAGGTGCAGTTGTAAAGGGCGGAGGCAATGGCGGAGTCGGTGTGGGAAGAGGCAGTCCGCTTACCTGATAGTACTCGTTGACATACCAGAACGTGGAGTCATCGGCGGGATCGACTGTCATGTCCGTGTAATCGCCCCATCGGGAGTTGGTAGTGGTCTGCACACCTGCGCCGTTTATGATCGTACCTTCGCCCAAAGTCATCTGGCCTAATGGATCGCCAGCCAACCTGCCCGTGTACCGGATACCAGGAAACACAGTCGTGCCATTCACTACGCTATAGCCAAGAGCCATGTTACCGTTCTTGTCCTGAGCAATGCTGCCCATCCAGCGATGGACGCCATCAGGCGGAGAGTACGTTCCCTGCTGATACAGGCTATACGTACCGTTCGTTCGCCGAATCTCGTACCAGCGTACTCCAGCAACACCGGGAGTTGCTTCAACCGACTGGTTGGTCACCAAGCTCTCGTAGGTCTTAAAGTTCCGGTAAGCTAACCGAAAGGTCGGCCGCTGCCGGTAGGACAAGATGTCCAGAAACTGGGCAGGGTTTGTAATGCCGGGTTGCGGCAGGCAGTCGCGCGCATCTGGTCCGCACGGAAAAATCGAGTCGAACGGCGCTGTGGGAAGTTGAACGTTCAACTCCAAAGATGCAATGGGCGTCGATCGCCACTTAATGAATAGATCAAAAACGTTGATCGCATCGAAAGTCGCGCCGTAATCAGCGTCGTCGTCCTGCGTTCCGATGATTGGAATCGCCGTGTCTGTTTTCGGCTTCTGTTTGCCGTCGACGTCTGCCGGCAGCAAACCGTCTCCAACGAGTGGCAGCAAGTCTGGATCGTTCCCGTCGATGAAGAACCTCACGCTTCGCGCGTTCGGATCACCGTTCACCATCTTGTTCTTCTCAAGCGCGTAAACGCCGATGCCGTACTCAGTAGTCGGTCCGAACTCACGTGTTGTGATCACGTAAGAATCCGTCCAGTTGCCGTATTTCGGGTAGTCTGGAAAGTTCGGTCCAGTCGAGAACGCGTAGCGGTAATAGGAGCCGGTCGGATCGCTGGTGGTCGAGATCGCAACGCAATTCCAGAACTCCGGACCAGAGTTTGACGGTGTAAACTGCGATAGCAACCAGCGATCCATGAACTGGTCGTACAGAACGACCGGATCGCCCGCGTTTCGACTGCAATTCGTAACCGGAAATCCTGCAAAAAGCGAACCAGTATCAAACGGTCCAAAGAGCAAGTTGCCCGCCTTGTCATACACAGCAAAGACGAGATTGATCATCTCCACAAAATTATTCGGGCCCACTTCGCCGTTCGGGTCCGGTGGATTCACCCGTCCTCCTAAGATGTTAAAGTTATCTACATTTGAGAGTCCCTCGAAGGTCAGCAGCGGGGCCGGGATGGTTGGTGTTGGGTACAAGAGCTGCAACGCTCCATCGAGACCTCGAGCCCTCGCTCGATGAGCGACGGGACCCTCTGATTCTGGTCGGATTTCCAGAATCGTGCCCGGTGGATACATCCAAGGTCTCGCGATTGGCCGCAAACTTCGCAGCGCAGGTGAGACATCAAAAGCCACCGCTTTGGAGAATTCTGGAATTAACGGATGCATGCCCGGTCGTGGCTGAGCAACAGCGGGCGGCGAAATCGACAGGACCACCCATGCTGCCGCGGTTAGCACAAGAAGAACCGCGGCGAGAATGCGCAGATGTGTGAACGCACGATTTTTGGTAATGCGACGGAGTGTTTTCATAGGTTTTTAGCTGAAGTTGAAGTTGTCTACTCTCTACATGGTAGAATTACGTAGTGTGGGGACCGAACGAAAATTCGGTCAAGCCTTTTAGGCTTACATTTTTGTAATGCGGATACGTTCTTGATGCTGTCACAACGCATCAGCAGCCGTCGCTCTCAGCGATCAAAGATCATACCCGATCGCTGGCAGGCTAGATTTGCTAGGCTGCGCTTCTACGCAGGTTCAAGCGCTGCGTGGTGAGCAGGTTCAATCCATTTCCCATGCTCGCGAATCAAATCTTTGAGTCGGTCGACGGCTTCTGCCTCGGGAATATTGAATTTCACTGCGGTCTTACCGACGTAGAGATTTACTTTGCCCGGCGCGCCACCGACGTATCCGAAATCCGCATCCGCCATTTCGCCGGGACCGTTTACGATACATCCCATAATTGCGATCTTTACGCCCTTCAGGTGCGAGGTGGCTGTTTTGATTTTCGCTGTCGTGGTTTGGAGATTAAACAGCGTCCGTCCGCAGGATGGACACGCGACATAATCGGTCTTGAAAATCCGGGCACCCGCTGCCTGCAAAATGTTGTAGGACAATCGCAGCGCCTGTCCCGGCGCTTCCTCGCCCTGAACTAAAATTGCGTCGCCGATTCCGTCGCAGAGGAGCGAGCCGATGTTGGTGGAAGCAGTGAGAAGAGTTTGAAGGAAATCATTGCGGTCATCCTGAGCCCCGAAAGCTTTCGGGGTCGGAGGATCCCGTTGATTCACTCTAACGTCTTCCGACGGGATTCCTCGACTTCGCTCGGAATGACGGAAAACATCTTTGAGCAGGATCGGATGGCGTGGGTACAACTTTGCTGCCAGCAAACGGAAAGCTGCGATCACGGAGAGATCTATTTCGTCCGTCACGGTGACGAACTGCGCACTTTGCTGCGCGTTGAGTTTCGCAATCGCCTCATCATCCCGAGGGTCGATCTCGACAATGTTCGCACCCTCATAAACGATCTCAGGCTTGTAATCACCCATTCGGTCGATTTTGTGCGCGATCTTGTCGAAGTTCGCCTGCCGCACCACGACGCGAATCAATTCGTCTCCGCCGAGTTTCACTCCGTCGCGCTCCATCTTCTCTGTTGCGCGCCGCTGGTAGGAGAACGGGTCAAAAGAAAGTTGGACGTTGGGCGTTGGGCGTTGGGCGTTGGGCGTTTTGTTTATGTTCTCAATCAGCGCTTTCGCCACGGGAATTTCGTGAGGACTATCTTCAGTGAGCGATACGCGGATTGTGTCGCCAATTCCATCCGCCAGCAGTGACCCGATTCCGATCGAACTCTTGATGCGCGCATCTTCGCCTTCGCCGGCCTCGGTTACTCCGAGATGCAGTGGGTAATTCCAGGTAGGGGCGATTGACCCCAATCGCCCAGGCGGTTCGGGTGAACCGCCCCTACCTTTGGACGCGTCTTCATCATCAAGTTCGTTTAACCGCGCTACGAGCAGTCGATAGGCAGCAATCATCACCTTAGGATTGCTTGCCTTCATTGAGAAAATGAAATCGTGATAATCGAGGTCGCGCGCGATCCGAGCGAACTCGAGGGCGCTCTCGACCATACCGAGGGGCGTATCGCCGTAGCGATTCAGGATGCGGTCCGAAAGCGACCCGTGATTTGTGCCAATCCGCATGGCGATTCCGCGCGTCTTGCACAACTCGACAAGCGGCGAAAACCGCTCGCGGATACGATTTAACTCCGCCGCGTATTGTTCGTCGCTGTATTCGCGAATCACGAACTTTTTCGAGTCGGCGTAATTGCCCGGGTTGATCCGCACCTTTTCGACCCATTTAGCCGCTTCCATGGCTGCCTCGGGTTTGAAATGGATATCGGCGACGATCGGCACGTTGCAGCCGCGCGCGCGCAGACCTTTGACGATGTGCTCGAGATTGCGCGAATCCTTCACCGTGGGCGCGGTGATTCGGACAATCTCACAGCCGGCGTCCGCCAGCTCCATTGTTTGTTGAATCGACGCCTCGGTGTCCATCGTGTCGCAGGTGATCATCGACTGGACGCGGATCGGGTTATCGCCACCCATGCCGACGTTGCCAACCTTCACCTCGCGTGTGGCGCGGCGATGGTAATGAAGAGGACTACTGCAATAGTTCACGAGAACTGAAATGTACGAAGACTCGAGCAACCTCGCAATCGCGCTGACGTTCTATGGCGTTTGCGAGTTTTTCGCAGGCGATTGCGCTTCGAACTGGTCGAGCTTCTTTCGGACAAACGGCAAATCCTGCACGTCGAAAAACGTGATGTAGAGCATGTAACCGATGATCAGAACGGCGCAGCTGGTCTGAACGAACTCCAGCACGCGCATGTTCACCGGTTTGCGCCGGACCGATTCAATGAGCGCCAACACGATATGGCCTCCATCGAGCACCGGAATGGGCAGCAAATTCAGGATTGCCAGGTTCACATTGAGGATCACGCTGAACCACAGTGCCAGTTGCCAGCCGCGTTCGCTTTGGAAAAGCAGATAGTAGATACGACCGATTCCGACTGGCCCGCTTAGATGTTGCAATTTCACATCCGACTTCGGGGAAGCCACCGCGCCGATCGTCTTTAGAGTGCTGGTGACGCTGTTGTAAACTTGCTCGATTGGATTCGGATGCTGGATCGACACAATCCCGCTTGTGTCCCATTGGATTCCGATTCGCGGCTTCATTTCGCCCGCCGTCGGCAGGGGCGTTGGTTTTACTGGAATATCCAGCTTAGAGCCGTTGCGCTCGACGTGCAGTACAAGCTCTTCATTCGGATGTTTGCTGATGTATTCCAGCAACGCGATCGGATTGTAGATCGGCGTTTGGTTAAATCCACGAATGATGTCTCCGGGACGAAGTCCGGCTGCCGCTGCCGGGCTTTTTGCTTCCACTTTGTCGATGATCGGCGTTTCTGCCGGATAGATCAGCAACTGCCGCACACTCTTCCTCCGCCAACCGCGGGTCTCCGCCTTGTAAGGTTCGACCGATACTGTTTGCACCTCGCCGCCTCGCTGGAATTTCACCGCAATCTTGTCCCCCTCGCTGCGCACGACGTCCCAGCTGACGCTGTCGTTCATTCCCATGAAGCGCCTGACCGGTTTGCCATCCACGGACAAGATCTTATCGCCCGGTTGCAGCCCGGCCTTTTCCGCTGGTGAGCCCGGCATAACGTAGCCAATTACAGTTGTTGAATCGCCTTCGCTCACTGGATGACCAACTGCCCAGACGATTCCGGCAAAAAACAAAGCCAGCAGCAAGCTGAACACCGGACCGGCGACGGCTACAATGATCTTGTCGAGCGCGGAAATCTTCGGCAACTTCGCCCGGTCCATGTCGGCCTTGCCCTCGATGATGTCCATTGGCGCAAGTTGCGGCAGCGCCACAAAACCCCCGAAGGGCAATGACCCCAGCGAATATTGGACGCCGTTAATTGTCTTTTTCCAAAGTGGTTTGCCAAACCAGACGCCGAATTTCTCGATGTAGAGACCGCGCCACCGCGCGGCGAGAAAATGACCAAGCTCGTGCACCACGATCAGCAGGTTAAACAGGATGAGGACCTCGAGCAGGATGAAGATGACGCGAGCGATATGCAAAATCATGTGGTCAGCAGGGGATTAGTGAATCGTTGGACACGCCATTCTGTCTGCCGTTGTAAATCTTTTAACCTTTTGCCGATTGCAGGCACCCCTGCGCTTGCGCTCGCGCCCACTGATCGGCTCCCAATATTGCATCGAGATCGGGGTGCGCAACGGGCGTATGCCTGTTCATCACATCTTCAACGATTCCCCAGATTTCCGGAAACCGCACTTTGCGATCTAAAAATGCCGCGACCGCGATCTCATTGGCCGCATTCATCACTGCCGGCAATGTGCCGCCGGCCTCACCTGCGCGGCGTGCGAGATTTAATGCCGGAAAGTCCTCATAGCGCGGAGTGGCAAATTCCAGCTTCGACAGCTTGGAAAAATCAAGTGGCGGTAACGAGTTGGGGACGCGAGCCGGCCAGGTCACGGCGTATTGAATCGGGAAGCACATGTTCGAATAACTCATTTGCGCCAGCGTGGAACCATCCGTGAACTCGACCATTGAATGAACGATGCTTTGCGGATGGATAACGACTTCGACACGCTTCATCTCCACGCCAAAAAGCCAGTGCGCCTCGATCATCTCCAGTCCCTTGTTGAACAACGTGGCCGAATCGATGGTGATCTTCGGTCCCATGTTCCAGGTTGGATGCTTTAGCGCTGCCTCGACTGTAATCGAATCAAAGTCTTTTCGCGGAGTTTCGCGAAACGGGCCGCCGGACGCGGTGAGGAGGATGCGCCGAACATCGGAAACGTCCAACGTCCAACGTCCAACGTCCAACGTTGAAGTTTCTGCGTTGAGCGTTGAGCGTTGAGCGTTGAGCATCGAGCGTTTTCCTTCCAGGCACTGAAAGATCGCATTGTGCTCAGAGTCCACGGGCAAAACGTGCACGCTCTTGTCACGCGCTTCTCGCATTACGGCCTCGCCCGCCATGACCAAAATTTCCTTGCTCGCCACAGCGAGATCCTTGCCCGCTTTGATCGCACCCAGCGCGGGCCGCAAACCCCCGGTGCCGACGATGGCGACGAGGACCATATCGGCGTTTGGGAGGCAGGCGATCTCGAGCAAACCCGCTTCACCGGAGAAAATCCGCGGCTTGTAATCCAGTGCTCTCTGAAGCGCATTGATCTGGGTTTCATCGACCAGGCAAACCGAGTCCGGCCGGACCTCATTCGCAGCGGCGGCCAGCTTTTGTGCATTGCTTTTCGCAGCCAGGCCGACGATCTCCATCCGCTCCGGAATATCCCGCGCGACTTTTAAGGCGCTCTCACCGATGGACCCAGTGGCACCAAGAACAACGACGCGTTTACGATGCATTAACCACGAATGGACACGAAGGGACACGAATTCATAATACAATTCGCTCCCATTCTAGTTTGCGGTGTTTAAAATTCAGGATGAGCCCGGCGCGTGACTTCCTAAAGAGTAACCTCTCTTCTTCGTGTACATTCGTGTCCATTTTTGGTTATGCGACGTGGATCACGAGGCGCATGTAGAAAAATAACAGCGGCGCGGTGAAAAGCAGGCTGTCCAGGAGATCGAGCGCGCCGCCAATTCCCGGAAGCAGATTGCCCGAATCCTTGACATCGGTGCTGCGCTTGACAATCGATTCAGCCAAATCGCCGAGGACTGCAGCAAGCCCCAATAGCAAACCGAGCACTGTCGCATGCGTCCAGTTCAATACGGACAAATGTCCCGGCATGAGTTTGTAGAGGGCGAGGCTGCAAAACAACGCGAAGACAATCGCGCCGAAGAAGCCTTCCCACGTTTTCTTCCCACTGATGTGCGGCACCATCAAATGCCGCCCAATCGCGCTGCCCGTCAAATACGCACCCATGTCCGAGAACTTCGTGACCGCGATCAAGTACAATACGTAGAACTGGCCGGTGAGATGCCCGTCGCTCGAACGCGGAGTGAGATACACAATTTTGGTGATGAAATTGAAAAGCCAAAGCACGTAAAGCAGACCGAACAATGTGTAAGCCATCGTCTGCAGCGGCTCGTCGTCCCGCAATCGCGCAAACATTTGCCGCCCGAATACTGTCAGCAGAAAAAAAAGCAGAACCGCGACTTCGAAATCGTAGGAGGCTGTCGGTCCGATTTTGGAGAAATAATAAAAGCTGCCGGCGAGCATCACCACCCCACAAAGCATTCCGGTGATTTTGAAATTCGGCAGGCCCTTGTGATCGAGCATTCGGTAAAACTCCCAAAGCCCGATCATTCCGAACACGCTGATCAAGACCCAGAACAGGCTCTCGTGACCGGAGAACATGATCAGCAAGGCGACCGTCCATAAGGCGACGGTGCTGATGAATCGCAGGATGAACACGGAACGCGGCGTGACTACGTGCGGTCCGGTTTGTTCCATCGTCGCAGGCATGGCTCTGCATCATCTCGAAGGAAGGCGCACTGTGCAAGAAGGGAGCGCATCCGATCTTGCGACGAGTACCCGACGCTCTCTCGAGTTGTTATCTGGTCATCGCTAATCAACCCTGTTATGGATTCCGTCCGCGATGAACGAATCAGCGGTGAAAGCGATCGATCGTCGGCCAATTGCCACCCGGAATCGGAAATGGGCACAGTCCGCGACCGCGTGGCTCGCTGCGCGAAATGTGTCTCCGAATTCAATTTCCATTGCCGGAATGTGCGCATGTGTCGCGGCGGGCGTGGCGCTTGGTCTGACTTCCGTTGAATACAATCGAATCTTGTGGCTTGTGGCAGCGCTTGGCGCGCAACTGCGGCTAACGGCAAACATGCTCGACGGAATGGTCGCGCTCGCTTCCGGTCGCGCTTCAAAAGTAGGCGAACTGTACAACGAAGTTCCCGATCGCGTTTCGGATGCGGTCGTGTTCGTCGGCGCGGGCTACGCCTGGGGCGGAAACGTTGTCCTTGGTTATATTGCAACGATTCTGGCAATCTTTACAGCTTACGTTCGCGCCGCAGGCAAAATCGCCGGCGCGCCTAACGAGTTTTGCGGGCCAATGGCCAAACAACACCGGATGCTGGTCATTACTGTTGCCTGTGTGTATTCCGTGCTCTTTCCGCGATCATGGCAGATTTTCCATTTGGATGATTTCGACGTTGGCGTCATGAGTCTTGCTCTCACTTTGATAATCGCCGGCTGCATCATCACGGTCCTTCGCAGGTTCAAACGAATTGCGCGAGCTTTGAGATGAACGACACGATCTGGCAGCGGCTATTCGGATTCCGTCACGCGTTCGATCATCCGGTGACGGTTGTCGTGACGCTGACCGCTGTTGTCTTGCTCGTCCTGGCACCGCCCCTGATTTTCATTACAACGCGAGCGGCAAAGAGCACTGCCGAACAGCGAAAGGAACTCTGGGATCGTTATCGCTCCTGGATTTGGCTGGTGCTTTGCATTCTGATTCCGATTTTGGCCGGCGCTTTTTGGACGATACTGGCTGTGGCAACGCTGAGTCTGCTTTGTTATCGGGAGTATGCGCGCATCACCGGCCTCTTCCGCGAACGCACCATCAGTTTCTTCGCGGTTATCGGCATTCTCGTGATCACGTTCGCCGAACTGGACAACTGGTATCGGCTCTTCGTTGCGATGTTTCCATTGACCGTCGCTTTGATTGCCATTGGCGGGTTAATTCCCGATCAACCGAAAGGCTACATTCAACGCGTCGGTCTGGGTGTGCTCGGATTCGCTCTGTTTGGAAGCGCGCTCGGTAACCTTGGCTACATGGCGAATGATTGGAACTATCGGCCGATGCTGTTGTTGATAATCTTCGCCGTGGAACTGAATGACATCTTTGCGTACATCTGCGGTCATCTGTTTGGTCATCGAAAATTCGTTCCGAACACGAGTCCAAACAAAACCGTTGGCGGCGCGCTCGGCGCAATCACTTTAACGACACCGCTCGTCGCAGTGATTGCTCACTTCATCTGGACTAACACCGCATTGGATAACCCAATCTGCTTGTTGGGTCTTGGGATCATCGTAAGCGTTGTCGGCCAGTTTGGTGATCTGATGCTCTCCGCAATCAAGCGCGATCTCGGCTTGAAAGACACCGCAAAACTCATTCCCGGTCACGGCGGATTGCTGGATCGGTTTGACAGCCTGATCCTCGTCGCGCCGGCTGTGTTTCACTACGTGGGTTACTTTGTCGGTTTCGGCGCTGGGCAGCCGCAGCGAATTTTCTCCGGGGGCTAATCTGTGGAACCGTGGCAACTGCAACCAGCGCGTGACACCGGGCTGACTCCAGCCGAGCGGTTTCGTAGCGTGCGACGCGAGAGCGGTCTGCTCGAAAGCATTGCGCAGCAGGCGTGCTTTTCTCTGTTAGGAATTTACTTTGCGATTGCTCATCGACTAACGATCTCAGGTCGGGAGAAACTGCCGGCACACGGGCCGTTCGTGCTCGCGGCAAATCATTGCAGTCATCTCGACGCGCTGGTCTTGGGAGCGGCGCTAAGGCCGCGCCATCGCGAACGCGCTTTCCCGATCGCCGCGGGCGACATCTTCTTTCAAACCACTGCAGTCAGTGTGTTCTCTGCAATCATGCTCAACGCTTTGCCGATGTGGCGGAAAAACTGTGGTCCGCATGCGCTTGCAGAATTGCGGCGCAAATTGCAGGAAGAAAGAGCGATTTTTATCATCTTCCCGGAGGGCGGTCGCACGCGCACCGGTTCAATGATGCCTTTCAAGCATGGACTCGGGATGCTGGTCGCGGAAACAGATGTCCCGGTCGTGCCTAGCGCTCTTATCGGAACCTTTCGCGCGCTACCGCCAAACCGAAAAATTCCCAAGCCTGCGAGAATCAAATTAATTATCGGAGAGCCTCTG
>Ga0310810_10011333_pt1 | contig 10422 bp, 11 predicted proteins | sample NCmetagenome_FD_207641 | JGI IMG/M metagenome (GOLD analysis project Ga0310810, IMG submission 207641) | Soil microbial communities from experimental microcosm in Duke University, North Carolina, United States - NC | ecosystem: Engineered > Artificial ecosystem > Soil microcosm > Unclassified ... | reverse complement strand
GGCCGCTACCAACTGGAGGAGTTTATCGGCTGCAGCTATCGGCCGATCGAGCCGCTGTTGGCTGATATCATCCAGGAAGAGCTGGGCCATATCGACTACGGCGAGACGCAGACGCGCGAGCTCGCCGCGAGAGGCGGCGAATCGAAAGAAAAAGTCCAGCAGGCGATCAACCGCTGGTACATCAAGGCGCTCGACATGTTCGGCCACTCCGATTCAAGGAACTCGGAGCGCTACGTCTACTGGGGCCTCAAACGGCGCTCCAACAAGCAGGCGCGCGAAGCCTATATCAAAGAGGTGAACCCCTTGATCGAGTCGATGGGGCTTCGCGTCCCCGATCCGCTCCAAGGGCGTCATTATCTTTAAACACGGAGAACCGATGTCCGAATTCAAGAGAGGCGAGGAGCTGGATACGTATCTACTCCAGGTCGTCCAGGCGCTACATTTGACCGTGAACCATGGAATAACGCGTCTGAACGATGCGAAAGAAGCGGACAGAGCGCTGGAAGATTGCGATCATATCCTCGCGGTTATTCTCGCCGGACAAGTATCCGACTGGCTCAGCTGAAGCGAAAGAGCAACGGAGGCAAGGCCATGCTGACGCGCGAGGAAAACATCCTGTTGACCTCCGTCGGCGCGGGCACGCCTGTCGGCGAGTTGTTGCGTCGCTACTGGCAGCCGGTTGCGCCCGCGGCCGAGCTTCACGGTCTTGGACGATACGGCCTACCTAAATCGAAGCGGCTGAAAATTTTGGACGAAGACCTGATTCTTTTTCGCGACGACCAGGGACACTACGGGCTTCTGGGCGACCGCTGCCCGCATCGCGGCGCGTCGCTTTCTTACGGCTTTGTCGAGGACGGCGGCATCCGCTGCCCCTACCACGGTTACCTCTTCGACAGCGGCGGCCGCTGCCTCGAACAGCCCGACGAACTGCCCGACAGCAAGGCGAGAAGGATCGCCAAGCACAAGGCGTATCGCGTCGAAAAGCTGGCCGGGCTCCTCTTCGCCTACATGGGCCCTTCGCCCGCGCCGCTGCTTCCTCGGTGGAACGTGCTGGTGCGACAAGACGGCCGGCGGAAAATCGTCGTGCATCCCGTCTTGAACTGCAATTGGCTCAATGCTCAGGAAAATTCCGTTGACCCGGTCCATACACGGTGGCTGCACGCGCATATCGCAGAATTGAAAGGGCTTCCGGGCGGCGCCTACTATTCGCGCCCGATCACGAAGCTCGAATTCGAGGAAGTCCGCAGCGCGCAGTGGGCCGGCATCATCAAGCGGCGGAGCTACGGCGGGAGTTCGCCGGAGGATGAAGTCGGCCATCCGCTGATCTTCCCTAACATGCTACTCGCGCCACAACGACAGAATTGGACCTTTCACTGGCGCGTGCCGATCGACGACACGCATACGCAGATCTTCTGGCTCGAGTTCTCGCCGTCTCACAACGGTCACGAATCGACCGACGAGCCGGACGTCGAGTATCCCGACTTCAAAGACGAGAGCGGCGAGTTCAACCTCAAGTCGTTTCCCAGCCAGGATGCGATGGCATGGGAGACCCAGGGCGAGCGCGGAGAATATCGTCTAACGGAGAATCTCGGCGCCATCGACCGCGGCATCGAGATGTTTCGCAAGATGCTCTTCGAGCAGATCGAAGTCGTCAAAAAAGGCGGCGAGCCAATCGGCCTCGTCCGCGACCGCGCAAAAAACGAAATCATCGAGTTTCAATTGTCGACCGGACAAGCACATTTCGCAACGGCTGCCGCTTGAGCGGTTCGCGCGCGCCATTCAAACATTTCCCTTCCCATTGTTGGGAAAAGGCCCGAAGGCATTGTAGAGTTTGAGAAAACAGCCGCCGGAGACGGCCGTTTTCCGATGGAATTCGCTGGCACGTTTTGTGCTCATTTCTCCTCGAAAGTCTTGAGATTTTATGCGAGAAATAGCCGGCAAAACAGCGCTCGTCACGGGCGGCGGGAAGGGCATCGGCAAAGCGATCGCGCTCGCTTTCGCCGCCCACGGAAGCCGTATCGTCATCACGGGACGCAACCGCGAGACGCTGGAAGCGACCGCCGAAGAGATGCGCCGCGGCGGGGCCGCCGTGCTCGCTGTCGCTTGTGATGTCAGCCGCCGGCCCGAAGTCGCAGAGCTCAAGCGCGAGATCACCGGCCGATTTGGTGGCATCGAAATTCTAGTCAATAACGCCGGGGTCGCGCCGGCGGCGGCCTTTCTCGACATGGAAGATAAGCTCTGGGATGAAACGATGGCCGTAAACGTCAACGGCGTCTACAACTGCTGCAAAGCATTTCTACCCGCAATGGTCGCATCGCGCTGGGGACGCATCATCAATGTCGGCTCGACGGTCTGCCGAGTCGCCTATCCAAACATCTCCGCCTACGTGACATCGAAGCACGCGCTCTTGGGTCTCACGCGCGCCCTGGCGGTTGAAACGGCGCGCTTCGGCGTGACCGTCAATGCCGTCTGTCCCGGTTACGTTGACACGGGCCTGACGCAGCACAACGCCCAAAAATTAGCAGCCGCGCGCGGGATCACCGACGATCAGGCGCTCGATTTTTTTAAACAGAGCTCGCCGCAGAAGCGGCTCATCGATCCCGACGAAATCGCGACGCTGGCGGTCATGCTCGCGGGCGACGGCGCGCGCGGCATCACCGGTCAGGCGATTCAAATTGACGGCGGAACGGTCATGGCATGAAAAACATCGCAGCGAAGGAGTTTACATGAGCTATCGAAGCTTAGTGTATGAGGTCGCGGACGGCATCGCGACGATCCGGCTGAACGATCCCGAGCATCTCAACGCGCTCACGTTCGAGACCTACCGAGAGCTCGAAAAGGTCTTCGTCGACCTCGAGTCCGACGCCGCCGCCAAGGTCGTCGTGCTAACGGGCACGGGCAAAGGGTTTTGCTCTGGCGGCAGCGTCACGAACATCATCGGACCGCTGCTCAAGATGAAAGGCGACGAGCTTTACGGCTTCACGCGCATGACCTGCAACGTGATCAAAAACATGCGCAACTTGAAAAAACCGATCATCGCGGCCGTGAACGGAATCGCCGCGGGGGCGGGCGCGATGCTGATGCTCGCTTCCGACCTGCGGATTTTTTCGGACAAGGCGAAAGCGGCGTTTCTTTTCGTCAAGGTCGGCCTCGCCGGCGCCGATATGGGCGCGCTCTATCTGCTGCCGCGCATCGTGGGCGCGGGGAAAGCGGCGGAGCTCGTTTATTTCGGCGATGCCATCGACGCTCAGGAGGCGCACCGTATCGGCCTCGCCAACCGCGTCGTGCCGCCCGACAAGCTGCTGGACGAGGCCTATGGGCTCGCGCGCCGGCTGCGCGACGGGCCGCTCTACGCGCTCGGCGTCACCAAGGAGCTGCTCAATTACGAGGCGAACGTCAACCTCGACACCGCGCTCGAAATGGAGGCGATGGCGCAGGCGCGCTGCATGGAGACGCCGGATTTCATCGAAGGCTACAACGCTTTCATCGAGAAGCGGCCGCTGCAATTCAATCGGCGCTAACAAACAGGAGAATTTCATGGCAAAGAATGTCTACATCCGAAATCTCGAAAAGGACGATATCAATGCGATCGTCGGTATCGAGGAGCGAGTGACCGGCGTCGCGCGCCACGGCTATTGGGAGAAGCGCATCGAAATCTCCGAAGCGATTCGCCCGCATTGGGCGTCGCTTGTCGCGGAGGTCGACAGTCGCGTGGTCGGTTTTCTGTTCGGCCGCGCCGGCGAGCTCGAGTTCGGGCTGCCGGGAACCGTCGCGTGGATCGAGATTATCGGCGTCGATCCCGCCTATCGTAAGCGCGGCATCGCCCGCGCGCTGCTCGAGCAATTCACGTCGTCCGCGGAAGATCACGGCATCAAGACGATCTTCACGCTGGTGGCGCGCGATCAGCCGGAGATAAAGAATTTTTTCAATCGACTGGGCTTCGCTCAAGGAGAGATGCTGCATTTCCAAAAGCAGACCGGCGTTTAATCGACGATGAATTTATTGCTCGACGAAGAACGCGCGCGCCTCGCGCAACAGGTTCGGGCCTGGACCGAAGGCCATGCGGACGAAGCGACTCCGACCGACGACATCGATCGGCAAGGACGCCGTCTGGTCGAGCTTCTCGGCCGCGAGGGGCTGCTTGCCTACGCGGCGCCCGCGGCATACGGCGGCGCGCGCGAGCGCGTGGAAGCGCGCGACCTCTGCGTCATCCGCGAGCAGCTGGCGCGCGTCTCGGCGCTCGCCGATACGATGTTCGCCGTCCAGGCGCTGGGAAGCTACCCGATCGCTCTCGCGGGAAGCGCCGAGCAGAAGCATCGCTATCTCCCCCGGCTGGCGCGCGGGGAGGCGATCGCCGCCTTCGCGTTGACCGAGCCCGGCGCCGGATCGGACGCCGCGGCGCTCGAGACGCGCGCCGCGAGAGACGGCCGTAGCTACCGGCTGAACGGCGTCAAGCATTTCATCTCGAACGCCGGCATCGCAAACAGCTATGTGGTCTTCGCCTCGACCGACCCGGAAAAAAAAGGCAAAGGCATCAGCGCCTTCATCGTCGAAGCCGGCGCGCGGGGATTTTCGCTCAAGGAAAAAACGACGCTGCTGTCTCCGCATCCGATCGGCGCGCTTGCTTTTCAAGACTGCGCCGTGCCGGAAGAGAACCGCCTCGGCGCCGAAGGCGACGGGCTCAAGATCGCTTTCGGCACGCTCGATCTTCTCCGCTGCACGGTCGGCGCGGCGGCGGTCGGCCTGGCGCAGCATGCGCTCGAGGAGGCGTTGAGCTACAGCGCGAAACGCCGCCAGTTCGGCCGCGCCCTGGCCGAGTTTCAGGCGACGCAGATAAAGCTCGCCGACATGGCGACCGAGCTTCAGGCGGCGCGCCTTCTGGTCTACCAGGCGGCCTTGGCCAAAGATTCCGGCGCGCCCGAGTTCGCGACCGCTTCATCGATGGCGAAGCTCTTCGCCACCGAAGCCGCGCAGCGGATCGTCGACCAATCGCTCCAGATCCACGGCGGTATCGGCGTCGTCGCCGGACATCCGGTCGAGCGGCTTTATCGCGACGTGCGCGCGCTCAGAATTTACGAGGGAACATCGGAAATTCAAAAACTTGTCATCGCGAAAAATCTTCTGCGGAAGGAGCAGCCCTAATGGACTTTGATCTGAGCGAGGAACTGGCGGCCGTGCGCGAGCTGGCGCGCGACTTCGCCGAGAAAGAGATCGCGCCGAAGGCGGCGGAGGACGACCGCGAACACCGTTTCCGCCGGGATCTCGTGGAAAAAATGGGCGAGCTCGGCTTTTTCGGCTGCACGCTTCCCGAAGACTGCGGCGGCAACAATCTCGGGTTTCTGGCGCTCGCGATCATCACTGAGGAGATCTCGCGCGTGCACAGCGCGATCCGCGTTTTCATCAATATGCAGGCCGGGCCCGCGACCACCATCGCTGACTTCGGCACCGCCGAACAGAAGAAATGGATCGCGCCGCTCATTCGCGCCGAGAAGATCGGCTGCTTCGCGATCACCGAGCCCGACGCGGGATCGGATGTTGCGGCGATGCGGTCGACCGCCGTCAAAAACGGCAAAGGCTGGGTGCTGAACGGCACGAAAACGTGGATCTCCAATGCGACGGTCGCCGACGCCGGCATCGTCTTCGCGTATACCGACCGCGCGCTCAAGCATAAGGGCATGTCGGCATTCTACGTCGATTTGAACCAGCCCGGCGTCAGCCGGCGCAACCTCGACAAGATGGGGGCGCACGCTTCGCCGACGGGCGAACTCACGTTCGACAACTTCGCGGTTCCCGAAGGAAACCTGATCGGCAAAACCGGCGATGGTTTCAAGATCTGCATGACACATCTGAACCACACGCGGCTCGCGTGCGCGTCCGGGGCCGTCGGCGTCGCGCGCGCGGCGCGCGAGGCGGCGGTGTCGTACGCGAACCAACGCGAGCAGTTCGGCCAGAAGATCGGCCAGTTTCAGATGAACCAGGACCTGATCGCGCAGATGATCGTGCACGAGGAAAGCGCGCGCTGTCTCGTTTACCGCGCCGCGGCGCTCGCGGACCAGCAGCGGCCGCATACACTCGAGACGACGATTGCGAAATACGCCGGGGCGGAGGCCGCGGCGTTCAACGCCGACGCGGCGCTCAAGATTCTCGGCGCCTACGGCTACTCGACGGAGTTTCCCGTCGAGCGCTATCTCCGCGACGCCAAGTCGTACCAGATCGTCGAGGGCTCCTCGAACATCCTCAAGCTCATCATCGCCCAGGACGCACTCGGCTACAGGAGGGCCAACCGATGACGGTTGAATCGACGGCGCTCGCCAAACCGGCGGCCGCGCCGGAAGCGGCGCGCGCGGAAAACACCGCGGCCGCCCCGCCGACCAGCGAGGCGAAGCTCGCCGAGCTCGAGCAGCGGCGTGAAAAGCTTAAGCTCGGCGGCGGCGTCAAGCTGCAGGAAAAGCAGCGGACGCAAGGCAAGATGACCGCGCGCGAGCGCATCGATTATCTGCTGGACCCCGGCACGTTCGTCGAATTCGATCTCTTCGCGCGCCATATCGGAGCCGATTACGGTCTCGACAAGGCCGAGGTGCCGGCCGACGGCGTGATTACCGGGCACGGCAAGGTCGACGGCCGCGACGTGTGTGTCTACTCGGAGGACTTTACCGTCATCGCTGGAACTTACGGCGAGCGGCACGGCAAAAAGATCTGCAAGACGGTCGACCTCGCGCGGAAGATGGGTGTCCCCGTCATCGGCATCAACGATTCCGGCGGCGCGCGCGTGACCGAAGAGATGGGCTCTCTCAGCGAGTACGGACAGCTGTTTTACCGCCACGTGCGCGCCTCGGGCGTTATCCCGCAGATCGCGCTTATCATGGGGCCCGTCGCCGGCGGCCAGGCCTACTCTCCGGCGCTGATGGATTTCACCTTCATGGTGAAAAAAACGAGCTACATGTTCATCGCCGGCCCACCGCTCGTCGAGGCCGTCGTGTTCGAAAAAACGACCAACGAGTCGCTCGGCGGGCCGGCGATTCACGCGCGCGTGAGCGGCGTCTCGGATTTGACCGCCGCCGACGACCGCGATTGTCTCGACCGCACCAAGGCGCTGCTTCGCTACCTTCCCGCGAACAGCGGCGAGCCGCCGCCCGTCGTCGACAACGGCGACGATCCCGACCGGCGCGAAACGGATCTCCTGACGATCATCTCCGCGGACCAGAAGCGCTCCTATGACATTCACGACGTGATCGAGCGCATCGTCGATAGAGGAAGCTTTTTCGAGATCAAAAAGGACTATGCGCCGAATCTCGTCGTCGGCTTCGCCCGTTTCCACGGCCGGCCGGTGGGGATCGTCGCGAATAACCCGAAGTACATCGCTGGGTGTCTCGACGTTAACGCGGCGGACAAAGGCTCGCGCTTCATCCGCTTCTGCGACGCGTTCAACATTCCGCTCGTGAGCCTCCAGGATATCCCCGGCTTTTTGATCGGCAGCCAGATGGAACGCCAGGGCATCATCCGCCACGGCGCGAAGATGCTCTACGCCTTCGCCGAGGCCACCGTGCCGAAGATCACCGTCATTTTGCGCAAAGCCTACGCCGGCGGATATCTCGCGATGTGCAGCAAGGACCTCGGCGCCGACTTCGTCTTCTCGCTGCCGACCGCCGAGGTCTGCCTCATGGGTCCCGAAGGAGCGGTGAATATCCTGTTCCGGAAAGAGATCGCCGAGGCGAAGGAGCCGGAGCAGGTGCGCGCGGCGCGGCTGCGGGAATTTTTCGACAAGTACGTCAACCCCTACTACTCGGCGGCGGAGCAGCACGTGGACGACATCATCGATCCCCGCGACATGCGGCCGCGGATTATCCGCGCGCTGGAATTGTGTGCCGCGAAGAGCGACGAGCCGCCGCGCAAAAAACACGGCCTGATGCCTGTCTAATATCCATGAGCACCGCTGTGGACACACTCAAGTCGATTTCGCTGCAAACAGGAATTGTTTACGGCCCCCTGTGCTCGCGGCGGCTCGGTCTTTCGCTCGGCATCAACCTGCTGCCCGAGGAGTACAAGCTCTGCACGTTCAACTGTCTTTACTGCCAATACAGTTGGACGCCGCAGCCTTCCGACGAGGTGAGCCATGCGCTGAAGGACGTGCCGCGTCCGGCGGAAGTGGCGACCGCACTGGAAAAAGCGCTGAAAGCGATCGCACGCCGGCGGCAGAGGATCGACGCGATCACCTTCTCCGGCAACGGCGAGCCCACGCTCCACCCGGACTTTGCGGCAATCGTCGAGATCGTGCGCGACCTGCGCGATAAATATTTGCCGCGCGTAAAGCTCGCCGTTCTCTCCAACTCCTCGACGCTCGATCGGCCGGAGATTTGCGCGGCGCTCAACCGCATCGATTTAAAAATCATGAAGCTTGACGCCGGCAGCGAAGAGACGATACATCAATTGAATGGTCCGGGGCCGCCGTTTTATCTTAAAGATATCGTGAGCGGGCTTAGAGGCCTCAGCAATGTCGTGCTACAGTCGCTGTTCGTGCAAGGCCGAGTCACCAATGCGGACCCGGACTCGGTTGCGTTATGGGTCGAAACTGTGAGACAGATTCATCCAGAGATGGTCCAGATTTACAGCCTCGACCGCGTCCCGGCGGACACGCGCATTCACAAAGTCAATCGCCCGACGCTCGAATGGATCGCGAGCCAGGTCCGCTGGCGCGCCAGCGTTAAAGCGGAAATCTACTGAATCCAAAATATCAGGAGGGGAAAATGCCCAGACCGAAAGTGATCGAGTGGCCGAATAAGGCGAAGATCTGCGTCACGTTCATCGTGCCGTGGGAAGTATGGCCGGAGAATTTCGCCACGCATGAATCGCTGCAGCGCCATTCGAGCCACACGATTCCGCCGAAGAACGCCGTGTTTCCGAGAAACATGGCGGCGGTCACCGAGCGCGAGTACGGCGACCGGGTCGGCATCTGGCGTCTGATCGATCTTTTCGAGCGCTACAAGCTGAAGGTCACATTCCTCATGAACGGCCTCAAGGTCGAGCAGTTCCCGAACGAGGTGAAGGAGTTTCAGGGGCTCGGGCATGAATTTTCTTCCGAAGGCTACGAGCATGAATATTCCTTCATGTACACAAAGGAGCAGGAGCGCGAATCGATCCGAAAAACCGTCGCGGCGTTCGAGAAGGTTCTCGGGCGCAAGCCGACGGGCTACCTCTCGCCGGGGCACGCCTCGACCGATCACACGCTCGGCCTCGTCGCCGAAGCCGGCTTTGTCTGGTGGGCCGATCCGCTGAACAGCGACAACCCCTATACGCTCGAGTCGGGCGGAAAGAAAGTCGTCGTCGTTCCTTACAACGTTCCCGGCTGCAACGACTATTCGACGTACGGCACAGGCCGCAGCCCGCGCGACCTTCTGCAGATCATGAAAGATCATTTCGACTATCTCCACTGGGAGGGCGAGCAGGGAAGCCCTAAATTCTTCGCCTTCAATCTCCATCCGTTCGTTTCGGGAGTTCCTTATCGGACGAAAATCATCGAAGAGTTCATCCGCTATGCGCAGGGCTATCCCGATGTCTGGTGGGCCAAACGTATCGAGATCGCCGAATGGTGCCTGAAAAAAGGCTACTGACGGAATTTTTTTCTTGACAGTCGCTTCTCGCTGGGAGTAGGGCTAAGGCTGAAGTCGCATTCAGCAGAACGACTCATATTTTAGTCACAACGTCGTGAACTGGAAATCCGCCAAGCTGATATTTTATGTCGGCACTTTTATCTCCCTGGCGATTTTTCTCGTCCTGACGTTCGATACCCACCGTCAGGTCGAGACCCTCACACACGCCGACAAACTCAGCCCCGAAGTAATCGCCGGCAAGCGCGTCTGGCACAAGTACAACTGCAACGATTGTCACACGATCCTGGGCTTCGGCTCCTATTACGCGCCCGACATGACCAAGGCTTACTGGCGGCTCGGCGCCGAGGGCATCAAGCGGATCGTGCGCAATCCGGAAAAATACACGACGTGGCGGAAAATGCCGCGCTTCGGAGTGACCGATGAAGAGCTCGACCATCTTGTGACGTTTCTCCGCTGGACAAGCGAGATCGACACCAACGAATGGCCGCCGCAGGACCAGAAGCTCAATCCCGAGCTTACCGCGCGCCGGCCTGCCTCAGTTGTCGCCGGCTTAAGCCCGGGAGCGGCATTGTTTCAGGATAAAGGTTGCTTCACCTGTCATCGATTGAACGAGACCGGCGGCGGTGTCGGGCCCGATTTGACGCATGTCGGCTCACGCTTGCCGCAAGAGACGATCACGAAGGTATTGACCGATCCGCGAGCGGTGAAACCGGACGGGATCATGCCGCCGCCTGCGTTGTCGAGCCAGGAGAGGAGCGCACTGACGCGCTTTCTCGCCGACCTGAAGTAAGGAAGAACTATGCCCCTCCCCTAT
>Ga0310810_10011332_pt1 | contig 10423 bp, 9 predicted proteins | sample NCmetagenome_FD_207641 | JGI IMG/M metagenome (GOLD analysis project Ga0310810, IMG submission 207641) | Soil microbial communities from experimental microcosm in Duke University, North Carolina, United States - NC | ecosystem: Engineered > Artificial ecosystem > Soil microcosm > Unclassified ... | reverse complement strand
GGCCGGGTGACCTGGCCCATTCAAAGCCCGTGATTATCCTGGTCGACGCCGGAACCGCTTCAGCGGCGGAGATCGTCGCGGGCGCCTTGCAGGACCATCGCCGGGCGATCGTCATGGGCGAACGCAGCTTCGGCAAGGGATCGGTACAGAGCGTGATCCAGACCGGCCCGCAGTCGGCGCTCCGCCTCACCACCGCGCGCTATTACACGCCCTCGGGCCGGTCGGTTCAGGCTGGCGGGATCGATCCGGACATTTCCGTGCCCCAGCTGAGCGACGAGGATTACAAGTCGCGGCCGAAACTTCGCGAAGCGGACCTCCGCCGTCACCTGGTTCAGCAGGCCAAGATCAAGGATGAGGTGCTGGAGGCGGACGACACGCCCGATCCGCGCTTCCTGATGACCTCCGCCGAGCTCGAGAAGAAGGGCGTCAAGGACTTTCAGCTCGACTATGCGCTGAAGGCCCTGAAGCGTCTCGCTCCGCAGCCGGTCAATCTCGCCAGCAAGTCGGGACGCTAATGCTGGCACGGCCGGAGCCGAAGGGCACGGCACGTCTGCGCCAAGCGCGCTGGCTGGCCTTGCTGATTCCGACTGCATTGCTGGGCGGGGCGCTCTTTTCCCAATATGCTGGCGGCCTCTATCCGTGCGAGATGTGTTATTGGCAGCGTTGGCCGCATGGCGCGGCCATCCTGCTGGCGCTGATCGCCCTGACCTCTCCAATCAGAGCGGCCCGCACGCGCCTGATCGTCCTGCTGGCGGCGTTCCTGATCGCCGTTTCCGGCGCGATCGGCCTGTTCCACGCTGGAGTCGAGATGGGCTGGTGGGAAGGCATCACCCAATGCACCGCCGTGGGCGCGAAGAGCCTGCAGGACATTCTCAACGTACCGCTGGTCCGCTGCGACCAGGTCCAATGGTCGTTTCTCGGGCTTTCGCTGGCCGCCTGGAACGCGATCATTTCGTTGGGCAGCGCAGCGTTGATCACCTTGCTGGCATCGCGGAAGTCCGCATGAGCGATTGGCGACCTGGAAACAAGCGCCCCGACCGGGAGTCGATGCTGAGGGTCAACCAGGCGGGCGAATATGGCGCGACCCGCATCTATGCCGGGCAACTGGCGGTGCTGGGCCGCAGTTCGAGCGCCGCTCACCAGATTGCGCGAATGGCGGCGCAGGAGCAGCGGCACCTCGAACGCTTCGACCGGATGATGGCCGAGCGGCGCGTGCGTCCGACCGCTCTGCAGCCCTTGTGGAGCATCGCCGGCTTCGCCCTGGGCGCAGCGACCGCGATGATCAGCGAGAAAGCAGCGATGGCCTGTACCGACGCGGTCGAAACCGAAATCGACCGCCATTATTCCGAGCAACTTGCCGCGCTGGGTGACGAGGATCCGGAATTTGCCGCGGATATTCGCGATTTTCAGGCCGAGGAGCTTGAGCATCGCGAGACTGCTCGCGAGCATGGGGCGCAGGAAGCCATCGCCTATCCGCTGCTGACCACCGCGATTCGTGCGGGCTGCCGGTTGGCAATCGAACTTTCGAAACGCATATGAGGGAAACCCGGATGGCGGCCCAGCCGTTTGACCTTAATGAAGGACGAGTGCCAATGCCGAAACTGCCGCTCCTGACCGTCGCCGCCAGCGCATTTGCGCTTGCCGTCCCGGCACTGGTCGTTCCGGTCCCCGCCGCGGCGCAGAACGGCCGCATCAGCGAGATCATCGTCTATGGTACCGATCCCTGCCCGCGCTCGACCGACGATGAGGTGGTGGTTTGCGCTCGCAAGCCGGAGAGCGAGCGGTTTCGCATCCCGGAACGCTACCGTCAGAGCGGACCGCGCCAGACGCGCGAAGCCTGGGCAAACAAGGCGATCGCTTTCGAAACCTATAGCAAGAATGGCATCAACAGCTGTTCGCCGGTCGGCCCATCCGGCCTTACTGGCTGCACCCAGCAGCTGATCAACCAGGCGTTCAAGGAGCGCGAAGAGCAGGCCGACCAGGGCTCGGTTCCGGCGGAGTGAGCCGACAGCAGGTTGCCAAGCGCCTGGCCTGTTCAGAAGTGATCCAGGCATCGACCTGCGCTTCGAGCGCGTCCAGCGGCACAGCACCCTGCCCCAGCACCGCATCGTGGAAGCGCCTTAGGTCGAACCTGTCGCCCAGCGCCTTTTCGGCCCTTGCCCTTAGCTCGCGGATCTTGAGTTCGCCCAGCTTGTAGGCCAGCGCCTGGCCGGGGTTCGAGATGTAGCGGTTGACCTCGGCATCGATATTGGCGTCGGTCAGGGTGGTATTGTCCTTCATAAAGGCGACCGCCTGTTCCTTGGTCCAGCCCTTGGCATGGATGCCGGTATCGACCACCAGCCGCGTCGCGCGCCACATTTCATAACCAAGCCGCCCCATGTCCTTCTGGGGGGTGTCGTAGAGGCCCATTTCGATCCCGAGCCGTTCGGAATAGAGGCCCCAGCCCTCGACGAAGGCAGTGAAGAATGCAGTATTGCGCCGCCAGTCGGGCATCTCCAGCTCCTGCTGGAGCGCGATCTGCATGTGATGTCCGGGAACTGCCTCATGCACGGTTAGCGCCGGGATTTCCCATAGCGGGCGCTGGTCTAGCTTGGTGGTGTTGACCAGGTAGAAGCCGGCGATGCCGGCAGCCGGGCTACCCGGCTGGTAGCGGGCGGTGGTATCGCCCGGCGCAGTCGCAAGAGCCATCGGCCGAATCCCATAGGGCAGACGCGGCAGGCGGCCGAACAGGCTCGGCATCTTCCCGTCAATGGTCTTGGTCATCAGTGCCGTGGCCTTGAGCAGATCGTCGGGCGTGGTGACGAACCATTTGGGGTTGGTTCGCATGTCGGCAATCATCGCCTCGCGGCTAGGGAAGCCTGCTTTCTTGGCTACCTCGACCATTTCAGCGCGGATTCTGGCGACTTCCCTAAGGCCGAGCTGGTGGATTTCCTCCGGCGTCAGATTGGTCGTGGTCTGCGAGCGAACCTGGAAGGCATAATATTCCTTGCCTTGGGGCATGGCCGAGACGCCGACGCTTTGACGGCATTTGCCCTTCAATTCCCGGTCATAGAGATCGGCAAAGGACCGGTAGGCGGGATTGATCTTGGTGGTGATCAGCGTCCTGGCGCGGCCCTGGAGCGCTGTCCATTGATCGGCCGGGATGTTTGCCGGCCGCTGTACTGCAAATGGCACATAGAAACGCGACTGAGCTACGTCGGGCGTGATGTTACCGTTGATGGTCGATGCGAAGTTGGTCATCGTGACGCACGGCTGGACGAAGCCTTCGCGAGCCGCCTTTGCGCTAATCTCGCCGTAGCTTTGCATCCGGCGGGGCACCAGCTCGAGCCGGGCGAGATAATTGTCATAGTCGGCATAGCTGCGGAACGGGATGTTCTCGGCCATTCCGGCGAGGTTGTCGTGATAGCTGCCGAGGGTCGAATAGAGCAGTTGCCGCTGGCCGTAGCGATTGCCCTCGATTGCATCTTCCAGTTGGCGCTTGAGCACGGCGCGGTTGGTCTGCTCCGATGCAGGAAGCGAAGCCGCCGGGATGGCCTCGAGACGCTTCAGGAACGCCGCATTCTCGGCGGCCACGCGATCCATTTCGAGTAGGCTGAGCGGTGCGAGCTCTCGGTCAAAGGCCTTGAATCCGACTGAGCTGGCGAACGCCGGATTGTCGCGCAAAGTCGCCGCCCAATAATCGTCCTGGAGCTTTTGGAAGTCCTCGGCCGGCCCGGCGAAGGCCGGCGCGGAGAGCGCCAGCATGGTGGCGGCGAGCAGCGAATGACGACGGCGCATGGCAATCCCCCTTTTTCGCGAAGCCTAGGCGACGTTTGGCAGCAGACAAATGCCGATTCGACGAAAGACTATTCATCACTACATTAGAGCAGAATAGGCCTCCTCCTGAGGAGAAAAACATGACCAACCGCGCCAAACTGGGGTTTTCCGCGCTTGCGGCTGCCGCTGCGATCGCCTTGCCGCTGACGGTCAGCTGGAGTCGCTCGGCCGAGGCGGCGTCAGACGTCCCGCCCGCAGCGCTGGTCGAGCCCGCCAAGGGGCATCGCGAAGTGGCGGTGCTGGCCGGCGGCTGCTTTTGGGGTATCGAGGGCGTCTACGAACATGTGAAGGGTGTCAGCGACGTCACGTCGGGCTTTGCCGGCCGTCAGGCCGCCGGTGCCGACTATGAAAAGGTTTCGACCGGCACGACCGGCAACGCCGAGGCGGTGCGGATCGTCTTCGATCCCACCCAGGTGAGATTTTCCGAACTGCTGCGGATATTTTTCTCGGTCGCGCACGACCCGACCGAAGTCAATCGCCAGGGACCGGATGTCGGAACCCAATATCGCTCGGCGATCTTCCCGCAGTCACCGGCCCAGATGAAAGTCGCCAAGGCCTATATCGCCCAGCTGCAAAAGGCTCATGTGTTCAAGCAGCCGATCGCTACGCGGATCGAGATCGGCGGGTTCGCGCCGGCCGAAGCCTATCACCAGGACTTCATGCGCAAGAACCCGAACTATCCCTACATCGTCATCAACGACAGGCCGAAGGTCGCCGCGCTGAAGCAGCAATTCCCATCCAATTGGAAGGGATGATCCTAGTGATGCTGGCCCTTTGCTATCATCAAATGGTGCGGCTGATGGTGACCGCCTAGCGTCAGAATGCCGAAGAAGCCGAGCGCCTGGATGCGCTGCGCGTCCGCGGCGCTTCCCGTGACGGTAACGATTGCGCCGTCGCCGATAGGCGTGGTCGTCATGTTCCAGGCGCCGGGCACATTCTCACGCGTGAAGTGACTGCGCGTCATGTTTTGGATCGACGCGGCGACATCCGGCGCGCCCGTTACAAGGAATCGGGCTCCATTCGGCAGCTTTTCGGTAGTAGCGCGCGCGCGAAGGATGACATTGTCCATGTCGACCAGGTGAGCGCGCAGTGCCTCGACATTGACGGTCGACCAGTCGGTGGCGGGGTCCGCGCTCAAGATCTCCACCGCTTCGCCCAGTGCGGCATAGGCGCTCTGGCCCGGTTCCACGGGAGCTTGCATGCCGGCCGCCGGCGGCGGCGCGGCGGAATGCGCATGGTCGCTATGCTGAAGCGCGGCGGCGGCCACGAAAATTGCGAGTTCGATCATAAGAAACTCCCTTTCTAATGAGCGGCTTATTGCAGTTGATCGGCTATCCCGACATGATCGCAATCATGTCGTCGCCCCTGCACGAATTCTTCGCGGCCTTGCCTTCACGCAGCCAGCAATATGCTGCCGGGCAATTCCTGTTTCACCGCGACGATTCGATCGAAGCCATTTTCTGGATTGAGCGGGGGATCGTTCACCTTCAGCGCTGCTCAAGCGATGGTACCGCTGCCGTTATGCAGCGGGCAATCGCGGGTTCGCTGTTGGCCGAGGCATCGGTGTTTTCCCATCATTATCATTGCGACGCGGTTGCCGTTGACGCGGTGAACGCGAAGAGGATCGCAATGTCGGACGTCCATCGCGCGATGTGCGAAAATCCGGAATTCACTGCGGCACTGGCAGCGCATCTGGCGCAGGAAGTGATGCGATTGCGGTCGCGATCGGAAATCATGGCGTTGAAAACCGTCACTGCCCGTCTCGATGCCTGGCTAGCCTTTCACGACAACCAGCTGCCCCCAAGGGGCAAGAGAGTGGAATTCGCGCGGGAGATCGGCGTCTCACCGGAGGCGCTCTACCGCGAGCTTGCTCGACGAAGAGTCAAGGATGTTCCCTGAAGGACCGATGGCCGACGACATTATTGATCGGTGAAATCGTCGTCAGTGCCAAGTTGCGCGAGGCGCGGCGCTGGAAGCGACTTAGAGACCGACGCGGATAGAACCCCGCACCGTAGTCGGCGCGCCGGGTGCGATGTTGTTGTCGGCGTTGGCGGTTGGGAAATAGTCCGCGCCAAAGATATTCTCGACGTTGAGCTGCGCCTCGATTTGCTTGGTGATCTTGTAGAAGACCGCGCCATCGACTCGTGTGTAGCCAGGCAGCTTCACCTGGTTGCTGATGGTCGTGAAGGACCTGGAACGGGCGACCATCCCCAGGCCCAGCCCAAGCTCCTCCGTCACGTCATAGCGGTTCCACAGCGACACGGTATGCCGCGGGACCAGCGGGACTTCGCAATCGCCGCTTGGGCAGGCTGTGGTCGCTTCGGTTACTTCGGCCTTCTGCAAGGCGTAGCCGGCGGAGACCTGCCAGCGGCTTGTGACGTTGCCGGCGACATCCAGCTCAAGACCCTTGCTGCGCTGTTTGCCGCTAAGGATGAAGGTGCCGCTGCCGTCGGGGTTGGCGATGCGGGTGTTGGTCCGGTCGAGCTGGTAGATGGCCGCCGTTGCCAGCAGCCCGTCAATCGGCTCCCACTTGGCGCCGATCTCGTAATTGTCGAACCGCTCGGGCTTCAGCGTCTCGGTGTTGATGTCGAGGCCGCCGAACTGGTCGCCCGATTGCGGCAGGTAGGAGCGGCTGAAGCTGCCGTAGAAGGACAGCTTTGGATTGGGCTTGAGGACCACGCCGATGCGCGGCGATATGAAATGGTCGGTGCGGCCAAACTCCCCTCCCGCGGCACGCAGATCGTCGACCGTGAGCTTGAAACTGTCGAACCGGACGCCGGCAATAATCTCCAGCCATTCCGCCGGCCGGATCTGGTCCTGGGCATAGACCGCCGCGATGGTCGCCTTGGTGCGATTGTTGGCATCGCTCGCAATCGGGGCGAAGGTTACCAGGCCGTCGAGGTCGACCGTGGGATCGCTCAGCGGAACCACGCCGGCGCCTGGCGCGAAGAAGGCGGTGGTGCGAACATTGCGCGACCGTTGGCGACCGAGCTCGAAGCCGAACAACATGGTCTGGTCGATGCCACCAAGCCGGTTTTCCCAGATGAGATCGGTCTGGCTGAACAGATTTTTGCGGGTCGTGCCGTTGTTGTAGCCGTTAAGGGTCACGGTGTTCGCGGCCTCGTTGAGGTTAGCCGCGAAAATATTCTGATAGAATTTGTCGAAGTGGCCGTAGGACGTCCGATTGCGCAGCGTCAGGCCCTCGCCCAGCTCATGCTCGACTGCCAGAACGCCGATATGCGCATCGACCTTGGCAAAGCTCTTGTCCGGGTCGCCGAAGAAAGTGGAGTCAAAGCCCCTCAAAGGCTCGTCCAGAGCAACCGGGTCGGTGACTGAGGGAACGCCGCGGTCGGCGGTGCGGCGGTCATGGAAATATTCGTAGTTGACGTCGATCCGCGTCCGCTCGCCCGCCTCGATTCCAATCGTCGGATTCACGCCGTAGCGCGTGAGGTCGACATAGTGGCGAAAGCTGTCGCCATTTTCGTAAAGGCCGTTGATGCGGACGCCGGCCGCCTGGCCCAGCGGCTCGTTGACATCGGCGGTGAGCCGGAAGCCGCCTTCGCTGTCACCGGACAGCGCGAAATTCTCAAAGCCCGACGGAGTGCTGCGTTTGATCACGCGGTTGACGACGCCGCCGCCGCCGCCGCGGCCGAATATCATCGCGTTGGGGCCTTTCAGCACCTCGACACGGTCGACATTGTAGAAATCCCGGAAATATTGGACGTCGTCCCGCACTCCGTCGACGAAGAAATCGGCGGTGCTGCTATTGCCGCGCAGCACGACGGTGTCGCGATTGCCCTCGCCCGAATTCACGCCGGCGCCGGGAACGAGGTAGAGGACATCGGCCATCGAGCGCAGCGACCGGTCTTCGATCTGCTCGGACGTAACCACGCTGACCGCCTGCGGCACATCCTTGAGCGGCGTGCAGGTCTTCGTTGCCGCGCAGGTGTCCTTGGCGGCGTAGCCTTCGCGTTCGCCGACAACGACTATCGGGTCGGCTTCGGCGAGTTCCACATTCTCGCCGCCCGTGCCGACGGCGGCAGCGAAAGCCGGCGGAGCAAGACAGCTGGTGGCAAGAAAGACAACGGCCGACACGCGAAACATTGACTGAAATCCCCTTCAACCGGATGGTCTGAAGGTCGCCTAGCGTTATTGATAGTCATTCGCAATAGCGAAGCTGGGAAAACGATTAGCCCGTCGCGCGCCGCTCCAAAAGCAATGGAAGCCCGCCTGCAGGGCGCAGTGTAACCATCCCCGCCGGGCGAACCGAATGGCCTGTTTCGGCAAACCGCCATTCGCCGAGCCATTGCGCGAGGATGGTCAGCGCCTCGGCGGTCGCGAACTGGGCGCCGACGCAGGTCCGCGGCCCGCCCCCGAACGGCAAATATTGGAAGCGGTGGCGCCCGCCTTTCTCGGCAAATCGGTCGATGTCGAACGCGTCGGGATTGTCCCAATATTTGCGGTGGCGGTGCAGCATCCACGGCCAAATCGACACAATGTCGCCTGGCTCCACCGCATGGTCGCCGATGCGATCCGGCTGGACCGCTTGCCGATCGAAGCGGGGCACCGGCGGATAGAGCCGCATCGACTCGCTCAGGAACAGCCGCAGGCGCGGCGCCCGATCGGCGACATCATCCGCGCCCTCGATCAGCGCGGTTTGCGCTTCGGCGGCCAGCTCTTCCTGCAACTCAGGCTGGGCGGCTAGCAGGAACAGGCTCCAGCTGATCGCATTGGCGGTAGTCTCATGACCGGCAAGGTAAAAGGTTGCAGCATTGTCGATCGCCAGCGCGCGCGCCTCGCCCTCAGGGAAGCGCTGCCGCAAGGCGTCGATCAGGCCGGTCAGGAAGTCGGGTGCGACCCGGGCATTCCAGCGGTCGTCGACCACCTCGGCCAGAGTCCGCCGAAGGAACACTTGCCCCCGCTTTCCGGCCCGTCCCTTGGGCGTGACCGGGATTTGCGGCAGCCTCAGAAGCGCCAGCATCCGCGCCTCGGAGAAGCCTTCGATCGCCGCGGCGATATGCGCCATCGACGTTTCCGAGATCAGCCGCGGGTCGCCGCCGAACAAGGCGAGCGCGATCACCGTCATCGTCGTCCGCGTCGCTTCGGCCGCCATATCGCGCCGTTCCCCATCTCTCCACCGCGCCGATGCTTCCCGCGCCGCCTGGACGAACATCGACCGCTGCGCTTCGACCGCGGCGGGAGAAAAGCTGGCCGCGACAATCTTGCGCTGCTCGCGCCACAGTTCGCGATCGGAGGTCAGCAACCCGCGGCCGATGATCGGATCGAGCAGGGTTTTGACGATATCGGGCTTTATGTAGTTCGCCGCATTATCGAGCAGGACATGGCCAATCAGGTCGGGGTCGAGCAGGATGTGGACTCGAAAGCCAAGGATGTCGCGCTTCAGATAGTCGATCTCGAAGGCGCGTTCGGACCAGCCAAAGACTGACGTCCTTGCTCGTTCGCCGAAGAAGCCGCGCCAGGTCGCAACCGGCTTTACCGGCCGCGGGGGGAAGGGCGGGATGAAGGGGCGGCTCACTCCGCCGCCAATAGCTCCTCAGCACCGCCGAGGTCGACCGATACCAGCCGGCTGACGCCGCGCTCGATCATCGTCACACCGTACAGCCGATGCATCCGGGCCATCGTCACCGCATTGTGGGTGACGATCAGGTAGCGGGTGTCGGTCTCTCCGGTCATGCGGTCCAACAGATCGCAGAAGCGGTCGACGTTTGCGTCGTCGAGCGGCGCATCGACCTCGTCGAGCACGCAGATCGGCGCCGGGTTGGTCAGGAACAGGGCGAAGATCAGCGCCACCGCGGTCAGCGCCTGCTCGCCGCCTGATAGCAGGGTCAGCGACTGCAGTCGCTTGCCCGGCGGCTGTGCCATAATCTCGAGGCCGGCCTCGAGCGGGTCGTCGCTCTCGACCAGCTCGAGATGCGCTTGGCCGCCATCGAACAGGGTCGTGAACAGACTGCGGAAATGAGTGTTCACCTTCTCGAACGCGTCGAGCAGCCGCACGCGGCCCTCGCGGTTGAGGCTGCCGATCGAACCGCGCAGGCGAAGAATGGCCTGGGCCAGCTCGTCCTTTTCCGCGACATTGGCCTCGCGGCTGGTGTCGAGTTCTGCCAGTTCCTGCTCGGCGACAAGATTGACCGGCCCGATCCGCTCGCGCTCTGCCGTCAGCCGGTCGAGTGCTTCTTTCTCGAGTTCCGGATCGCCGAGATGCTCGGAATCGAATCCGAGCCTTTCCGGAAGCAGCGGCGGCGGACATTCGAACCGCTCGCCGCAGACGCGAGCGAATTCCATCCGCCGCTCGACATGGGCATCGGCGCGCGCGGCCGCGCCGGCGCGTGCCTCACGAGCAGCGGCGGAGGCTTCACCGGCATCGGCCAGCGCCTTGGCTGCGACTCCGACAGCGTCCTGGCCATCGCGCTCGGCGTCAGCGGTCCTGGCGATTTCGGCTTCGCTGGCGGCAGCGTCGCGTTCGATTCTCTCGATATCGGCGGCATGGCGGGCGGGCTCATCGGCCAGCTCCTCCTGCTCATCTTCCATCGCCATCGCGCGGGCGGATGTTTCCGCCAGCCGCTTCTCGGCCTGCAATGAGCGCGTT
>Ga0310810_10011331_pt1 | contig 10423 bp, 12 predicted proteins | sample NCmetagenome_FD_207641 | JGI IMG/M metagenome (GOLD analysis project Ga0310810, IMG submission 207641) | Soil microbial communities from experimental microcosm in Duke University, North Carolina, United States - NC | ecosystem: Engineered > Artificial ecosystem > Soil microcosm > Unclassified ... | reverse complement strand
CGAAATCGGCCGTAAGATTCGCGAAGCCTTTGTGCCAGAGCCGGGCAACGTGTTCGTCAGTGCCGACTACTCGCAGTTCGAGCTCCGCTTGGCCGCAGTACTGGCAGGTGACGAAAATATGATCAACGACTTCAACGCCGGCACCGATATTCATGCCAAAACGGCCGCTGATGTGCAGCATATTCCACTCGACAACGTCACGAAGGCGATGCGCCGCGATGCGAAAGTGGTTAACTTTGGTGTGCTTTACGGCATGGGCCCTCACGCGCTGGCGCAAAATACCGGTATGACGTTTGGCCAAGCAAAAACGTTTATCGACGAGTACTTCAAGGTCAGGCACAAAGTCCGTGACTATATCGACGCTACGCTTCGACAGGCGCGTGATCAAGGCTACGTCGAAACCTACTACGGCCGCCGCCGCCCGACACCGGACGTGCAATCGAGCAACTTCGTCGTGCGCCAAGCCGCTGAACGCGCCGCCGCCAATATGCCGATACAAGGCACCGAAGCCGACCTCATGAAACGAGCTATGATTCTCGTCGAGAAAAAGCTCGAAGGTATCGGTGAGCAGGTCTTGCAGATTCATGACTCGATACTGGTCGAGTGCCCCGCAGAGCAGGCCGAAACTGTCAGCGAGATACTGCGCTCGACCATGGAATCGATCGCGCCCGAGCTGAAAATCAAACTCCAAGTCGATGTGAGCGTCGGCAAAAACTGGGGAGAAGTGTAATAGACAGTTTACGCAGCAATGAAGAGCATTTTAAAAACCGTATCGAATCGGCAATGCAAATCACACAGGTTAATGACAGGATATTAGAAATTGCTGATAAGACACTTGAGAGTATTGGCAGTGTTTCTAATCTGCACGGAGGCGATGCAGTGAGGAACCAAAGACTTTCATTAGCTAGGGTTTCGGAGAATCCTGAAATTAAAAGCACTTTTAGTATACTGCGAGGGCAACAGCTTGTTTTGCTTGTTTCGGCACTGGAAACTTACTTGCGTGATATGACAAGGATAATCGCAAACGAATATCCCGAGATTCTTAAGTGGAGCATTGATACAAATTACAAAATCGATTTAAGCGAGCTAGCTAATCCATCTGTGAGTAAAGGTGATATTCTCCTGCAGGCTATAATTAAGCAGGGCACTAATTTCCAGGACATAGGGTCAATAAAAAGATTTTTCAAAAGCTATTTAGATATTGAAATTGACATAGACGAACTAAATGAACAACAAGTCATTCTAGCGACTGCTAAAAGGCATGTCATTGTTCATGAAAATGGCGTAGTTAATAAAGAATTCATGAAGAATATTCGTAATCTTCCCGAGGATGTAATAAGCATGTATAAGATTGATGGAGCATTGGACTTTGTCGAAGACGACATTACCAGCCTTCGCGATTCTATGCTAGCACTGAGTCTATTCATAGAAGACGCTCTCAATGCAAAGATAAACGGAGCTAGGCTATGAACGAAGAAGTTATCATTAAAGGCAAGTTATTCGAGCTGGTGCAAGTGGTCCAGCCAGACGGTCGGGTGTTTGAAATTGCCAGACGCGCGCCAGGTGTGCGACTGATTATTGCTGACAAAGATACGAAAAAAGTGTTACTGACACGTGAATTTCGACACGAACTCGGTGAGTGGGATTACCGCTTGCCGGGCGGCAAAGTATTCGATACGCTCGAGCAATACGAAGCTTTTCGCGCGACCGAACAAGACATCGTCGAGCCGGCAACCAAACAGGCGATTCGCGAGGCCCAGCAAGAAGCTGGCATCGACATCGACGAACTGGAGCTGTATAAACAATCGACACTCGGCGCCACGGTCGAATGGGATTTGTATGTATTTGAAGCGACGAGTTGGCAGGCAAGTGTACATGGCCAAGAGCTTGAAGTTGGCGAGAAAATCGAGGCCGATAACTGGATTGATTTTGATGAAGCCAAGCGTATGATTCTGGCGGGCGACATGAAAGAAGAACGCATTGCGCTCGTACTGTTGCAATGGCTCGAGGCACAGGCATGAACATCAAACTCAAGAAGCTCAAAGAAGGCGCCATCATACCGCAGTATGCCAGTGAGCAGGCTGCAGGTATGGACCTGAGCGCATGTATCGATGAGAACGTGACGATCGTCGCGCAGGGCAGGGCGATTATACCGACTGGTATCGCGATTGCATTGCCGCCGGGGTATGAAGCGCAGGTACGAGGCCGCAGTGGCCTAGCAGCAAAACACGGTATCTTGCCGGCAAATGGCGTCGGCACGATTGATGCGGATTATCGGGGCGAAATCGGCGTTATTTTACTCAATAGCTCGAGTGATGACTTTGTGGTCGAGCCTGGCATGCGTATTGCGCAACTGGTGATCGCCAAACACGAAACGGCCGAGCTAGATATTGTTGACGAACTCGATGAAACCGTCCGTGGGGCGGGTGGCTATGGCAGCACTGGCCGATAGGTCGCCTCGACTGACCGTAAGTGCTACACTGGGTATATGAAGCTATCTGATTTTGGCAATCGTATGGCGAGCGAAGCAGGTATTCTGCAGCTCATGGACGATCTCGGCAAAGCGTTAGCAGGCGAAAAACCTGTCGCCATGTTCGGTGGCGGCAACCCGGCACACATTCCTGCCGTGACCGAAGCGTTTCGACAAGAACTCCACGAGATCGAAGGCAACGAGCAACGCTTAGCGGCGATGCTCGGTAACTACGACACGCCGCAGGGAAACGATGTATTCATCGACGCCCTCGTTAGCCTCTTAAATGAACAATATGATTGGCACATCACACGCGATAACGTCGCGATTACGCCAGGCAGTCAGAGCGGCTTTTTCATGCTGTTTAACCTGCTTGCTGGCCAAACAGCAGAGGTCAAGCGACGCATCTTGCTACCGATCGTACCGGAATATATCGGTTACGCTGACCAACTGATCGAGCCTGACGGCTTTGCCTCGTCTCAGCCGACTATAACGAAAATCGGTGAGCATGAGTTCAAGTACGGTATCGACTTTGATACGCTGTCGATCGACGACTCAATCGCCGCGATTGCGCTGTCACGTCCGACAAATCCGACTGGCAATGTGGTGACTGATGATGAGCTTCGACACCTAGCTACACTGGCGCGTGACAACGACATACCGCTTATCATCGATAATGCCTATGGCTTGCCGTTTCCTGGCGTCATTACCGATACTGCGACGCCGTATTTCGACGCCAACACTGTGCTGAGCTTCAGCCTTTCGAAAGTCGGCTTACCAAGCTCGCGTGTCGGTATGTTCGTAGGTCCCGCTCCGCTCATGAAGGCGCTGTCGAGCGCAAATGCTATCGTCAATCTTGCCAGCCCAAGCATTGGTCAGTATATCGCGTCGCGCTTACTTGCCTCGGGTGAGGTCATGGCGCTGTCTCGCGAACATATTCAGCCGTTTTACAACGAGCGCGCACAAACGGCGCGCCGCATCGCCAACGCCACCTTGCCGGCTGACCTGCCGTGGCGACTGCATGCCTGGGAAGGTTCTTACTTTTTCTGGCTGTGGTGTGAAGGTGCGACAAAGACGTCAAAGCAACTTTATGAGTATTTGAAAGAACGCGGCGTGGTCGTTGTGCCGGGCGAATATTTCTTCCCGGGTCAAAACGTCGAAGCGTGGCAGCACGCCAAAGAATGCGTGCGTCTGAACTTTTCGCGTCCGGACGATGAGCTCGAAGCCGGCATGGCTATTCTTGCCGACGCGATTCGCTGGATGTACGCCTAGCAAGCTGGTATAGTACAAGCACAACAAGGAAAAACACATATGGCACAAACAGTAACTTGGCATCGATTCAGACCCCGTTTACGCGGGCGGCTCGACGATGCCACGCTCTACGAAGAAGCCAGCGTGTATCTCAAGGCGCGTGAAATCATGGAGCTCGCACTTCGTGAAGCATCGAGGCGGGGAAGTGCCTTAACGCGCAATGAACAAGCGGTTCATTACCTCAAGCAGCACCTGACGAACCAACCTGAATACTTGCTGGCAACGACCATTTTGCTCGCGCCTGCAGCCGCGGAAGCCCAGCGTCAAATGGATAAACATCAGGGCGGATACAAAAATCGTGAGAAGCGACTATTTGAACTTATCGATTTCAACGACAGCTTCGTCGACACGGTTCTCGCGCTCGATAAAACCACCCTCGAAACTTTTACGGTACGCTTTCGCACAGAGGTAGATGCCTATTGCGAGCGTTGCGGCGTCAGTCCGTTCGACGACAAGCAGTTCGATGCCATCGTGCACGGACTCAGTCGCGAGATTGCTGTATACCGAGCGGCTGAACAACTGGGTTATCGGGTCAAAATGACGAGCCGCGTGCAAGACTCTATGGGAATTGACATGATCATTACCGACCCGGCGAGCAAAAAATCGCTCAACATCGACGTCAAAACGCACTCGTCATTCCACTTTCGACTGCTTGATCTGGAGCACCAGCGACGCATCGACGAACAGAAGCGACTGGACTGCGAACTTGCTGGTTATTGCACGATTCGAAACGGCAACAACCGCCATTCGGTCGAGACGATGCTGCTGCGTATTGCGACCGATCGTCTCGGGCCGATTCGTCACTACGAATTCGTCGACACGACTGAGTTCGCCAAGCTGTTACATAGTGCCATAGAGCACCAGGGCAGGTACTTGTTTTAAGGTCCGTTCAAACCGCTTATTTACTTGACTAAATAGCTCAGTCGTGGTATCATAAGCAATATGTATAGGAGTAACTCAGCCAGAATCGTTCCGATGATCATTTTCGTAGTGGTCGTTATTGCCCTTGTGCTCGGACTTGTTACCGTTGGACGCTATATTTTCGGTGGAAATAGTTCACGCGCCGACACGGAATCTATCAACAATGCTCGCGACGAGTTTCTTACCGTTAACGCTGATCGCTCCGTCGTCATGACGATCCGTGGTCCAATCGTGGGTGACGATCAATTCCGCTCTGAGTCTATTGCCGTTTCGCCAAGTGAGCGCACGTATACGATTTACAAGGGTTATCGCGACGAAATAAAATCGCAAAGTTCACTCGACAACAATACGCCAGCTTACGAAGAGTTCGTCTATGCACTCGATAAAGCGGCGATTACCAAACCAGGCAAATATACGTCCGACCAAGCTAGCGACCTGCGCGGTGTATGTGCGAGCGGTGATGTATATGAATACGCCCTCTATGACGGCGACAACCGCCTGCAATGGTACTGGACGTCCACCTGTAAAGGTTCGCCTGGTACGCTCGGCGCTAGCTCTGCGCAGCTCACGGAACTCTTCTCGGCTCAGATGCCGAACGTCAAGCTGCTCTACGGCTCAAGCGGCAACCGTCTTTCGCTTTAGTTTGGTATACTAGCAGCATGATTCGTGCCGTAGTTTTCGATTGTTTTGGCGTCCTGTATCGCAGTAGCGCTGATGAGCTGTATGATCGTTGCCCAGAGGGAGCGCGAGATGAGCTGCACGATATTCGCTTGCAGCGCGATCGCGGGATTATGTCATATCGGGAATACCTCGAGTCGGCAGCACTGCTTTTGAAAATTCCGACCGAAGAGGTTAGGGCGATCACCGAGCAGGCGCATGTGCGCAACCAAGGTTTATTCGACTATATCGTGTCGCTCGACCGCACGCGCTACAAAGTCGGTATGCTGAGCAATATCGGTGATACGACGATAGGGCAGTTATTTTCTCACGACGAACTCGACGGCTTTTTTGATGCTACCGTGTTTTCGTATGAAGTCGGTATGGTCAAACCCGATCCTGCCATCTATGAGCTCATGTGTCAGCGCCTTGGCTGTGACCCAGAAGAGAGTATCATGGTCGACGACATCGAGCGTAACTGCGAAGGAGCCAGAGCGATTGGTATGCAGGCGATCCAACATCAGTCGAACACCGAAACGCTGCATGTGCTCAACAATCTATAAAAAGTATAGTGTAAAATATACTACATATCATTGACAAAAGCATAAGTATTTATGATAATGAACCCAAGTCTAAAAATAAAAAGACGAGGAAACAAAAAAAATGGTAACACTCAAAACACATCTACGTAGGACTGCTGGTGTAGTCGCTGCGTTTGCTATGGCTGCGTCACCGGTACTCGTATCGGCGGCATCAAACACAGCAACTACATCAGTTGAAGCCACCGTTGGCTCAACAATTAGCGTCAGCTCAAGTGGCACGGTCGCGATCGGTCTAACCCCTGGTGGTTCGGCTGTTGTCTCAAGCAGCTCAGACACGGTATCTGTCAGTACGAACAACTCAGCAGGCTATACGCTCACGCTGGCTGATTCGGATGCAGTCACTAACCTTGTATCAGGAACTGACACGATTACGCCTTCTGCAGGCACACAAGCGGCACCAGTAACCCTTGCGACTGGCAAATGGGGCTACGCAGTGCCAACAGTCGGTGGCTTCGATGCATCATACAGCACCGAAACCAACAGTACATCTTCGACATCGAAATGGGCAGGCGTTCCCGCAAGCGGATCACCTAACACATTGAAAACTACCGCGACTACCGCATCAGCCGATACGACGACTGTCTGGTATGGCGCAAAGGTAGATAGCACGCAGCCTACCGGTACCTACATCGATACCGTCACGTACACTGCAACGACAAACTAGATCAGATCCTCGTCTATGTACGCCGATCATATAGCACCAGCTTTATCGTTGGTGCTATATGGCGTTTTAGTGTATAGTAAACATAACCATGAAAACACGAATTTTAAACATACTTATGGCAGCGGTCCTCATGAGTGGCGCTGTATTCACGCTTACTGCACATACCTATGCCGCCGACACTGCTTCGGCGCGCGAAGAAATTACTGCGTCGCCTGTCACGCAGAAGTTTGTGCTTGATGCCGGCTCTACGCAGACGGGGCAATTTAAAGTTGTCAACACGGGTGACATTGCGTTTGACTTTACGGTCTACGCAAAACCGTACAGTGTACAGGGGCAAAACTATAGCCCGAATTATACTGATGAATCTGCTGCTCGTGCCGATGCGTATAAATGGGTTAGTTTCGACATAACCAAAGGTACTCTCAATCCGGGAGATTCGCAAGATATTACCTATACGATTGATGTGCCGAAGGGTGCAAGTATCGGCGGCCATTACGGGGTTCTCTTTGCGGAGACTCAGCCAAAACAAGCCGAGGGCAACCAGGTTGCCCGCAAAAAACGAGTCGGCACAATCTTACGCGTCAATGTAAATGGCAATATCAATGAGAAGGGTTCTGTGCTGCGCTCAAGCATTCCTGGTTTTCAGTTCAGTCCACCACTCCAGGCAAGTCTTGATGTTAAAAATGATGGTAATGTCGACTTTAATGTCGATTCAAACATCGAAGTGCATGATGTATTCGGCAATCTCAAGTATAAAGACAAGAAAAGCAACATTGTCTACCCAGATACGACTCGCCATATCGAGCAAAACTGGCAATCCGCCGCCTGGTTGGGGCTATACAAGGTAGATCTACATGCGTCATACCTCGGCAATGATTTCAAAGTCTCACACTACGTTCTCATGATTCCTCGTTGGCTTATCGCCCTCGTGTTCATGTTGCTCGTGGGAGGCGCCTATGCGGCGTACATTCGTCGTCACTAGATATGTTCTACTCGCAGCTATGCTGCTTGTCAGTTTGAGTGGGTTTGCCACGGCAGTATCGGCGCTTGATAGCACGAATGGACCTGAAAACGGTGGCGTAGTAGTCACTGATGGCACGACCGATGGCGGATCAGCCTCGACCAGTGTCTCGACGAACAGCACATGGTCAAATTTCGTTCGGTGGTTTGTCGGTGTGACCGATCTCGATAGTCTCGCGTCGCAGTCAGTCGGCTGGACACTACTCCATATCGGGTTGGTTCTCGTAGGATTACTCATGATTGCCGCTGGGCCGAGCATATATAGACTACTAAAAGCTCGTTTAGCCGCAACGAAATTGTCTCGAACAAGTTATCAGCCATGGGGCATACGTATGATAGGTGGCGCGCTGATCGTTTTGGCATTCATCGTATAAGCAAATGCGGTATACTAAGAGAGTATGAAGAGACGAGTTGGACTATTTGCGTTAAGCGTGGGAGTTATTTCCGCGCTGTTCGTGCAGGTCGTAAACGCAGATCGATATACGAGTAGCAACTACACCATCGATGCCAGCGAAGTTGGCAATAGTTTCGGTGGCGCTAGTTCGGACGCAGACTATAAACTGACTAGCAGTGGTGGCGAAAGCGTTATCGGGCAGGGAAGCGGCGGTAGCTATCAACTCGATAGCGGGTACGTTGCCGAGCTGCAGAGCAGCTTGCAGCTGAGTGTGCAGCCACATGCTTTAATGGGTTACTACCCACTTGATGAGACTCAAGGATCTGTGTACCGCGACCGCGCTACTTCGGGGATTGACGGATATCCAATTGGTGCTCCAACGTCTGTTGCTGGAAAAGTGGGTAATGCACTGAGCTTTAACGGAACGTCGCAGCTTGTTTCAGTCGGCGGTTCGGCAGGGTTTCAATCTACGAAGCATACACTCGAAGCATGGATAAAGACTACAAGTACTTCTAGTACCATGGGAGTAGTTACCAAGGGCGGTGATTTTTGGCTTGGTATAGATTTTAACAAAGTCGCAATATACGATTGGAATACGGGCACGACCTGTAGTGCCAGCACCGTGAGTGTCGGAAACGGCGCGTGGCACCATATTGCGGCGACGCTGGATAGCGGCGTCACCAATGGATCGCTTATCTATGTCGACGGTGTGCAGGTCAAGGCCTGTACGTGGACGCAAACATCTCAAGGAGGTAGCACTGCTATAGGTGCCGCTGCTGCTAGTCCGTGGGGGCAATATTATAATGGATCTATCGACGAGGTGAAAATCTTTAGCGGTACGTTGTCACCTAGCCAGATAAAAGCGGAATATAGTGCAGGATCTGCAGGTAGCACTGCTGGATTGTCGTTCGCAACCGATGTTGTGCCAGGTATATCACAGACGAGCAGCTACGATGCAATTGTTCTGACTGATGCGCCGAATGGTTATACCCTCGCACTCAGCCAAAACCAAAATCTGACAAAAGGAAGTGATACGATTTCACCTGTTGCGGGTACCATTGCCTCGCCACTATCGTGGAGTGAAGGTACCACGAAAGGCTTCGGTTTTACGCTATACGGCACAAACGCGACGGCGATTGACGGCAAGTGGAGCAGCGGTACAGCGTACGCCGCATTTCCTGGCTCAGCAACGTCGTTCTATACGCGAAGCGGTACGCAGAGTGCGAAAGACGTAATCAATATGCGGCTACGGCTTGACGTGCCCAGCACACAGCCGAGTGGCACGTACACGAACGTTATTACAACAACAGGAACGATTACCCCATGAAAAAAGTACTACTCACATTGTTTCTTGCAGTGAGTGTTTGTACGACTTGGGCCACCGATACACACGCTGCCTCATTAAAGATTGCGCCGCTTAAATACGAAACGACGCTGAAGTCTGGCGAGACTAAAAAAGGCTTTGTCGATGTCTCGAATCCTGAGTACGAGACGGTTAAGGTTACCTTACGTGTTCAGTCGTTTCGTCAGATAGATGATGATGGTACGCTTCAGTACTATCCAAGCGCGCAGGTCTCTGATGGTATTCAGCTTGACCTAACGTCGTTGACGCTTAAGCCGCGAAGTGCCATGCGAGTATATTTTTTACTCAATGGAAATAAGCTTCCGAGCGGAGATGTATTCGCTGCGATCTTTGCATCAACGGAGCCATCAGCCCGAAGCGGGGCAGAGCAATCTGTTCGTGTCGGTACACTCATCATGCTCAGTAACGGCACACCGTCATCGCATAGCGCTGATATTAGTTTTCTGCGTGCATCCTGGTTGCAACTCGGCGACGGACTTCGCGCGACAGTCGGCGTGCACAACACAGCAGACGAACGAACGTATACCGGCTTTTTTCCAGATATCAGCGTCAAAGCTCAACCCTATAGCTCGACGACCGTTAAAGGACCACTCGTGTTTGCCGGTCGTACCCGCACGGTTGATTACAAGAACGACGGTAATTACTTCGGCCCTGTGCGAGTTATCGCAAATGCTGGTGGGCAACCTCGCTCAACGTGGGTGTTTGCTATAACCGGCTATTGGGTATGGCTCTTTCCATCGATCGTACTTGCTATCGTGGCTGGCGTCATCTGGTTTCGGAATTCTCAACCGAACATTTCGTTCCGTCGATAACCTTTACATAACCACTAGCGTTATGGTATAGTGCAACTAACCTTTTTCGTGTGAGGAAAAAGCAAAAAAGGTAGAACACATAAACAAAAAAGGGAACACCTAAATACATGTCCCGTATTAGATTTGATCGCCGCAAGGCGTCATTCTTCACCGTCTCCACGGTCAGTATCTTGCTGGCCTGTTTTGCGTTTCTCTCCTCACACACTCCT
>Ga0310810_10011330_pt1 | contig 10423 bp, 8 predicted proteins | sample NCmetagenome_FD_207641 | JGI IMG/M metagenome (GOLD analysis project Ga0310810, IMG submission 207641) | Soil microbial communities from experimental microcosm in Duke University, North Carolina, United States - NC | ecosystem: Engineered > Artificial ecosystem > Soil microcosm > Unclassified ... | reverse complement strand
CGCCATCCCGATCCCCGACAATGCGCCGACCGGCAACTACGACATCGATGTGAAGCTGTTCGCCGACGGTTCGCTCCTCTCGCGTCAGCAGACCGCGATGGAGATCGTGAAGGTCGGATTCGAGCAATTCGTCGCGGCGGCGGCACGCGATTACGGTCTGCTCTACGGGCTCGCGACCGCGCTGATGGCGATCCTCACCGGATGGTTTGCGAGCGCGGTGTTCAGGAGGGATTAGTCCGCCAGACAGCGCGATGCTGCAAAAGCATAGAGCCGGTCGTCACCGAGCATGTGCGCGGAAAACTTGCGCGCGCCGAACACCGTCGCGAAGGCGCGGTCGCGGATATTGAGCCCGCCCGCGTAGGCGCCGAAGGCCGGCATCACCAGCGCCTTGCCATCAGACGCGAAGCAGCGGCGCGACACCGCGCGGCCACGCTGCGCAACGCGCGCGACGGGATGCAGGTGGCCCGCGATCTCGCCCTCCGGCGCATCGCGCGAGGGCAGATGGCGGAACGTGAGCGCGCCGATCGAGAGCACCGCCGCGAAGGTGCCGCCGATGCCGTCCGCCGGATCGGGATCGTGATTGCCGGCAATCCAGATCCAGTCGCGCCCGCGCTGCAACGCGATCAGCGAGGCTCGATCCTGCGGCGAGAGCCGAGTCGGGCCATCGCCGTCATGGAAATTGTCGCCGAGCGCAATCACGGTGCGCGGCGCATAATGCGAGATCAGGCGCGCAAGGCGCGCCAGCGTCTCGGTCGTGTCGTAAGGGGGCAACAGTTGCCCGCGCCGCGCAAAGCTCGATCCTTTCTCCAGATGCAGGTCGGAAACGACCAGTACGCCTTCCTCACGCCAATGGAGCGCGCCGAGGCAGTCGGCCGCGAGCGCGACGCCATTCACCGTGACGCGGCCGTGCGCAGCCGGTGTAGCCGGCGTATTCGATGCTGGTGACGGCTGGCCCATGTCCCGGAATCAGTGTGCGTCCTGCGTACGCCAGCTTCCGGATTCGAGTAAAGCAGGAACTCAGCCCATTGCTTCCTTGATGAGCTCGGCCTCCGCCTCCGCGAGCAACGCGTCGGAGGCTTCGCCGTAGACCATCTCGCGGCCGATCTCGAGCATTACGGGCACGGCGAGCGGCGAGACATGATCGAGTGGATTGTGGGTGATGCGCCCTTTCACGCGCGCCAGCATTTCGCTGACGCGGCGGACATCGAGCAGGCCCGAGGCGGCGTCCGCGTAAGCGGCGCGCAGCAGCAGATGGTCGGGCTGGTGCTTGCGCAGCACGTCGTAGACGAGATCGGTCGAGATCGTCATCTGGCGGCGGCTTTTCTCCTCGCCCGGGTAACGCCGCTCGATCAGCCCGGCGATGATCGCGCAATTGCGGAAGGTGCGCTTCATCAGGGCGCTCTCGGCGAGCCAGGCTTCCAGATCGTCGCCGAGCATGTCCTGATCGAACAGCGCATCGAGCGAGAGCTCGCCGCGCTCGACCGCGAACGCCACATCGCGCAAGCCCCAGACCGCGAGCGCATATTCGTTGGCGACGAACCCGAGCGGGCGCATGCGCGCGCGTTCCAGGCGCCGCGTCAGCAGCATGCCGAGCGTCTGATGCGCGAGACGGCCCTCGAAAGGATAGCAGATGAGGTAATACTTCGCGGCGCGCGGGAACGTTTCGACCAGCAGTTCCCGCTTTCCGGGAAGGCGCGACCGAAACTCCTGCATCTCCAGCCACTCGCAGACCTGCGTCGGAAGCGCGCGCCAGGTGTGATGGTCGGCGAGGATGCCGCGCACGCGATCGGCCAGATAGGTCGAAAGCGGGAACTTGCCGCCCTCGTACGACGGCACCTTCGGGTCGGGATCGCTGGAGCGCGAAACATAAGCCTCGTCCTCGACCAGGGCCTCGTATTTCAGCACCTCACCGGCGAACACGAAGGTGTCGCCCGGGGTGAGCGTCTCGATGAAATATTCTTCGACTTGCCCGAGCAGCCGCCCGCCGCGCGGGATCACCTTGGAGGCGCGCGAGCGCACGAGGCGCACCTTCACCATATCGGCTTCCACGATGGTCCCGACGTTCATGCGGTACATCTGTGCGACGCGCGGATGCGCGATGCGCCACTTGCCGTCCTTCGTCTGTTTGATCTTCGCGAAGCGCTCGTAGGATTTCAGCGCATAGCCGCCAGTCGCGACGAAATCGACCGTGGCGTCGAAGTCGGCGCGAGAGAGATCGGCGTACGGCGCGGCGGTCTTCACCTCCGCGAAAAGCTCGTCGGCATCGAAGGGCACACCGCAGGCACAGCCGAGCACATGCTGCGCCAGCACGTCGAGCGCGCCGATGCGCAACGGCGGCGTGTCCTGAGCATTCTCGGCGACCGCGCCAATCGCGGCTTGGCATTCCAGCACCTCGAAGCGATTCGCCGGCACCAGCACGCCGCGCGAGGGCTCGTCCATGCGGTGATTGGCGCGGCCGATTCTCTGCAGAAGCCGCGAGGCGCCCTTCGGCGCGCCAACATTGATGACCAGATCGACCTCGCCCCAGTCGATGCCGAGATCGAGCGAAGAGGTCGCGACTACGGCGCGCAGCCGGCCAGCGGCCATCGCGTCCTCGACGCGGCGGCGCTGCCCGACATCGAGCGAGCCGTGATGCAGCGCGATGGGCAAATCGTCGTCATTCATCCCCCAGAGCTGCTGGAAGATCGACTCGGCCTGGCTGCGCGTATTCACGAACACGAGCGTCATCGTGTAGCGCTTGATCAGACCGTATATCTCGCCGAGCGCGTGGCGCGCCGAATGGCCGGCCCAGGGCACGTGCTCCGCGCTGTCGAGCATGGTGATATTCGGCGCTGCGCCCGGTTCCGCAATAACGATATCGGCGAGCGCTTCAGCCCCGCGCTGCGGCACCAGATAGCGACGCAGGTCATCCGGCTCGGCGACGGTTGCCGAGAGGCCGACGGTCGCAAGCTGCGGCGCGATCGTGAACAACCGCGCGAGACCAAGCGAGAGCAGATCGCCGCGCTTCGACATCACCAGCGAATGCAGTTCGTCGAGGATCAAGCGCTTGAGCGAGCCGAAGAGAAAAGGCGCATCATCGGAGGCGAGCAGCAAAGCGAGCTGCTCGGGCGTGGTGAGCAGGATATCGGGCGGATCGCGGCGCTGGCGCTGGCGCTTTGAGACGGGCGTGTCGCCGGTGCGGGTCTCGAGGCGGATGGGCAGTCCCATCTCGGCGACCGGGCGCTCCAGATTGCGCGCGATATCAACCGCGAGGGCTTTCAGGGGCGAGATGTAGAGGGTGTGCAGACCACCGGCGCGGCGAATGCCACGGCCGGTGGAGATGAGCTTCTTGCCCTTGGGCGCTGCCGCTGGCGCGCTGCCGCTCAACTCCACCAGCGTCGGCAGAAATCCCGCCAGCGTCTTGCCGGCACCGGTCGGCGCGATCAGCAGCGCGGAGCGGCCCGTGCGCGCAAGCCGCAGCAATTCGAGCTGATGCGCGCGCGGCGACCAGCCGCGCGACGCGAACCAGCGCGTGAAAACCTCGGGCAGGAAAGTCTTTGCCGACTCGGGAGATTCGCGCGCCAGATCGTTCATGAAGAGCCCGAGGCTATAACAGCGCCAACAGAATGAGCGCGATGCCGGCGGCCGCCACGTTCCAGACGAGCGACCGCACGAGCGGAATTCCAATCGCGTAGAGGGGAAGATAGGCGACGCGTGCCCAGAAATAGAGATGGGCGCCCCAGGACGTCAGCGTGTTGTGACGGCCCGCGACGGCGGCAATGAGAACTGCGGCCGCAAAGAGAGGAAACGTCTCGAGAAAATTGCGCGATGCGCGATCGAAACGGCCGGCCACACCCTCGAGCGCAGGCATCGCGGTATCGCGGGCGCTCGCGGTCCAGCGATATCCGTACTGCCAGCTCTTGGTCTGGGAGGCGAGGATGATGTGAACGAAGCCAAGCAGGATGCTGAGCGCCAGCAGGTTCAGTTCAGTTGTCATCCAAGTCCTCCGCGTCAGCTTTTTTGCGCGAGCACTACCAGGCCCGGAACCGGTATCCGATTTTCGGTGCGAGACGAGCCAAGTGTCAGGTCCAGCAAGGTGAGCCCGGCCTCCGCGACCGCACCCCGCACGAAATCCGCGCCGTGCGCGTAACGCATCTTCGCCCCGACGATTGCACCCTCGCCGTCGTGCGTCTCGACGGTGAAGCCGAACAGCCCGGCCGGGACCAGCACGCGCGCGACCGCGGCGCAAATTTCGGCGAAGTCCGCAATGTAGGCGAACACATCCGCGGCGATGACCAGATGCGCGCTGCGCTCCAGCTCTCCGGTGAGGAACTCCGCCACATCGCCGACCGCCAGCCGGTCGTAGACACCCTTCTTTCGTGCCTCCTCGATCATCCTCGGCGATAGATCGACGCCAACCAGCCAATCCACATGGGGGCGGAACGCCGCCCCCGCGAGCCCGGTGCCGCAGCCGAGATCGAGCATGGTGCCGAAGCGCGAGCCGTGTCTCGTCACCACCTCGCGCAGCTTCTCGGGCGCCGAATAGGAAAGGTCGGCAAGCGCACGGTCGAAGCGCGGCGCGTACTGGTCGAACAGCGTGCGCACGTAACCGTGCAGCGCCTCCCGCGCCGGGTCGGCGCCGCCGAGCCGCGCGAGGCGCAGCGAAGCGCCATGTCGATCCTCCGGGTCGGCAGCCGCGGCACGCTCGAACGCCGCACGCGCCGCATCCCGATCGCCGAGCGCCTCGCGCGCTTCGCCAAGTGCGAACCACGCGGACCCGAAGCCGGGCGCGAGTTCCACCGCCTGCGCGTAGAGGTCCGCCGCAGCCGCGAGATCGCCATCGGCCGCATAGGCGCGCGCCATCTCATAGCGGCGGTCGGCAATCAGGTCGCCGGAGGTGATGAAGAGCGCCACGTGGTCCCCGGATTAGCAATGCGGCCGATATGACATATCTGAAGGCCATGCGCCCGGAAGACATAGTGCGGCCAATGCCCTCCGGGCTTTGCAGTCCGATCGGCGATTTCCATATCGATCCGACCCGGCCGGTCGATCGGGCGCTGATCACGCACGGCCATTCGGATCACGCGCGCGCGGGCCATGGCGCGGTGCTGGCGACGCAGGAAACGCTCGACATGATGCGCCTGCGCTACGGGCCGAACTTCGCGGGTTCGACGCAGGTGGTGGCCTACGGCGAGAAGCTCACGCTGGGCGATGTGGAGGTGTCGTTTCATCCGGCCGGCCACGTGCTCGGCTCGGCACAGATTTGTGTCGCCGCGAATGGCACGCGCGTCGTCGCTTCGGGCGACTACAAGGATGTGCCGGACCCGACCTGCGCGCCGTTCGAATTGATCCCGTGCGATGCCTTCATCACCGAGGCGACGTTTGGCCTGCCCGTGTTCCGGCACGGCGATGCGAAGGCTGAGATCGCCAAGCTTCTGCGCTCGGTCGCGCTGTTTCCCGAACGCGCGCACCTCGTCGGCGCCTATTCGCTTGGCAAGGCGCAGCGCGTGATCGCGCTGATCCGCGCCGCGGGTTACGACAGGCCGATCTACCTGCACGGCGCGATGGAGAGCATCACGCGCTATTACGTGTCGCGCGGGATTGACCTCGGCGAATTGCGCCTGGTGCGCGACGCGACCAAGGCCGAGCTTGCCGGCACGATCGCGATCTGCCCTCCGTCGGCCTTGCAGGACCGCTGGACACGGCGCATTCCCGATCCCGTCTCGGCGTTTGCGTCGGGCTGGATGCGGGTGCGCGCGCGGGCGCGCCAGCGCGGCGTGGAATTGCCGCTGGTGATCTCGGATCACGCCGACTGGGACGGGCTCACCGCGACGATCGCCGCAACCGGCGCATCGCAGGTCTGGGTCACGCATGGCGCCGAGGAGGCGCTGGTGCACTGGTGCACGCTGAAGGGGTTGGAGGCACGACCCTTGAACATTGTCGGCTATGGCGATGAGGAGGAGAGCGCGGCGGAAGTCGCGCCCGCGGAGAGCGAAGCATGAACCGCTTCGCTGCCTTGCTCGACCGCCTCGCCTATGAGCCGAGCCGCAATGCCAAGCTGCGGCTGATGACCGACTATTTCCGCGCCACGCCGGATCCCGAGCGCGGCTATGCACTCGCCGCGATCACCGGCGCACTCTCGTTCCGCCACGCGAAGCCCGGCATCATCCGCGCACTGATCGCCGAGCGCGCCGATCCGGTGCTGTTCGAGCTGTCGTGGGACTATGTGGGGGACCTCTCGGAGACGGTCGCGCTGATGTGGCCGGTGCCGTCCCACGCTCCGTCTGCTCCCCTCCCCCCGCGAAGCGGTGGGGAGGGGTCGGGGGTGGGGGGTGAGGCCGTAAACGACGAAGCGCCCCCCAATCCCTCCCCGCCACGCGCTACGCGCGTGGGTGGAGGGGAGCGCGCCGAGTCCGCGGTTACGCCAAGCCTTACAACGGTGGTCACCACCCTCGCCTCGCTCGGCAAGTCCGAGTTGCCCGCGCAGCTTGCCGCCTGGCTCGATGCGCTTGACGAGACAGGGCGGTGGGCGCTGCTCAAGCTCGTCACCGGCGCGCTGCGCATCGGGGTGTCGGTTCGGCTCGCCAAGACCGCGGTCGCGGCTCTCGGCGCCAAGGAGGCCGACGAGATCGAGTTACTGTGGCCGACGCTGGCACCGCCCTATACGGAGCTGTTTGCCTGGCTGGAAGGCCGCGCCGAGAAACCCGTCACCATCGATCCCGCGCCATTCCGCCCCGTGATGCTGAGCCACGCGATCGAAGAACAGGACCTGCCTGCGCTCGATCCCGCACACTTTGCCGCCGAATGGAAATGGGATGGCATCCGCGTGCAGGCAGCCTCCGGCGAGCAGGACGGCAGGCGTGTGGCACGGCTCTATTCACGCACCGGGGAGGACATTTCCGGCGCTTTTCCCGACCTCATCGACGCGATGGACTTCAACGGCGCGATTGACGGCGAGCTGCTGATCATGCGTGAGGGCCGCGTGCAGTCTTTCAACGTGCTGCAGCAGCGGCTCAACCGCAAAGCCATCAGTGCCAAGCTGCTCGCCGAATTCCCGGCGCACGTGCGCGCCTACGACCTGCTCGCCGAGGATGGCGAGGACCTCCGCGACAAGCCGTTCGCGCAGCGGCGCGCGCGGCTCGAAGCGCTCGTTACCAAGCTTGACCATGCGCGTTTCGATGTCTCGCCGCTGGTGCCGTTCACCACCTGGGACGAGCTCACCACGGCGCGCGCCGATCCGAAATCCGCCGGCGCGGGCGACGATGCCGAGGCCGTGGAAGGCGTGATGCTCAAGCGCCGCGACGCTGCCTACCTGCCGGGCCGCCCCAAGGGACCCTGGTGGAAATGGAAGCGCGATCCGCACGTGATCGACGCCGTGCTGATGTACGCGCAGCGCGGGTCCGGCAAGCGCTCGTCGTTCTATTCGGACTACACCTTCGGCGTCTGGACTGTGGGCGAGAACGGCGATGAGCTGGTGCCGGTCGGTAAGGCCTATTTCGGATTCACCGACGAGGAGCTGCTCGAAATTGACCGCTACGTGCGGCGCAATACCGTCAACCGCTTCGGGCCGGTGCGCGAGGTGGTGCATGAGCCCGACAAAGGACTGGTGATGGAGGTGGCGTTCGAGGGGCTGCAGCGCTCGACGCGCCACAAATCCGGCGTCGCGATGCGCTTTCCGCGCATCAGCCGGCTGCGCTGGGACAAACCGCCGCGCGAAGCCGACCGGCTGGAAAACCTGGAGCAGATGCTGCGCGCCGAGGGCGCGTCGTCGGTACGCCCGCTCGCGCGCGCTTTAGCGCGCGCCGATTCGTGATAGGATCAGACCATGACGGACCGTCTCGAAGACAACCGCCGCAACGCCGCAGCCAGCCGCTTCCTCGGCGGACCGCCGCTCGCGGTCCTGTTTCGTCTCATCCTGCTGTGCGTTCTGGTCGGCGTGATCCTGCATGCGCTCGGATTCGATCCGGGCAACATCATCGAGAGCATCCGTCGCATGGTACGCGCCGTGTGGGACATGGGCTTCGATGCGGTGCGCTGGCTGTGGCGCTACTTCCTGCTCGGCGCGATCGTTGTGATCCCGATCTGGCTGATCCTGCGGTTCGCGCGCGCGCCGCGCTGACGATCATCACCAACGCGCGTGGCTGCCATTCGGCAAATCGATTGGCTTTTGAAGCGCGGTGCTTGCTAGAGGCACGGCCTGTTCCCCTCCCCCTACGGGGAGGGGAACAGGCCGTCGCGCGCGCGATGCACGATCGCCGCCAGCAACTCTGACCCCCCTCCCCAACCCTCCCCCTCAAGGGGGGAGGGAACACGCCGAACATGATGCCCGCTCACTCCTACTCTCGCTTCACCATCACCCATCGCCGTGTGCTTGCGATCGCGCTGCCGATGACGCTCGCGAGCGCCACGACGCCCCTCCTTGGTGTCGTCGCCACGGCAGCAATCGGCCGGCTCGGGCAGGCGCATCTGCTCGGCGCGGTCGCGATGGCCTCGGTCGTGTTCGACTGCCTGTTCTGGCTATTCGGCTTCCTGCGGATGGGAACGGTCGCGCTCACCGCGCAGGCGCTTGGCGCACGCGATGTGGGCGAAGAGCGCGCCACGCTGATCCGCGCCCTCTTGGTCGCGGGCGCGATCGGCATCGCGCTGATCCTGTTGCAATGGCCGATCGCGCTTCTCGTGTTCCGGCTGATCGGCGCGAGCACCGAAGTGACGCAGGCGGCAGAACTCTACTTCTATGTCCGCATCTGGTCGGCGCCGTTCGTGCTCGCCAATCTCGTGCTGCTCGGCTGGCTGATCGGGCTCGCGCGCGCCAACACGGCGCTGGCGCTGCAGGTGCTGGTCAATGTGGTGAACCTCGCCGCGACGGCGTTTCTGGTGCTCTACGTCGGGCTGGGCGTCACCGGCGCGGCATTCGCTGCGGTATTTGCGGAGGCGATCGGCATGCTGCTCGGCCTCGCCATCGCATTCCGGCTGGTCGGTGCCACCCTGCCCGCGCGCGCCAATATCTTCGATCGCGCGCGGCTCAAGCGACTGTTTCTGGTCAATCGCGACATCTTCATCCGCACGGCGGCGCTGATTGTTGCCTGGGGATTCTTCACCGCGCAGGGTGCACGCGCGGGGGACGTGGTATTGGCGGCCAATTCGGTCCTGCACAACCTGATGCTGGTCGGCGCCTTCTTCCTCGACGGCTTCGCGTCGGCGGCGCAACAACTATGCGGACGCGCGGTCGGCGGGCGAGACGAAACAGGCTTTCGCCGCGCCGTGACGCTGACCATTTCGTGGGGCTTCGGCTTCGGGGTCGTCACCACACTGCTGACGCTGGCGCTCGGCTCGTGGCTCATCGACATCATGACTACGAGCGCCGACGTGCGCGTCGTGGCACGCGACTATCTCCTCTACGCCGCGCTCGCTTCCGCGATCGGCGTGTTCGCGTTCGCGTATGACGGCATCTATGTCGGTGCGACCTGGACGCGCGACATGCGCAACCTGATGATCGTCTCACTCGTGCTCTATCTCGGCGTCTGGTGGCTGCTGCGCCCGCTCGGCAACACAGGGCTGTGGCTCGCGATCCTGATCTATTTCGGTGCCCGCGGCGCGCTGCAGGCCACAAGATATCCAGCGCTTGCGCGCGCCACGTTCAAGCCGGCCACGGCTCGGCCGTGACCGTCGCGGCATCGCGGCCGACGGCGTCAGTCAGCGAGTCCAGCCGCCCGATGCGCATGAAATCGAGCAGCTCCGTCTTAATCGACCCGATCAGCCCGACCCCGCGGAACACCAGCCCCGAGTAAAGCTGGATCAGGCTCGCGCCGGCCTTGATCTTGGCGAAGGCGGCGGCCCCGGAGTCGATTCCGCCCGCGCCGATCAGCGGAAACGCGCCCTCCGCGCGCACGAAAGTCTCGGCGAGCATGCGGGTCGAAAGCGGAAACAGCGGCCGGCCCGACAATCCGCCCTGCTCGATCGAGGTCAGGCGGTCGCGCAGATTGGGCCGCGTGAGCGTCGTGTTGCCGACGATCATGCCATCGATGCGGTAGCGGCGCGCAATTCCCACCACGTCATCCAGGTCGCCGAGCGTCAGGTCGGGCGCGATCTTGAGCAGGAGCGGCTTGCGATCCCCATTTTCCGCTGCGCGATCGCGCGCCGCGATCACGCGCGCCAGCAGGTCGTCGAGCGCGCTCGCCTGCTGCAGATTTCGCAAGCCCGCCGTGTTGGGGGAGGACACGTTGACGGTGAGGAAGCTCACATGTGGCGCAAGCGCCGCGATGCAGGTCACGTAGTCGGCCGCGCGATCAACCGTATCCTTGTTGGAGCCGAGGTTGATCCCGACGATACCCGGCCGGCCTGCGCGCGCGGCGAGCCGTTGCGTCACCGCCTCCAGGCCGTCGCTGTTGAAGCCGAAGCGATTGATGATGCCCTCGTCCGGGTCGAGGCGAAACAGGCGCGGGCG
>Ga0310810_10011327_pt1 | contig 10424 bp, 8 predicted proteins | sample NCmetagenome_FD_207641 | JGI IMG/M metagenome (GOLD analysis project Ga0310810, IMG submission 207641) | Soil microbial communities from experimental microcosm in Duke University, North Carolina, United States - NC | ecosystem: Engineered > Artificial ecosystem > Soil microcosm > Unclassified ... | reverse complement strand
GCGGCGGCGCTGGTGACGCTCGCGCAGGCGCAAGGCTCGAGCCCGCGCGAGGTCGGCGCCCGCATGGTCGTCGCGCCGACCGGCGCGTTCACCGGCACGATCGGCGGCGGCGCGCTCGAATGGGGCGCGCTCGCCGAAGCGCAGGCGCTGCTCGCGCGGCGCGATGGTATCGCGGTCGCGCGGCTCGACCGCGCGCTCGGGCCCGATCTCGGGCAATGCTGCGGCGGCCGCGTGCTGCTGACCATCGAACGGTTTGGTGCGGCTGATGGCGAAGCTATCGCCTTGCTTGCGAGTGCCGAGCGCGAGGATGTGCTGAGCACCGTTGGGACTCTGGGCAATGACGGACGGCTCGTCCGGCGCGCCACGGACACGTCAACCTCTGGGTCTGCCTACGATGTGCAGTCGGATGGCCGCGTGATCGAACGCTTCGGCGAGGAGCCGACTGCGTTCTATCTGTTCGGCGCCGGCCATGTCGGACGCGCGCTGATGACCGCGCTGGCGCCGCTTCCCTTCGCGGTGACCTGGATCGATGGCCGGCCAGGTGCGATCCCGGAGATGTTTCCGCCCAACGTCACGGCCATCCGCGAGGGCGATCCGATCGAGTTGCTGGCGCGCGCCCCCGAGGGCGCATTCGTCGCCGTGATGACCCACAGCCATGCGCTCGATCTCGATCTCGTTATTGCGGCGCTGCAGGCGAAGCGCTTCTCCTATGTCGGGCTGATCGGCAGCGCGACCAAACGCGCTCGCTTCACCTCCGCGATGCGGAAGATGGGCATGGCGGCAGAGATCGTCGACAAGCTCGTGTGTCCGATCGGGTTGACCGCGATCAGGGACAAGGCGCCGGCCGTGATCGCGGCATCCGTGGCCGCGCAGGTGCTGATGGCGCGCGAGGCTGCGCTCGGCGCGGGCAGGGTCGAAACGGTACGGGGCAGAGCACATGGCTGACGCTGCGCTCGCCATCGCTCCCGGGCCGGACAGGCCGCCGCAGCCGGATGAGCTGCCGCTGCTCGAAGCGGTCGGGATCACCAAGCTCTACGGCGACTTCGTCGCCAACGCCGAGGTCAATCTGGAAATCTGGCCGGCCGAGGTGCACGCGCTGCTCGGCGAGAACGGCGCCGGCAAGTCGACTCTGGTAAAGATGATCTACGGTTTGCTGCAGCCGAGCGCCGGTGAATTCCGCTGGCAGGGCCAGTCCATCGTACTCTCAGGCCCAGCCGCCGCCCGCGCGCGCGGCATCGGCATGGTGTTCCAGCACTTTTCGCTTTTCGAGCAACTGACCGTCGCCGAGAATGTCGCGCTCGGGCTCGACAAAGCGGAACTGGCCGGGCTTGACGAGCGCGTGCGCGAGGTCTCTCGCTCTTACGGCCTCCCGCTCGATCCGAAGCGCGAGGTGTGGCGGCTCTCGGTCGGCGAGCGGCAGCGCATCGAGATCGTGCGCTGCCTGCTGCAGGATCCGAAACTCTTGATCCTCGACGAACCAACGTCGGTACTGACGCCGCAGGAGGCCGAGCAGCTGTTCCGGACGTTGCGCGTGCTGCGCAAGGAAGGTCGTGCCATCCTCTATATCTCGCACAAGCTCGAGGAGGTGCGCGCGCTGTGCGACACCGCCACCATTCTGCGCGGCGGCAAAGTCATCGCGACCTGCGACCCGCGCGCCGAGACCGCGCAGTCGCTCGCCCGCATGATGGTGGGCGGCGAGGTCGGCGCCGTACGCTCGGATGACGGCAAGAAGCTCGGCAATCCTCGGCTTGTCGTGCGCAACCTCAATTACACGCCGGACGATCCGCATGGCGTGAAGCTCGACGGCATCACGTTGGAGCTTGCAGCGGGCGAAATCCTCGGCGTCGCGGGCGTTGCGGGCAATGGGCAGGACGAGCTATTCGCGGTGCTCTCCGGCGAGACGCTGGCGGACGATCCGGCCTCGATCCGCATCGACACCCGCGATGCCGGAAGGCTTTCGATCACGGAGCGCCGTCGCCTGGGCGCTGCCTTCGTTCCGGAGGAACGGCTCGGCCACGCGACGGCGCCGCGCTTCAAGCTCTCCGACAACGCGCTGATAAGCTGGCATGCCGCGAGCCCGATGGTGCGGCGCGGCTTCATCGATCGCGCACAGACGCGCACCTTCGTCGATCGCGTCACGAAGACCTACGACGTGCGCAAGGGGAAGCCCGACCCCGAGGCTGTCAGCCTCTCCGGCGGGAACCTGCAGAAATACGTGGTCGGGCGCGAAATTCTGCGCGAGCCGCGCCTGCTGGTGGTGAGCCAGCCCACCTGGGGCGTCGATGCGGGCGCCGCCGCCGCGATCCGTCAGGCGATCATCGACCTCGCGGCACGCGGCGCGGCGGTGCTGGTGATGAGCCAGGACCTCGACGAGCTCTATGAGATCTCCGACCGGCTGGTTGTGATGTGCGGCGGCAGGCTGTCCGCGCCGCGCCAGACGCGACGCGCAGATCGCGGCGAGATCGGCATGCTGATGGCGGGCGTGGGCATGAAGGGGGCGGGCAATGCAGCTCGTCCTTGAGCGCCGGCCCGAGCGCTCGCTGGTGATGACGCTCGCCTCGCCGCTGATCGCGGTCGCGCTGACGCTTGCGACCGGCGCGGCGCTGTTCGCGCTGCTCGGCAAGCCGCCGGTCGAGGCGCTGAAGATCTATTTCCTCGATCCGCTGCGCGACCCGTGGGCCTTGCAGGAGATTGCCGTCAAGGCGACGCCGCTGGTGCTGATCGCGGTTGGCCTGTCGCTTTGCTACCTGGCGAATGCCTGGAATATCGGGGCCGAAGGCCAGTACCTCGTCGGCGCGATCTGCGGCGGCTGGCTTGCGGTGAAGACCCACGGCACCGGCGCGGGCTACTGGATGCTCCCCGCAATGCTCCTGCTCGGGGCGCTCGGAGGTGCGTTGTATGCGGCAATCCCGGCCCTATTGAAGGTGCGTTTCGGTGCGAGCGAGATTTTGACCTCGCTGATGCTGGTCTATGTCGCCGAGCTGCTGCTCGACTATCTCACACGCGGACCGTGGCGCGATCCAAAGGGTTTCAACTTCCCGACTACCGCGGAGTTCGATCCGGTCGCCACGATGCCGACGCTGATCGAAGGGAGCCGGCTGCACTTCGGCGCCATCATTGCGCTGCTGGTCGTGGTTGGCGCGACCATCGTGCTCGGGCGCACGCTGAAAGGATTCGAGATCAAGCTGGTCGGCGCGGCGCCGCGCGCGGCGCGCTTCGCCGGCTTCAGCGACAAGACGCTGACCGTGATGACGTTCCTCGTCTCGGGCGCGCTCGCCGGACTTGCCGGGATCGTCGAGGTGACGGCGACGATCAATCACCTCCAGCCCAATATCTCGCCGGGCTATGGCTTCACCGCGATCATCGTGGCGTTCCTCGGCCGGCTCCATCCGGTCGGCATCCTCATTGCCGCGCTGTTCCTCGCACTTACCTTCATCGGCGGCGAGAGCGCGCAGATTTCCCTGAAAGTGCCGCTCGATCTCACCAAGGTGTTCCAGGGCATCCTGCTGTTCTACGTGCTCGCCTGCGACTCGCTCATCCTCTACCGCTTCCGCCTCGTGTTCGCTCCGAAGGTCGCCCATGGAGTTCGTTGAAGCCGTCCTGCTCACCGTGATCGCCGCCTCGACGCCGCTGCTGCTTGCGGCGTCGGGCGAGCTGGTGGTCGAGCGCGCGGGCGTTCTCAATCTCGGCCTCGAAGGCATGATGATCGTCGGGGCGGCGTGCGGCTTTACCGGCGCCTATCTCAGCGGATCGATCGCCGTCGGCGCGCTCTGCGGCATCCTCGCTGGCGCGGCACTGTCGGCCGCGTTCGCGTTCGCGACGCTTGCCCTTGCGGCGAACCAGGTCGCATCGGGTCTCGCGCTCACCATTCTGGGCGTCGGCCTGTCGGGCCTGATCGGAGCCGGGTACGTTGGGCAGAAGATCGAGGGCGCCGCCTCGCTCTACATTCCCTACCTCACCGATATTCCGCTCATCGGCCGCTTGATCTTCGGCGAAAACGCGTTCGTCTACTTCTCGGTCGCGCTCATCATCGGCATCTGGTACTTCCTTTATCGCACCAAGCAGGGGCTGATCCTGCGCGCGGTCGGCGACAACCACGCCTCGGCGCACGCGCTCGGTTATCCGGTGCTGAGAATCCGCGCGATGGCCGTGTTGTTCGGCGGCGGCTGCGCGGGCTTGGGCGGGGCATACCTGCCGCTCGCCTACACGCCCTTCTGGATATCGGGGATGACGGCAGGGCGCGGCTGGATTGCGCTGGCGCTGGTCGTCTTCGCCTCGTGGCTGCCATTCCGCCTGATGGTCGGCGCTTATCTCTTCGGCGGCATCACGATTCTGCAGCTTCATGCACAGGCGATGGGCCTCGGCATCCCGTCGCAACTGATGTCATCGCTGCCATATCTCGCGACCATCATCGTGCTGGTCGCGATCTCATGGTTGCGCGGCCGGGCCGGGAGCCCCGCGCCGGCCTCGCTCGGGCTTGCTTTCGTGCCCGACCGTTGATTTTGTAATCCCAAGCGGAGCATGCGGGCGCCGCAGCCGGAACTTGCTTCCCGCAGCAATTCGGAGAGGGCAATGAGGAAGTTCATGATTGCCGCCGCGGCAGCAGGCCTGGCGATTGCCGCCGCCGGAGGCGCGAGCGCGCAGGAAAAGCTCAAGGTCGGATACATCTATGTAGGCCCGGTCGGGGACATGGGCTATTCCTACCAGCACGATGTCGGCCGCAAGGCGGTCGAGGCGAAGTTCAAGGACAAGGTCGAGACGAGCTTCCTCGAAAACGTGAACGAGGGCCCGGACGCGGAGCGCTCGATCGAGCAGCTGGTTCGTACCGGCCACAAGCTGATCTTCACCACCTCGTTCGGCTTCATGGACGCAACCGCCAAGGTCGCGAAGAAGTACCCGAACGTGATGTTCGAACATGGGACCGGCTACAAGCGCGACAAGAATCTCGCGACCTATTCGGGCCGCTTCTACGAGGGCCGCTATATCCAGGGCGTGATCGCCGCCAAGATGACCAAGAGCGGCACGCTCGGCTACATCGCCTCCTTCCCGATCCCGGAAGTGGTCTCGGGCATCAATGCGACAATTCTCGGCGCGCAGTCGGTGCGCCCCGACATCAAGGTGAAGATCATCTGGGTCAATACCTGGTACGACCCCGGCAAGGAAGCTGCCGCCGCCCGCGCGCTCGCCGACCAGGGCGCCGACGTGCTGATGCAGCACACGGACTCGGCCGCCGCGATGCAGCTCGCCAACGAGCGCGGCGTCTACGCCTTCGGCCAGGACTCCGACATGATCAAGTTCGGGCCAAAGTCGCAACTCACCGCGATCGTGGAGAACTGGGGCCCCTACTACATCGATCGGGTGCAGCTTGCGCTCGACAAGAAATGGACCTCGGGCGATTTCTGGGGCGGGCTCTCGACCGGGATCGTGCACATGGCGCCGTACACGAACATGCCCGACGACGTGAAGAAGCTCGCATCCGACACGGAAGCGGCGATCTCCTCTGGCAAGCTGCATCCGTTCAAGTGTCCGGTGCTGGCGCAGGACGGCAAACAGGTCGAATGCAAGGGCGGCACGCACCTCGATGACGGACAGATCCTCGGCATGAATTTCTACGTCAAAGGCATCGACGACAAGCTGCCGGGAATGTGAGCGCTATCCCTCCCCGCGAAGTGGGGAGGGATGAAACTCCATGGACGTCTTCCTCGGCGAATGGGTGAACCTGCTGCTGCGCTGGTTCCACATGATCGTGGGCATCGGCTGGATCGGCACCTCGTTCTACTTCATGGCGCTCGACTACGGGCTCGACACCAGGGAGCGCAAAAGCGCGGGCGTCTATGGCACCGCCTGGCAGGTGCACGGTGGCGGCTTCTATCACGTCGAAAAATTCACCGTTGCACCGCCACAGCTTCCGGCGCACCTGCATTGGTTCAAGTGGGACGCGTATCTCACCTGGCTGACCGGCTTCGGCCTCTTGATCGTGCAGTACTACCTGCACGCAAAGTCCTACTTGATCGACGCCTCCGTGATGCCGCTCGAGCCGTGGCAGGCAATCGCGATCTCGATCGCCTCGCTGCTTGCCGGCTGGGCCATTTATGAGGCGCTGTGCCGATCGCCGATCGGCCGGAATACCGTGCTGCTCGCAATCTGCGTGTTCGCGCTGATCCTTATCGCCTCGGTGCTCTACACCAAAGTCTATTCGCCGCGCGGCGCGTTCCTGCACGTGGGCGCGTTCGTCGGCACGATCATGGCGTTCAACGTGTTCATGATCATCATCCCGAACCAGCGCAAAATGATCGCGCAGATGATCGCCGGGCAGGCGCCGGACGCGCGTTACGGAGCGATCGGTAAGCAGCGTTCGACCCACAACAACTACCTGACGCTGCCGGTGCTGGTGATGATGGTGTCGCCGCACTATCCGTTTCTCTCGGCGCACCCCCAGTCGTGGCTCGTGGTCGCGCTGATCATCATTTCGGGCGCGCTGATCCGCCATTACATCAATCGGGTCGACGCGGGGGACGAGTGGGACGCATTCGGCTGGAGCGCCCCGGTCGCGGCCTTTGCGCTGATCTCCGCAATCTGGCTCACCGCACCACGCGCGCCGGCCTCGAATGGCGGCGTGGTCTCGGATGCCGAGATGCTGGCGATCACGAGGAAGCACTGCACCGTGTGCCATGCCCAAAAACCGACACACGAGAGCTTCCAGGAAGCGCCGAAGAACGTGGTGCTGGAGACCGTGGACCAGCTCAAGAAATACGCGCCGCTGATCCTGAACCAGACGGTGCAAAACAAGGCGATGCCGCTCGGCAATCAGACCGCCATGACCGACGAGGAACGCGGCAAGATCGGGGCCTGGATCGCGGCCCAGCCCTGATCTGTTTTCTCGACCTGAAAGCGGCGCGGCGCGGCGTGAATTCGTCTTGACGAGATTGCACGCGAGCCGCCAAGTTTGCCGCAACGGGCGCAAAGCCGCCCGGCAAGGGAGGGTTTCATGAAAGCGCAGCTTCTGGCCGCGGTCGCTACACTCGCGCTCGCCGTTCCGGCACATGCCCAATACACCGCGAAGGAGTGGCCGGAAGGCCCGATGAAGCAGCGCTTCGCCGACACCTGCGGCATCTGCCACGACATCAACCGCATCCGCGTCGGCTACACGCCGGAGGGCTGGCTCACGGTCGTGCGCATGATGCAGAACTTCGACACGCCCGTGCCGCCCCAGGAATGGGGTGCGATGCTCGACTACCTGATCAAGAACTTCCCCGAACGGCCGCGGCCTGCCGCCGTGATCATCGACGGCCCCGCCAAGGTGAACATCCGGCTGTGGGATGTACCGACCCAGGGCTCGCGGCCGCACGATCCGCGCGCCGCAAAGGATGGCTCGATCTGGTGGACCGGTCAGCTCGCCAACAAGCTCGGCCGCATCGATCCCAAGACCAACACGATCCGCGAATACACGCTGAAATCGCCGCATTCCGGACCGCACGGCCTTGCCGAGGACAAGGACGGCAACATCTGGTTCACCGGCAACACCATCGCCGCGATCGGCAAGCTCGATCCGAAGACCGGCATCACCACCGAATACAGGTTGCCGGACCCGAAGGCGAAGGACCCTCATACCATCAACATCGCTCAGGACGGAATGGTCTGGTTCACCGTGCAGCAGGGCAATTTCGTCGGTCGCGTCGACCCAAAGAGCGGTGAGGTGAAGCTGATCACGCCACCAACCGACAAGTCGCGGCCCTACGGCCTGATGATCAATTCCAAAGGCGTGCCGTGGTTCGTCGAGTTCGGCGCGCCGAAGATCGCCAGCATCGATCCGCAAACGATGGCGATCAAGGAATACAAGCTGCCGAACGATGCCGCGCGGCCGCGCCGTCTCGCGTTCGAAAGCGACGACGTTATCTGGTACACGGATTTCCCGCGCGGCACCCTCGGACGACTCGACGCCAAGACCGGCGAGGCGAAGGAATGGCCGTCACCGAGCGGCCCCAAATCGGAGCCCTATGGCATCGTCTTCACCAAGGGCGCGCTCTGGTACAACGAATCCGGCGCGAAGCCGAACACGATCGTGCGCTTCGACCCGAAGACCGAGAAGTTCCAGAGCTGGGCGATCCCGGGCGGCGGCGACATCGTGCGCAACATGGACGTCACGCCCGACGGCAACCCAGTCACCGCCAACAGCCTGACCAATCAGGTGGGCCTCGTCGAGATCCAGTAGTTGATTGAGGGGAGTAGGCGCACTATCTGATGCGCATGGGCGGCTACTCCCTGAAAACCGATGTCTGGAACGGACTGCGCGGCAAATGTCCCGCCTGCGGCAAGGGACACCTGTTCCGTGCGTTCCTGAAGGTCGCCGACCGTTGCGACGTGTGCGGAGAGGAATTGCATCACCACCGCGCCGACGATTTCCCCGCGTATCTGGTGATCGTCATTGTCGGCCATCTCGTGGTGCCGTTGATCCTCAATGTCGAGATGGCGTACCAGCCGGCCTATTGGGTGCATGCGGTGCTCTGGCTGCCGTTGACGCTTGCGCTCGCACTGCTGCTGATCCAGCCGGTGAAGGGCGCGGTCGTCGCCCTGCAATGGCACAACGGCATGCACGGCTTCGAGGAAGCCAAGAAACTGCGCGATCAGGCGGCATCGGGCTAACTGGCTCGCGGCGGAACCGCCTGATAAGCAGCCGGAATGCCTGCTTTCTCCCGAAGCGAGATCGATGCACTCGGCGCGCGCGCCGAGGCGATGGTCAATGAACTCGCCACAATTTCCGCGGAGCCGGACCGGCTTGTGCGGCTTTTCCTTTCGCCTGAGCACCGGCGCGCGGCCGATCGGGTTGCCGCCTGGATGCGCGAAACGGGCCTTAAGGTCTCGGAAGACGCGCTCGGCACGGTGCGCGGGCGGATCGAGGGGCAGGGCGGCAAGCACCTGTTGCTCGGTTCGCACATCGATACCGTGATCGACGCCGGAAAGTACGACGGCCCGTTCGGTGTCATCGCGGGCATTTTGGCCGCCGGGCATTTCGCGCGCGCCGGAAACCCGCCGCCGTTCGGCATCGACGTGCTCGCCTTCGGCGACGAGGAGGGCTCGCGCTTTCCCGTCACGCTCTCGTCCTCGCGCGCCTGCGCGGGAATTTTCCGGCCCGAGAATCTCCGGCTCGCGGATCGCAACGGCGTGACGCTTGGCAACGCGATCAAAGCCTATGGCAAATCCCCCGGTGAAATCCCGCGTGCGGCATACAAGGCGGCGGAGGCAGCCGCCTACGTCGAAGTGCACATCGAGCAGGGGCCGGTGCTGGAGGCGAACAACCAGCCGCTCGGCGTCGTGACCGGGATCATCGGGCAGGCTCATGTCAGAGCCGAATTCGTCGGCGAAGCCGGCCACGCCGGTACCGTGCCGATGTCGATGCGGCGCGATGCGCTCGCCGGCGCGGCAGAAGCGATGCTGCTCGGCGAACGGCTTGCGCGCGAAACCAGCGGCGAGGTGGTGGCGACCGTCGGTCACGTCGCGGTCGCACCGGGCGCCACCAACGTGATCCCGGCAAGTGTCGTGATCATTTTCGATATCCGCTCCGGTTCTGAGGCTACACACACGGCATTCATCGAGACGTTGAAGAACGCCATTCGGGAGATTGCCGACCGCCGTCATCTCGGCCTCACGATGACGACCCCGCGCCAGGTCGGGGTCGTGCCATGTCATCCTGTGATTCAGGAGCAATTGGCGGCGGCGATCCGCGCGGTCGGCGCCGAGCCGCTGCGGCTCGGCTCGGGCGCGGGCCACGACGGGCAGGCGATGGCGACGCTTTGCCCGGTCGGCATGCTGTTCGTGCGCTGCCGCGCCGGGATCAGCCACAGCCCGCTGGAATACGCGAGCCCGCGCGATCTCGGCCTCGCGGTCGCGGCGCTGATCGGATTTATCGAGCGGTTCGATCCAGAAAAGCTTGGCCGATAAGCAAATCGAGGAGACGAATGCACGTTGGTGTGCTGGGAGGCGGTCTGCAGGGTTGCTGCACGGCGCTCGCGCTTGCGGAAAGAGGGATCAACGTCACGATCCTCGACCGCAATAACTCGCTGATGAGCCGCGCGGCCGTGGCGAACGAGGGCAAGATCCATCTCGGCTACATGTATGCGGGCGATCCCACATTCGCGACCGCCCGAATGATGATCCGCGGCGCATTGGCGTTCGCGCCGTTCTTTTTGCGGTATCTCGGGTTGTCGTATGAGAGGTTCAAACTGTCCTCCCCGGCGGCCTATGTGGTTCATCGCGACAGTCAGCACGATGCCGATGAGGTCCTCGGCTACGCCCGCAGGGTCCACGAGCTGATCGGCGAAGCGGCGTCACGTGACCGGGACGCCTATTTCGGGCGCGGCTTGCACAGCGAGTTGCGCGATTGGTCGCGAGAAGAGCGAGCATCTGCTTTTGATGCCGACATTGCG
>Ga0310810_10011326_pt1 | contig 10424 bp, 9 predicted proteins | sample NCmetagenome_FD_207641 | JGI IMG/M metagenome (GOLD analysis project Ga0310810, IMG submission 207641) | Soil microbial communities from experimental microcosm in Duke University, North Carolina, United States - NC | ecosystem: Engineered > Artificial ecosystem > Soil microcosm > Unclassified ... | reverse complement strand
CGACAGCGGCCGCATTCTTGCGAACGGACGAGCTCTCTCGGCGGTTGAACGCGCGGCCGCGATCTTCTACTTGCCCGACGGCGTCGCGCCGTGGCCGGCGCAGACGCTTCGCTGGGCGCTCGAATTCGCGGGCGGATTTTTCGGCGATCCCTCCCTCATCGATCAGCTCGTCGACGAGCTCGATCTCGGGCCGCTGCTCGATTCGCGCATCGGGACGCTCTCGAAAGGCCAGCGCAAGCGCGCGCTCCTCGCGATTGGCCTCCTGACGCCACAGCCCGTGCTGCTGGCCGACGAGCCGTTCGACGGTCTCGATCTGCGGCAGAGCCGCGACGTCGCGCGCACGATCCGCTCACACGCGGCGGCGAGCCGCACGATGCTGCTCTCGATTCACCAGATCAACGACGCGGCGCGTGTGTGCGACCGGTTCGTGCTGCTGAGCGGCGGCCGCGTGCGCGGCGAGGGGACGCTCGACGAGCTGAGCGCCGTCGCGCTTGCGCATGGCAGCACGACATCGGATCTCGAGGAGGTCTTCCTTGCCCTCACGTAGAGGCGCATTCGGATGGCTGCTCGAGAAGGAGTATCGCGAGCTCGTCGCGTCGCGCTCGTGGTGGGTGATGCTGCTGCTCATGGGCCCGCTCGTCGGCGTCTCGTTCATCAGCGCCGTGCGTACGTACGGCGAAGCGAGCGGGCTGAACGGCACGGCAGTCGGCGTCGGCGAAGCGTTCTCACCGCTCGTCGGCGTGTGGGCGCCCACGTTCAGCGCCTGCGAGCTCGCGGCCGCGTTTCTGCTTCCATTCGTCGGCATCCGGCTCGTCGCCGGCGATCGGCAGAGCGGCGCCTTGAAGATCGAGCTCCAGCGCCACATGCCGGCCGTCGTGCGGGTCGGCGCCAAAGCACTCGTGCTCCTCGGCGCCTGGATGGTGGCCATGCTGGCGCCGGCAGCCGCGATTCTGTTGTGGCGGTCGTATGGCGGCGCGCTCTATCCGCCCGAGCTCCTGACGATTGCCGTCGGCCACCTGCTCAACGCCGGTCTGACGATTTCGCTCGCGGCCGCCGCCGCATCCCTGACCGAGCACCCGTCGACGGCGGCGATCGCGACGCTGACGGTGACGGTCGGCACGTGGATTCTGAACTTCATCGCGGCGGTGAACGGCGGCGTCTGGGAGCGCGCGGCCGGGTTCACGCCGACGGCGATGGTCGCCGAATTCCAGCACGGCCTCATCCGCCTGGACGTCGTGCTCGCCGCGGTGACGCTGATTGCTGCGGGGCTGGTGCTCGCGGGCATCTGGATGCGGCTCGGGGAACCAGTCAGACGGCGCGCGTACGAGTCGGCGGCGCTCGCGTCCGTTACTGCGGCGATCGTCCTCGCGAGCACATTCGTGACCGCGAGCTGGGACACCTCGGAGAACCGCGCGAACTCGTTTTCCGAGCCGGATGAGGAGACGCTGGCGAAGATTCATGCGCCGGTCAGCATCGAGGTCCATCTGGCCCCCGAGGATCCGCGGCGCGTCGATCTCGATCGGCGCGCGCTGTCGAAGTTGCGCCGCGCGATGCCGCGCGTGAACGTCCGATACGTCTCCGCGACGACGATCGGACTGTTCGAGCAGACGAGCCCGCACTACGGCGAGATCTGGTACGAGGTCGAGGGGCGGCGCGCCATGAGTCGCGCGACGACGGCAGAGAGCGTGCTCGAGACGATCTACGCGCTGGCGGGCGTCACGCCACCGGTGGAAGACGAAGGGTCGATTTTTCGCGGACATCCGCTCGCCGTGCCGCCTCGCGGCGCAGCCACGGTCTTTTACGGCGTCTGGCCGGCGCTGGTGATTGCCGGCGGTTTCCTGATGACAGCGGGTTGGCCCCGCCGAAGGGTGAGGACATGAGAATTCGGTTGGTGGCGCTCGCCGCGTTCCTGCTGGTGTTGCCGCTTCGCGCGGCGGATACGAAAGTCGATCTCAGCAAGGAAGTTGTCGGCCGGCCGCCGGCGACGTTCGAGCCGATGGTCGGCACCTGGGTCGTCGCGCAGGACGGCGCGGACAAAGTGATCATGATCGACGGCCGCCCGTGGGTCGCGAGCAAGGACAACCCGACCAAGCTCCTCATCGAGAGCGCGCGCCGGCTCTACGGCACGAACAACGAGGAGCTCATGGACAACGCGAAGCAGTTCGCGTACTTCCCCGTCGCCGTGCTGAAGAGCGTCGACAACTTCACGAACGGCACGATCAGCGTGAAGTTCAAGACGATTTCGGGCGAGGCCGACCGCGCCTCCGGGATTCTCTTCAACGTGAAGCCGAACGGCGACTGGCTTGCCGTCCGCTACAACGACACGGAGAACAACGTCGCGCTCTGGGAGTTCCACAACGGCATCCGCCGCAACATGCGCTTCAGCGACCGCGCGAAGCCGTTCATGCTCGATCGGAACGCGTGGCACGAGCTGAAGCTGACGATCGACGGCGCCGATCTGAAGACAACGCTCGACGGCCAGATGGCGATCGAGTACACGCTCGGCAGCACGCCCGGCCCCGGCCGCAACGGTGCGCCGCCGAATCCGGATCTGATTCCCGCGAACAATGCCGTGCTGCGCCCGCCGGTCGCCGGCAAGATCGGCCTGTGGGCGAAAACCGACACTACCAGCTATTTCAAAGACTACGTAGTGAGCCCCAAATGATGACGAGCCTGTTGAGCCGCTCGGCCAAGGCCTCGCGCGCCATCCTGTTCTTGGTGTCGTTTGCGGTTTCACCGGTGTTCGCGCAAACGCCGAACACCGCGTCGCTGGTTGTCACCGTCGTGGATCAGAGCGGCGCCGTCGTGACGGACGCGAAGGTGACCGTCGTGAACGTCGCGACCGGCGCCATGCGCGAAGCGGTATCGGGAGGCGAAGGTTCCGTCACCGTCCCGGCGCTGTCGTTGACGGGCGCCTACACGGTCGTGGTCACTAAAGAAGGATTCACCGCCGACGAAATCACCGGTCTCACGCTTCGCGCGGGTGAAACGGCGACGGTGAAGGTAAAGCTGGTCGCGAGCGGAGGTACCAGCGAAGTTACGGTGTACGGCACGGCGCAGGGCGTCCGGGCCGACGCGCAGATCGGCGGCACGCTCGAGAGCGCGCAGATTGACGCGACGCCCATCCTGGGCCGCAAAGCCTCGTCGGTTCCGCTGCTCAACTCGGCGTTCCGACAGGGGAAGGGCACCGGTGATCTGTTCGTCAATCAGACGTACTTCATCACCGGCGCCGGGTCGCGCCGGGCGGCCACGACGACGCTCGACGGCGCCAACAACGACGAGGCCTGGGGCCGGCAGACGATGATCGCGACGCTGCCGATCGGCGCGATCCAGGAGATGCGCGTCCTCACGAATGCGTTCTCCGCTGAGTTCGGCTGGACCTCGGGGCCCGCGATCAACATCGTGACCAAGACCGGCACCAACGCGGTGCACGGCGAAGCGCTGTGGCTCGGCCGCCCGGGCGGCTGGCAGGCTGATTCGTTCGCGACGACCGGGTTCTGCGCGCCAGAGATCTCGACTTGCACGAGGCCGGCGACGCTGACGTCGATCAGCCCGGTGGACATCCCGGACACGCTGAATCAGGTGTCCGTGTCAGTAGGCGCTCCCCTCGTCAAGGACAAGACGTTCCTCTTCGTGGCGGGCGACTACACGAGACAGGACCGGACGACGTACTTGTCGACCGCGCTGCCGGCGTTTCTGCTGCCGCCCGACAATCATCTGGACTACACAGGCAACTACCGCCAGGGTCTGTTCAACGGACGCGTCGATCACAAGCTGTCGTCGGGCCAGACGTTGATGATCCGGACGAACGTCGATCGCTTCTACGACAACAACCCGCAGGACGCAGTCGGCGGCACGAACGCACCGAGCGTCGCACGCAAGTACTCACGAGGGACGTGGACGGCGCAAGCCAATCACACGGCGGTTCTCGATCCGAATCTCTTCAACGAGGCGCGATTCGCGTACCTGAACGGCGATCCCGTCACCAAATGGGAGGCCGCCAATCTCTCGACGGCGTACACCCGGAGCGGATCGGTGCCGTTTACGATCGGTCAGTCACGGGTTTCAGATCTGTTCGGCCACCAGGTCCAGTTCGCCGACACGCTCTCGTGGTGGCGCGGCCGGCACTACGTGAAGGTTGGCGGCAGCGTCGTGCATCACACGTCCGGCGGCTTCGGCAATGAGCCGGGATTCGCCGTGCTCGGCACCTTCACCTTCCGCAATACAACGACCGCGCCGTTCGATCAGCTGACGCTGGCCGACGTACAGCAGTACAGCCAGCCGATCAGCTACGGCATTACGAACTACGAGCTGAAACAGTGGATGGCGGTCGGCTACGTGCAGGACGGTTTCCGCGCGACCGACGATCTCACGCTGGACCTTGGTCTTCGATACGACCGCCAGACGCTGACCGACGCGACCAAGAATTTCGCGCCGCGAGTCGGGTTCGGCTGGCATCCGGGCGGCGACGCGCGCACGTCCGTGCGCGGCGGCTATGGCCTGTACTACACGCAGATTCGATCGAACGCCGTCGCTGGATCGTTGACCGGCGGCCTCGACGGATTCGTGACATATACGGCAACGCCGGGGCAGACTGGTTTCCCGAGCTGCCTCGTAGGATCGTGCCTGCCGCTCAGCTTCGATCCACGGACGCTGCCGCTCTCGCAGCAGCCGGCGCGCGACATCACGCTGCGAGCCGGGCAGCGCGATTTCTACCGCTCGCAGTTCGCGGCGTACGGGCTCAACTTCGATCTCCTCCCGAACTACCCGGACCAGCTCGCGAACCCGCGCAGCCAGGTGATGTCGATCGGCGCCGAGCGCGAGGTAACGAAGGGCTGGTTCCTGGCGTCCGACTACGTTCATCAGCATTGGACGAATCTCGATCGAACGGCTGATTTGAACGCACCGGCGCCCTTCGATCGCACCGCGCCCGGCCAGGTCCGCGCGGTCGCGGCCGCGAACGCCACACGTCCGATCGTGCCCGTGAACGGGGGCGTGCGTCAGGTCAACGTGCTGATGAACCTCGGCGTCGCGGATTACGACGGCCTGCAGACGCAAATCAGCTACCGCGGCCACACGAAGCTGTTCGCGTCGCTCAGCTACACGCTCGCGAAAGCGACAAACACGACCGAGCCGGACGGCAACGGCATCGCTCCCAACGACGCCAACATCGCGCGGCTCGGCGAGATCGAGCGCGGTCCGAGCGTCGTCGATCAGCGGCATCGTGCCGTCGTCACGGTCACCTATCAGCTGCCGTACAACATCACGGCGGGCACGATGACGCAGCTCGCATCGGCGCGGCCGTTCAACGCCACGACGGGCATCGACAACAACGGCGACGGCGCCAACAACGACCGCCCGGTCGTGAACGGCGCCGTCACCGGGAAGTCGACATTCCGAGGTACGGCCACGCAGGACGTTTCGATGTTCGTCGAAGGGCGGCTGAAGGCGTCCGGCCGTACGATCCTGCTTCGCCTCGAGGGGTTCAATCTGTTCAATCATGGGAACTACCTCGGACGCGGCCAGACGACGTACGGCGATACGGCGACGGTCAACGAGACGTTCGGCCAGCTTGCGAGCGTAGCGGCAGGCGCGTCAGCGGCGATCCCAGCGTTCGCCAACGTCGATCCGCCGCGCATGTTCCAGGTGCAAGTCCGATTCGTCTTCTGAGGTTCGAGTAAGCTCTTGGCGTGCCGGGCGCCATCGATGTTTCGTCAGTCGCCGGCCTCATCGCCGTCGGCGCGCTGACCGCCAATATCCTGCTGGGGCTGCTGGTGTCGTCGGGCTATAACCCGCGGCGCCGGTGGCCCCGGCGCCGCATCAAACTGTTCACGCTGCACAACTGGACCGGCTACATCGCGCTCGGCATTGCCGTCGCTCATCCCCTGATTCTTCTGCTGTCGACGACGGACCGGTTTCGCGTGATGGACATCGCGCTCCCACTCTGGTCGCCGAAGCAGCCGTCGGTGAATACGCTCGGCGCGATCGGCCTGTATCTCGTCGCCTTCGCGGTGGCGACGTCCTACTTCCGGCACGTCTTCGGGTTTCATCGCTGGAAGCAGTTGCACTACACGACCTACGCGGCCGCTGTGGTCTTCTACGTGCACGGCCTGCTGTCGGATCCGCTGCTGCAGAACCGGCCGGTCGACTGGATCGATGCGGAGAAGGTCTACGTCGAGGGCTGCGCCGCGGCCGTCGCCGCTGCGACGGCGTGGCGGATCAAGGCTCGCCGGACACCCGCGCGGGCGGTCCGATCTACTTGATGCAGGGCGGCGAATCGATCTCGATCGCCGCATTGTGATCGAAGTACTCCATCACCCCACTGAACTGCCCCTGCGGATCCAGTGTTTCCTCGCGCAGCGGGAGTCCCGACGCTGCAGCGAGCATTCTCATGAAGGCTTCGGCATCGTGCGAAGGAAGAATACGGCGCTGGCCCACAGCAGCGCTGCTGTGATCCACGCGACGGCCGAATGACTGAGCGTCCATGGACTGACCGCCGCCGGATCCGCCGACGGGACGATGTCCTTCGTGTTGTTCACAGCCGCATGCAGCAGCATCGTCAGGAACAGGCTGCCACGGGTGTTTCCCCACAACCACGCCATTGCGACCGATACGGCGACGACTTGCAGCAAGTACTGCGGAAACGACTGATTGAACGTGTCGAAGCCCGGAAGAAAGAACAACGGCAAATGCCAGCACGCCCAGACGACGCCGAGCACGACGCTCGCGGCGCCAAGACCGAAGGTCGCCGCCAGGCGCGGCAGTGCGAAGCCGCGCCAGCCGAGCTCCTCGCCCGCCTGCCCGCCGGTCAGCCACGATACCGCCGTGGCGCCAAACAGGAGAACGACGGGCAAATCGCCGAACCGCGGCCAGACGCCGAACGCCGCACGATGGATCAGCGCGGCCAGCACTTTGATCGAAAACATGTACCCGGCCGCAAACACGTACCAGCGCACGGACACGTCCCATTTGACGAGCGTCCGCAGCAGTTTCGCGACGCCGTCCCTTCCACCTGTCCACGCGGTCATGGCCAGGGAAAGGATGCCCGGCACGAACACACCGAGGTTGAACACGACAGCGCGCGCAATCGGCGACGCGATTCCGGTCGACGCGAACCACAACGACCAGGTCAGGACGTACGCGATCGCGAGGAAGACGAGCAATACGGTCATCCGGACGCGCCGTCGTGCTCGTTCAGCGACGGAATCCAGCGGCCGACACGGCGGGTGTACTCGTCATACGACGCGCCGAATTTCCGGCGCAGGTCCGGCTCTTCATAAGCGATCACGAACACGTTGGCGGCGGCGAAAAATACGGCCCAGTAGATCGCCAGCGGCTTCGAACCGGCAACCACAGCTTCACCGAGCACGATCATCGTGACACCGAGATACATCGGATTGCGGACGTAGGTAGAGGCCGTGCACGACGAGACGGCTGGTCGGATCGAACACCGACAGTGTGCCGCGTCCGTGTCGCGAACTCGAAAATGCACCAGGCGAGCATCGATGCACCGGCGGTGATGCACGCGAGCCCGAAGACATGCCAAAGACTCGTACGGTCGAACGTCGCGCCGCCGACACCGAAGAACCGCCACGGGATGTACCCAGCGACCATCCCGGGGAACACGATCGCCCAGATCAGGCTGCGGACGGCGAGCCAGATGGACGACCACATCACGGCGTCAGACGGTGTCGGCCGATCACGCGCGCGATCGGAATGCCGACGCACGCGATGTGCACGAACACGATGACCGGCGCGAGGCTCCAGTTGAACGGGCCGCGCGGCGCGGCCGACAGCGGGACGACGACGAAGTTCATGACGAGGTAGACGATGACGCCGTAGGCGGCGCCGGAGAGAATCGGGCGCCGGTCGAGTGCCGGGAGTCGCGCGCTCGCGAGAAAGTACACTGCCGCGGCCCCCGTGGCGATCACGAACTGCAGGACCAGGCCGAGCGCCGCCGCGCCCACGCCGCCCTGAAAGGCGTCACGGCCCAACAGACCGGCGGCGATCGACTGCAGGATCCGGATCGGCGACGCGCCGAGCGGCGCATACACGATGAACGCCGCAACGAGGTCCAGGGCGCCGGCAAGAAGACCTGCGAGGGCAATCGCGCGGACTGGGTGTGTCGTCGCAGCTGCATCCACGCGCAGCATGCTACAACGCAGGACTGAAGTCCTGCGCCACTTTTCCTAGCGCAAACGCGCGTTCATCGTGCCGCGGCCGCCCGTCGAGGAGTTGAAGTACTCCTCCCAGCTGCTGCGAATCCGTTCGAGCTTGGCGAGGTCGCTGCTGATGTCGGGATTGCCCGTGACCACGTAGATGAACGCGTCGCGGAACAGCTTCTGCGCGGCGTTGGCGTCGGGACGGCGTTGGCCCATGGCGGCAACGACGTCCTCGATTCGCACGTCGACGCGCTGGCCGGTGAACGAGACGCCGATGCGCGGAGCGTCCGCCGGGTTGCCGCTGCTCGGGCCGCGCACGAAGAACATCGGGGGCACCTCGGACGGCAGCCGCAGGCCCATCGCATACTGATCCAGGGCGCAATACTGCGACACCGCTCCCACCGTGCGGAACGAGCCGCCGCCGACGTCCTGGATGTCGTTGCCTTCCATGTTCGAGGCGTCCGAGTCGAAGAAGAAGCTCCAGTGCGCCTCATCGCGGCCGAGCAGCTCGTTCGAGTTGGTCGCGCCGTTGCGGAACTGCATGTACGCCAGCCACCGGTGGCCGCACTCCTGTCCGAGCACGCTGAGCGTGTCGTTCTCACCCAGAAACTTCGTGCGGGGGTCGTCAGGAAACTTCGACAGCAGATCCATGTCGACGATGCTTCGCAGGCGGCCGCCGCTGCCGAAATCGCGGCTGGTGTCGTAGATGTCGACGCCGATGCCCGTGACCTCGTTCGCCACGGTGAACTCGAACGCGAACGTGCCGGCCGCCGTCGTCCGAGAATTCGAGAACACGACGAGCTGATCGAAGTCGTCGCTGTGCGATCGGTAGAACTGCTTCCCGAGCGCCACGAAATCGAGCTCCTGCTGCGCGGCGAAGCGTTCTCCCACCGCTCCCGTCCCACCAGAGGTCGGCGTCGTCGATGCCGTGCTGACGTCGACCGGCGTGAAGATGCCCGTCGTCCCCGGTGAAACACCGACAACGGCGGACGACGCGTTCACGGTTGCACCGTATATGAAGTCGATGGCGCCGTCCGAGCCGACGCGAACCTGCACGTTCACGCGATTCGACGGCAGGCCGAATTCCGGGATGTTGCACCAGGTGACGAGCAGCGCGTCGCTGTCGACGCGGCGAAAGACGGTGCCGCCGCTCGACGGATCGAGGTCGTCGAACAGGAGCGCGATCCGGGGCGGTCCCGTCAGGAAGCGCGAGACGTCGCGGTCGGTGCTCGCGTGGTCGTCGTTGACGAACGTGAGATTGCCGTCCGAGTTGAGAAACACCTGGTTGTAGCGGCCGGAATAGAAAGGCACCGCGAACGGCAGCGGAATGGGGACGCTCTCGTCGTCGCCGATTGCCACCCGATCGCCGACGGAGCTCTGAAACAGCCGGTCGGAGCGGCGGAGATCGTACGTGCCGACGCCGTTTCGCACGAAGGCGACTGCGATGTTCCGCAGATCGTAGGCATTCGCCGGCAGGATGATGTCCCCCTGGTCGCGCACGACGGCGATCTGCCCGACGTCTTCGACGACCGCTTCGGGCGCGATCGTCCGGGTGCGGACGCGCGACGCAGCGGCCTGGTGCTTCCACAGCTCCTGATACACGCGGCCGCGGCGCGTGGCGCGATCGCTCGTGGCCGCCGACTTCGGCTGCGCCGGCGCGCGCGGTTCGAGCGCCGAGGATTCGATCGACGTCGGACAGGCCCCGGTCGTCGGCACCGTCGTCGTGGTCGTCGATCCGCCTCCGCCGCCGGGCGAGCAGGCGACGGCCACCAGCGCGGCCGTGGCAGCCGCGACCGCCGCGCTACGGCAAGACACTGATCACCATCCCGACCACGATCACGACAACGGCGCCGATCACGTTGTGCCACAGGAACTCGATCCACGGCATGCGGAACGCGACGAACAGCACGACCGCCATGCCAGCGATCATCCCCCAGAACGCGCCTCGCGCGGTGGCGCGCCTCGTCACGATGGCGAGGATGAAGACGCCGAGCAGCGAACCGTAGAACAGCGAGCCGTACCGGTTGACGACCTCGATGAGGGCGCCCTGGTTCGCGGCGTAGATCGCGACGACGCAGGCAAACAGGCCCCAGGCGATCGTCGCGGCCTTCGAGACGAGGAGGTAGTGCGCTTCCGTCGCGCCGGTTACGAAGCGGCGGCGGTAGAAATCGATGATCGTCGCCGTCGCCAGCGCGTTCAGCTCGCCGCCGCTCGCCGACATCGCGGCGGCGAAGATCGCCGCGATCATCAGGCCGACCAGGC
>Ga0310810_10011323_pt1 | contig 10425 bp, 9 predicted proteins | sample NCmetagenome_FD_207641 | JGI IMG/M metagenome (GOLD analysis project Ga0310810, IMG submission 207641) | Soil microbial communities from experimental microcosm in Duke University, North Carolina, United States - NC | ecosystem: Engineered > Artificial ecosystem > Soil microcosm > Unclassified ... | reverse complement strand
CTAGCAACTTCGGCTCGACCAAGCCGTTCGCTCCTCCGGAGTACGGGACGCCTCCCTTCACTCTGCGCGGCGGTATACCTTACCGGATCACGTTCCCGGACTTCAATCCAGGACAGCAGCCGCTGCCGGGTACGGTCGGCAATCCCACCAACATGGTGGATCAGAACGCTGGACGGCCGGCCAGAATTTGGCAGTGGAGTATCGGCCTGCAACGGGAGCTGTCAAAGAACCTGGTGGTAGAGGCGTCTTACGTAGGGAATCGCGGCGTATGGTGGGCAGCGCAGACATTGAGCCCGTGGGCCTCGAACGCTATCCCCTTTTCGACTCTGGCCGCGTACAAACTCAGTCTGGATAGTGCCGCCGACCGCAATTTATTGGCGGCGCCTCTGAATTCCGCTTTGGCCGCCCAGCGCGGGTTCAGCAATCCGCCCTATCCTGGCTTCCCGTTGGGACTCACCGTGGCCCAATCGCTGCGACCCGCACCCCAGTTCACTGGCATCGTGCAAACCTGGAATCCGTTGGGGAACACCTGGTACGACGCGCTGCAAGCGAAAGCGACCAAGCGATTCTCACACGGCCTGGATGCGGTGGTCACCTACACGTACTCCAAGAGTTTGGCTCTCGGCGCCGAAGAAAACAACAACTACGGCTCGACCACAACGCCCGTAATCAACGATGTGTTCAACCGGCAGAACAACAAAACCTTGTCCGGTTTCGATCAGCCTCAGGCATTGATCGTCGCCGGCAATTACACCACGCCTAAAGTGTTCGCAGGGCCGTCCGGATTCCTGAACCAACTGGTCTCCTGGGCAGCGCGCGACTGGACCATCGGCGCCGTGCTGCGGTATGCCAGCGGATTCCCCTTCAAGGTTCCGACAGCCACCACCAACCTCAATTCCTTCATCTTCCAGGGCACGAACGTGGACCGGGTACCGGGAGAACCATTCTACACGGCCGATCTGAATTGTCATTGCTTCGATCCCAACACGACGTTTGTGCTGAATCCCAAGGCATGGGCGAATCCTGCCTTGGGACATTTTGGCTCGGCGAACGCTCACTACGGCGACTACCGTCAGCAGCGCCGGCCGCAGGAGAGCATGAGCTTGGCGCGCAACTTCCGGATCAAGGAACGAGCCAGCGTACAGATCCGCGCCGAGTTCAGCAATATCTTCAATCGGACGGGGATAAATGTTCCGTCCTTTGGGAATGCATTCGCGACCCAGACCCGAGTCAACGGCCAAACCACCGGAGGATTCGGGTATATCAGCCCGGCGGCTGTAGGTGGCGCTGCTTCCAATCCGGCGGCTGCGTCCGCGGCTACCTTCGCGACGCCACAGCCTCGGCAGGGCACGCTGGTGGTGCGCTTGCAGTTCTGAGAAAGCAGTTCTGCACGCGAGATCCATGGATTATTTGACTTCCGGGTTAACCGGTCCCTGCTGACGCACGGCGAAGGTAAACAACGCGTGACCGGCGGCGACGGGTAGGTATTGCCTACCGTCGACACCGCGGGAGCCACGCCTCCGCGTCAGCCCATCAACCAGGAGTTACCGGCCACCTTCTCCAGCCAGCACTGTCCGTACAATCCACCGAACACTGCCGTGCTTCGAAGAGCAGATTCACGGCGCCGAGATCGCCGCCTTCCGGAACGGACCGGTCTCGAGGCGATACTGGAGTCGCAAATGATCCGCTACGCTGCATCCGGCTCGGTTTCCTTCTTTTCCTCCGTCGCGTTCTCGACTGCCTCCTTCACGACCTCCTTGACCGCAGCCTTCACTGCGTCTTTCACACTCGCTTCGACTTCGCCGGGCACCAAATCCACGTCCGCCTTCGCTACTCCCATCTCTTTGATGAGTTCTTCCAGAACGGGCGCCACGGGCGGCAGTTCCTTCGCGACCGCCTTGGCCAGCTTTTTGGCGACTTTCTCAGCCGGAGCCTTCTCCTCCGTGCGGTCCTGCTCCTTACGTGTCTCGGCGAGCTGCCAGTCTTCTTGAAAGACCTTCGCGAGCCTGGCCACAGCTCTGCGATCGCAGAATATCGCGCCCACCTCACGGCGCGCGTCGAGTTCCGCGGCCCGCAAGCTTTGGCTCCCCACAAAGGCGTGCCGCCCGTCGCGAATCATGGTTCGTGTGTGCAGCCGCAGCCGGGGCAGTTTGTGCACTTCGAGCTTTGAGCTTCGGCGTGCGAGCCGGCCGATGATCCTGACGGTGACGCCCGCCTTGGACCGCTCCTCGAGGAGCCGGATCATCGCCGGATCGCTGACGACCGGATCATAGATGAGGATCTCGCTCTTCGCTCCCCGGATGAATGCGGCCAGCCGCTTGCGGGCGTTGGCGGGGCTGACCACCAGAGTTCGGGCACGGGGCGTGTAGGGAAGCCGCTTGGTATCCGCGTCGAACAACTTGATGGTCTCCTGGACCAGTGTCCGATTACTGGTAACAATCCCGAAGCTGCGGGTCCGCTCGGTGTCGAGCGACGTCAAGTTGAAGGCGAGCAGATACAGGTTACGCCGGTCCACGATCATCAGCTTGGCGTGGTGGCGGACCAGGTCGTCCGCCGTTCGCGCCACGCTCACGCCCGCGGCCAGCAGTCGCTGCTCGAGCTGGCGCAGGCCGTCCTCGCCGGCCTTGTTCACGTTCGCCACCAAGGCGCGAACAGCTACGCCTCTGGTCACGGCGCGTGCCAGCGCGCTCTCGACATCCTTCCGGTCGAATCTGAAAATCATGATGTCGATGCTGGATTGTGCGCTGTCAATGCCCTTCAACAGCGGAGCCAGCCCGTCGTCGGGGAGCACCCAAAGTTTCATTCACAATCACTTATGCAGCTTGGCAACCGTTGTGCACATGTGCCGGCCGTGGAAGACCGTATGCCGATTCGAAGAAAAGCAATTGCAAACGCGGCGGTTATGGTTCCGGCCAGCGTTCTTGCCGCGGGTGGGGTGAAAAAAAGGCGGCAGCATCCTGCGCGAGCTGGTAGAAACTACCGATGCGTTTATCCGGGTGCCTGGACCCTGGCTTCGCTTTTGTTTGTAACGTTTCCCATCGTAGCCGTGGCCGCAGATCCTGATGAAGAGGTACCAAAATCGCAGGCGCCTAAGCAGGAGAGCTACCTGCACCACGTGTTTGGCGGACCGGGGCCGGCGCTGAAGTCCGCGGCCGGCGCGGGCATCGGCCAGGCGAAGGGCACCCCTTACGAATGGGGCGGCGGTGTCGCCGGCTATGCCAAACGTCTCGGGTCCGCCTTCGGCAAGCACATCGTCAAGAGCTCGATTCAATACAGCGTCGCGCACCTGCGCCATGAAGAGCTCGGGTATCGTCCTTCAGGAAAGGAAGGCGCGGGTCCGCGGCTGCGATATGCCCTTGTCAGCACCGTGATCACGCGCAAGACCACCACCGGCAAACGCACCGTCTCGACCAGTGAAATTGCCAGCGTGCTTGGAAGCGGACTGATCTCCCGCTTGTGGCAGCCCGCCTCGCTTCACACTGTCGCCAGCGGCTTCGGTTCGGCCGGTATCTCCTTGGGCGCGGACGCCGGCTATAACGTCGTTCGTGAGTTCTGGCCGGAAATCCGCCACCCGCGCCGCAGTAAACAGAAGAACGCTACTGCACTCACCGCGCCTGACCTCAGGGGAGCAAGACCAGGGCAACGCCGTCCCACTGCTGTTTGCCAGTCGAGTCCGGCGGAGTGTCGCCCAGGGGAATAGCGCCGACCAGGTTCGCCGACAGCTTAAAGCGATTCTGCAGGTAGCGCTGCACCGCGAGCGCATGCTGTTGTGACCGCCGAAAACGCTCATCTGGTGAACCGCGCTCGGAATAGCCCTCCACTACGATGGGACGGTTCGGCAAATCGGGAACGAAGTCCACCATCGCCCGGTCGACCTCCGCTCGTCCCTGCGGGGACAATTCTTCGGTACCCTTGGCCGGAGCCGAAAATACCAGTCCGCCCTCCAGCCAGACCCGCTTTACGGAGCGGTCTTTCACGAACTTACTGGTTCGATATTGGGCCGGTGTTAGCGCGCCCAGGTCGTAGAATCCCCGTTTCTTAAAAAAACCGCGCAGCAGGAAGTTGTGTTTCATGGCCTCCGTATCGTCCGCCAGATTGCTCATGGCGCGCTGCGCGCTGGCCATGGTTTCGTTCAAGTGGACCGCCCCGTTCTTCCCATCGCTTTGCGGAGTCAGGAACGTCCCCAACGCTTGATCCATATGATCGGCTACGTGGCCTGCACTCTCCAGCGTGGTGTTGGTGGTCTTGAACACATTTCGGGCGTCCTGCATCAAGTCGGCGAAATCGAACGGCTCTTTGCTTGGAATCGTGCCCCCATCCTTGCATTCCGCGGCCTGGTCGCTGCCCTTGTCGATCTCCAGGTATTTGTCCCCCACAAGTCCCTCAGTTTGGATTACCGCGAGCGAGTCCTGGCGCACCAAAGGATGCACCTTTTCCGTGAGCCGGAGCTTAACGCGGAAAAACGACGAGGCATTCGATGGAACCTGAATCTCTTCGACTTCGCCCGCCTGTAGTCCCGAAACGCGCACGTTCGCGCCAGCTTCCAGACCGGAAACGCTCGTGAAATCGGAATATACGTGGAATCCGCGCGTGAAGACCTTTTGCCGGCTCCCGATTAAGAATAAACCCGCGCCGAACAGCACGATTCCTCCCAGGAGGAATGCGCCCACGCTAGCTTTTTGAGACAACATCGTTCGCCTCCTCTCCGGATGCGAGAACTCGGACCAGTTCGTCGCGGCTATCGGCCAATTCTACCGGCGTGCCACAAGCGATCATTCGTCCGTGGTCCAAGACTCCAAGCCGGTCGGCGAACCCGCGTACGCGTGCCGCGTCGTGAGTGACAACCACCAGCGTGGTCCCCTGTCGTTCCTTGAGCTCCCGCAACAGGCCGTGGATCTCGGAAGCGGTCACGGGGTCCAGCCCGCTGCCCGGCTCGTCCACCAGGAGAATGGGAGGATCCAGGACCAACGCTCGAGCCAATCCGGCGCGCTTCCGCATCCCACCCGAAAGCTCGCTTGGCATCTTATTCAGTTCCTTTTCCAGTCCCACTTCCGAGAGTTTTTCGCGCACGATCTCCCGGATCTCCTTTTCGGGTTTCGAGGTGTGGCGCCGTAACGGAAACGCCAAGTTTTCAGACAAGGGAATCGAGTCGAATAACGCACCGTCTTGAAACATGAACCCAATCTTCTTGCGAACCTCCAGGAGATCGTTTCGGCGGAGGGTCGGCACTTCCTCGCCGGCGATTACGATGCTTCCGCCGTCGGGCTCCAGTAAACCGATCATGAGTTTCAAGGTCACGCTTTTGCCGGTGCCGCTCCTGCCCAGAATGCAAAATGCCTCGCCTGCCCAGACCTCGAACGAAAGATCGTCTATGACCGCGCGCCGGCTGAAAGCCTTCGACACGTGATCGAGATGTATTAAGCACTCGGTGTGGCGGCTCATGTTTACGAAAACCAAAAAAACGTCAATTTGACCAGGATGATATTCACCAGGATCAACAGCAACGATGAAAGAACCACGCTTTGGGTGGCGGCGTGGCCTACGCCCGTGGCGCCTCGCTTGGCCGTGTATCCGAGAAAGCTGGAGACGGCGCCAATAATAAATCCGAAGACAGCGGTCTTGAGCGTCGTGGGTATGTAATCCGACCACCGCATCGCCGCGAACCCACGGTGAACGTATAGTCTTGCCGAGATGTGAGAAACGGTCGCTTCTGAAAACAGACCGCCGGTCAGCCCAGAGAAATCCATCAAGATCGTCAGAATGGGCAGCGCCAGGACGCAGGCGGTCACACGCGTGATAACCAGGTACTTGAAGGAGTCGATCGCCAGCGATTCCAGCGCGTCTATCTGTTCGGTGACTCGCATTCCGGCCAGTTCAGAGCCGATCCCGGCGCCGACTCGTCCGGCGACCAGGAGTCCCGTCACCATGGGGCCGAGCTCGCGGAAGGTGGCGATAGTCAGCGCGGCCGGAATCATCGAGGATGCTCCGAACCGCGCCAGGGACGCCCGCGTGTGAAGGGACATCACGATTCCCAGCGCCATACCGCACGGGATGATCAGCGGGACCGAGCGCGAACCTATCTCGACGATCTGATGGCCGATTTCCTGAATCTCGAAGGGCCGGCGGAAGGCATCGCGAATGGCCCGGCCGCCAAAAAGGCTGAATTCGCCCGCAGCCTCCAGAAAGGTTACAAATCGCCGCCCTAATGTCTTGAGAAGTCGGGCCACGGTTGCTTTCCTCAGCTTCAGAAAGTGCACTTTAATCGCCACGCTCAGAAAACATGCGTGGTTTCAATTGATTGGGAGGGCCGGTCTGCGTCTTTCGCGCCCCCTTCCGTAAGATCTACCGATTCGACAACGGCACAGCAGGGCTGAAACGAGGCCCCAAAACACGTGATCTGCTTTGTAGGTGCAGGAGGAGCATATGCCGCTGATAAGCATCATCCTTGTTCTGTTGGTTGCAGGAATCGGGCTCTGGCTGATCAATACCTACGTCCCGATGGCTGGAAGCATCAAGACGATTCTGAATGTAGTCGTGGTGCTGGTGGTATGCGTTTGGGTTTTGCAGGCTTTCGGCCTGTGGACCGTCGTCGCGAATTACCGGATACCGCGTTGAACCGCAGCCGCCGCCCGTTCTCACAGGGCGTTGAGTTCGGCGATTCTAGCTTGGACCACGGCGGTGAAGTCGTTCACCTCCTGGGCTGAATAACCCGCGGCCCGGAAGGCATCCCGAATCTGTTCCGGCGAGAGCTGGCCCAGCACCTGTCCCATCCATTTGGCGTCGCTACGAGCGATGCGTCTGCCGATCCAGCGCAGGTCAATCCGGTGCAGGAAGACCGGCAGGTTGAGAGTTTCGATCAGTGTTGGCCGGCCGGGTGCGCCAAAATCCACGTAGTCCGGCGTTAGGTTGCTTATGAATTTCGAGCGCTTATAGGCCTCGAGATTTCCCCTGGACGCCTCGACCGATAACTTGAATCCCGTGGTTCCGAAGCTCGCGCCAAGATCGCTCACCACGTAGATTTGTCGGAGTTCTCCTGACTCGTCGCTCTGTTTTTCCTGATACACGGCGTTGTTTGAATCCTTGAGATCCCAATTGTTAATGAGCGCCATCAGTACCCTCAAGCCGTTGAACTCGCGAGTGCCCACAAAAGGATTCGAGCTCCACTGCCACATCCCAAGCTTCTCTTCGCTTTTGTTCGACCGCTTGAGCCGGACCGAATGCAAGGTGCCATCGGCCGCGACCAGGTCTTGACCGCGATGCAAACGAGGCGGCAACCCTTGGACCTGCATGTCCCCGAGAAAATAGTCTTCATTCGTGAAATACCCGGCCGCCCACAGCAGGCGCGATGCCGCGACTTCAGGACGCGCTTCGGCGCCGAGCTTGACTTTCCACTTGATTCCGTCCTGGTCCCGTACGTCGATCTTGGGGTTGGAACCCTCCAAATCCTCCTGAATGAAGGTAAATGTTCCACGAGGCTGGTGACCTTCCCCTCCCGATCCGTAAAGGAGATTTCGTGACGCGATATCCGTGGGATCGCGCCAGAGGGTCGCCTTCGCTCCCGGACTGGGCGCTTTGTTGTCTCCCGCCAGGGCCGGGACCGTACATGCGAGCAAAAACACCAGTTGCCGTAAAGTGTTGGTCATGCGATACTTCCTCCTTCGGTGTTGCAAACCCAGCTCCGTCACTGTCTTTGGAGCAAGAAAAAGGCCATTGCGGCTGACTTTGTTTCGAAACCATCCCGGGCAACCAGGCATCTACCAAAGTGAGCCGAGCAAGTTGGAGCATCCTGGCCAGGGGACGGTTCCTTTAGACCCTGATGGCTGCCCGACCCAAAACGGGTATCCAGAAGGATCTTAAGATGCAACACCAGCAATATCTGCGGCGGAACGCCGCTATCTTCTCCGTCCTTACCAGTCTGACCTTGGCGTCGGCCTGGGCTAAATCTCAGAACGATAACCTTCCTAACTTTCAAAAAGTGGACGATCACGTCTATCGCGGCGCCCAGCCTACCGATAGCGGATTCAAGGATCTCGCCCAGCTTGGAATCAAGACTGTCGTCGATCTCCGCGACATCGGCGAGCACTCTCAGGCGGATGAACAGAAAGTTGTCACGGAATTGGGCATGCGCTATGTCAGCATCCCCATGCACGGCCTGTCGACTCCCAAGGACGACAAGGTCGCGGCCGTTCAAGCGCTGTTGAACGACACCACCAGCGGCCCGGTCTTCGTGCATTGCAAGCGCGGCGCGGATCGGACCGGCATGGTGATCGCGGTCTACCGGATCTCGCACGATCAATGGGACAACAAGAAAGCGCTGAGCGAAGCGAAATCCAATGGAATGAGCATCTTTGAGCGCGCGATCCAGCACTATGTGCTGGATTACAGGCCGGCCGTCACGCTCGCGGACGCGGGCCCGGGCGCGGACTCCACTGCATCTCCGGCTGACAAGCGGGCGGTCCGCTAATCGCATTAGTCATCCCCGTGTCTTCTTCGCTTGTCTGACAGGAATTGAAGACCGACATAGGCAATCCAGCCTGGTTGGCCGTTGGAAGGCGTGGCGGAAACCAGGCTGTGACCGCCCATCGCAATGAGCCGGAGCCAATGCCGTTTCACAACCGGAATGCGTCCGCCCACGCCAAATGTTGTGTCGTGGAGTGCCTCTGTTCCAACAGCCACTCGGACTTCTTGCTGATGAAACAGTTCCGCGTACAGTTCGGTATCTTCTTGGAACTCGTGACCGATCACGCCACCGAGCTGTACCGAGTTGGGGACGTCTTTGCTCGTGAACCAGTACCCAACCTCTCCGCTCATGCGCAGCCAGCCGTAGGTCCCACTGGCTTCCAGGGGAAGGAGTAGTTGTGGGCCCGGTTCCACGATGCCACGGGCTACCGACCGCGTCGGATTACTCAGCACGAGTTGAGGATAGGTTGACAGGCTGAACTTGATTTCGCGCTCGCCATCCTTCTGATGAGTTCGCGAATGACGCTGGTAAAAACGGTATTTGACGCCCATGAGCGAGTTTCCAGGACCGGCGAGCAGATGACTTGGGTCGCCGCGCATCTCCGCCACGCTCAAAGGCACCTCGTATTTGAGCTGGATCCGATTTCCGATCCCGTAGTTGATGTCGAGGTTCGGAGTCGCATAAGAGCCTCCGAACGGGTTGCGCTCGCCGATGAACCCGAGATTGATCTCCCAGTGTTTGTTCCCCGGAGTATCGGGATCGTCCGATCGAAAGGGGGGTCCGCCCTGGGACCACGCGAGGGCCGGAAGAAGGATGAGGGCCGCCACCCTCATCCCGCCGGCAGTGAGTATTTTCACGCGGCTCCCAATCTACTGGCGTTGCAGCGATGAAGAGGAGGTCCGTGTCTCGATAACGGTCCCCAGAATCTCTCCCGAGACCACCAGTTCGACGCGGCGATTCACCTGACGGCCCGCCGCTGTGCTGTTATCAGCCACAGGCATGGTCTTTCCGAAACCCTTGGCGGTCACCGCGGCCGGATCGATGGACTGTGAGACCAAGTAGGCGCGGACGCTGTTCGCGCGGTTCTCGGAAAGCTTCAGATTATACTCGTCGCCGCCGACACTATCCGTGTGACCTTCCACGGCGATTTTCAGCCCAGGATGGCCGAGAATGATTCCGGCCACTTTCGCGAGCTTTTCCCGCGCTCCCGGCTTCAGTGAATACTGCCCGGTGTCGAATAGCACATCGGACATGTTCACGATCAATCCGCGCGCAGTGTCACGGGTCTGCAGAATCGTGTTGAACTGGGTCAACAACTGCTGGCGCAGCTGGGCCTGATCCTCCTCGGCTTTCAGGCGCTGACGTTCGGCCTCTTGCCGCAGGCGTTCCGCATCCTCAGCTGCCGCGCGGGCACGGCCGGCTTCTGCGGCGAGCTGCTGCTGCTGTACCACCGCGGATTGGCGGGCTTCTTCGGCTTCTCGCTTCAGCCGGTCGGCGTTTAACGCTGCCGCCTCGGCTTCTTGCTTCGCGCGCTCGGCGTCCGCTTTGGCTTTCTCAGCGGCAATCCGCTCCGAGTCGGCTTGCGCGCGCAGGCGAACTTGTTCTTCCGCCCTTAAACGAGCAGCCTCGGCGTTCAAACGAGCCGTTTCGGCATTTTGCTTTTCGGCGTTTTCGCGGGCGATGGACGCTTGACGTTCGGCCTCGGCCGCCTCCTCGCTCTGTCGCCGCAGTGCTATCACGCGAGCGTCCTCGGCGCGGACTACTGCTTCGCGTGCCATGGTGATGACGGGTTTCTGGCCAGGCTTCTGACTTTGATAGCGCCGAGCCTGCGTCAGAGCATCGTTGGCTTTCTGAAAGCTGTCCTGGGAATATTTCTCGGCGCCAGCCAGGCGAGCAATCTGAATCGCGTTCTCTGCTTCGTATAACTCAAAGGGATCCTTCTTGCTGACCCTCAGAGGCACGAA
>Ga0310810_10011322_pt1 | contig 10425 bp, 9 predicted proteins | sample NCmetagenome_FD_207641 | JGI IMG/M metagenome (GOLD analysis project Ga0310810, IMG submission 207641) | Soil microbial communities from experimental microcosm in Duke University, North Carolina, United States - NC | ecosystem: Engineered > Artificial ecosystem > Soil microcosm > Unclassified ... | reverse complement strand
GTGCTGAGCTTTCTATCGATCCTTGGCCTATACAGCCTGTACTTGCTGTATACCGGCATCGCGGCGCTGATGAAGCCGGCATCCAGCAACGCCCTGGTCTACACGATTGCCGTGATCATCTGCGCGATCATTGTCTGGGTTGTCATCCTTGCCATCCCGGTCATGCTGTTCGGAATAGGAACGATGATGTAGCGACGACTCAGGGCAATGCCTTGAGGTGACGGATCGGGCGGCCGGGCGCGATCGCCTGTGCCGCCGCAACGATCGCATTCGCATCGATGCCATAGTGCCGATACAGATCGGCGAGCGAGCCGGTCTGGCCGAAATGCTCGACGCCGAGCGGTCGCACCCGATGGCCGGCGACTGCGCCGAGCCATGCCAATGTCGCCGGATGTCCATCGAGCACGCTGACAATGCCGCAATACGACGGCACGTCGGCCAGCAGGCGCTCGATGTGCGAACGTGCATGAACAAGGCCACGTTCGCGGGCGCGCTGCGCGGCGGTCCAGCCGGCATTGAGGCGATCGGCCGACGTGATGGCCAACAGGCCGACATCGCGACGATCTTCCGCCATCAGGCCCACAGCCTCGATCGCCTCGGGCGCGACCGCACCCGTATAGGCGACGACGACCTGGCAATTCGGGCCAGGCCTGCGGTGCCAATAGGCGCCGTCAACGATCTGCTGCTGTAACTCCGGTGTCATTTGACGTTTGATCTGCTCGATCGGGCGGGTTGAGAGGCGCAGGTAGACTGAGCCGCCTGTTTCATCGCGCAGCCAGTTGCGCTCCGATGGGGCTGCGTCGCCGTCTTTCTGGATATAAGTGAAGGCCCACCGCATGATGGCGGCGAGTTCGTCGACATAGGCGGGCTCGAAGCTGGCGAGCCCGTCTTGCGCGAGCCCGATCAAGGGCTCGGCAATTGACTGGTGCGCGCCACCTTCGCCGGCAAGCGTTATCCCGGACGGCGTTGCGACAACAATGAAGCGTGCATCCTGGTAACAGGCGTAATTGAGCGCATCCAGGCCACGCGCGATGAAGGGGTCGTACAGCGTTCCGATCGGCAGCAGCCGTTCGCCGTTTATCGTGTGTGACAGCCCGAGTGCGGACAGCAGGATGAACAGGTTCATCTCGGCGATGCCGAGCTCGATGTGCTGGCCTTTCGGTGAAAACTCCCAGTTGAAGGTCGAGGGGATCTGCTCTCGCTTGAATGTATCGGCCATCGCCTGGCGGGCGAACAGGCCGCGACGGTTCACCCATGGGCCGAGATTGGTTGAGACCGTCACATCCGGCGATGTCGTGACGATGTGACGTGCAAATTCGCCGTCGTTCCGCCCGATTTCATTAAGAATGGCGCCGAAGCCGGTCTGCGTGGACATCACCGGCTGGACGGTGACGGGAAGGCTGTCGGGCACGTCGATGGAGGGTGCCGTGAGACGCCGCGGACTTCCTGTCGCGATCGGCACGTGCGCAAGAAACGACTGAATCTGGTCCGCCGCCGGCTGCAATCCCTCGAACTTGTCCCATTCGTGACCTGGCCGCACGCCCATGGCCTGGCGGAACGTCTCCATTTGCTGCGGCGTCATCAGCCCGGCGTGATTGTCCTTGTGCCCAGCAAAGGGCAGCCCGAAGCCTTTGACGGTGTAGCAGATGAAGCAAGTGGGCTTTGTCGGATCGGCATTGTGGAAGGCATCAAGGACTGACGGCAGGTCGTGCCCGCCGAGATTGTTCATCAGGGCGGCGAGCTCGTCGTCACTCCGCTTTTCAATCAGCTTGCTGACGTCGCCCTGGTCGCCAATCTCATCGTTCAATCGCTTGCGCCAGGCTGCTCCGCCCGCAAACACCAGCGCCGAATAGAGTTGGTTGGGACAGTTGTCGATCCAGCGCCGCAATGTCTCGCCGCCGGGCTCCTTGAAGGCCGCCTGTTGCAACGAGCCATATTTGACGATGGCGACGTCCCAGCCGAAATTCTTGAAGAGCTGCTCATAGCGCTCCCACAGCCCCTCGCGCACCACGGCGTCAAGGCTCTGACGATTGTAATCGATGATCCACCAGCAATTGCGCAGACCCTGCTTCCAGCCCTCAAGCAAAGCTTCGAAGATGTTGCCCTCGTCGAGCTCGGCATCGCCGACCAGCGCAATCATGCGTCCTTCAGGTCGTGCGAGACCCCAGCCATGCGAGCGCACGTAATCCTGCGTAAGCGAGGAAAATAAAGTCTGTGCAACGCCGAGACCGACCGAGCCGGTTGAGAAGTCAACATCGTCGGCGTCCTTGGTGCGTGACGGATAGCTCTGCGCGCCCTTGTAGCCGCGGAAAGCCTCGAGGCGTTCTTGTGATTGATTGCCGAGCAGATACTGAATGGCGTGGAAGATTGGGCTGGCATGCGGCTTGACGGCTACCCGGTCCTGCGGCCGCAGCACGTCGAAATAGAGCGCGGTCATGATGGTCGCGAGCGAAGCACTCGACGCCTGGTGACCGCCGACCTTCAAGCCGTCGTCGTTCTCGCGCAGATGATTGGCGTTATGGATCATCCAGCTCGCAAGCCAAAGCACCTTGCGCTCGAGTGCGGCAAGCATTTCCAGGTCGTCGCGCTTGTTTGAACTGCTGGTGCTCTTCGTCATCGGCGTAAAGCGTGCGCGGCGGTTACTTGCGGTTGTCGGTTGCAACGCTGGTTTTCTTGTCGGCAGCTTCGAGCACGCCTTTGCAGGCAGCGGGTAAGTCCGCAAGCATCGTCTGCCGCCCCGGCGGGCCCGGCTTTCGCGGCGGAATAACTTTGGGCGAGAACCAGTAGTCCAGTTCCTTGGCGCTGCATCCGTCGACTCCCGTCACCGGCGGTTGCGCCTTGCACTGCGGAGAATCGGCTGGGCATCTCAGCCGCACATGGATGTGATCATGATGACCGTACCAGGGCCGCACCTTCGACATCCAGGCATGCGGTTGATTGGCCTCCACGCGGCACAGTTCCTTTTTGATTGCTGCATTCACAAGCACGCGTTCGACTTCTGGCTGCTGCGCGGCCGTCTTGATGAAGGCGATGTGGTCCGATGTCCAGGTTTGCGGATTGAGGTGCTTCCAGTCCGCGGCGACGAGATTGCTGGCGGGGATCGTGTCGCGCTCTTCTTTGCTCAGCACATGGTCCGGCATCGGCATGAACCAGATGTCGACATCGAGCCCCGTCTGATGGCTCGCATGGTCCGACACCGTGGGCCCGCCGCGCGGCTGCGCCATGTCGCCGACAAGAATGCCGTTCCAGCCGGTTGCCTTGGATGCCTGGGCTGCAAATTTTTCGATGAAATTGACAAGGCTCGGATGCCCCCAATTGCGGTTGCGTGACAGGCGCATCACCTGCCAGTTCGGGCCATTGATCGGCAACTCGACGCCGCCCGAGAGGCAACCGAGCGGGTAGTATCCGATGGCCATGGACTTGCCGATCGAGGGTAGCGCCTTGGCCCCGAACAACACTTTTGCCGGCACCGTTTTCTCACGGGCTTTTTCGGTTGCTGCCGGCTTCTCGGGCGGTAAGGGCGCAGGTTTAGGTGCCGGCGTCTGTGCGGCAGTGATCTGTCCGGCCGCTGCCAGAACTCCGACCGCAATGAACGACAGAGTCGCGATACGGGTGCGCATGCTCCCGATTTAGCGGCTTCGGCGCGACCTGTCAGGTCAATTCACCGTTGGCCCCGGTTCCGGTGGATTGTGGGGGGTGCAGCATGAATTTTGGAGGCAAGAAAGTAGCTTATGACCTCACCGATCGCGGCCTGGAACAGGTGCGGCGGGATCAGCTCCTTGATCGTTTCCACCATGCCGCGACCTCGGCGGCGATCATGGCGGGGATCGCGATCAGCACGGCAGAGTAGAATGGGAAAACATACGGTATCGGCCCGAGGTTGCTCCATACCACGGTCGAGTAGGGTCCCAGCACTTGCCAGATCGCCTGGGCGAGGAACGGCGCGAGTCCCCACTGCCATGCCTTCCTGGGCCACACGTAGCCGAGGATCGCTGACAGGGCGTATAGGGCCGGCGCTGATATGACGAAGAAATAGGCGTTGCGCGGGGACCCGAGCCATTCGACCAATACGAACGCGACGATTCCCGCGAGCGCGGCGGCACAGAGCAGAAGCACATGCCTGCGAGGCAAGAACAAGGCCAGGATCGCGACAACGATGAAGACAGTGGCAGCAAAAGATGCCCAATGTTGCATCGTTGGCTCCTCCGCACATGCGAGGTCTCTGCGCGCGAACCGAGATTATCACGGCCCGCGGCCGGGGTTCCCAGTTCGGTCCTCCAAGAAGCGCTAGTGCTTGCCGCTACACATCCACCTTCAACGCCGCGATGAAGGCCTCCTGCGGGATGTCGACCTTGCCGAATTGCCGCATGCGCTTTTTGCCTTCCTTCTGCTTGTCGAGCAGCTTGCGCTTGCGCGTGGCGTCGCCGCCGTAGCACTTGGCGGTTACGTCCTTGCGGAAGGCCCGCACCGTTTCGCGCGCGATGATTTTGCCGCCGATCGCGGCCTGGATCGGCACCTGGAACATGTGCGGCGGAATGAGCTCCTTGAGCTTTTCGGCCATGGCGCGGCCGCGGCTCTCGGCGCGCGTCCGATGCACCAGCATCGCGAGCGCATCGACCGGGTCGCCGTTGACCAGCATCTGCAGCTTCACGAGGTCCGCCGGCCTGTAGTCGGTGAGGTGATAGTCGAAGGAAGCGTAGCCGCGCGAAACGGATTTGAGCCGGTCGTAGAAATCGAACACGACTTCGTTGAGCGGCAGATTGTATTTCACCATCGCGCGGTTGCCGACGTAGGTCAGTTCCTTTTGCTCGCCGCGCCGGTCCTGGCAGAGCTTGAGGACAGAGCCGAGATATTCATCCGGCGTCAGGATCGTTGCCTCGATCCAGGGCTCCTGCATCTCCTCGATGTGGTTTGGGTCCGGCATGTCGACTGGATTGTGAATCTCGAGCTCTTTGCCGGTGGTCAGCTTGATCTTGTAGATGACCGACGGTGCGGTCGCGATCAGATCCAGATTGAACTCACGCGACAGCCTCTCCTGGATGATTTCCAGGTGCAGTAAGCCGAGGAAGCCGCAACGGAAACCGAAACCGAGCGCAGCCGACGTTTCCATCTCGTAGGTGAAGCTTGCGTCGTTCAGGCGAAGCTTGCCCATCGCAGCGCGCAGATCCTCGAACTGCGCGGCGTCCACGGGAAACAGGCCGCAGAACACAACAGGCACTGCGGGACGGAAGCCGGGCAGGGGCTTGTCGACCGGCTTGCGGTCGTCGGTGATGGTGTCGCCGACACGCGTGTCCGCCACCTCCTTGATCGAGGCGGTGAGCATGCCAATCTCGCCGGGGCCGAGCTCGTCCACCGGCGTGAGCTTGGGCGTGAACACGCCGGTGCGATCCACATCGTAGGCAGCATTCGTGCCCATCATGCGGATTCGCTGGCCCTTCTTCAGGACGCCGTCTACGATTCGCACCAGCACGACTACGCCGAGATAGACGTCGTACCAGCTGTCGACCAGCAACGCCTTCAACGTGGCGTCGCGATCGCCTTTCGGCGGCGGCAGGCGCGTGACGATCGCTTCCAGAACTTCGGGAACGTTCAGTCCGGTCTTGGCCGAAATCTCGATGGCATTCGATGCATCGAGACCAATCACGTCCTCGATCTGCTGCTTCACCTTGGCCGGCTCCGCTGCCGGCAGGTCGACTTTATTGAGCACCGGCACGATCTCGTGGCCGTTGTCGATCGCCTGGTAGACGTTTGCCAATGTTTGCGCTTCGACGCCCTGGCTTGCATCGACCACGAGCAGCGAGCCTTCGCATGCGGCGAGCGAGCGGTTCACCTCATAGGCAAAGTCGACGTGGCCGGGCGTGTCGATCAGGTTGAGCACATAGTCCTTGCCATCGCGTGCCTTGTATTTGAGGCGGACGGTCTGCGCCTTGATCGTGATGCCACGCTCGCGCTCGATATCCATGGAATCGAGCACCTGCTCCTTCATCTCGCGCTCTTCCAGCCCGCCGGTGAGCTGAATCAGCCGGTCGGCAAGGGTCGACTTGCCATGGTCGATATGCGCAACGATCGAGAAGTTGCGGATATTCTGGATGGGAGAGGCCGTCATGGCGCGCAGATAACACCCGGTTGGGGCGCCTTCAAGTTAGGATTGGGCCGCGGTGCCTTCCAAACAAGATGGCCGGGACAAAGCCCGGCCACCAAACCGTCCAGATTAGACGAATCTCAGTACCGGTAATGGTCGCTTTTGAACGGGCCGTCCTTCGGCACGCCAATGTAAGTCGACTGATCGTCGCGCAGCTTCGTGAGCTTCACGCCGATCTTTTCCAGATGCAGACGCGCAACCTTCTCGTCGAGCTTTTTCGGCAACGTATAGACCTTCTTTTCGTAGGCCTTCGGATTGGTCCACAACTCGATCTGCGCCAATGTCTGGTTGGTGAATGACGACGACATTACGAACGAAGGATGACCCATCGCATTGCCGAGGTTCACTAGCCGGCCTTCCGACAACAGAATGATGCGCCGGCCTGACGGAAATTCGATTTCATCCACCTGCGGCTTGATGTTGTTCCATTTGAAGTTCTTCAGGCCAGCCACCTGGATCTCGTTGTCGAAGTGCCCGATGTTGCAGACGATGGCGCGATCCTTCATGGCGCGCATATGTTCGATCGTGATGACGTCCTTGTTGCCGGTTGCGGTCACGAAGATGTCGGCGCGCGGCGCCGCATCTTCCATCGTGACGACCTCGTAGCCCTCCATCGCCGCCTGTAGCGCACAGATCGGATCGATCTCCGACACCATCACGCGGCAGCCGGCCTGGCGCAACGAGGCAGCTGAGCCTTTGCCGACGTCGCCGAAGCCGGCGACCATGGCGATCTTGCCGGCCATCATCACGTCGGTGCCGCGGCGGATGCCGTCGACCAGCGACTCGCGGCAGCCATAGAGATTGTCGAACTTCGACTTGGTGACGGAGTCATTCACGTTGATCGCAGGGAAGAGCAGGCTGCCCTTCTTCTGCATCTCGTAAAGCCGATGCACGCCGGTGGTGGTCTCTTCCGAGACGCCCTTGATTGCTTTCGCGATCTCGCCGAACCAGCCCTTCGGTTTCTCCTTCAAGGACTTCTTGATCAATGCGAAAAGAATTTCCTCTTCCTCCGACGTTGCCTTGTCGAGGAATGCGGTGTCACCGCCTTCCGCGCGCACGCCGAGGTGAATGAACAATGTCGCATCGCCGCCGTCGTCCAGAATCATGTTGGGATAGCCGCCGCCATGCCACTCGAACAGCTTGCGGGTGTAGTCCCAATACTCTTTCAGCGTTTCGCCCTTGACGGCGAAGACCGGCGTGCCGCCGGCTGCAACTGCAGCCGCGGCGTGATCCTGTGTTGAATAGATGTTGCACGAGACCCAGCGCACGTCCGCGCCGAGCGCCTTCAGGGTCTCGATCAGCACAGCGGTCTGAATCGTCATGTGCAGCGAGCCGGCGATGCGCGCTCCTTTGAGCGGCTGCTTCGAGCCGTACTCTTCGCGTGTTGCCATCAGGCCCGGCATTTCGGTCTCCGCAATGGAGATTTCCTTCCGGCCGAAATCGGCGAGGCCAATGTCTTTAACGATGTATTCGGACGCTACCTTCGCGCTCATGACAGTTCCTGACTGATAGGGATTGCTTGGCTGGGCGTGCCTATAACAGCCCGCTGCCGATGCCGCAATGAATATATAAAGAATTCTTTATGTAGCTTGAAAGGGCCGGAAATGCCGGGGGTCCGGCACTTCCGGCCTGGCGGCTAGTGATAGAGCTGAAGCTCGGGCCGCGGGTCGGACTCGAAGCCGTCTTTGTTCGGCATGGCCACCTTGGGCAGCGACTTGGCGTCGATGGTTTCGCTCGGCTTGATAATTTTGGCCTCCGACAGGATGTAGGCGACGACGCTGTAGACGTCGTCATCGCTCAGCGACCCCGGCGCATTGAAGGGCATGGCGCGCTTGACGTAGTCAAACAGCGTCGTGGCGTAGGGCCAGTAGCTTTCGACTGTCTTCACCGGCGCCTTGCTGGCAAGCGTGTCTCGCCCGCCGAGCAACTTGTCGCCACCGATGCCTTTCGCAGGGTTGCCCTCGAGCTTGTCGCCGTGACAGGCGGCACAGGCGCCCGCGTAGATCTGCGCACCCTTGGTGGCGTTGCCGCTGCCCGGGGGCAATCCGCGGCCATCCGGCGGAATCGAGAAGAACTTGGAAAGTTCCTCCGGCGTTGCCGTCGAACCAAAACCAAAGCGTGCAACCTGGGAGGAAGCTGCTTGCGTGAATGCGATCGCACCGATGAGCGCGGCCGCATGGATGAGCTTATGCGTGAACATTGGTGACGCTCCCATCGGCTGCAACGCCCCAGCTCTGGATGGCATTGAGGTGATAGATCGATCCGAACGGCCCGTTCGAGCCGCGGATCGCGATAAGCTGCTTTAGCGTGGGCTGAATGTAGCCGGTCTCGTCGGTGCACCGGCTTTGCAGGACCGCCGCTTGCCCGTTCCACATCCAGGGTAGACTGAAGCGGACCGTGCAGATCGGCTCCGGCACGGATTCAATGCGTGCCGGCACCCACGTTGTCCCGCCATCAGTTGACACATCGACCGATTGCACGCGCCCGCGTCCCGACCAGGCCAGTCCGCTGATGTTGTAGAAGCCGGGGCCGGGCAGTTTCATTTCGCCGGATGGAAAAGTAATGACCGACTTCGCCTCCATGTCGAAACTGAATTGACGTGCTTTGCCGTTGGCGAGCAGATCGGTGTATTTCGACGTCTCCTCGCGCGTCATGAACGGCTTGTCGCTTACTTCGAGACGGCGCAGCCATTTGATGTGGGTGTTGCCTTCGTAACCGGGCAATAGCAGGCGCAGCGGATAACCCTGCTCGGGGCGAATCGCCTCGCCGTTCTGCCCGTAAGCCAGGATCGCGTCCTTGAGCATCTTCTCCATCGGGATGCTGCGCGTCATCACTGCAGCGTCGGCGCCCTCTGCAAGGACCCAGGCGCCGCCATCCTTGAGGCCGACTTCGCGTGCAATGGTCGAGAATTGGACACCGGTCCATTCCGACGTACTCAGCAGGCCATGCGTGCCTTGCACCGTCTTCAGGGTCGGTTTGTTCCATTCGGTCAGGCCATTGCCCGAACACTCGATGAAATACTTGCGCGTTACCGATGGAAATCGTTTCAGGTCCGCCATCGTATATTTGTGCGGTCCGTCGACCATGCCGTGCACAAACAGCAGGTGTTTGGCGGGATCGATCGTGGGGATCCCGCCGTGATGGCGCTCGAAATGAAGGCCGGACGGCGTGAGGTTGCCGAGGGTCTTGTCGAGGGGCGTGAAGCTCCACGAGGTATTTTCGTTTGCAGTGGGGAAGCGCATGCGCGCCTCAGTCTCGAATTGCGATCGTGTGCCATATCCGCCGTCGGCTGCGACCGCGCGGCCCTGCTCCTTCGTCGGATCGGCCGGCACGTCGAAATTTTTGGCGCCGGCTGGCGTCTGCTGAGCGATAGCTGATCCGGCGAGCAGCGTAGCTGCCGCAGCGCCGGCGCTCGATCCGGCCGCAAATAGAAAGTTGCGCCGGTTGGCTGGTGTGCGGGACGGAAACATGCCGTCCTTGCAGGCGCACTCTTCTTCAGTCGCGCGCTGCGAAAGATAACGGGCCTCGGCAGCGATCATGTCGTCAATCATGCGCTGCGTTTGGTTGTCGGGGGTGGGGGTGGAAATTGCGCTCAAGGACTCCTCCTTGGGTTACGGGCAGCTGTCTATCGTGCCCGTGCCTTAACTTTAGGCACGCGTGCCCTTGGGAGGAAAGTTGTTTTCTTTGAGAGCGAATTTGGCGGTTTATGCAACTACATCGAGTGGAGCTGAGAATTTCTTTTCTGCGAGCGTGCGACTCTCGTCGCGTCAGTCTTCCTCGCCGAAACCGCCTTCGACCAGCTTGCACAACGTTTCGACCGCCTTCGCGGCGTCTTTGCCGATGGCCTTGATCGTGATGGAAATCCCCGGGCCGGCCGCCAGCATCATCAATCCCATGATCGAAGTTCCGCCAACTGTTTCGTGGCCGCGGGTCACGGTAATGGCGGCATCAAATTGTTCGGCGGTTTGCACGAATTTCGCGGACGCGCGGGCGTGCAATCCCTTCTTGTTGACGATTTCCACCTCGCGCGAGACAGGAGTCTCGTCCGCTGGCGCGCGTGCAGTCATTTTCCGTTGAGGACGCGACTGGCGATCGTACAGTATTTGCGGCCGGCTTCCTGGGCGGCGGCGACCGCATCCTGCAGTGGGCTGATTTCACGGATTTTGGCGAGTTTGATCAGCATCGGTAGATTGATACCGGCCAACACCTCGACCTTCGGCTGGCTCATCACTGAAATGGCGAGGTTCGACGGCGTGCCCCCGAACATATCGGTCAAAATCGCG
>Ga0310810_10011321_pt1 | contig 10425 bp, 9 predicted proteins | sample NCmetagenome_FD_207641 | JGI IMG/M metagenome (GOLD analysis project Ga0310810, IMG submission 207641) | Soil microbial communities from experimental microcosm in Duke University, North Carolina, United States - NC | ecosystem: Engineered > Artificial ecosystem > Soil microcosm > Unclassified ... | reverse complement strand
TTCCGACGCCGCATTTGCCGCACGGTTGGGACGCAGGTGTCCTGTTCGAGGAAAACAGCCGGCTCCTGCTTTGCTCGGATCTGTTCCATCAGGTCGGCGACCGCGAACCAATGACGACGGACGATGTGGTCGGCAGATGGGGACACGCGATGGAGCTGTATCAGAAACATCCCGTGCTGATGGATTACATGCCGTTCACGCCGGCTACGCGCGGGCGGCTCGAGGAGCTGGCGACACTGAAACCGAACGTGCTCGCGGCGATGCACGGCTCGTCGTTCGTTGGCGATGGCGCGGCCGCGCTGCGCGCGGGCGCAGACGTGATGGAACGGCACATGGGCGCCGCCAGATCCACCTTGACGGTCGGCTGATCCGGTTGGTACGGTCCGTGGTGTGCACCCAACGGATCTTGTCGCCGCGACCGATGCGATGCTCGCCCATGCGATTGCGTGCGCGAGTCCCGGGGCCGCGCACGAGGAGGAGGCGGAACTCTATCGACGTTTCGCGCCCCGCGTGCGGCTCTACGGACTCAAACATCTCCGCGACGCGGCCGCCGCGCAGGACCTGGTCCAGCAGGTGTTCGTCGTGACGATCGAGCGGCTGCGCCGCGGAGAAGTTCGCAACGCGGAATCGATTGGTTCGTTCATCCTGGGGACGAGCCGCACGCTCGCGATCGATCTGCGGCGCACGATTGAGAGGCGGGGTCGGCTGATGGATGCATTCGTCGACCGCTCGATCGCGGTCGCGCCCAATGACGAGGCGCTCGATACAGTGCGTGTCGAACATTGTCTGAATGCACTGGCTCCGCGCGATCGCACGTTGCTCCTGCTGACGTTTTATGCGGAGAAGAAGGCGGCCGACATCGCGTTGGACCTGCAGATGGCGCCAGGCGCGGTACGCGTGGCGCGACATCGTGCGCTCACGCGCCTGCGTGAGTGCGTGACAGGGGTGTCGCCTCGATGATGGACGAACATTGCTCCCGCGGCGCATCGTTCGCCGACCTGATCGACTACTGGGTTGGCGATCTGGACGAGGCGGCCGCTGAACGAGTCGAGGCGCATGTCTTCGAGTGCCGCGAATGCGCGGAACATCTGGGAGATATCGAGAGACTTGCGACGGCCGTTGGCGAAACCGTCCGCGGAGCCCGCATTCACAGCATCGTGACGGAAGGAATCCTCAACAGGTGTGCGCGCGATGGGCTGAGGATGCGGACGTTCGCGCCCGACGCGGGCGAGTTCATTCCGTGCGCGATCTGGCCCGAAGATGATCTCATTGTCACCCGGCTGAAGGGGGACTTCACCGGCTACGAACGGCTCACGGTGGTGCTGAAAGCCACCGAGGGTCCCGAGCTGAGTCGCGATGAGGACATCCCCGTGGCCGCCGGTGCGCGCGAGATCATCACCGTCGCGTCGGCCGCACAGTTACGGAAGCTTCCCGCAATACGATTGCAGATCCTCGTGTCCGGTACGCGCAACGGGGTCCAGCAGACGATCGGCGAATACGGCCTCGAACACGGCGGAGCGATGAACCGCTGACCGACGATTAACCGACACGACGTTATAATTCATGTTCGGACATGCGCGTCGCACGCCGATTTGTCATCAGCGGACGCGTGCAGGGCGTCGGCTTTCGGTGGTTCGCGCGGGATGCCGCGATGCGCGAAGGCGTGTCGGGCTGGGTGACGAACCTGCCCGATGGCCGCGTCGAAGCGTTCGTCGAGGGTATCGAAGAAGCGGTGACACGCGTCGAGCGGGCGCTCCGGTCTGGACCTCCTGGCGCGCGGGTCCATCACGTCACCGTTATAGATGAGGATCCGACAGGCAACCTGACGGGCTTCGGCATAAGGCACTGATGTTGACCATTGATCTGAAACAGATGATTCGCAGCGTCCCGGACTTTCCCAAGCCGGGCATCAATTTCTTCGACATCACGACACTGCTCAAACAGCCCGAAGGGCTCAAGGCAACGGTGGAGGCGCTGAGCGAGCCGTACGCGGGCGCGCGCATTGACACGGTCGTCGGCATCGAAAGCCGCGGCTTCATCCTCGGCTCCGCCGTTGCGCAGCAGATTGGTGCCGGCTTCGTTCCGGTTCGCAAGCCGGGGAAACTGCCCGCCAAGGCCATCAAAGAGGTCTACGAGCTGGAGTACGGCAAAGACGCCGTCGAAATTCACGCCGATGCGATCGAAAAAGGGCAGCGGGTGCTGATCATCGACGATGTCCTGGCCACGGGCGGAACGGCGTCGGCGACGACGCGGCTCGTCAAGCACCTGGGCGGCGATCTGCACGGTCTTGCCTTCCTCATCGAGTTGACGTTCCTCGACGGGAAATCGAAGCTGGCCGGCGAAAAAGTATTCTCGGTCCTGCAATATTAGAGGTGGGCCGGCCCCTACGTACCCAGCTACTTTGCGTACTTGGTAACGCCGCGCAGGTTCGCCTCCGCCGTGTAGATGTTGCCCTGGGCGTCGATGGCAATGCCTTCGCCCATCGCCCCCTCCGGAGCGTCCGTTTTGTGCGGCGGGATGAAGGTCGTCACTTTCCCGTCCTTCAGACTCCCGATTCGAACGCCACGCTGCCACCCGGGGTGCACACGCTCCGTCGACTCGGAGTCTGCCGTGTAGATCACGTCGTTCTTGTCGATGGCCAGACCGCTCGAGCGGCCGAAGTCATCGAGTTCGCGAACGAACTTGCCATCCTTGGTCAGGATCTGAATCCGATGGTTGTGCCGATCGGCGACGACGAGCTGCCCCTGCGAATTGAACTCGAGCGCATGCGGCGTGCGGAACTCGCCGGGCGCCATCCCCGCTTTGCCAAAGCTGCGGAGAAATTTCCCGTTCTTGTCGAAAACCGAAATGCGTCCGACCAGATTCGGGTCGGTCACATCCGTGTGGCTTTCGGCGACGTACACGTCACCGTTTGATGGATCCGTGACGACGTCTGTCGGCTCGGTCAAGGCGTCCGGCGGGTTTCCTTTGACTCCTGGTTTGCCAAGCGTCAGCAGCAGTTTGCCATCGGTGTTGAACTTGAACACCGCGCTGCCTTTGTTTCGCGCGTCGGGAAATTTCTGCAGGTCTTCCGCGTTCGGCGCCCGCGCGTCGGTGACCCAGACGTTGCCGTCGCGATCGACGTGAATGCCATGCGGCCAGACGAACATCCCGCCGCCGAAGCTCTTGATCTCTTTTCCCGATGCGTCGAAATGATGGACAGGATTCGCCTGCGTGCCGAGACAGCCCGGAACTGTACCCGGTGAGCAGCGATCGGTTGCCCAGACGGTCTTGCCGTCTTTATCGATTGCCACGCCGTTCGATCCACCCCACGCCCGCTTTTCGATTGTCAATTGCGCCCAATCGCGCATGACGTGGTAGGGGTTTGCGCCGCTGTTCACGGGCTGCACTTTATCGGTCTGCGGTGTGCCTCCGCGCTGCTGCGCGCGCGCGACGCCGACGTGCAGCGCCATCGATCCGACAATTACCGCCGCGGTGAACGCGCGCCGCCGCATGCCTGAAACGGACATGTTCCATCCTCCTTATCGTCGGTGGGGCAATCGACGAACCACGAAGACGCAAAGCGGCATCCGTGGTTTCTGATCGCGCGCTAATCCTACATCCGTCGAGCACCGATGCGTGCGCGGCTGCGAAATTGCACTGCGCCCGTCGAACCCCCCAACAAGGACCCCAAGGATGCGATTCGAGTCGAACCGCCGTAAGACTGTTCTGTCCTTTTTACTCACTATCTCGATGCTGATCACGATCATCTTGGCGGGCGACACGCACGCGGCTTCTCCCGATTCCGCGCCGCCGCTGCCCTCACCGTCCGGGAACGTGGTGAGGGTCTCCACTGAGCCGGAACTGCAGGCAGCCGTTCGCAATCTGGCATCCGACACAACGATCCTGATTGCTCCCGGTACGTATTACCTGACGAGCACGTTGTATGTAGGTTCCCGGTTGCTGACCAACATCGCCCTTCGTGGCGCGACAAACAGACGCGACGACGTGGTGCTCGTCGGGCCGGGGATGACAAATGGGAATTTTGGGAATACACCGTATGGAATCTGGACGGGAGACGGCGTCCAGGGCATCCTGATCGCCAACCTCACGATTCGCGACTTCTACTCACATCCAATCATCCTCAACGCCGGAACCGCGTCTCCGCGGATTTACAACGTACGCCTCGCCGACGGTGGCGAGCAGCTGGTGAAATCCAATCCCGACCCTGCTGCCGGCAAGGGGATCGACAACGGCATCGTGGAGTACTCGGTCCTCGAGTACACCGACACGAGCCGTGATTGGTACACCAACGCCGTCGACGTGCACGGAGGCACCGGCTGGATCATCCGGCACAACCTGTTTCGAAACATCCGCGCGCCGTTCGGCCAGCTCGCGGGACCGGCAATCCTGATGTGGCGCGGATCGCACGACACCATCGTCGACGGGAACACGTTCGTGAACTGCCAGCGGGAGATCGCGTTCGGCCTCGACGACATCGCGGGATACGAGCATACCGGCGGCATCATCAAGAACAACTTCATTTACCGCGAGACGTGGGTATCCGGAGATGCAGGAATCATTCTGTGGGATTCGCCATCCGCGCAGGTGCTGCACAACTCGATTCTGATATCGGGCACGTATTCGAATGCGATCGAATATCGATTCCCCGACACGGCTGGTGTGCTGATCGCGAACAATCTGGTGGACGGTGCGATTGCGTCCCGTGAGGGAGGAACCGCTACGCTCGTCAACAATTCGACCGCCGCGAGTCCCTCGCTCTTCGTCAACCCGTCGGCTGGTGATCTTCACCTGGCGGCAACGGCAACCGGTGCGATTGCCAAAGGAGTTCCTGTTGCCGGTGCCGGAACCGACTGGGACGGCGAACCCCGCTCTCCGTCTGCCCCCGATCTGGGTGCGGACGAGACAGCGGTTGCGCCAGTGGCGGCGGTTGCAAGCACGTCAGTCGACGCGACGACGGTACCTCCCGCATCGCAAGTCGTCGACGATTCGGGCGCTGTGTGGACGATCGGCTCCGGCGCGGCCATCCTTCGCAACGGACAGCCGACGAGTGGTCTCGGCTCGACGATCCTGTGGAAGAACCACGCGATCAACGTGCTCGGCATCGATAACAACTGGTGGCAGTGGTCCGGCTCGGGATGGGTCTATGTCGGATCTACGGGTTCCATCGGGGCGGCGTCGGCCCCATCTAGCGACGCTACCGAGGTTCCTACAAACGCCAGCGAAATCGTCGACAGCAGCGGAGCGGTCTGGACTATCGGCGACGCTCTCACCATCCAGCGGAACGGCACGTGGGCCGCAGGCGGCTTGGGCTCGGAAATTCTGTGGACGGGCGGTGCGATTTACGTCCTCGGCGTTGATGGCAACTGGTGGCGCTGGGCAGGCGCTGGATGGATGAACATCGGTCCGGCGCAACCGTGAACGTGTGACGAGGGGCTACAATGCGCCTAAGGTTTTTGGAGGACACGCGATGAGTGACAAGCAGGCGGGATTCTCCTGGGTGGCGCTCGGCATCCTCGTCATCGGTTCGGGCCTCGTCGTCGCGCAGACGCCGCTGACACGTATCTGCAGCGACACGGCGTCTGCGCCCGCCTGTCAGGCCGTTCGCGGCGATCGTTCCGAAGGGTGGCTGGTGCAAACCCGCTCGGAGGTGATGGCACGCAACGGCATCGTCAGCACGGTGCAGCCGCTCGCCGCTCAGGCTGGTCTCCGTATTCTCCAGCAGGGCGGCAACGCAATCGATGCAGCGGTTGCCACTGCGGCAATGCTCAACGTCGTCTTTCCACAGAACGTTGGCATCGGAGGCGACCTGTTCGCATTGATCTATGTCGCGAAAGAGAAGAAGGTCTACCAGCTCAACGCGAGCGGCATCGCGCCTGCGGGCCTGACGCTCGAGCGGATGAATGCGCTCGGCTACAGGGTCAACGCCGCGAATTTCGGTCCCGGCTCGGGAATGCCGTCTGGCGGCATCCTGACCGTCACCGTACCGGGTTCGCTGTGGGGATGGCAAGAGGTACTCACCCGTTTCGGCACGAGGACGTTCAAAGAGGTGCTGCAGCCGGCAATCGACTACGCCGACCAGGGCTTCCCGGTGACGGAGGAAATTGCCAGCCTGTGGCGAATGAAGAACGCGCTGCCGTTGCAGGCGTGCTGCACGCAGGTGGATCAGGATTCGGTGAAGACCTTTTACATCAACGGCAAGGCACCTGTTGCCGGCACGATCTTCAGAAATCCCGACCTCGCGAAGGCCTTCCGCCTAATCCAGCAGCAGGGACGTGACGCGATGTATCGAGGCGAGATCGGGCGCGCCATGGTCGCCAAATCGAAAGCGCTCGGCGGCCCGATGACGCTCGAAGACCTGGCCAATTACAAGGGCGAGTGGGTCACGCCCGCATCAACGACCTATCACAACGACTTCACCGTGTTCGGCACGCGAGCACCGTCGCAGGCATGGGGGATCGTCGAGGCACTCAACGTCCTCGAGGCGTGCGTTCCCACCTGGTATCCGGGCAAGACCCTGGCGACGCTCGGACCCGCGAATCCGCTCTACTGGCATGCGCTCGTCGAGACGAAGAAAGCGGTTTATCGCGATGTGTATGGGTACAACGCGGATCCAAATGCCGTGAATGTCCCGCTCGACATGCTTACGTCGAAGGCGCACGCCACCTCGCTGTGTGGCAAGGTCAATCCGGCCCGCGCCGCTGCGACCGGCCCGGCAAACGCCGATGCCAACGGCACGGGCGATACGATCTACCTCGCCGCGGCGGATCGATGGGGAAACATGGTGTCGTGGATCAACAGCAATTTCTCCACGTGGGGATCGGGAATCACCGTCCCCGGTTACGGGTTCATTCTGCACAATCGCGGCGGCCTGTTCACGCTGGATCCCAAGAGTCCGAACGTCATTGCGGGCAACAAGCGTCCCTACAACACGCTGTCGGCGGTGCTCGTCATGCGCAACGGCGCCCCGTTACTGGTCACGGGACAGCACGGTGGCGATCAGCAAGGGCAGGGCAACATGCAGGTTCTCGTCAACATCCTCGATCTCGGTGCGAACATGCAGGCCGCGGGCGACATGGCGAGGTTCAGTCACAACCAGGTAAGAAACGAGCTGCAGATGGAGTCGCAGCTGTTTCAGCTGGTCGGATCGAGGCTGAAGGAGATGGGGCACAAGGTGTCGTCGACTGACGGAGGCCCTGTCGGCGGCTACGAGGGCATCCTGTTCACGCCGGACGCAAATGTCGGCGGAGGGTGCGCTCCCGCCGATGCGAAATGCACGGCACCGATCGCCGGTTTCTACCGGGCAGGATCAAATTTCCGCGAGGACGGTCAGTCAGCCGGCTACTGAGGGTCCTTACGTCGGTGCGTGTTCGCTGGCGATGACCTGCCGCCGCTGCTCGAAGAAACTCTTCCAGAAGAACCCATTCTGGAACGCAACGAAATAGACCATCAGCTTCGCCCGGCTCAGGATGCCGGGCGCGTTGACCTCGCCCGCGATTGTCAGAAGCGGAATGAACACGATCGGCGAGGCGAGGATCGGCATCACGAACGTCATCGGCGTGAACGTCGGTTTCTCCTGTCCCTTTTCCGCTTGGGCGTAGACGTACTCCGCCATCATTCCCAGCAGCATCGCGAGATAGCAGATCGCCACCGCCGCGAGGTCCTGGGAATCGTCTGCGGCACGGGTCTCAAACGGCGGGGGCGTCGACTGCCAGACGACGAACACGAGACTGACGAGGACCGCGACGGCCCAGAGCCTTACATGGCGACGGCCGGCAGCGAAGACTACCAGCGCGATGACGGCCCCGATCAGCGAAACGTTCAGCGTCCAGTAGACGGCCGGTAACATGGGTGATGCCTCCGTTCAATTCGGGCGCACGAATACGAACTCACCTGTGCTTGCGCCGACGCCGACGTCCTTCAGCACGGGGACCTGTTCAGGCAGGCGACGGGTGCGGACTTCGTCAAGCACGATCCGCTTTGCCTTCGAATACAGCTCGTTGGTGGTGATCAGTTGTCCGTCCGACTCCCGCGGGCGTTCCTTGAGGGCGGTGAGGAGCGCTCGGGTGAACAGCCCGCCTGCGGCGTCCTCGTTCGCACGCTGCATGTCAGTACCGGCCATCAGCACGTACTTCGCTCTGCTGCTCGCGAGCTGATACAGACGGTCGTAATCGGCGCGGTTGAGTTTTTCGAAGAGACCGTCGGCTCGGGTGGCGTCCGGAACCGCCGCTCCGCTATAGCACGCGTCCAGGATGACCAGCAGGTGCTTGACGTCCAGCCCGCGCATCCACGAAACGAATTCGTCCATCGGGATGCTGGTTTTCGGGTCGAGCGTATCGCCGCTGGCGGCCAGGACGACGTAGCCGCGATTGGCAACGAGGGCGCCGTGGCCGGCGTAGTAAACGAGGAGACGATCGTTTCTCTGCAGTCGGCCGCTGAAGTGACGCTGAATGTTGCGCAGGGTATCGGCGCTCACATCGCGATTCGCTTTGATCAGCACCATCGCGAATCCCTGTGACTCCAGAAACGCCTTCATGTTCGCGACGTCGCGCTCCACGCCCGGGAGCGGCTGTTTCGATTCGTAGCTCGAAATGCCGAAGAGGATGGCGTAGCTCTGGCCGAAGGGCATCGGATAGACAAGATCCGTCACGGTCTTGTTGACGCGTTGCGCCTCTCGCACGATCACCGCTTGCACGGCTGCCGCGGCGGTGCCCGCCGAACGAGTGGTCGTCGCAGGATGTACATCGACGGTCCCGGTCGTTAACAGCTCCGATCCGTGCGCCACCGTGCCAACGGCCATGAACCCGGTAAATGGCACGCCGGGTCGTCGGAGGAAGAACACGTACCCACGCTTCGATCGCTTCGGTTCCAGCTCGCCGTCGGGAAGTCGTCGTTGAAACGGCTCGCCGGTAATACGGTCGGCGCCTGCGAGCAGACGAGCGAAGGCATTGAAGGCTCCCTCGCGAATCAACAGGACGCGGGCTTGGTCCGCATCAATTGGGGTGAGCGGTGTCTGCCCGCCAGCGGTGCCGAGATCGAGTCGAACGTCCTTGTAGTCAAAGGAAAGTTTCCGCGTCGACACGTTGGTGACCGCGAGCCATATCGGCAGCACGCGGGAACGCTGGAGTCTCTGGTCGAGTTCGCCAGGATCGTGGTATTCGACATCGACGTCGAACTCGGCTGGCGTGCCGAGCGTGACCTTCATCTTCAACAGCGGCTGCGCGTCGGCCGGCGCTGCGAAGCCAATGGCGAGAAGGACAATCAGGCAGCAGGAGAGGTGTCGCATTTCACGCTACCAGTCGACGTTGCTGCGAAAGAAGATCGCATTGGCCTTGATGTCGCCGGTCGACGCGAACCGGTATCCACCGCTGAACCGCAGCGCGCCGGTTCGATACGCGACGCCCGCGATCACGGTCCGTGAAACAGGTTTGCCGAGGTCCAGAGTGGGCAGCGCCGGATCGCGTTCCAGGCCGGATTTCACGTTATCGGATTGGAGGTATTTGCCGATGAGCACCGTCCGGTGTGTCAGGTCGTAACCGATGCTGCCGCCCCACGACAGGTCGAGGTCCATTCCTCGAGCGTTGATGGCCTCCGCGAGGTAGTCAACGTCGTTTCCCAGCCATGAAGCGGGAACGTGACTCTCAGACCCTTGCAGAAGGGCGCCTCCAACGATGCGCGTCCGACCGAGGTCCTTGAACACGGATGCCCATCCGCCGCCGCCGACGTCAACCGAAACGAAAGTGGGTTCGTTTGAGGATTGGCTCGCATCTCCGCCTGGCAATGGCGCGGTGTTCGCGGCACCTGCGTTCGCGTAGGTGACACCCGAGCGCGCGACAGCGCCGACGCGCACCACCGCCGCGGCACGATTCAACTCACGGTAGGGGTGGAAATCGGCCGCCACGGTAAACGCATGCGTGCGCAGATCCTCCGAGTGATCGGCATACCGGCCCTGAACGGAGAACGTGTTGCTGAAGTCATACAGTCCCTGAAACGCCGTTCCGGACGATCCGGGGCTGTCGGAGCGTCCGAACCATTCCATTTCGGCCAGCCCCGCCGCGCCCGGATGGCCAGCGGCCGCGGATCTGCGCACCGCATCGGCGCCCAGGACGGTCGTCAGCAGCAGCTGCTGTCCGTACAAGTGAGCGGCGTCCGCACCCAGGAGCGCGGCGGAGAGGCCACCTGGGAACAGAATGTTGAAGAGCGTTCGGGCGTTGGCGTTTGCCCACGCTTCGAATTGACCTCTGGTGCCAACAGTCGGATCGGGGTTGCCCGGTGCAAGAAACTGCAGGCCCCCGGACGCCGGGCAGACGCCGGCGGTTGTAACGCTGCCGCGGGGCACGATGGTGAATGCGACGTTATCTTGCGCGGCGAAGTCGTTGGTCTTGGTATTTCCGTCGATGATTGTGGCGCACACGATGCCGCCGT
>Ga0310810_10011320_pt1 | contig 10425 bp, 10 predicted proteins | sample NCmetagenome_FD_207641 | JGI IMG/M metagenome (GOLD analysis project Ga0310810, IMG submission 207641) | Soil microbial communities from experimental microcosm in Duke University, North Carolina, United States - NC | ecosystem: Engineered > Artificial ecosystem > Soil microcosm > Unclassified ... | reverse complement strand
GTGATCGCATTCAAATTTCGCGTTGCCTGCTCAGACGTCACGCCTGGCTTCAGCCGGCCAATTACCGTCAACCAATTCGTCGTCCGGTTGTGAAAGAAGTCTGCCTCGAAGAAGTTCACGACGGGTATAAAGTAATCCGGCCAATCAAATCGCTCGGTGCCGTGGAACTGCGCCGGCGCCACGCCAATTACTGTAAATGGATCTTTGTCGAGCAGCACGGTAGTGCCGACTACGCCCGGATCGGCATTAAATGCGCTTCGCCAAAGATGATCACTCAACACCAGATAAGGCGCTGACTTTGGCCCATGGTCGTCCGAAACCTTGATAAACCGTCCTACCTCCGGCTGCACACCTAACAGGTCGAAATAATTTCCAGTGACCGCATATCCTCTGACACTTTTCGTCGAGTTACCCCAGCTCAGACGCGCATAAGCATATCCATCAAAGGCGGCGATCCCGGTGAAAGTGGTGTTTCGCCGACGAAAGTCTTCAAACGCAGGATACGACGTAGTTAGTAGTTTTCCGTACGTCCATTCCTTGTGGCGAAGCTGGTAGAGATTCTGCGGGTCGCTCACATCCAGCGGATGCAGAAGGACCGCATTGGCTACTCCGAAGACGACGACGTTCGCCCCAATCCCGAGCATCAGAGTGAGTAACGCTACAAGAGTGAACGCGGGAGACTTCCAAAGCACACGCAGCGCATAACGAATATCCAGCAGCAGGTCGTGCATGACCAGCAGGCGCTATCGCGGTCAATAACCCAGGGCGCTTTTTCGCTCCGCCGCTGTGGGCAAAGGATCCTTTTTCGCCGTGATCGCCTCCCCGCCCGAATCCTTTATTTGGTTCGCCTGGACCGAATTGAACTCGATGTCTTTCGTGAATTCCGGTGGAAGATCTGCTTCCGCGTAGATCGCGTGCACCGGACATACGTCTACGCATGCCATGCAATCGATGCATTCATCCGGATGAATGACCAGTTGGGTGTCCATTTCATAGAAGCACGCAACCGGGCACACCTCTACACAGTCGGTGAATTTGCATCCGTCACATTTGTCCGTCACAACATGGGCCATAGGATTTTGTGGTTGGGTTGATTACAGACTGCTGTAAAGACTCAAGTATTTCAGTGATACCCGCGCGGTCAATACCTGTTTCAATATCGCGCTAGGCCATACGTGGATGATCTTCACGACCAGTTCGGAATAAAATCGCCACAAAAAACGTGACGATTGTTCCGAAACAAATCCACCACGGGAATGCCATCACCGGAAGCCAGTTCGGCTGCGGATAAGCGGTTGTTCCGAAAATCCCCGCGATGTTGTTAGGCAATCCGCTCAGGATGGCGACGACGGTAAAGCCCAGGATCATGGCAATGATGTTGCCGCGATCGTTCCCGCGCGTCCTGGTTAGCATTCCTGCGAAAAACACACCCAAAAGTGAGCCGTAGGTGTAGCCGAAAATCCCGAGCACGATCGGGATGATTCGGACATTGGGATGCACGATGACAAGATAGGCCGTTGTCGATGCAACGATGATCATCAGAACGGAAAACCACACAGTGGCCCAACGCACGGCGCGCAAGCTTTGTGCGTCCGTGGCTTCGGGGTTGAGGTAAGGCTCGTACCAATCGCGCGTGAAACTCGTAGCGAGTGCGTTCAGCGCGGTGCTGAGCGATCCCATGGCGGTGGCGAAGATTCCGGCCAGGAGCAACCCGCGAAGTCCCACTGGCATTTGATAGAGAATAAAGTGGCAGAATGTTTCGTTCGGAGTCTTGGGCAGCGTCGGATCGGGATGAGCTTGATAGTAAACCCACAGCAGTAGTCCGATGCTGAGAAACGTAAGCGCGATCGGGATGTCGGCGAGCGCGGAGCAAATAAGAGAGCGACGGCTCCGGCGTATGTCGGGCGCAGTTAACATTCGTTGCACCATGTCCTGATCCGTGCCGTGTGTTCCCATCGTGATGAACGCTGCCCCGATCAGCCCGGCAAAGATTGTGTACTCCGTCTCGAACATGCTCTTCACCTGGTCCCAGCCATGTTTGGCCGGATCGAGACCGGTTGTGATGAGATCCGAGACTTGAAATGCGCCGTGGCGTTGCACGATCTCGTGCCAGCCGCCTGGAATTGCGAAGTAAAGCAAAGCAAGCGCAATTAACGCGCTCCCAATCATGATCGAGGCTTGAATCAAATCGGTCCAGATGACCGCCTTGATGCCACCGAACGTGGTGTAAATCGCCGTGAGAATGACGATGGCAATCGTGGCACCGAGATAAATCCACAGAGTTTGAGTTTGATTTGGTCGAGTGCCGCTGATCATTTCGTAGGCAAGAGCGAGTGCGATGGCTGCGACATATAACCGCGCTCCGGAAGCGAGCAGACGCGTAATCATGAAAACAGCGGAAGCCGCATTCTTACTCGCAACCCCAAAGCGCGCGGTCAGGTACTCATAGATCGAGAAAACTTTATAGTCGTAATACGGTTTGATGAAAATATAGCTGACGAGAACGCGTCCGATGATCGTGCCGAAGGCGAGTTGCAGGTAGGTGTAATCGCGGTGGCTGAAGCCTTCCCCGGGCGTCCCGAAAAATGTGCCGGCACTTGTTTCAGCCGCCACCAGCGAGGCAAGCACAGCCCACCACGGAATGCGACGCCCGCCGAGAGCGAAGTCTTTGAGGGTTTCCTCCTTCCGGCCCATGTAAAGGCCGATGGAGATGATGAGAATGAAATAGAGGAGCAAAACCGCACTGTCGATCGCGAGTCGGCTGTCCATGTCGACCTTAGGTGACAGAATATTTCATTGCCGCAAAGCAGTTTTTCTGAAGTTCAATGTTGGACGATGATCGCGGGACGTTGGACGTTTATTTGTGCAGCGCATGAAACTCTCCGCACCCGATTTTGATTTGGAGAAAACACTCGATTCCGGCCAGGTATTTCATTGGGAAAAAATCGGCAAAGCATTTGTCGGGACGATCGGCGATTGGGCTGTGTGTACCGAGCAACGTGGCGAGGTGCTGTGCGCAAGAGTGGCATCGCCTTCCAGCCGATCCTTAGGGAAAGATGTGCAAGATACGCATGGCACAATTTTCAATTATTTCGCGCTTGATCATCCGCTGGCCGACATTTGCGCTTCGTTTCCCAATGATCCGATCATGAATGAGGCGCGCGATTTTTGTCGCGGCTTACGAATCATTCGCCAGCCGAAATGGGAATGTCTGGCTACGTTCATCTGTTCGTCGATGAAACAGGTTGCACATATTCGTCAGATTTCGTCGGCGCTCCGGCGACGCTTTGGTCAAAGACGGAAAGTCGGTGATCGTGTAGTTCACACGTTTCCGCTGTCGCGGCGAATTGCCCGGGCTGCTGAGAATGATTTGCGCGAATGCGCCCTGGGTTATCGCGCCAGGAATCTGCTCATGACGGCGCGACTCGTCAGCTCAGGCAAAGCGGACTTGGAAGCATGGTCGGTTCTGTCCGATGCCGATCTAAGAGAGAAATTATGTGCGTTGCCCGGCGTGGGAGCGAAGGTTGCCAACTGTGTAATGCTGTTCGCCTTTGAGCGTCTGCGCGCGTTCCCGATCGACGTCTGGATCGAGCGGGCCTTGAAGCAACAATATTTTCCGCGAAAGAAAAGGGTGACGGCCTTGGAGCTTTGCGAATTCTCTCAAACATATTTTGGCGAATATGGGGGTTACGCACAGCAATATTTGTTTCATCATGCGCGTACGGCTTCCCGAAGATCCACAATGGCGAAGCACTCGGACGATGGAGGCGGCGCGCCCTCGCGCCGAAGAACACGACTTGTACGGCCCGAGGGCGGGCCGTCCCCACGCCTTGGCCGTGACAGACGAAAGCAACGGCAGGAGTGGGAGCGAGGCCGGGTCAGGAAAGGCACGGGCCGGTCAGTCAGGTTGTCAGCACCCCTGGGGTGAGATAATGTTCCAGCCTTAAGCTGAGAAAGCCCAAAGCCTGATTTTCCTTACCACTGAGAAACCGCCCTCATGACGACGGCTGACATTATGTTCGCCCAGCCGGGCAATCCCGAAAACCTTCGGGACCACGAATACCAGACACGAACGGTTTTGTTCGCGCTCCTTGCAGCGATTCTCATTCACCTGCTTGTGGCGTTTTTCCTTGCCGCCTTTGGCGGCGTTTTCTCGCCGACCACTCCCGTTGAGGACAAGCCGTCTGAACTCACGTTCATGGATCTGGCGCCAGCAGCTCCGAAGAATTCCGCGTTCGTCGAGACGGACGAATCAAAAAAAGCACCCGAACCCAAAGAGAAAACATTTGAATCGAACGCCAACTCGATTGGAGCAAGCGAGTTAGCTGCCGCCGGACAATTGCCCTTGCCGTCGCAGACCGGCAAGGATCAGCCATTTATGGATTTGGAGACACATCAGCATTCGCTCGACCTCAAAGGCGCGCAGGCACAACCGAGCGCCGCGCCGCAGGAAAGGCCGAGCCCTTCGACGGCGCCCCAAACCCAACCGGCTCCCGTGACTGCGGCGGAGCAATTTGCGATGTTAACTCAAAAACCCCCGCAACCACGTGACAGCTCAGCTGCAACATCGCAACCGCAATCGGCGTATCGGCGGGAGAAGCAGCGAACACACATCGCCGGAAACATCACCAATCGCGGTATTTCTTCCGTTAACGCCCTGGGCACACCACTTGGCCGTTACCAAAAAATTGTAGCGGATTCAATTGGATCGCGGTGGTATGCGTTTGTGGAGCAGAAGCAGGACTTGGTCAATATCGGGACGCTAAAGCTTCGATTTTATATTGATCGGAGCGGACGAGTGAAGGGGCTCAAAGTCACCGAGAACAGCTCGAACGAGGCGTTCGCAAACGTTTGCGTGCAATCGGTGCTCGAAGCGCACCTTCCCCCGATTCCCGAAGATGTTGCGAACACTTTGCCTCCCGAGGGCTTGGAAGTAGATGGACTCGGTTTCATTATCTTTCCGAACCGATGATCCTTGTTGCGATAACTATCGAAACGCCAGAAACCGTGAATAGCGTGTTTGGATTCTTCGCGAAAGGCGGCCTTTTCATGTGGCCGCTGCTGGCGTGCTCGATTGTCTCGGTGACGATGATGATTTTGCGCGGCCTGGCTTTGCGAAGAAACAAGGTGATGCCGCCTATGGTCGAGAACGAAATAGAGCGTTTGACCCCCGGTGAAAGCCCTGAGCGACTGTCGCGGATCGTGCATCATGATGGTTCGTCACTGTCGCGGATCGCTCGCGTGGCGTTGCAATATTTGCGCAGCCCACGCTCGGAAAACGTGGAAGCAGTTCAGACACGCGCTCGCCACGAGATGGTGCGGCTGGAAAAAGGTCTTATCATTCTCGAAGTTATTGTGGGCATCGCGCCGCTGCTCGGCCTCATCGGCGCAGTTTCCGGATTGGTGCATGTCTTTTCCCAGCTCGGACTGAACTCGGGCGCATCGGATACGCGTCAGATTGCGCTCGGCATTTCCGAAGCTTTGAACGCAACCGTTTTCGGGCTGTCGATTGCTGTGCCGACGCTGATCGGATTCACCTATTTTTCAAGGAAAGTTGAAGTGATGTCGGTGGAGATGGAAACGCTGGTCGTCGAATTGATCAGTAAGTGCTATTACGGTCGCTCGTCGCGCGAATTCGTGCCGGCAAAGGCGGGAGCTGCCAGCTCGCTGCCGATTTCGACGCCGGTAGTGTGAAAGGCGCGGCGCATTTCACACCATGAAGTTTGCAGTACGAAAACGAAGAGCCCCCGTCATTATTATCGTTTCGCTTGTCGATATTCTCATCATCCTGCTGATCTTTTTTGTCGTTTCTACAACTTTTAAGAAAGACCAACCCGAAGTTCAGATTAATCTGCCGGAATCCAAGACAGCAAAAAAACAGCCCTCGGAGCTTGAACACGCTATCGTGAGTATCGATCAAAATGACGAGATCAAACTCGATGGACGAGCCGTGGATGTGGACGGACTGGAGGGCGCCGTGCGCAATCTACCGGAGGCCCGCAAGTCGACGCTCGCGCTCCAAGCGGACAAGAAAGCTTCGTTCGGCACGATTATTAAGGTTATGGACGCGTTAAAGCTGGCGGGCGTGCGAAATTTGCCGGCGTTTACGCGGGAAGAGAAATGATCCTGCCGATTTTGGAGTACGGCGACCCGATCCTGCGGGCCAAAGGCAAACCGATCGAAAATATAGATGATCGGATTCGCGAACTGGCCGCGAACATGATCGAGACGATGCACACGGCGAATGGTGTCGGTCTCGCAGCGCAGCAAGTCGGTGAATCTTTACAGCTCACGGTGCTCGACGTTTCGCTAGTCGAAGATCGGCCGAGTACGTTGAAGGTGGATGGCGAAGAGGTTGATCCCAAAGCCGCGATGCCGCTGGTATTGATCAATCCGGAAATTCAGCTGCAGGGTGCGGCCGAAACAGGAGTAGAAGGTTGTTTAAGTTTTCCGGAAATCACCGGCGACATCGAACGGGCGACGGCGGTGACCGTGCGCGCGCAAACTTTGGAAGGCAGCGCAATTGAAATCGAAGCGACCGGATTTCTTGCGCGCGCGATTCAACACGAAGGCGATCATCTCAATGGAATCCTATTTATTGATCGGATGAATTCGGCGGCAAAGGCCGCGTTGTCGAGCCGCCTGAAACGACTGCAAAAGGAGACGAGACGCGGCGTAAAACATCGGGAAGCGCTCGTCAGTGAGACGACGCTATAGCGGGTCCGGCAACGGTGCGCGCTGCGTGACAGTTGAAATTATTGAGTCAGGAATCCAGTCAACGGACTCGTTGCCGCCGCAACGCCCAGTTTTTCAGCTAATCCGATTTCTCGGGCTTCGCGACCTGCTTCGATGGCTTTTTTAAATGCTTTGGCCATGCGAACGGGATCGGAAGCGATTGCGATTGCCGTGTTAACCAGAACCGCATCGGCGCCCATCTCCATCGCTTCAGCGGCGTGACTTGGCGCGCCTAGCCCGGCGTCGACGACTACGGGCACTGTGGCTTGCTCGATGATGATTTCAATTTGCAGGCGCGCCTCGATCCCGCGGTTGCTGCCGATTGGCGAACCGAGCGGCATCACCGTCGCGGCCCCCATGTCCTGCAATCGTTTCGCCAATACCGGGTCGGCATTGATGTAGGGAAGAACTGTGAATCCCTCCCTGACCAGTATTTCCGCGGCCGCCAGCGTCTCCACAGGATCGGGCAGCAAATAACGTGGGTCCGGATGAATCTCGAGCTTGATCCATTTTGGCAAACCCGCGCTCGCGGCTAGCCGCGCCAGGCGCACAGCTTCGTCGGCGTTGCGCGCACCGCTTGTGTTCGGCAAGAGCAGAAAACGTTTTGGATCGATAAAATCAAGAATGTTCGCGAACGGATCGTGCTTGCCGGAAATATCGGCCCGTCGCAGCGCCACAGTCACAAGCTCCGTGCCGCTGGCAATGAGCGCGTCGCGCATCAATTCGTTCGACGCGAATTTCCCCGTGCCGACCAACAGGCGTGAGGTGAACTCACGATCAGCGATCTTCAGTTTCGAGGGCTTGTCCGACACCGATAGAGGATAGACGAATTCGCGTAAAGGTGCGAGCGTGGATCTGGGGAGCACAAGCTGCGCGCAAGTTAAACTATAGAGGCAGGCGTGCCGCGTGCATTGTCTTTGGATTTTGCAGCCGACACGGCTGCCACTACAGGAATCGCGCTATTTTCAGCTTGTACGACGCCGTAATCACGCCACAATCTCAGTCAATGACCAAATTTGATCTTCGCGGCGAAGATTGCGTCACGGGAATGTCGCACCTGGCAAATGAAAGCGTCGATCTTGTAGTCACCTCGCCGCCCTACAATCTGGGAATTGATTACAGGCAATATGCCGACCGGCAGGATCGCCAATCGCATCTGGATTGGTGCGCCAGATGGTCGACACAAATTCGAAGAATTCTGCGATCGAAGGGATCTTTTTTTCTGAACGTCGGATCCGCGCCATCGAATCCGATGTTGCCCCATCAAATCGTGATCGAGCTGACCTCCGCTTCAGGCGGATTTCTTTTGCAGAATACGATTCACTGGATCAAGTCGATCGCCATCGAAACGGCTACGGAGAAAACCAAACCAAGCGACCCTCACCTCAATCCTTTGCCTGGCCAGGGAGAGTCGGACGCGAACCGCCAAATGAGGATCGATGCCACGGCAAAAACATTCGGCCACTTCAAGCCGATCAACTCAAAACGATTCCTCAACGATTGCCACGAATACGTTTTCCATTTCACCAAGATCGGTCACGTCGAGCTGGATCGGCTGGCGCTTGGCGTTCCGTACCAGGACAAAAGCAACATCGCACGGTGGCGTCACACTCGTGGAAGCGATCTACGTTGCCGCGGCAACACGTGGTTCATTCCGTACGAAACAATTCAGAGCCGCGAGAAAGAACGACCACACCCTGCGACATTCCCGGTGCAGTTGGCGAAGTGGTGTATCAAACTGCACGGTGTTTCCCGAGTCGAAACGATGCTCGATCCGTTTTTGGGGATTGGAAATTCAGCAATCGCTGCTGAGCGCTGCGGCGTGAAAAAATTTATTGGGTTTGAAATTGACGAGGCTTATCTCGCAGAAGCGAAGAGGCGGATTGGCTAGCGGACGTGTCCCGTATACTCGGAAATGCGTCCTCGTAATTTTCGAGATTTTCGCTGACGTTCATGCAATGACGGAGGCACGCCCGGTCCAACGCCAGTTTGGCGAAGATGCTGGTCCGAGCCGGACCGGCATTTCCGGCCAGCGAGATGCGTACGCTACCCCGAACAGATTACTCTTATTGATCTCATTCGTTCTGATCCTGAATCTTATTTCCACATTTGGCGTGGGCGCAGCCGCTTCTTTGAAGTTCGGAGGCGTTGCCTTTTCTCCCGGTTCAACCGTTCAGGCTAATGTTCCACTGAGTGCACTGGCAAAATCATATGCCCGGCAAGGTGGCAACCCCGTGCCGCCATACGCAGTGGCTGTGCTGGCAACGCCCGTAAATTTTGATCCAACGAAGAGCTGGCCTGTTTTGATACCGTGCTCCACAAGCGATTTTAAACGTCAGAACCGAAATGATCTGACTCAGTTTTACCAGCGGGTCGGACTTTCTGAAGGCTGGGTCTTACTCGCAGGGGACGGCCCACAACATGCGAAGAACGACAATGTGGCGTGGCGCGAGTCCATGACACTCGCTGCAATCGACGCGCTACACCGGAGCTTTCCCGGGTCTGAGAAGTGGCCGATTGCGTGCGCAGGGATGTCCGGGGGAGGCAAAGGCGTTGGTTATGTTGCCCCTTTTCTTGCGAAAAACGATTGTCGCATCACGGGAATTTACATGACCGGCGCGAATGAAGACCACTTGAGTGACGGATATGCGAAATTGCAGCCCGGCGCAGATTTTCTCAACACACCAATTTACGTTAGTGCCGGGCACGAGGACAGAATCGCGACCTTGGAGCAGCAATACGCCGTCGTGGGTTCGATCAAGCGAACCGGCTTTAAGCGGATTCGAATCGGAACTTTTCGTGGCGGTCATGAGGTCAATGACGCGCAGACCTCGATCGCGTTGCGTTGGTTCCGCGAATTGGCCAAATAGTAACTGTTACATTGTGAGTAAAGGGACGAGCTTCGCAATCCGTGTGTGCTCGTATCCCGTCACAAAAGTTCGTCTTTTGAGTCTTGCGCGGCTGACTGCTGAAATTTCTCGAGCGATTTAACCAAATTTCCAGGCAGTGGCCGCACGCGATCAAAAATGCGCGCCGCCAGCGGTTTTGCGGTTGTGTAACCCGCCGCGAACATTTCCAGGCGGGCGTCGAGATTATCAATGTAATGCAGCGCCATTGCTTCCGGCGTTTTCGGATCAACAGGCGAACCCAATTGCTTATCGCCGTGATGTGCTGCAATGAGGTGCAGAAGATGTATGCGCACATCTTCCGAGAGGGGTCGATATGTTTTCCAGAGATCTGCGTTTTCGGCGGCAAGCTTTTGCCACAACGAATTGACGATCTCGAGCCCGATCGAAATGTGACCGACCAATTCGCCAAGTTCGTCGTAGCTCATAACGAAACCGGTTTCAGAAAATTGGTTTTCCCAGAGTTTACCTGAGTCGTGAAAAAGAATGCCAGCGATCAAAAGATCAATGTTTAACTGCGAATAGAGAGGCGCGATGGCCCTCGCCAGGCGCATCATTTGCGCGGTGTGTTCGACGAGGCCGCCACGCCGGGCATGATGATATTTGCGAGCTGCGGCCGCGCGACGAAATCGGTCGCCCCACTTGTTGATGAATGTTTCGGACAATGCGCGAAGGCGAGGATCAACAATCGTGCCAATGGACTGGACGATAAATTCCCAGTCAGATGCTTGCTTTGTGCGCAAGTCTGCCGGTCCTTCCAACAATTCTTCTTTCTCCTGGTCAG
>Ga0310810_10011319_pt1 | contig 10426 bp, 5 predicted proteins | sample NCmetagenome_FD_207641 | JGI IMG/M metagenome (GOLD analysis project Ga0310810, IMG submission 207641) | Soil microbial communities from experimental microcosm in Duke University, North Carolina, United States - NC | ecosystem: Engineered > Artificial ecosystem > Soil microcosm > Unclassified ... | reverse complement strand
CGGTGTACAGGCCAGGCGCGACCGGCAGACCGAGCGTCGTCTCCCCCACGTGCAGCACCGGCATCGTCGCGCCGTTCTCGGCCTTCAACGACGCGTCGGATTCGACGAGCGGCACGAGTCCCGGTTGCCTGGCGGCGCCCGCATCGGGTCGCGACAGCCAATCGAGCGCGTTGCCGACGAGCACAGGGAACGCCGGCGCGTTCGCCAGATTCGACTCGCTCCGGCTGAAGGTCACGAGCACGAGGCGGGCCGGCGCCTCTTCGACGTAGACGAGCGGTGTGCCCGCGGCCGACGTCGCGACCGGCATCAGACCGACGGCATCGTAGGCGTGCGCCTTCTCGATCGACACCGTCAGCGGATCCACGCCCTGCACGACCGGGTGCAATCCAGGCAGAGACCAGTGGGGCCGCCGCTCGTCGGGACCGGGCGTGCCCAGCCACGCCGACGCCGGAGGCGCCAGGAGGATCGCCGGGTGCCGCGGCGCATCGGGAGGCACGCACCGATCGAAGAGCGTGATGTCTTCGGTGCCCGGCTGATACTCGGCGGCGCGGACGAAGGTCGGACGGATTTCGGGATTGCCCGCGAAGAGCGCCGCCAGCCAGCCCGTGTCATCGCCGACGACGGTGACGCGCAAAGGTTCGACGCGCTCGATCCACGCCACGGCCTGGTTGTCGGCACCCAGCGCGTCGTTCGCCGCCTCGACGCGGCCCACCAGCCGGCGGTCGCCCGCCAGTGCGAGGGGCATCACCTGCCGAATCGATTCATTGGCGGCCATCTCCACGCGTCGATCGAGCAGCGGCTCGGTGCCGCGGATGATTGACACGTGCACCGTCTGTCGATCCGCCGCGTAGTTGCTGACTTCGACGTACAGCGCGGCCGCCGCCTGGCCGTTCAACGCCGGGCGCACGTCGAAGGCGGTGATGCCGACGTTGGGCGCCGGTTCGAACACGGAATGAATCACGACGGAGGGCTCGATCGGGCGCGCGACGCTGCCGTCGGTGATGAAGTGCACGGCCGCGACGCTGGCCAGCCGCGGCCAGGCACTGCCTTCGCCGCCCGCCGGCTTCACCCTGTCGAGGGCCGTTTCGATCAGCGCCGCATCCGACGTCGGGCCCTCGATGACGCCATCCGCGGTGGTCGCCAGAGCGACGTCGTCTCCAGCGTTGGACGCGGCGAGGCGTCTCGCTTCCGCGACCGCCCGCTCCCAGCGCGTCTCGCCGCTGCCCGTCCGGCCGAGCATGGACCAGGACGAATCGAGCACGATCAGCACGCGCTCGCGCACGCCGCCCGCGCCGGCGGTGCGCGATGGCCGCACCGCCGCCATCGCAAGCGCCACCGCGATCACCACGGTGGCCACGAGCGAGACGACGCGCCTGACCCGCTCCCACCATGTCTGGTCGCGCGATTCGTCGAGCACGCGCCGCCACAACAGCAGACTCGGCACGATGATCCGCGGTGGACGCAGCTTGAGCAGGAACAGCCAGGCGGCGGCCGCGCCCGCGCCGGCCATCAGCGCCCATGCCAGCCACGCGGCCACGCCAAACGTCATGCGAGAAACCTCCCCTGCCGGAAGGCTTTCAGGATGATGTCCTCGAACGGCGTCTCGGCGTCGGCGCGAACGTATCCGATCTCATACCTCCCGCAGAAGCTTTCGAGCTCCTCGGCGTGCGCGGCCCATGCGGCCCGGTAGGCGGCCGACAGACGCGGCGTCACGTCCACGTCGCGCAGTTCCGCGGTTTCGGTGTCGACGAATCGGATCTCGCCGAACGCGCCGGGATCGCGGTCGTGCGTGGAGGCGACGTGCGCCGCGAACACATCGTGCCCGAGTGTCCGCAGAATCTTCAGGCCCGCTTCGAAGCCGGCCGGATCGAGGAAGTCCGAGATCACGACGGCGAGCCCCTGCCGCCGGCCGCGCACCGCGAACGCCTTGCACGACTCGCGCAGATCGGTCGGCCCCGACGCCTCCAGCCTCTCGAGCATCTCGAACACGCGGAAGATCCGACCCTTGCCGCGGCCCGGCACCGACTCGTGCCCGAGTTCCTGGCCGAACGGCAGAATGCTGATCCGATCGAGATGCGCCAGGCCGATGTAGCAGAGGGCCGCCGCGATCCGGCGCGCCTGATCGAACTTCGCAGGTTCGCCCATCGAGCGGCTGATGTCGAGCATCAGGTAGATGGGCAGATCCTGCTCTTCGTCGAAGAGACGCAGCAGCAGCCGGCCGAGGCGCTTGTACGCCTTCCAGTCGATCTGTCGAAAGTCATCCCCGGGCGTGTAGCCGCGGTGGTCGGCGAACTCGAGTCCGCGGCCACGCTTCGGCGCGAGGCGATCGGCGCGATTGACCCCCGCGAACGCCTTCCTGGAGACGACGTTCAGGTACTCCAGTTTCTTGAGAAATTCGTCGTCGAAGCGAAGCGGCATTTCCTTGGGCCTGCGGCCACGGGCCTTGGACCTACTCCGTCGGGACTCCCATCAGCAGTTCGCTGATGATCGTGTCGGGATTGACCTCGTCGGCCTCGCCTTCGAAGTTCAACAGCACGCGATGCCGCAGCGCCGGCAGGGCGACGGCCCGCACGTCCTCCGGCGAGACGAACGCGCGGCCGTGCGTGAGCGCGTGAATCTTCCCGGCCAGCACGATCGCCTGCGCGGCGCGAGGGCTGGCGCCGTACCGGACGTACCGCTTCACCATCGGCGTCGCGTAGGGCGACGTCGGATGCGTCCCGAGCGTCAGGCGGATCGCATAGGCCTGTACCGGACGCGCGATCGGCACCGAGCGGGCCGTGTGCCGCATCTCGAGGATCTCCGGCGCGTCGAGCACCCGCGTGACCTCGCTCGACGCGTCCTGCGTCGTCCGATCGAGGATCTGGTGCATGGCCTCTTCCGGCGGATACATCACCTTCAGCTTGAAGAAGAACCGGTCGAGCTGCGCCTCGGGCAGCGGATAGGTGCCTTCCATCTCCAGCGGGTTCTGGGTCGCCAGCACGAGAAACGGCTCCTCGAGCCGGTAGGTGGTCTTGCCCACCGACACGCTGATGTCCTGCATCGCTTCGAGCAGGGCGGACTGCGTCTTGGGGGTCGCCCGGTTGATCTCGTCCGCCAGCACGACGTTGGCGAAGATCGGCCCCGGCTGAAACTCGAAGAACGTGCCGCTGCCGTGCGGGTGCTCCTGCACGATGTTCGTGCCGACGATGTCGGCGGGCATCAGATCGGGCGTGAACTGGATACGAGAGAACTTCAGGTGCAGCACGTCCGCCAGGGTGTGCACCAGACTCGTCTTGCCGACGCCGGGGATGCCTTCGAGCAGCACGTGGCCGCCCGCGAGAAGGCTCGTGACCGTGTGGCTGACGACTTCTTCGTGCCCGACGATCCGGCGGCCGACTTCGCGCGTGATCCGGACGAACCGCTCTCGAAAGACATCGATCGACTGGGCGACGGCTGTAGGAGTCATTGTTTGCGGATGAAGTAGCTGCGCACCTGCGCGCGACGGAGTTCGGGGACCGCGGGCGGCGCCGCCGATCGGGCGCGATCGAACGAGGCCGCGGCCGCGTGAGTATAGCTTGCGGTGGCGTGTCCCTGCTCGGTCTTCCGGCGCGTTTCGGTCGTGATGTTCTCCCCCGTCGTGTCCTTGCTGGCGTCCACGGTCTCGCGTCGCAGGGCCTGCGTCAGTTCGGGCGGCGTCTCCGGCGCGGAGCCGCCGCGCCTGCCGCCGTCGCCCGGGTTCGGGTCGTTGCTCGACAGGCCCATCGCCACCATCGACGCCTGACTCGCGCCCGCGCCGGCGGACTCGCGCGAGAACTGCATCGACGCGTCCTGCGCGTCGCCGTTCGCGCTCTGCGGCGGCTGGACGGAGATATCGCCCTTCCCCTGATTCTGACTGCCAGACTGCGCTCCGGCTTGCGCGTTCTCGGTCTGCGCGCCCTTGTCCAGCTGCTTCGCGAGATCCTCGAGCGCGTCCCGCAGCTCGGACGGCGTGCTGACGTCCAGCGCGTCGCGCCGCGCGCGCTCGGCCAGCGCCGACGCGTCGACCGGCTTGTCGCCGCGCGACGTCGCTTGGGCCGCCGCGTCCTGCAGCTTCTTCTGCAGCTCGGGATCGAGCTGCTTCGCGAGCAGCGAAAGCAGATCCTTCAGATCCCCGGCGCGTTGAAGGGCGTCGGCGGGCGTGAGCTTGCCGTTCTCGATCCCGGCGAGCAGCTCTTCGAGCTTCTTCTGCAGCTCCGGCGGCAGCATGATCGGCGCCGCCTGCGGACCACCTGCCGCCTTCACCGCCCGGCTCGCGACGCCAGCGGCGGACGCGCTCCCCGATGACGAAGCCGACCGGGCCGGCAGCGTCGCGCTGACGATGAGCGCCGCCAGCGCCATCACCGTCGTCGCCGACCAGACACGCGGTTGGCGGACCGGGCGGTACACGGCCGCCCAATCGACCGCGCGCGTCCGCGCGGCGGCCTCACTCAAATGAAAGTCGGTCCACTGCGTGGGTTCGCCATTCTGGGCGAACCAGTGAGCGCTGCGCAGTTCGCCGGCAAGGTCGGCGTCCCTGTCGAGGCGCGCCGCCGCTTGATCGTTCGGAACTCGCGGCCGCTGTGCCGCGTACACGAAGATCACCAGCGCGATCCCCGCGGTGATGAGGACGGCCGGCGAAAGCAGGGCAGGCCAGCCGAACAGTCGGTGGCCAACCGCGATCAAGAGCGCCACCGCGGCGATCGCCGGCGCCACACGCCACACGATCGCTGTGGATTCGCGCGCGCGCCGGCGACGGTCCGCGGCGACGACCGCCGCACGGACGACGTCGCGCGCATTCTCCGATAGCATGTGCCCCACTAATCGTCCCTGATCGCCCACTAATCTTAGAGCACGCGTGCAAATGCGGACGAGGATCTGACCGGCGTCCGCGCGGCTACCGAGCGCGCGGATCCGCGGTCATGACAAACGTCTGAGTGTAGGTCTTGCCGGCCGCGGTCAACCTGGCGGTGAAGGTCCCGGATGTGGCCGTCGCCCCACCGCGTCCGCCGCGGCCCCCTCGTCCGCCGCCGCCGAATCCCCGCCCTCCGGCTCCGCCCGGCGCCCAGGCGACGCGATGCAGACCGGGAGCCGCTGAAAACGCGGCCGGCGGCTGGCGCCAAAGCGCGCTCGTGTTCGGAATGCCGGCCCCGCCGCCGCGCCCGGCCGCCGCGGGCGCGTTCGCGCTCTCGGCCGCCGCGCTGAACGTCGCGACGACGCTGCCCGACGCGTCGAGGATTTCGAGTGTCACCGGCGGCGTCACACCGCGGCGCAGGTAGTAGTAAATGAGGGCGCCGTTCGGAGGATTCTCAGCCTGCGGCTCGTCTTTCTGCACCGGCGTCCCGTTGTCGCCGCCCTGCATGACGTTGACCGCATCGGCCGGCTTGAACAGCAGGGCTTCCGCCGACGTCGTCGTGGCGTCGATCTGGCGCAGGGGCGAGATGTCGTCGATCACCCAGAAGCCGCGGCCGTGGGTCGCGACGATCAGATCGTGGCCGTGGATCTCGAGGTCGCGCATCGAGGTGACCGGCAGATTCAATTGCAGCGACTGCCAGCTGTCCCCGTCATCGAACGAGACGTACACTCCCCGCTCGCTGCCGGCAAAGAGCAGACCACGGCGAACGGGATCTTCCTTGACGGTGTGCATGTAGGCGCCCGCCGGCAGTCCCGCCGTGATCTTCTGCCACGACTTGCCCGCATCGCGCGTGCGGTAGAGATACGGCTCGAAATCCTGGAGCTGGTGGCGATCGACGGCCGCATACGCCTCGTTCACGTCGGCGTGCGAGGCCTCGATCATCGTCACGCGGCTCCACGGCGTCAGCGCCGCCGGCGTGACGTTCTGCCACGTCTTGCCGTCATCAGCGGTCATGTGAATCAGCCCGTCATCGGTGCCGACCCACACGAGCGGCGCGCGAACTGGAGACGGCGCGATGGTGTAGATCACGCCGCGCTTGCCGTTCCGATCGGTATCGTTGGCCGACACCGGATCGAGCGACGACGGCACGCCCGGGTCGGGACGCGTCAGGTCGGCACTGATCGCCGTCCAGCTCTGCGCTTCGTCGGTCGACTTGAAGAGAAACTGATTCGCGTAATACAGCGCGTGCGGATCCGCCTTCGAGAAGACGAGCGGCTGCGTCCAATCGGTGCGCGCCGGCTCGGGCCCGGTCGGCACCGCGGCGGATCCGGCCGGAAGATTGTTGACGATGTCCCACCGGCTGCCGGTGCCGCCGAACACGACGCCTGGATGCTGCGGATCGCCGGCCGTCATGCCGCTCTCGCCGCCGGCGCCGATGAAATACCAATCGCGCAGTGAGATCTCGGCGAACAGCCCGCGCGATCGCACCGCGACCGAACCGCTGTCCTGCTGCGCGCCCGTCACCCAGTAGGGAAAGCTGGTGTCGGTCGAGACGTGATAGATCTGCGCCGTCGGCTGATTGAGCCACGAACTCCAGGTGACGACGCGGGGGTCGTCGGCGGACGCATTGTGCGTGATCACGGTACCCTGGTCGCTCGCGACGATCATCGTGTTCGGATCGTCGGGCGAGACCCACGCCTGGTGATAGTCGTCGCCGCCAGGCGATCCGCGGAGCGCCACCCAGGTCCTGCCTCCGTCTTTCGACCGGGAGACGGACACGTTCGGCACGTAGACGATGTCAGGATTCGCCGGATCGACGGCGATTTTCTCGAAATACCAGCCCCGACCCCAGAGCGCGTTGTCGCCCGACATCTTCGCCCAGGTGCGGCCGCCGTCGTCGGATCGATAGACGCCGCCCTGCGGCGTCGCGGGCGCCGGTGCCGTGCCCGCGCCGCCGGCTCCGGCCGCTGCGGCTCCGGCGCCAGCCCCGCGCCCGGGCGGCACGGACGGACATGGCGTTCCGGCCGGCGCGCCTTCAGGCAGGAAGTCATCGACGACCGCGTACACGCGCCGCGGATTGCTGGGGGCGATCGCGATGCCGCTTCGGCCCACACACTCCGACGGCAATCCGTTCGTGAGCTGCGCCCAGGTCGTCCCGCCATCGACCGATTTGAAGATGCCGCCGCCGGGTCCGTTCGAAGGCTGGTACGTGTACCACGGTGGGCGCCGGGTGTTCCAAAGCGACGCGAACACGATCTGCGGGTTCTTCGGATCGATCACGACGTCGACCGCGCCGACGTCGTTGTTCTTGAAAGCCACCTTCTGCCACGTGCGACCGCCGTCCTTCGTGCGGAAGACGCCGCGATCGGGACCCGCCGAGTAGAGATGGCCGATCGCGGCCACGAACACGACGTCGGGATTGCGCGGATCGATGGCGACTTTTCCGATGTGCTCGGTGGCGTCCAGGCCCACGTGCGTCCACGTCTTGCCCGCGTCGCTCGATTTGTAGACGCCGTTGCCGTAGCCGACCGAGTCGCGCAGGGTGGACTCCCCAGTGCCGACGTAGACGATGTCCGGATTCGATGTGGAAACCGCCAGCGCGCCGATCGAGGCGACCGGCTGGCCGTCGAAGACGGGCGTCCAGACGCGTCCCGCGTCAATCGTCTTCCACACGCCGCCGTTGACGTGCCCGAAATAGAACTCGTTCGGCCGCCCGGGCGCTCCGCTCACGGCGTCGACCCGGCCGCCGCGAAATGGACCGATCAGCCGCCATGTGAGGCCGGAATAGGTCATCGGATCGACGGCCGCCTGCCGCGCCAGCAGCCGGGTGGAACTGGCTGACAGCAGCAGGGTCGTACCGGCGAGAGCAAGAACGCAGAGGGTGCGGCGAATCGGCAACGTGTGGGGCATTTGAAATTATTGGCGCCTGGCGATGGCGTCCAGATTGGCGTCGAATTCCTTGACCACCGCGAGTGCGGTTTCAACGGCGTGCACGTAGAAGCGGTAGGTGATCGTCTCGTAATCGTCGGTCGGCGCGTGATGCTGATCGAAATCCTCCACGCCGAGGTACAGCCCGGGAATCCCGGCCTGCTGGAACGACCAATGGTCGGAGTCGCGCGTCCAATCCTCTTTTTCGCCCGGCGTTTCGTGGCCGAACAGCAGCTTCACGGGCGCGGCGGCGGCCACCCGATCGAGATACGGCTTCAGGAACGGGTTCAAGCGCGTGCCGACGGCAAAGAGCTTGTCGTCCGGATCGCGGCCGATCATGTCCATGTTGACGTCGACGACGAGCGCGTCGGACGCGACGGGGGGACTCTTGACGAACGCGGCGGACCCGCGCAGACCACTCTCCTCGCCATCGAACGCCGCGAACAACAGCGAATGCTGGGGGCGATGCGCCGCGAAGTACTTCGCCAGCGCGAAGAGCGCCGCCGTGCCCGACGCGTTGTCGTCTGCGCCGTTGTACACCACGTTGTTGCGCACCCCGACATGATCGTAGTGGGCGCTGACGACGAGGTAGCGCACCGGCTGGCGCGTGCCGTCGATGTGTCCGACGACGTTGACGCCGTGGCGTCCGGCGAAGGTGAATGAGGCGGTGTAGCTCTCGCCGAACGGCTGGACGCCGGCGGCCTTGAACTGCTCGATCACGTACGCGCGCGCCTTTTCGCCGCCGGGCGTGTCGACCTGGCGGCCCTGCATGTCGTCAGCCGAGAGCGTCTTGAGGTCGCGCAGCAGCTGCGTGCTGTCGATCACCGTGCTCGACGGCGCCGCCTGCTGCACGCCGAGCGAGGCGGCCGCGAGCACGACGGCTGCCAGGATTTTCATCGGGTTGATTATCGCTTATTGACCTCGGCCCCGGAGGTCGCGTCTACTGAGGGGCCAATGTTGCTGCGTGCCGCCGTTTTTCTGATCACGTTTTCCGGGTTGATGTTCGAAATCGCGCTCACCCGCATCTACTCCGCGACGATCTGGTACCACTTCACGTTCGTCGCCGTGTCGGTCGCCCTCCTCGGCTGGGGCCTGGGCGGATTGGGTGTCCACCTCACGAAACGGCGGTTCCCGCCTTCGTTCGAGAAAGCGGCCACCTTCTGCGGGCTGTACGCGCTGGCCATTCTGCTGGTGCTCGTCCTGGTCGTGAAGTTTCCATTCACGATCGAACGCATGCCGATGTATTTCGTCGCGCCGATCGTGCCGTTTCTGTTCGCGGGCATGGCGCTGTCGATGATTTTCGACCTGCAGCGTCAGGTCGCGACGACTCTCTATTTCGCAGACCTGCTCGGCGCCTCGCTGGGCGCCGTGGCCGTCACGGCCTTTCTGCAGCTGCTGGGCGGCGAAACCACGGTCGTGCTGGCGGCCGCCGCCCCCTGTGCAGCCGCGGCCTGCCTGTCGCAACGGCGTCGCGCAGTGGCCTTCCTCGCGGTGCTCGCCGTACTGGCGGGCGCACTGGTCACGGAGAAGACCGACGCCCTTCGCGTCATTCCCGGCACGCTGAAAGCCATGCGCCGGCAGATGGATCAGACGCCTGGCACGCACGTCGCGCAGACGGGGTGGAATGCGTATTCGCGGATTGACGCCGTGGAGGGATTTCCGCCGCCGACGCTCGCGCGGCTGTACATCGATTCGGACGCGTGGACCAGCATCCATCACTGGGACGGCAATATCGACAGCGTGCGTGAGATGAAAGACTGGTACCGCGCGCTGCCGTTCAAGTTCACCCCGAACGCCGAGACGCTCATCATCGGTCCGGGCGGCGGCCCGGACGTAATCGCCGCGCTGGCGTCCGGCAGCCGGAAGGTCACGGCCGTCGAATTGAATCCGCTGATGCTGAAGTTCGTGCGCCACTACGGCGCCGAAGCGGGCAACATCTACAACCGGCCTGAAGTCGAAGTCGTCCAGAGCGAAGGACGCAATTTCATCAGCCGGACCAACCGGGCGTTCGACATCATCCTGCTCGGCTTCGTCGATTCCTGGGCGTCGGTGGCATCCGGCGGCCTGTCGCTGTCGGAGAACTATCTCTACACGACGCAGGCGTTTCGCGCGTACTACGACCACCTCAAAGACGACGGCATTCTCGTGATCATCCGCTGGAAATCCGACATCCCGAGGCTCGTCGCGAATTCCGTGGCGCTGCTGGGCCCGGAGGAAGCGTCGAAGCGCGTCGTCGCGCTGATGGAAAACCGCGAGGGCCAGCCCGACGAGCAGTCGCAGATGCTGTTCATGCTGCGCAAACGGCCGTTCACCGCCGCCGAGACCGACCAGATCATGTCGCAGTGGACGCTCGCGCACCCCGTCGTCGTCCCCGGCCGCGCCGCGGAGGAGCCGTACAAGACGCTGCTCGAGGGCAAGATGTCGCTGAAGGAGTGGGACGCGCAATCGCCGACGCGAATCGGCGCGGTGTTCGACGACAGCCCGTTCTACTTCGCGATTGAGCGGCCGTGGGGCATGGCCACGCGCATCGCGCGATTGCTCTTCGAAGTGCTGGTGCTGCCCGTCGTGGCGCTGCTCGTCGTCTTCATTGCCTTTGGCAAACCGAAGGGCAAGCCGGCGGGTCCGTACGCCGGGTCGGTGCTGTACTTC
>Ga0310810_10011318_pt1 | contig 10426 bp, 7 predicted proteins | sample NCmetagenome_FD_207641 | JGI IMG/M metagenome (GOLD analysis project Ga0310810, IMG submission 207641) | Soil microbial communities from experimental microcosm in Duke University, North Carolina, United States - NC | ecosystem: Engineered > Artificial ecosystem > Soil microcosm > Unclassified ... | reverse complement strand
ATCAGTGTCTTCCTCAGTTTGCACGAGTCGGGATTGCTTTCGATAACTGTCAACAGCTAGTTGTGCTACGACGGCGCGCAACCAACCTGCGAGTGATCCGCGGCCTGAGTAATACGCGAGCTTGCTGGCACGTTGGCCGTCCTTGCCTCCGCGCAGTCCATACAATTCAGCCCAAATGGATTGGGCCAGGTCTTCCGCCGCATCTTCATTAGAACTGGCCGAGCGTGCTGCTGACCGAACAATGGGTGTGAACTTTTCAACTAGATCAGACCATGCAGCCTCATCATTCTGTTCGCACGCGATAATCAAACATAAATCATCCGCTTGCATCGCATCGATGAAAGCAGAGATGTCCGCGTTGTTAACGTTCGGATCGTCACGAAGAAGGTATTTCTCGACAGCTGACGCAATGCGCGGCATCAATACTTCGGGCTGAAGTGCACGCGATTCTGCCGCGCGAGCCAATAGTCTTTGCGTGCCTTGCGCGAGTAGTTGTTCTAATTGAGGGCTTCTCGATTCCAAGTTTGTCTCTTGACGCAGCCAATCGTATCAGGTTCGTTGTCTATGCTAGTAACAAACCGACACTACTTGGATGAAGACAAGCCGGGTTAGTTGCCGCGGGATCATGGGACACCACCGACTTCAGTCGGTGGTACTTCAATTTTGTGGCTTGGTGACTAGCGCTTCTAACGTTGTATTCGCGCCTTTCGACCGTAGCTATGAAATTGAAGTACCACCGGCTAAAGCCTGGTGGTGTCACGAACTCTTAGAATTCCTGCCTAGCTATGAAATTGAAGTACCACCGGCTAAAGCCTGGTGGTGTCTCTCCTTGACGTTTACTGGCTCGAACGCTATCTAGTTTCAAACGCATGATGCTTCGGGTTACCGAAATCTTCCGCTCCATTCAAGGTGAGTCAACTCACGCGGGTCGACCCTGTACCTTCGTACGTTTGACTGGATGTCCGATGCGCTGCGTTTGGTGCGACAGTGAGTACACTTTCACTGGCGGCGACCACATCTCTCTTGAAGAAGTAATGACTCGAGTGCGTCAATTGGCTTGCAACCTCGTGGAAGTGACTGGCGGCGAACCTCTCGCGCAGAAGTCTGCGTTTGATCTGATCAAGAATCTTTGTGATGAGAATTTTGAGGTGCTGATCGAAACTGGTGGTTACGTATCGACGGCGGAAGTAGATCCACGCGCCAAGATTATCCTTGATGTGAAATGTCCGGCCTCAGGTGAAGAACCTCGGAACGAATGGTCAAACTTGAAGCGATTACGGCCTGACAAAGACGAAGTGAAATTTGTAATTGCAGACAAAGGCGATTGGGCTTACGCCACCAGAGTCATTTCGGAATACCAGCTCGAGCAACGTGCAAAAGCAATTCTGATCTCGCCCGCCTGGGAGCAGGTAGACTTAAAGGACCTGGCGAATCTGATCGTCGCCAGCGGATTGAACGTGCGTATGCAACTGCAACTTCATAAATACATCTGGGGTCCGGATGTGCATGGTGTGTGATGGGCGGCTCTGAAGAACTAGTAGAGACTGAAATCCTTGAGAACGAAATCGGAGAGACGAGTCTGGCAGTTTGCCTCGTTTCAGGTGGCATGGATTCCTGCGTGACGGCAGCAATAGCGAACAACGAAAATGATGAGCTGGCTTTCCTTCATGTGTCCTACGGACAACGTACCGAAAGTCGCGAGCGGGAGAGCTTTGAACGGCTTGCGGATCATTATCGAGTAAAGGCGCGATTAGTTGTATCTCTTGAGCAGCTTTCAAAAATCGGCGGTTCCTCATTGACCGATATCAATATTGCAGTCGCTACTCCCAACCTCTCCACGCAAGGAATTCCGTCGAGTTACGTTCCATTTAGGAATGCGCACTTGTTGTCGGCTGCGGTCAGCTGGTCCGAGGTTATTGGCGCGAACCGGATCTATATAGGAGCGGTTGAAGAAGACTCGTCGGGTTATCCCGATTGCCGGCCCGTCTTTTATGACGCGTTTCAAAGAGCCATAGACCTGGGCACCAGACCCGAAACACATATTCAAATTCATACTCCCGTGATCAATCTGAAGAAATCACAGATCGTGCGACGAGGCATCGCCTTGAAAGCTCCACTGGTGCTTACCTGGTCGTGTTATCAGGAATCTGAACGCGCTTGCGGAAACTGTGATTCGTGTGCCCTGCGACTGCGTGCGTTTCGTGAGGCTGGCGTGCCGGATCCCATACCCTATCTGCTTGACAGTAGTCGTTTGGCTTATTAAGTTTAGGGTGCTTCTTAGTTGATTAATTTACAACCACACCAGCAGAAGCGCGCATCGTAGGGTGGCTCTTCGGAGTACTCGTGCGCGAGATGAATTGGAGGCAAGGTTCGATGATTTCTAAATACTTTTTTTCCGTTATCGCCGTCACTGTTCTGGTTGCATCAGCCGCCATAACAACGTCCGCGCAAGTAGCTGAACTGCGTGGGCATGTTTTCATGCAACAGGCTGATGGTCAAAAAGTGCCTCTCGCCGATGCGGTCATTGACGTCTTCCGCACAGATCTAACAGCGAAGTACAACACCAAAACCAACAAAAAGGGCGAGTTCGTATTTGCGGGTCTGCCTTTTATCGGAACGTACACAGTAGCCGCGAGCCATCCAACTGCCGCGCCAAACTTTATTCCTGGCTATAAAGTCGGTCGAGACATGCCCTGCGAGATAGTGCTGACGCCGGGCAATGGCAAGCGACTCACTCTTGAAGACCTCAAAAACGCCGCTCCCACAAACGCAGGGGCATCGGGCGGTGCGCCCAGTGGAGAAAGCGCAGCCGACAAAGCTAAGCGCGAGGAGTTGATTAAAAAGAACAAGGAGATCGAAGAGTCCAACAAGAAGATCACCGCGACAAACGAAACCATTGCTCGGACGTTCAAAGCTGGGAACGAAGCTCTGACTGCCGCTGGTGTCGCATTGAAAGCTGGAAACTCGGACGAAGCGATTCAGAAATGGACCGAGGCTGTCACTCAGTATGACGAGGGCCTGGCGGCAGATGCCGAACAACCAGCGCTTCTTACAAACAAATCCGTAGCCTTGAAAGCACGCGGCGTTGAACGCTTCAATTCGGCTGTCAGGTCAAAGACACTGGATGATGCGGCCAGAACCGCAGCGCTGCAAACGGCGAAAGATGACTTTAAAGGGGCAGCCGACGCCTCAACCAAAGCCGTGACAATGCTCAAGGCCCAAGCCGCCCCCACCGATCCCGCGGACTTGGACAGATACAACAAAAACAAATACGCCGCAATGGTTACGCATGCGGAGGCAATGCGACTGTTTGTGAGCAAGAGTGATCCGACTCAGGCGGATGCAGGACTAGCAGCCTTTAAGGACTACATGGCTGTCGAAACCGATCCAGCCAAGAAAGCCAAAGCTCAACTCGATGCTGCCCAGATGCTACTTGACGCCGGAGCGGCCGATAAGGCTTTGGAGGAATTCAAGGGAGTGTTGGCCACCTCCCCGGACAGTCCGGAAGCAAACCTCGGCGCAGGACTTTCGGTTTACGCAACGGGCGATAAAGCGAAGTTCCAGGAAGCGGCCAATTATCTTCAGCATTTTGTCGATGTGGCGCCTGACTCAAATCCAATGAAAGCGGACGCGAAGGCGATTCTCTCGGAGTTGAAAGCAAGTGAGAACGTAACGCCTGAGAAAACCACCACACCTCGGCGCAAGCGCCCATAACGACCGCACGCCGAGCCATAGATTGTGTCCGCACGCGGCTAGAATCTGTGGCTCACTTTGTTAGATTCTCTACGAAAACCTCTGGAAATCCTGCCTTGACACCCTAACTGTTCAAACTGTACTATGACTGCACAACGATGTTAATCGCATCGTTGTGTGAGCAGAAACGGTCATGCCTCGCGCCCAATCGGCGCCTCCAATTCACCCAGAGAGTCGGGGATCCACTCCCTCCCGGAGCTTTAGAGCACAAATGTCAGCCAAACTCGGCGAAATTCTCGTACGCGAAAATCTCATCAGCCCTCAGAACTTAAGAGAGGCACTCGATTATCAACGCGAACACGGCGGTCGTCTGGGATTCAATCTCGTTAAGCTGGGACTCGTCAGTGACGACATGATTACTGCCGTGCTTTCTCGCCAGTACGGCATTCCTTCCGTCAATCTCGAACTCTTTCAGATCGACGATTCCGTGCTCCGCCTCATTCCACAGGAAGTCGCACAAAAACACTCGGTACTCCCCCTCTCTCGGGTTGGTGCAACTCTGACTCTGGCGATGGTCGATCCAACGAATGTCTTCGCAATGGACGACGTCAAGTTCATGACTGGCCTCAACGTCGAACCAGTTGTCGTCGCTGAAGCAAGCATTCAACAGGCAATCGCGAAGTATTACGGAACGTCGCGAGAGATTGAACTCGCCAACGTCGCCAGTGAGTCGCCGATTTATGAGGCAGCGGGTAACGGCGCCAACGGAAACGGAAGCATTACTCATGCTGATCTCGTCTCCCTTGACAGCATCGATTTCGAGACTGGACACGCTGACGAACAAGTCGAAGTCCTGGACGATAATGAAGAGATCGATCTTGCCGCTCTCTCCCGGCTAAGTGAAGACGCTCCGGTTGTACGTTTGGTTAATGTGCTTCTGGTTGATGCACTGCGACGTGGCGCCTCTGACATTCACGTCGAACCGTATGAAAAAGAGTTGCGCATTCGATTCCGTATCGATGGCGTTCTTTACGACGTGATGCATCCGCCGCTCAAACTTCGCGACGCACTCATCTCACGCGTGAAGATCATGTCGAAGTTAGACATCTCGGAAAAACGTCTACCTCAGGACGGTCGCATCAAAATCAAAGTGAAGGTTGATTCGCGTTCACGAGAACTCGATTTTCGCGTCTCGACTCTTCCAACTCTTTTCGGTGAGAAAGTAGTTCTTCGCCTCCTGGACAAACAGAACCTGATGCTTGACATGACCAAGCTGGGTTTCGAGCCAGAGTCACTAACCAAGTTTCAGCGCAACATCTCCAAGCCTTACGGAATGGTGCTCGTAACTGGGCCAACAGGAAGCGGCAAAACGAACACTCTCTATTCAGCTTTGCAGTCGTTGAACACGATAGAGACGAATATCATGACTGCAGAAGACCCGGTTGAATTCAACCTCATGGGTATCAACCAGGTACAAATGAAAGAGCAGATCGGCCTGAACTTCGCGGCCGCTCTTCGCTCTTTCCTTCGTCAGGATCCCAACATCATTCTCGTCGGCGAAATTCGCGACTTCGAAACGGCTGAAATTGCGATTAAAGCCGCGCTCACAGGTCACCTTGTTCTTTCCACCCTCCACACAAACGATGCTCCCTCGACCATATCCCGCCTAATGAATATGGGTATCGAGCCATTCCTCGTTGCCACCAGTGTCAACCTCATTCAGGCTCAACGACTGATTCGTCGCGTCTGTAAAGACTGCAAGGCAGAACATCCAACTCCTTCCGAAGCTCTGATCGAAGTCGGTTTCACGGAGCAAGAGGCGAAGACGCTGAAGCTTTACAAAGGGAAGGGCTGTTCGACGTGCAACAACACAGGCTACAAAGGGCGAATTGGTCTTTATGAAGTGATGGAAGTTACCGATGACATTCGCGAATTGATTTTGATCGGAGCCTCCGCACTTGAACTGAGAAAGAAGGCGATCGACGACGGCATGATTACTCTGCGTGAATCCGGCCTACACAAGATTCGTAGTGGAGTGACAACGATCGAGGAAGTTGTCCGCGAAACGGTCGCCTAATCGAGGAGAACTGAAATGTTAAGAACAATTGCCATTGCTTTGATTCTGCTGATTTCAGTCGGAGTGATGTTGCCTTTTGCCAACTCCGCGCATGGAATCCGGCAGAGCGCCCAAGTCTCAGTACGTCATCGATATCATTCAAGAGCCTGGTGGCGAAGGTACCGCGCCCGTCTACGAAAGAAGCGCGCGGCAGCAGCTCTGGCCCATCGCAACATGACGCTCGGACAGCCACAAAGTATTCCAGTGGGCAACCTGACGAATCTTGATCTGCGGGCTTTGACTCTTCCCTCTGTTTCAAACGTGGAATCAACCGCAACACTGCCCACGGCTCCAGTAATGGAGACAAACATCGTCACGATGCGGTCTGCTCCCAAACAAGAAATGAATGTTGCGCTTCCTACAGCCACTAGCAAGATAACGTTTCAGCGCGATGCAGGCCGGATGCAACTTCCTGCTCAATCTTTCAATACCTCGGTCGAAGGTGCGCCTTCACCGATGACTCTTCGAAAAGCACCAGCCACGTTCACCCGTTCGACATTGCCAGTTAATCCGGCTAAACCGATCGCGGTGAAAGCAGCTGTCAAGGCCACGCCGGCAGCGTCCATTCTGCCGGGTTCAATGAATTTGTCAGTAGTCGCGCTAAGCCGTCCGAATCCAGTTTTCCTAACGCCGCGTGAAGAAAAGCAGATGTTAGGGGGAACGTCCGTTTCGGATCTGCGCCGAATCGTAATAGACAAGATGATCGATTCCGGTGGTTGGGTCACGAATGACTTTGTTCGTGAGGTTAACGGAGCTCGGGTGTTCGTCGTAACGGCCCGAACACCGAAGGATAAGAACAATCCTGAAAAAGCCTGGACGTTCTATTTCACTGAGGCTGATGGTCGGATCTACGGATTGACCACAGATGCGCCACTTGATTCTGCTGACCGCATGTCAACTGAAGCTGAGCGGTTCATCAACAAGCTACATCCAAACTCGCAACCTAACGAACGCTAATCTCGAGGAGCCTAAATGCGACTGACCGAAAACGTTCCGCAGATCTCGTTGTCCGAACTGCTGAGGAAACTCTCCGAACTCGGCGGTTCGGACCTTCACATTACAACTGGTTCTCCGCCGCAAGTCAGAGTTGACGGACATCTTCGTCCGCTTGAATCGTATCGAGTATTAACTTCCGCAGATACGAAACAACTCGCTTACTCTGTTTTGACTGACGCTCAAAAGCATCGATTCGAAGAAAACCTCGAACTTGACTTCTCTTTCGGCGTCAAAGGCCTGTCCCGATTTCGCGCCAATCTTTTCAATCAACGCGGGGCTGTGGGTGCAGTATTTCGCGCTATCCCTTATGAGATTAAGGCTTTTGAAGACCTGGGATTGCCCACGGTCATAAAACAACTTTGCGATAAGCCGCGTGGTTTGATTCTGGTGACAGGACCAACCGGTTCCGGCAAATCGACAACGCTCGCTGCGATGATCGATAAGATCAATCGCGATCGTCACGAACACATTCTCACGATCGAAGATCCGATCGAGTTTCTTCACAATCACAAGGGATGTTTGATCAACCAGCGCGAAGTTAATGCCGATACTCATGGCTTTGGTGCGGCGTTAAGGACAGCATTACGTCAGGATCCGGATGTAGTCCTGGTTGGCGAAATGCGCGATCTGGAAACGATCGAATCTGCCTTACGTATTGCTGAAACAGGCCACCTTACTCTCGCAACGCTCCACACTAACTCTGCGGCTTCTACCATTAATCGCATCATCGACGTATTTCCGTCAGATCAGCAGGCGCAAGTCCGCGCTCAATTGTCGCTCGTGCTTGAAGGCATTCTATGTCAGGCGCTCCTACCAAGAGCGGAAGGAGCCGGTCGTGCGATGGCGCTGGAGATCATGGTACCAAACAGCGCTATACGGAACCTGATTCGTGAAGACAAAGTCCACCAGATCTATTCAATGATGCAAACTGGTCAGGACAAGTACGGAATGCAGACCTTCAATCAGGCACTGGCAACTCTGTATCACAAACGCCAAATTACCCTGGACACCGCACTGCAGCGTTCTTCCAATGTCGATGAGTTGCGCGAACTAATCGATCGCGGAGCTGGTCTTAACACAGGTCCGCTGGGCAAAAAAGAACACCCAAGTCCGTATGCTCAGCCCCGCCCTGTGGGCGCCCGTCCATCGGTGCAAAGATAGATCTAGTCTCTGGAGCTCACCTTTATGCCTACCTACGTTTTCAAAGGACGCAACCGATTGAACGAAATCGTTGTCGGCGAGCGTGTCGCAGATAATCGCGAAGCCCTTCGCCAGATTCTGCGCAAAGAGCAAGTCACACTCACATCCGTCAAAGAGAAAGGTCGCGAGATCGGCATTCCTAAAATTGGCGGAAGAAAGAAAGTCAAAGCAAAAGAGCTTGCAGTATTCACCCGACAGTTTTCAGTAATGATCGATGCCGGTTTGCCATTGGTGCAGTGTCTGGAAATCCTGGCTCAGCAACAAGAGAACAAGTACTTCCAACAAACTCTGATGCAGGTACGGCAAGACGTCGAAGAAGGATCGACGTTGGCGGGTGCGATGGCACGTCATCCGAAGGTCTTTGATCAACTCTACTCAAACATGGTCGAGGCAGGTGAGACAGGCGGTATTCTCGATCTGATTCTGCAACGTCTTTCCACGTTCATCGAGAAGATTGTAAAACTGAAGCGCGACATTATCTCGGCAATGATTTACCCGGCGGCCGTGGTCTTACTCGCGATCGTTGCGGTAGCGGTAATCATGATTGTAGTGATTCCTCAGTTTCAAAATATTTTCATGGGTCTTCTTGGTCCTGGTGAACAGTTGCCGTTACCAACGCGCATTGTCGTTGGGATTAGTAATTTCCTTGCCAGCTGGGGTGGCCTGGCAATTCTGCTCGTGGTCATCGGCGCTGTAATTGCGATTCGCTTCTACTACAAGACCCCCAATGGTCATAGGAACATTGACCGTCTCCTACTTAAGATCCCGATTCTCGGCGATATCTTCCGAAAGATTGCTGTCGCACGATTTTCCAGAACTCTTTCGACGTTGTTGTCATCCGGGGTGCCAATTCTCCAATCCCTGGAAATCACAGCACGAACGTCGGGCAACGTGATCATTGAAGAAGCGATTGTGAAAGTGCGGGCTGGAGTTGAGCGCGGCGAAAGCTTTGTCGATCCGTTGAAGGCAACCGAAGTATTTCCGCATATGGTTGCGCAGATGATTGGTATCGGTGAACAGACCGGCGCGCTCGATGCAATGCTTGGTAAGATCGCTGATTTCTATGAATCGGAAGTTGACGCGGCGATTGCTAACTTACTGACATTGATCGAACCGCTGTTGATTGGTTTCTTAGGCGTTACTATCGGTTCGATTGTTATTGCGATGTACCTGCCATTGTTCACATTGATCGGTAAGCTCTCGAACGGGCACTAAATCAAGCCTAACAACCTCGCACTTCGCGAAGCCTGGTGAAAGCCAGGCTTCTCTTTTCTTAGTGGTCAGTCATCATAGGACCTTTATGACCTATCGGACCTATACGTCCGACCGCTCACTCAATCTCACCGGCCCCAACTTGTGATACGCTTCAATTCGATGAAATCCCCTGCCGAAGCCAACGAGACCACCAAGCGCGCAGAAAACAAACTCGGCTGGTTGATCGTAGGCAGGCTACTTACCGCACTCCTTCTATTCATCGTCAGCCTCGTCTGGAATCGCGCTGGAGATCCGCAACAAATACTGTCGAGGAGTATCAATCTGTTGCTGATCGTCGCAGCGTTGACGATCCTCTACGCCGTCATCTTTCGTCTCTCTCAGAACACCCTTCTGCAGGCAAGGCTGCAACTCGCGATCGATATTCTTATTGTTACGTGGCTAGTCTGGCATTCTGGTGTAATTCAATCGCCTTACATCGCGCTGTATATCGTAATCATTGCGATCTCCAGTCTGTTCTTTATTGCTCGAGATGCCGTCGTAACTTCGGTCGTCTGCGCAGTAGCATTCACATCCTCCGCTCTCTCATTGATGAGCCATTCGCCAGTTGTTGCCGATGGCTCTTTGCAACAATCGGTTCAGGCCATTGGGATGTTTGACGTTGCATTCTTCGTCGTAGGCCTGCTTTCCGCGAGACTCGCTGAACGCCAATCACGGTCAGACGTTCGGCTCCTGGCCGCAACTCAATCGCTCGCAGACTTACGAGCATTGCACGAAAGAATCGTGGAATCGATCCGTTCGGGTGTAGTCACCACGGATCTAGAGGGACGTATCTTCACGTTTAATCAAGCGGCTATCGAAATCACTGGGTATGAAGAGAAAACGGTAAGAGGTAAAGATGCCTCAATCCTATTCGGCGACTTGAAGGGGCGAATAGCCGATTCATTGAGAACGATCGATTCCGATGAAGGCGGCGGGCGCTTCGAGACTGATTGCCTCACTCCTGAGGGCCTCCGACTGCGTCTCGGCTATAGCATCTCGCCGTTATTCTCGGAAGCCAACGAAACTACCGGAATGGTAATTACGTTCCAGGATCTAACTCAGGTTCGCACATTGGAGGAGACTTCTCGGCGCCAGGATCGACTCGCGGCGATTGGCCGAATGGCCGCCTCGATCGCTCATGAGATTCGCAATCCGCTTGCTGCCATG
>Ga0310810_10011317_pt1 | contig 10426 bp, 5 predicted proteins | sample NCmetagenome_FD_207641 | JGI IMG/M metagenome (GOLD analysis project Ga0310810, IMG submission 207641) | Soil microbial communities from experimental microcosm in Duke University, North Carolina, United States - NC | ecosystem: Engineered > Artificial ecosystem > Soil microcosm > Unclassified ... | reverse complement strand
AAGAACAGGGCGAGCCCGCGAAGAATGTCGAGCGTGACGAGTCGCTCGCTTGGATCGAGCGGAACCGCGGAAGCGCGATGGTGCATGGCGATGCTCCGGATGACGGATGGCGATCACCGCCCGAGGCAAGCGTCCTGCCCCGTGTTCGCCTCACCGCAAGTCGTTTCGAGAAGGGCCGTTATCGATTCGACCCGGCGCTCGGGCGCCGATTTTCGCGTAACGCGCCGTTACGCGTCGGGCGCTTCGCGTTACGTCAGCCCCCGCGCGGAAGACGGACCACGACGGTCGTCCCCGTTCCCGGCGCGCTCTCGACCTCGATCTCGCCTCCGTGTGCGCGCGCGATGCGACGCGCCAACGGCAGCCCGAGCCCTGTGCCATCGGCGCGCGTCGTGTAGAACGGTTCGAACAAACGCGCCCTCACTTCGGGACCCATCCCACGACCGGCGTCACGAATCGTGACGCGAACGACGCCGTCATCCGTCTCCACTCCGACGCGCACCACACCGCCGTCGTCGAGCGACTGCGCCGCGTTGAGCAGGAGGTTGAGAAAGAGCTGCTCGAGCGCCGCCGCATCGCCGCGGACCGCAAGACCCGCGCGCGATGGGAACGCGACTTCGAGCGTCGCCCCCGATCGCGCCAGCGCCGGTTCGGCCGCATGCATCGCGGCGTCGAGCGGCACCAGTACGTCCACCGTCGCGTCACTGACCTGCCCGCTCCTCGCGAGCCGCAGCGCCCCGGTAACCGTCGCGTCGAGTCGCTCGACCTGGCCTAACGCGCGACGGATTGGCACGCGCAGCGCCGACTCGCCATCAAGCTTCTCGTCGGCGCGTTGCAGGTCGATGCGGATCGCGGTCAGCGGATTGCGCACCTCGTGCGCGAGCCCCGCCGCGAACTCTCCCACCGCCGCCAGCGACTCGCGCCGAGCGAGTGCGTCGAGCGTGCGGTGGAGGCTCTCCGACATGGTGTTGAACGCGCGAGCCAACCGGCCGACCTCCGTGCCCTCGGGTACGCGCACGGTGCGTCCGAGATCGCCACCGGCCACAGCGTCCGCCGTCGCGGCCAGCTCCTCGAGCGCTCGCGTCGTGCGACGCGTCAACGCCGCCGCGGCAACGACGCAAAGAACTGCAACGGTCGCGAGCACGATGACGCCGCGTCGCGCCGCGGCCCGGAACGGGACGATGTAGTCCGCGAGTGGCGCGGCGGCGATCAACTCCACTGGGGGATCGGTCAGTACTCGACGCGCAACGAGCCAGCGCTCGCCATTCCACGTGAAGTCGTCGCCCCGCGCGAGCCCGGCGTCGAACGCCAACGGAAGCAGTGAGCTCCCTGTCGCCGGATCCCTCGCACCCACACTCGCGCCTCCGGCCGAAACGCTCGGCGCCAGCACCGCGGTCGCGACGAGGGTCGCCTCGAGCGTCCCAATGCGTCGGCCGTCCCGCGACACGAGCGGCAATCGCACCGTGAATCGACCGCCGTCCACGGGCGCGTCTCGAGTGAGATGCCATCGCGCGAGCCCGGTCGTGTCCCGGACGACGACTTCGCGTACCACGTTGATCAACGACGGCGGGAACGCGGCGGTCGTGGTGTCGGCGACGCCACGAAGCGCACGCTGAAAGCCCTCGAGATCCGCAAGGCCGAGCAAGGCGCCCCGCGTCGTGACCCAGCGTTCGCCCACATCGCGAACCGCCAGCGTGAGCGCGGCGTTCAGCCGGTCACGCAGCAGTCGCTCCCCCGCGTCCGCCGTACCACGCGCGAGCCAGAGCCCGAGGAGCGCCAGCGGCGCCACGACCGCCACCAGCACGATGCCGAGCACCTCGGCGCGCAGCGTGCGACGGCTCGCGTCGCGAGTCATGCCAACCCGTGCTTGGCGAGCAGCCGGTCGAGACGCGGACGTGAGACGCCCAGCAGTTGCGCGGCCCGCGCCTTGTGTCCCCGCGTGGCGGCAAGCGCGCGGATGACGTGTTCGCGCTCCATCTCCTCCAGCGTCGCCACGTGTCCGGGCGCGTCGCTCGCAGCGGGAACACCCAGCACGACATGGTCGGCCCGTATCACGTCGCCGCTCGCGACGACGAGCGCCCGCGTCAGGCAGTTCTCCAACTCGCGAACGTTGCCGGGCCACGAGTGCCGAGCAAGCGCCGCGAGCGCGTCGGGCGCAAGCGTCGGTTTTGGGCGACCGACTGCCGCGCTCGCGCGGTGAAGGAGCGCGCGCGCGAGAAGCGGCAGGTCGCCGGGACGCTCGCGCAGCGGAGGCACGACGATTTCCACGACACGAAGTCGATAGTACAGGTCCGCGCGAAACTGTCCCGCCGCGACCATGGCCTCGAGGTCGCGATGCGTCGCAGCGATGACGCGCGCCTCCGTTCGCTCGGGGCGGTCCGCGCCCACCGGATAGAACTGGCGCTCCTGCAACACCCGAAGGAGCTTCGTCTGAAAGTCGGCGGACGTGTCGCCGATCTCGTCGAGGAAGATGCTTCCACGGCCGGCTTGCGCGAACTTTCCCTTGCGGTCGCCCATGGCTCCCGTGAACGACCCGCGCACGTGCCCGAAGAGCTCCGACTCGAGCAGCGTCGCCGGCAGCGCCGTACAGTTGATCGGCACGAAGGGCTCGGCCGCCTCACGCGAGTTGGCGTGAACGGCACGCGCGATGAGCTCCTTGCCCGTGCCGCTCTCGCCGCGGATCAGCACGTTCGCGTGCGTCGCCGCCACCTGGCCGATCAACTTGTAGATCTCGATCATCCGCGCGTCGCGGCCCACGAGGTCACCGACGGCGACCCCGTCCCCGTCGATGGGGGCCTCGCGCGACGCGCGCTTGCGTGCTCGGCGGTCGTCGAACACGCGCGCCAACAAGTCGCGGAGCGCGTGCAGGTGCAGCGGCTTCACGAGAAAATCCGTCGCGCCCTCACGCATCGCTGCGGCCACGGTGGGCATGTCATCGTACGCGGTCATGAGAATGACCTGCACGCCCGGGCTGCGCTCCCGCAGCAGACGAAGGAGCTCGAGCCCATCGAGACCGGGCATGCGAACATCCGAGAGCACCACGTCCGGCGCGTGTGCCGAGAGGGCGGCGAGCGCGTGCGCCACGTCCTCCGCCGTTCGGACGTCGTAACCCGCCTCCGATAGCGCATCACCTAACGACTCGCGTACCGTGGAGTCGTCGTCGACGATCAGCAGCGCGCCCGGCATCGGCCTCCTTCGCTCATGGAGTCGGCCTCATGAAGTGCTCCATCGCCCACAGCTCGACACCGTACTCGCCGCTGACGAAGAACACCCGCGCGCCGTCAGAGTGCACGACCATGGGCGCGAAACGGCCCCCCATGCGCAGTCCGGTTGGCTGCACGACGCCGTCAGCAACGGGCACGCGATCGATCCGCGTCTCGGCGGCTGTGGATGCCGTGGTTCCGCGCTGAACGTAGAGCCATCGCCCGTCGGGCGACCAGGCGAAGCCGAAGATGACGTCAGGGAGTCGCGCGCGTGCGAGCTCGCGCGATCGGGTACCGGCGAGATCTCCGATGACGAGCGCGCGCTCTCCCGCACGGCCAGTCGCGACCATCCCGGCGACCGTTTCTCCGTCACTCGCGAGGCGAGTGTACGGGGTCACGAAGCGTTGCGCCGCGGGCCGTCGGGCGACAGCCGTGATGCGTCCCGTCGCAACGTCGAACGCGCCTAACGTCTGAGTGCTGTCCGCTTCGTCGATCTGGAGCAGCGCGCGCCCGTCTCGCAACCAGCCGATGCCGCTCGCGACGGGCACCTGGGGGTTCGCCGAGTCATCGAGCCGAATGGTGGTCGCGGCGCCGTCCGCGACGTCGACGAGAAACACGCCGAAGCGTCCGCCGGCCGATTCGCCACGAACCAGCAGCCGTTTTCCGTCCGGCGACCAGAGCTGCTGCTCCACACGGTTCAGGTGCGTGCGCAGCTGGCGCGTCTCGCCCGTGGCCAGCGCCCGCAGCGTCAGGACCGGGCTGCCCTGAAAGACCCATGGCCCCGGCGAGACGTTGTACGAGAGCCATTCGCCATCGGGCGACACGGCGACCGACGTCATGTAGTTCGCATACTCGTCCGTCACCCGTGTCGGCGAGCTCGTTAGCCCCCCGCTCGCGGGATCGAGTCGGGCCTGGTATACGCGGCGCTCGCCCGTGCGCACGAGGTACAGCGCACGCCCGTCGCGCGTGATGCCGATGCCGGACGCGTTCCAGACATCCGACTTGAGCAGCCGAGGCTCGCCGGCGGCGCGCCCGTCACGCACGGGCTGGAGCCACAGCCCTGGCGTGCCGCCTCGCTCACTCTGTAGAACGACGCCCCTGCCATCCGGCGTGAACGCGAAGTGCTCGGCACCTTTCTCCCACTGCACGAGCGGCCATGTCCGGCCCGTTGGCAGCTCCAGGATCGTCGGCGTGCGCCGCTCGTAGGTCTGACCTTCGACCCGGGGCGTGTAGAGCAGATAGCGACCGTCAGGCGAGAACGCGACCCAACCCATCACCCATGGCACGCCCGTGACCAGAGGACGAAGCGTTCCGGCGTCCAGGTCGAGCATACCGTAGTCGAACAGGCCGTCGTGGCGGTCGAGCTCCAGCAGCACGTGCCGGTTGTCGGGAGCGAAGCCGTCGACTTCCAGGTACCAGTACTTCGGGTCGCGATACACTTCGCGCGGCGCAGTGCCGTCATCCACGCTCGCGAGACGCACCGAATACGCGGCGTGCTCGTCGACCCACGCAAAAGCGACGCGGCGGCCATCTGGCGAGATGCGTGAGGATTCGACGTACGCGGTGTAGTCCGGCCCCGTGCCCGTCTGGACGTGGAGCCGCCGGACGGACCCGTCGCGCAGGTCGTTCACCGTGAGGTCGCCCGTGTCCCAGTCGGTGGAGCTGGCGAAGGCGCCGTCGGCGGAGGGCGTGGCAATATCGAGCGACGGGGCACCACCCGCGCGGACGCGCCGGGTCACGACAGTGGAGTCTGCCGCGGCGGGCCGCGCGATCATGGCATCCGATGACGATACGGACGGCGTCAGCGTTAGGTAGCCGACCAACGCCGCCGCACCGAGGACGATGGCCGACACCATCGGTCTGGTGGAACGCATCGCAACTCCGACGGAAGGCTGACCCGCGCTGCGACGCAACGGCAGCGCCATGGTAGGTTATGTCGCGCAAACTGCTCGCCCGCAAGCCGTTGCGCCCCCCGTCCGAATCGTGATGCGCTCCCGGGGCGTAACGACTCGTTACGCCCGTCGTGGGCTGTCGTTACGCCAGGCTCACGGCACCATCCACCACATCTTGTCGAGCGGCTTCTCGCGCGGCGCCAGCTCTTTCAGCGTGTTCGCATCGTACAACCGACCGTTCTTCATCACGTAGCGGAGCGAGTTCGTGTTGCGGATATCCTCGAGCGGGTTGCGCTCGAGCACCTGAAGGTCCGCGAGCTTCCCCACCTCGAGCGAACCGAGGTCCTTCCCCACACCGATCGCGTCCGCGCCGAAGATCGTGCCGACGCGCAGCACGTCGTGGTTCGGCATTCCGCCACTCGCGATGTTCCACAGCTCCCAGTGGACACCGAGCCCCTGCATCTGGCCGTGGCCGCCGAGGCCCACGCGTCCGCCAGCCTCCACGATCTTCTTGAGCTGCGCCGCGTACTGCCTGAAGCTGTACTGACTGTCCGCGAACCACCCCGGACGTCGTAGCGCGCGACGATCCAGCTCGGCGTGCGGCGTGAAGCGTGCGAGTTTCTCGTCCGCGTGAATGTCGTAGTGCTCGTACCAGTAGTTCTCCGCCATCGGCCCGCCATATTGGACGATGAGCGTCGGCGTGTTGGTGGTCCCGCTCTTGGCCATGAGCTGAACCACATCCTTGTACAACGGCGTGATGGGCAGCGTGTGCTCGATGCCCGCGTAGCCGTCCATCGCCTCCGTCAGGTTCTTCTTGAAGTCGAGGCCACCCTCGAGCGTCGGCGTGATGTTCTGCTCCTTCGCGGCGATCAGGACCCACTGCCGGATCGCGCGCTGGCCGGCCATGTACTGCTTGAGCGTGTGCGTCTGATAAAAGTCGGAGTAGCGCGTGAGCACCTCGCGTGCGTCGTCGGCGCTCGCGATCTCGTCGGTCCAGAAGACGCCCGGGCCGGTGGTGAGAATTCGCGGCCCGATCATGTCGCCCGTCTCGACGAGATCGCCATACGTCAGGACGTCGGTGGTCGAGGTCTGCGGATCACGCGTCGTCGTGACCCCGTACGCGAGGTTGACGAGGTACTCGTAGACCTGCGTCTTGTGGATGCCCCACGACGGCCACATGTGCGCGTGAATGTCGACCCATCCGGGCACGATCGTCGTGCCGGCGACGTCGAACGAGCGCGCGCCCGCTGGAACGGTGACACTTCCCGCGGGACCAACAGCGGTGATGCGGTTGTTCGTGACGACGATATCGCCACGCTCGATGACCTCGTTCCCCTTCATCGTCACGATGCGCGCGTTGCGGAGCGCGATCACGCCCGTGGGACGATCTCGCGCCACCGCGATCGAGACGTCCTGCCGCGCGGGCGAATACGCGGGTCGCTTGGCCGCGGCGGACGTGTCGGGCTTGCCACCGGCCTTGGTGAGACTGTCGGCTTTCCGTGTCGAATCCGCGATCGCGCGTGACGCGGTCGCGAGGTCGTACGTGAAGTAGCTGTGGCCTAACGACCAGTAAATCGACTTCCCGTCGTTCGCCCAGCCGAGGAAGTCACCGCCCACGCGTGAGAGCCTGCGAACGGGCACCGGCGCGGCGGCAGGAGTAGAGATCGAGACGGTCGGCGTCGCGCCGCCCGACACGGGAACAGAAACCAGATAGAGCTTGTTGTCGACGTCAGCGAACGCCTGATTACCGTCAGGGCTGATGATCACCTCGTTCGCCGGGCCGGGCCGCGCCATCGGCCCCTGAAGCGGATCCGTGTAACCCGTGACCTTGATGTGCGCGCGCCGGTCGGTGCCGTCCCATCGCATGGAGACCACGCCATCGGCCGGGTCGTAGATGTACACGCGGGTCGAATCGCGCGTGAAATGCGGCCGGCCGTAGGAGTTGACCGGCGAGATCTGCGTGACATCGCCCCCCGCCGCCGGGAGCCACGCCAGCTCCTTGACTTGCGGGCCCGGCCCCGAGAACTCGCTCGTCTTCTCGATCCGTTCCTCGCGCGGCCCCCGGATGACGACGATGCGCCGGCCGGTGGGATCGTAGTTGAGGTCCTCGTAGAACGCGGTCTGCCGCGAGAGCCGTTCCGGTCGTGCGTTAGGCGTCGCCATGCTGATGCGCCAGATGTCGCCGCCTTCCTCGCTCCAGGTGACGTACGCAACGTAGCGCCCGTCGGGTGACCACGCCGGTGAGTGCTCGCCGGACGTGCCGCTGGTGAGCCGCCGAGGACGTCCGTTCGGCAGGTCCATGACCCAGAGCTTGTCGAGGGCCGAGAACACGAGGCGCTTGCCATCGGGCGAGGGACGCGCGTTGCGAATCTGCTTGACGTCGAGAACGGAATCGTTCATCGGGTACTCGAACTTCACGAGCGGCCCCATGTCGATCTCGACGTCCGCCGAGAACGGGATCGCCGACGCCGTGCCGTTAGGCAGCGCCAGACGCCAGAGCTTGCCGCCGTAGGTGATGACCACCGCGCGGGAGTCGGGCATCCAGGCGTAGCCGGGCAACAGGTCCCGCGTGTAGCGCGACTCGGAATCGTCACGCTGGATGTCGCGCGAGAGCCAGGTCTCATCGCCGCTGGCCAGCTCGCGGAGTCGCAAGCCCGTTCCGGCATCGATCCGCGAGCCGTACGCGAGCCATTTCCCGTCGGGGCTGATCGCCGGTCGCATGCCGCCGCCGAGATTGGTCGTACGCAGATACGTCTTGCCGGTGTTCCGGTCGTACACGCCGAGCTGCCACCGGTCTTCGAGCATCTGGTTGTACTGGAAGCCGCCGCGCTTCACGCTGGCGTAGATGTACCGGCCGTCCGGCGACACGTCCGCCCCCAGGTAGTTGTTGTACGGCGGCGGCACGAGCGGGTTCGGCGGTCCGCTCGGCGCATCGCCGGTACCAGGGCCGGTGAGCTGGAGGCCAGTGCCGCCGTCCTTGTTGACCATCACCAGGTCATACGCGCTCCCGAGAATGCCCGTCTTCGTCCGCGACACGACGATGTATTGGCCATCGGGCGTCCAGGCGGGTGAGATGTATTGGGCGTCCTTGTCCTTCGTGATCGCCCGCGGCTCTCCGCCGGCCGCGTCGACGACCCAGAGGTTCTCGTAGCCGCTGCGGTCGCTCACGAACACGATGGTCTTACCGTCGGGCGAGAACCGCGGCTGGCCGTCGAACCCAGTGCCGCTGGTGATGCGGGTGGCCTTTCCGCCCGCGATCGGCAGCGTGTACAGGTCGCCCATGAGGTCGAACACGATGGTCTTGCCGTCGGGCGAGACGTCGAGCGACAGCCACGTGCCTTCGTCGGTCGTGAAGGTGGTCCGTCGCGTGGGGATGATCGGGAGCTCGGTGTTGGGGGCAGTCTTCTTCGAGGTGTCGGCAGCGGCAGGCTGCTGCGCGACGGCGGCCATGGGACTCGATAGGCCGAGGCTGAGAACGAGCGTGAGCGCACGGCTCGCACGCATGAGGCACTCCGGATTCAGGGCGATCGGATGGTGGTTACAGCTCGGGAAACCATCGCATGGCCCCGATGCGACAGCAAGACCTGGTGGCTCGCTGTTCACTCGAGCGTGAAAACTGGACCGGTGACATTGGCCGGGCCTGCCCGCATCTTTCAGCGTCATCAAGCAAAGCTCGTCGAGCGAATCATCTCATGCCCCACGAGGATCTGTGTTCATCCGGCCTTCGCTCTCTCGGCGCACCGCCGTCGCCCTTGCCGCCGTCGCCTCCGTGTCCGCCTCATCGGTTCGCGTACGCGCGCAGATACCAGCGTCGGAGTACGCCGCCCGCCGCGATGCCCTCGCCGCCCGCATTGGCGACGGTGTCGTCGTCGCCTTCGGCGGGAGAACGCCCGTCACCGACTTCGGGCCGTTTTACCAGATCCCGGCGTTCCATTACCTGACGAATTTCGACGAGCCCGACGCCGCCATGGTGCTCGTCGCGAAGGGCGGCAAGCCGACGACCACGTTCTTCCTCTCGCCGATCGATCCGCGCACGGCGTTCTACTACGGCCGCCGCCCGGACTCGGCGTCCGTCGAGCGCACGTTAGGCGTCAAGGCCCGCCCATTCGCCGCGCTCGGCGCTTTCGTCGACTCGCTCGCGAGCGTCAAGCCAGTGCCGACGTTCTACACCCTCGCCGACTTCGGCGACGCCGACTTCGCGGCGCAGGATTCGCTGACGCGCGGCCGCTCGTTCATGAAGTCGATCGCCGCGAAGCACGCGGGCCTTACGGTCAAGGATGCTCACCAGATCGTCGATCAACTTCGCGCGAAAAAGTCACCGGCCGAGCTCGCGCTCCTGCGCAAGGCAGGCGAGATCAGTGCCGAGGGCCACCGCGCCGCCATGCTCGCGCCGGAACCGGCGCACGAGTACGAGCTGCAGGCGGTCGTCGAGTATACCTTCGCGCGACTGGGTGGTGAGCGCCCGGCCTACGGCTCCATCGTCGGTGCCGGCGCGAACGGCACGCAGCTCCACTATATGAAGGACCGCGCGCCGGCCAAGCCGGGCGACCTCGTCGTCATCGACGCGGCCACGCAGTACGAGGGCTACGCCGCGGACGTCACCCGCACGATTCCGGTGAGCGGCACGTACACGGACGACCAGAAGAAGATCTACCAGATCGTTCGCGAGGCCCAGGCGGCGGCCGAGCGGAACTCGAAGCCGGGAATGTCGGCGAAGGCGGCGTCGGATTCGTCCATCGCCGTCCGCGCGAAGGGTCTCGTCGCGTTAGGCCTCGCCGAGTCGGAGGCGGCGACGTTCGATCCACCGTGGAAGGTCGACTGCGCGGCCACGCCGGTGGCGTGCACGCAGACGTACTTCTGGATGATCCACGGCCTCGGGCACGGGATCGGCCTCGCCGTGCACGACCCGGCGCAGTACTACTACGGCGACAAGACCTTCAGGGAAGGCGACGCCTTCACGATCGAGCCGGGCATCTACGTGAGCCAGGCGATGCTCGACGCGCTCGCCGACACGCCGAAGAACCGCGCGTTCAAGGCGAAGGTGAAGGACGCGGTGGCCCGCTACCAGAACACGGGTGTACGCATCGAGGACAGCTACATCATCACCGACAAGGGCCTCGAGCGCGTCAGCAATGCGCCACGGGAGATCGACGAGATCGAAGCCCTGATGAAGAAGCGGTCGGCGAAAGTGGTGCCCTGACCGGATAGCCCCGGCGGCTACAGCAGCCAGTGCACGACGGCCCAAGCGCAGACCGCGAGCACGGCCGCCACGACCATTATTATCGCGCGCCGCCGACTCCTGGCCTCGGCGGCGACGTTCGACTTTGCGAGCGA
>Ga0310810_10011316_pt1 | contig 10426 bp, 14 predicted proteins | sample NCmetagenome_FD_207641 | JGI IMG/M metagenome (GOLD analysis project Ga0310810, IMG submission 207641) | Soil microbial communities from experimental microcosm in Duke University, North Carolina, United States - NC | ecosystem: Engineered > Artificial ecosystem > Soil microcosm > Unclassified ... | reverse complement strand
TGAGCTCGCCGAAGTCCTCGCGGCGCATCCGGAACAGCGCTGCGCCATAGAACTTGGTGTTGCCGCCGACCCGGTAGTCGGTGTGCGGATGCAGCTCGCCGCCGGACGCGTCGCGCCACGTTTCCTTCGTCGCGTACTTGCCCTCGAGATTGACCGCGCGCGTGGACCAGTTGTCGATCTCGCGCGGCACGTAGCCGCCGCGCTCGAGCAGCAGGATGCGCTTGCCCGTCGGGGCCAGGGCGTGAAAGAGAGTGCCGCCGCCGGCGCCCGAGCCGATGATGATGACGTCGTAATGCTCCGCCATGGTCACCCTCCTCGCCCGCGCGTCAGCGCGCGGTCTGCGGATGTGACACGGGCGGCGCCTCACGCGATTCGGTCATCGCGGAGAGCTCGGCCCAGCGGCACCGGAAGATGCACGGCCCGGCGTCGTGGTGGAGCTTGGCGCAATAGACGGCGCGCAGCCCGTGACGCCTCACGTAGACCTCAGCCGCGGCGAGCATGCCCAGCGGAGGCGCCGCGACGTAGATCCAGAACGCCTCCCAGGCCGCGGCGGGCACCGCCGACGCGAACGAGCGTGCGGGATTGAGGCTCATGCCGGACAGCGGTGCTTCGACCGTGATGTAGACGGCGACGAGAGCGCCGGCAGCGAGCCCGGTGAATCGGGCGAGCGTCGCGTCGTTGGATACGCGCAGGACCACGCTCATCAGGATGAAGGTCATCGCGAGCTCGGCCGCGAACGCCACCGCCACGCCGGACGTGCCTGGCCGCGTCGCGGTGTACTGGACGTCCGGATGCGCCAGCGCGGCTCGCAGCACGCCGGCCGCGAGCAGCACGCCGGCGAGACCGCCGAGCCCCTGCGCCCCCACGTACGTCGCGGCATCGCGCGTGTCGATCTTGCCGAGACGCCAGAACGTCAGCGTCGTGGCCGGGTTGAAGTGCGCGCCCGAGCGTCGGCCCCACGACGAGTAGATCAGCGCGATCGCGGTGACGCCCATCGCCATACCCATCAGCGCGCGGCGCGCCAGCGGGTCCGGCAGCGCGTGGACCACGGGCGAGGCGGGATGCCCGAGCAGCACGCCGAAGCTGCATGCCACGAGCATGAAGATGGCGAGGCCTCCGGCCTCGATCGCGTACGCACAAACGCGCACGCGCATCTACTCGCCCGACTGCTGCAGGAGCTTGGCGACGAGACCCGTCCAGCCCGTCTGGTGGCTGGCGCCGATGCCCGCGCCGTTGTCGCCGTGGAAATATTCGTAGAAGAGCACGAGGTCGCGCCAGTGCGGGTCGGTGGCGAAGCGCTCGACCGCCCCGTGCACGGGACGGCGCCCGTCGTCGCCGCGCAAGAAGATCCGCATGAGGCGGCGCGACAGCTCGGCGGCGACCTCCCACAGCGTCATCGCGTGGCCTGCCCCCGTCGGGAACTCGACCTTCAGCTCGCCGCGATAGAAGTAATCGAAGCGCTGCAGGGCTTCGATGATCAGGAAGTTCATCGGCATCCAGATCGGGCCGCGCCAGTTCGAGTTGCCGCCGAAGAGGCCGCTCGACGACTCCGCCGGCTCGTAGTCGACGCGATGCTCGCGACCGTCGACGTGCATCACATACGGATGCTCGGCGTGGTACCGCGACAGCGACCGGATACCGTGCGGCGACAGGAACTCGCCCTCGTCCAGCATCGTCCGCAGCACGCGGGCGAGGCGCTCCGGGCCGACGAGGGCCAGCAGCCGCCGCTTGCGACCGGCGTCGGTCGCCTGGCGGATGACGAGCCGGCAGAGATCCGGACGGTTGTCGAGGAACCAGCGCATGCGCCGCTCGAAATTCGGCAGCCGCGAAAGCTGCTCGGGCTCGATGACCTGCGCGGAAAACAGTGGCACCAGCCCCACGAGCGAGCGGACCTTCATCGGCTCGGCGCCGTCGGAGGTATGGAGCACGTCGTAGAAGAAGCCGTCGGTCTCGTTCCAGAGATCGACGTCGTCGTCGCCCATGCTGCTCATTGCGCGCGCGATGTGCAGGAAGTGCTCGAAGAACTTCGACGCCATGTCCTCGTAGGTGGCGTTGTCCTGGGCGAGCTCCAGCGCCATGGCCAGCATGTTCAGCGAGAACATCGCCATCCACGCCGTGCCGTCCGACTGCTCGATGTGGCCGGTGACGGGCAGCGGCCGCGAGCGGTCGAAGATGCCGATGTTGTCGAGCCCGAGGAAGCCGCCCTGGAAGACGTTGCGCCCCTCCGGGTCCTTGCGGTTGACCCACCACGTGAAGTTCAGCAAGAGCTTCTGGAACACCCGCTCGAGGAACAGCCGATCGCCGACCCCGTGCCGCCGCTTGTCGATCTTGTACACGCGCCACGCGGCCCAGGCGTGCACCGGCGGATTGACGTCGCCGAACGCCCACTCGTAGGCAGGAATCTGACCGTTGGGATGCATGTACCACTCGCGCAGAAACAGCACGAGCTGGTCCTTCGCGAAATCAGAATCGACGAGTGCGAGCGGGATCATGTGGAACGCGAGATCCCAGGCCGCGTACCACGGGTACTCCCACTTGTCGGGCATCGAGACGACGTCGTCGTTGTAGAGGTGCGTCCACTCCGCGTTGCGCCCGTGCGTGCGCTCGGGCGGCGGCGCCGGCTGCGTCGGGTCGCCGTCGAGCCAGCGGCGCACATCGAAGTGGTACCACTGCTTGCTCCAGAGCATCCCCGCCAGCGCCTGGCGCATGACGTTGCGCGCGTCGTCGGACAGGGCGGCCGGTACGATCTCCGCGAAGAACTCGTCGGCCTCCTGACGGCGGCGCTCGAACACGGCGTCGAATGCGCGGCCGAACGGCTGACCATTGGGCGCCGCATCGGTCAGGCGGAGACACACGGTTGTGCTGTCGCCGGCCCGAAGAACGAGCCGATGATGCACGGCCGCTTTGGTGCCGACGCGGACCGGGTTGACCGCATCGGTGCGACCGTGAACCACATACTCGTGAAACGCGTCTTTCACGTACGCGGTCTCGCTTGGCACGCCATAGAGCCGCTCGCGGTTGGTCTCGTTCTCGGTGAAGAGCAGCTCGGCCGCGCCTTCGACGTACAGCCAGCGCCGGCCGAGCGTCGGATGCTCCGCCTCGATCGCCTGCCATCCCGCGCGCCCTCCCGCGGCGCGCAGCCGCGGCCGCGGAGCGCCGGTGTCCCACGACCAGGTGTTGCGGAGCCAGAGCGTCGGCAGCACGTGCAGCTCCGCCGTGTCGGGGCCCCGGTTGGCTACCGTGATGCGGATCAAGACGTCGTCGACGGCAGCCTTGGCGTACTCGACCGTGACGTCGAAGTAGCGATCGTCGTCGAACACGCCGGTGTCGATCAGCTCCAGCTCCGGCTGCCGTCGGTCGCGGCGGCGGTTCTCGTCGAGGAGACGTTCGTAGGGGTACGAGGTTTGTGGGTACTTGTAGAGCCCACGCATGTACGAGTGGGTCGGCGTGTTATCGAGGTAGAAGTACTGCTCCTTGACGTCCTCGCCGTGGTTGCCCTCGGAGCCCGTGAGACCGAAGTAGCGCTCTTTGAGAATGGGGTCGCAGCCGTTCCACAGGGCGAGCGCGAAGCACAGACGCTGGTGGTTGTCGGAGAGTCCCAGGATGCCGTCCTCGCCCCAGCGATAGACGCGCGAGCGCGCGTGCTCGTGCGGGAAGTAGTCCCACGCCGTGCCGTGCGGCGAGTAGTCCTCGCGCACCGTGCCCCACTGTCGATCGGCGAGATACGGGCCCCAGCGCCGCCAGTGCGCGCGTCGGGTGCGCGTCTCCTCGAGCCGCGTGGCCTCGGCGGTCATCGGCTATCCTCCGTGGGCGAATTCGGGATAGAGCGTCATGCCGCCGTCCACGAAGATCGTCTGACCGTGAATGTAGTCCGCCTCATCGGAGACGAGCCATGTGACGACGCGCCCGATGTCCTCCGGCTGACCGATACGCCCGTACGGAATCAGGCGCAAGAGCGAGGCAAGGGCCTCGGGCGTTTCCCACGCCGCGCGATTGATCGGTGTCTGGATGGCGCCGGGCGCGACGGAATTCACCCGGATGCGGTGCGGCGCCAGCTCCTGGGCGAGCGACTGCATGAGGAGCTTCACGCCACCCTTGGATGCCGCGTAGTTGACGTGGCCGGCCCACGGGATCGCTTCGTGCACCGACGAGATGCACACGATCTTTCCGGCCGCACGCGACACTTCGGGGCGGATCCCGCGGCGGATCATCTCGCGCGCCGCTTCGCGCGCGCACAGGAACATGCCGGTGAGATTCACGCCGATGACGCGGTTCCACTGCGCGAGCGTCATCTCGGTGAACGGCGCGTCTTGCTGCAGGCCCGCGTTGTTGATCAGGATGTCGACCGTGCCGAACCGCATGAGCATCTTGTCGAACATCTCGCGGACCTCGGCCTCCTCGGACACGTCGGCCTGGAGCGTGATGGCCTCGGCGCCGCTCGCGCGGATGTCCGCAGCGACCTCCTCGGCGGCGGCGGCACTGCGACTGTAATTGACGACGACGGTGGCGCCGGCGGCGCCGAGCGCCCGCGCGACCCCCACGCCGATGCCCGACGAAGCGCCCGTGACCAGCGCGATCTGTCCCTTCAAGAGCTTGTCCATGGTCTCCTCCAGCCCGCCTCCTTGGACACAGCGTACGACTCGGTTGGTGCGGGGCGTCGAGTCGGCGCACCGCAGGAAGGGCGGTTTGGCGACGGAGGGCGACTACGATTCGCGCTGGTTGCCGAGCCGCGCGACGAGCAGCGCGCGCAGCCGCGTGGTCATCTCCTCGGGCATCGGGACGTCGCCCACGCGGGCGCCGAGCTCACGGGTCTTACGGTATGTCGCGAGGTACGCGCGGCATGGGTCGCACACGGCCAGATGGCGCTCGAGGTCGATGACGACGTCGGGCACCAGCGTGCCGTCGAGATACTCGTCGAGAACGGCGATGAGCTCGCGGCAGATCATGTGCCCGCTCCGAGGTGGCGCGTCAGCTGCTCGCGGAGCGCCATCCGGGCGCGGTGCAGGCGTGTCTTCACCGCGGCCACGGTGTCGCCGACAGCCTGCGCGACCTCTTCGTTGGACAGCTCCTCCACGTCTTTCAGCACGAGCACGGCGCGGTAGTGGTCCGGCAGCCGGTCGAGCGCGGCCTCCAGCACGCGGCGCGCCTCGCCGGACAGGAGCGCGGCGTCCGGCGTGCGGGACCAGTCCGCCACGACGAACGCGCGATCGCCGGCGCGATGCCCATCGGGCAGGAACGTCGGCAGCATTTCGTCGAGCGAAGTCTCGAGCTCGCGACGCTTCCCGCGGCGCTTGTTGAGGCTCAGATTGGTCGTGATGCGATAGATCCAGCTGCTCAAGGCCGAGCGCCCCTCGAAGCCCCCGCCCTTGTCGATGATTTGCAGGAACACGTCCTGCACGACCTCCTCGGCGTCGGGCGCGCTGCGCGTGATACCGTACGCGAGGCGATAGACCCGGGCGGAGTGGCGCGCCATGAGCGTCTCGAGCGCGCCGGCGTCGCCGGTGATGACGCGACCGAGCAGCTCGCGATCGTCGGTGCTCACCGTCGCGAGTCTACACCGCGAATCGCGCGCCGCGGTCGTGGTGTCCAATGCTCATGAGGGAGGCAGGCATGTCGCTCAACGGCGAGCTGAAGGCGTTCCGCGAGCGGGCCGAGGCCAAGCGTCCGCCGCACATCGTCGCGACCATGCACCGAGCGGTGGACGAGCTGCGCGAGTCGGGCGCGCCGGCACGCGTGCTGAAACCCGGCACGCCGGCGCCGGCGTTCGCGCTGCCGAATGCGGAGGAGCGCATCGTGGAGAGCGCCGCGCTGCTGGCGCGCGGCCCCCTCGTGGTGACCTTCTACCGCGGACGCTGGTGACCGTACTGCAACATAGAGCTGGTAGCTCTACAGCACGTCTTGTCCGAGATCACGGCGCTCGGCGCCAGCCTGGTCGCGATCTCACCCCAGCTGCCCGAGCACAATCGCGAGCTCATCCGGAGCCGCGGACTCGGCTTCGAGATTCTCACGGACCGCGGCAATACCGTGGCCACGCGCTATGGGCTGACGTTCGCGCTGCCGCAATACTTGAGAGAGATCTACGCGACGTTTCCCCTCGACCTGGCGCAGTACAACGGCGACGCGTCGTGGACGCTGCCGATGCCCGCCCGCTTCGTGATCGACCGAGCCGGGATCATCCGCTCTGCCGAAAGCGACCCCGACTATACGACCCGTCCCGAGCCCGATGACACGCTGGCAGCGCTGCGCGCACTGCGCGGCGTGTGAGGAGAACATCCATGGCCGAGGATTTCGAATACGTCTCCAAGACGCGCCTGGTGTACAAGAACGGCGCCCGCCACGCGTATCTCGGCGACGTGCCCGAGCCCGTCGTGTATGGCGTGCAGGGCGCGCTGCGCCAGTACTACGGCGTCCCCGAAGGGCCCCCTGTCGCCTCGACGCTCGACCACATCGTCGCCGGCGTGGCCGGCTGAATGTTCGGCACTCTGCGTGGCGCCCTGGCAGGGCGCAAGATCGCGTTCGATCGCGACAGCTTCACGGCCGCCGTGCAGGGTCGCATCGTCGGCCATGGCAAGACCATCAGAATCCGCTCGATCCACGTGCACTACGACCTCGCCGTGCCTGCCGACGCGCTGGAGGCGACGGAGCGCGCGTTGACCGCGCATCCCGCCGGCTGCCCGGCCCACGAGAGCGTCAAGGGTGCGATCGACGTCACGTGGGACGCGCGGGTGCGCGCGGGCGAGCGAACGGTCGAGCTCCGCGGCTAGCGTTCACGCTTCGTGAGGCTCGCGCCCGCCGCGTCACCCGTTCGACGTGGTTGATCGCGAGACGCCGTCAGCGCACCGTCGCGGTCACGTCACGCGGCGGAAGAGACCGTCGTACTCAGTGACGAGGCCGTCGGCGTCGACGACGAGTTCGGCGGTGAAGCCGTCGTCGTCGAGGCTCTCGAAGCGATACCGGCGGTCCGCCAGCCGCGTGTAGGCCTGCCTCCACGCGCGAACATTCAGCTCGGGCGCCGCGATCCATGCGACCGCGAGCACGCGCCGCTCACCGACGGCCATCGACTCGCGGCGAATCGGAAACGTGTTGGTGAACGGAGTCGGCCAGATGTCGATGTCGAGACAGCCCTCGAGCTGCGGAAGCGCGCGCGCCTCGCCGTCGCGCCAGCGCCCCTTGCCATCGCTCGCGAGCGTCAGCGTCCGCGTGCCGTGCTCCGTCGTGACGCCGAGACGCGCCTCGTGCACGCGCCACAACGCGTCCCACCGGAGCTGATAGCCGAGACGAAACGGCCGTTGCTGCTCGTCGACGGCAAGCACGACCCCATCGGCCGCCGTCGCCTCGAGCAGCAGGTGCTCGAACCCGTCTCGACCGACGCGCGCCCACGCCAGCGCGCGCCTCATCCCGCGACGAGCATCTGCTCGTCGAGCACCGCGCGGATTTCGTCGGCGAGCGCAACACGCGCGTCGATCTCGAACATCTGCTCTGTGGCTTCCTGCAGGGTCGCCCCGGCCGCGAGCGCGCTGCGAAACGCGAAGGCGGCCGGACCGAGCGCACGCAGGACGACGTCGTCGCCCACGCGCTGCACCTGAAGCTGGACGGCGCCGCGGTCGAGATCGACGACGCCGTCGCCGCCCGACTGATTCGCGCGCCAGATCGCGTCGACCGGCCACCGAGAAGCGAGCAGGGTGATCGACGGATCGGCCCGCACCGTCAGCCGCGCCAGCGCCGCGGCGTCGAGCGCACGCCACGCGTCCGCGCCGAGGGGCTCGGCGTCGGGCGCATGCAGCGCGACGTTCATCGCCCACTCCAGGCGCGCGATGTCGGCGAGCCATGGGAGGTCCGCGCACGCGGGGAACGCGGCGAGATAATCCGGCAGCTGCGCGCCGTACTCGAAGAGGCACGGACCGGCGGGCGGATGCGCACGGATGTAGCCGTCGACCGCCCAGCCGAAGAAGCGTCGATCGACGAGCCGCGTGACGACGGGATACGTCGCCTCGAGCGCGGCCGTGAGGCTCGTGAAGACGTGGTGGCGATAGATCGCGACCCGCGCGGCGGCGCGGATGCCATCGTCGGCGACCTCGCGCGCGACACGAGCATCGTCACCGCGGAGCAGCGCCGCGCGGAAACCCGCCTGCAGCTCACGCAGCGGCGACACTGGCCGTCCTCGCAAGACGACGCTGGGCCTTTGCCGCCTCGTCGAGGAGCACGTCGAGCGGCGGCACGTCGGTGTCCCACTCGATCAGCGTCGGCCGCGCTCCGAAGCGCTGCAGCGCGTGCTCGAACAGCGCCCAGACGGCGGGCGCCACCGGCGAGCCGTGATCGTCGATGAGCACCGTGTGCCCGTCGGCATCGTTCCCGGCGTGGCCCGCGAGATGGATCTCTCCAACCGTCGCGGCGTCGAGGGCGTCGAGCCACGCCGTCGCATCGCCGCCCAGGTTCGCGCAGGTGACGTAGACGTTGTTGACATCGCAGAGCACACCGCAGCCCGTACGACTGGCGAGCGCGTTGAGGAATTCCGGCTCGGCGATCGGCGAGCGGTGGAAGCGCAGGTAGCCCGACGGGTTTTCGATCAGCAGCCGGCGGCCCAGGCGATCCTGCGCGCGCCCGACGTTGTCGGCCAGCACACCCAGCGTCTCGTCGGTGTACGGTAGCGGCAGCAGGTGATTGAGGTAGACATCGGCGCTGACGCTCCACGAGAGGTGCTCGGAGACGAGCGCGGGCTCCAGCCGATCGACGAGCCGCACCAGGCGGTCGAGGTGCGCGGCGTCGATGCCCTCCGCGCTACCGAGCGACAGCCCGACCCCGTGCACGGAGAGCGGATAATCCGCGCGAAGCCGCTCGAGCGAGCGTACCGCAGGCCCACCGCCCATGTAGTTTTCGGCGTGCACCTCGAGCCATGGGATCGCGGGGCGCTGCGCCTCGACCTGCTGCACGTGAGGCGAGCGGAGGCCGATCCCGCAGCCGGAGCTCTGCATGACGCCCTATTGGACACCCGATCGCCGCCGCGCGGTGCGCGCGTCGCGAATCAGCGATCCGGCCTGGCAGCGGCTCGGCGCACCGGCCGGCTGACCTGTCGTGTCTTAGAGGCAACAACTCAGCCAGGAGGTCGTGATCATGAAGACGTCGACACTGCTCGTTGCGTCCGCGGTGGCCGCCGCGCTCACCATGCCGTATGCCTCACTTGCCCAGAGTGGCCCGGCCCCGAAGCCCAAGTTCGCCTCCGAGAAGTGCTTTGGTGTCGCCAAGGCCGGCAAGAACGACTGCCAGACCGCGAACTCGTCGTGCGCCGGCACCTCCAAGCGCGACAACCAGGGCGACGCGTGGATTTACATGCCGGCCGGCTCGTGCGACAAGGTCGTCGGCGGCAGCACGCAACCCAAGAAGGCCTGACGGACGAGGCATCGAGCCATGAGCGCCCACGCCATGACGATGACGCCCGCGACCGGCGTCCGCACCACGATCGCCCGAGTCCGCGCCGGGCTCGGCCGGTTTCCGCTTCCGCTGCTGCAGCTGATGTTCCGGCTCGCCGTCGCGACCGTGTTCATCAAGGCCGGGCTCGTGAAGATCGCGTCGTGGGAGACCACCGTGCAGCTGTTCGCGGACGAGTACAGGGTGCCACTGCTGTCACCTGAGCACGCCGCAACGATGGCGGCGACGTTCGAGCTCGGCTGCTCGGCGCTTCTCATTGCCGGTTTCGCCACGCGGCTGGCCACGCTGCCCCTGCTGGGCATGATCGCGGTGATCCAGACGTGCGTCTACCCCAACGCCTACGCGGAACATTTGACGTGGGCGTCACTCCTGCTGTTCCTGCTCACGCGCGGCGCGGGCCCATGGTCGCTGGACCGGGTCCTCGGACTCGAGCCGCCCGCGACGCACGACGCATGATGCAATCCGACGCGAAGCCGACACCGCCGGCGCTGCGCCCATGGCAGCGGCTGGCGGTGCGGCTTGCGCTGGTGTTCGTGCTCGTCACGCTCGCCACCGTCGCCGTCGTCGGCGTGCTCGTGCACCAGCGGCAGAGCCGCGAGGTCGCGGACACCGTCGGCACGCAGCTCCTGAACATCGCGCGCGTGAGCGCGCTCCTCGTCGACCCGACCGCCCATGCCGAGGCCGCGCGCGCGGGCCGGGCGGATACGCGCGCGTACCGCCAGGTCATCAATGCGCTCACCGCAATTCGTCAGGAGACGTTGCTCACGACGCCGATGCGCACACTCGCCGCCTACGATCCGCGCGCGCGCACGGCGCGGCTCGTGGTCACGACGGCCGACGACGAGCACCCCGGCGACGCGATCCCGATCGCCCCCGAGACTGCGAACGCGGTGGCGTGGACGTTCGAGGACGGCGTCGCACGCTATACCGGCATCTACGGGGCGCCGGGCCATATGCGAATCAGCGCGTTCGCGCCGATCCTCGACGCGCGCGGCGAGCC
>Ga0310810_10011315_pt1 | contig 10427 bp, 9 predicted proteins | sample NCmetagenome_FD_207641 | JGI IMG/M metagenome (GOLD analysis project Ga0310810, IMG submission 207641) | Soil microbial communities from experimental microcosm in Duke University, North Carolina, United States - NC | ecosystem: Engineered > Artificial ecosystem > Soil microcosm > Unclassified ... | reverse complement strand
TTCAAGCGGCGCGCCGGCATCGGAAAATACCCCGACGGCCCGATGCAGCCTGGCGAGCAGTACAAGCTGAACGTCGAGGCCAAGGAGTACGAGCCGGCCTACGACGCGGCCTACCTGGAGAAGGTGAACTACGACCTGTGGCTGGGCCCCGCGCCGACGCGGCCGTTCAACCGGAATCGCTTCCACTACAACTGGCACTGGCACTGGGACTACGGCAACGGCGACACCGGCAACCAGGGCCCGCACCAGTTCGACATCGCGCGCTGGGGTCTCGACAAGAACGAGCACCCCGTCCGCATCGTCTCGAGCGGCGGCTACTTCGGTCCGCCGGCGTCACAGGAAACGCCGGACACGCACAGCACCTCGTTCGAGTACGCCGACGGCGTGATGCTGGAGTTCGCCACGCGGGGCGAGCGCACGAACGAGGAAGGGCCGGTGAAGATCGGCAACCTGTTCTACGGAACGGACGGGTGGCTCTGGATCGACGGCGACGGCGCCAAGTGGCAGTCCTACCACGGTCCGAAGGACGAAAAAGGGGAGGGCGCCGATCTGACGGCCACCCAGTCGGGCGGCAGCGATCCGAACGTGCTCACGAGCGTCGAGTACCCGCACTATCAGAACTTCGTGGACGCGCTGCGCGCCGGCGATGCGAAGATCCTCACGTGCGAGATCATGGAGGGCCACCTGTCATCGACGCTGCCGCACCTGGCGAACATCGCGTACCAGACGAAGCGGTCGCTCACCTTCGACGGCAAGACCGAGATGTTCGTGAACGACAAGGACGCCGACAAGCTTCTGACGCGCGAATACCGCAAGGGGTTCGAGATCAGCGACAAGCTGGGAACGAACAACGATTGACGATTGACGATTGACGATTGCTGATTGACGAAGGCGTACGTAGGGCCGAACTTTAGTTCGGCCTGATCGAGGTGGCTGCTTGGCCGAACTAAAGTTCGGCCCTACGTACGCGCTCGGCCTTACGTACGCGGAGACACTGTTCGCCCAGCGAACGGCACGCCCGCCGCGCGGCTGGCGCCGAGGAACAGCACACCGAACAGCGGCAGCACGATCCCGCCGACGATGAGGGGCGGGAGCGCGGGGAGGAGCAGCCGGACCGCGCGACTGGCTGCGCCGGCCAGACCGGCGGCGATCCACAGGCGCGCGAGATACGCGGCCGCCGGCGACACCTCGCCCACGCGACCCCGCAGGCTCTGTCGCAACAGCAGCAGCTCAATCCACCCCGCGACGCCCGCCGACGCCGTCAGCCCAGCCGCGCCCCAGCGCGGCTCGAGACCAACCCAGCCCGGCAGCCAGATCGCGGCGATGTAACCGAGGACCGTGGCGAGCGCAAGCCGCGCGATGGTGAAGCGCAGCGGCGTCTTCGTGTCACCCAGCGCGTAATGCGCGACCCCGTACAAGCGGCTCGTCGTCGCGGCCACCAGCCCGACGGCCGAGCCCGCCAGGATGCCCCAGACGTACTGCGAGTCGCCCGCGGTGAATCGCCCTGTCTGCAGCAGCGTCGCCGCCAGCACATCGCCCAACGCGAGAAAACACACCGCCGACGGGATCGTGAAGTACGCGATGCGCGCCGCGTTGTCGGCCACACGCGCGCGGACGCGCTCGAGCGCATCCGATGCCTGCGCGTCGGCCGCAATCGAGGGCAGCGCCGCTGACGAGATCGAGATGCCGAACAGGCTGACCGGCAGCGTGTAGAGCAGCTGCGTGTTGGTGAGCCCCGTCACCGCGCCGGTCGGCAGCAGGCTGGCGATCACGGTGTCGATGTACGCCGTGAGCTGCACCGCGCCTCGACTCGTGAGCACCGGCCCGAAGTTGCGTACCGCCTCTCGGACCGGCGGCGTCAGCGCGAGCGCCGCGCCGCCAGCCGAGAGCGCCCACGCCTGCCGCAGCTGGACGCCGAACTGCGCGAGACTGCCGACGACGGATCCCCAGGCGAGGTAGACCGCCAGTGCCGGCAGGTCTCGCCCGTGGCCGAAGATCACCAGCGTCGCGATCATCGCGACGTTCCACGCGATGGGCGCCGCGTAACTCAACAGGAACTTGCCGTGGACGTTGAGGACGCCCAGGCACCACGCCGACAGCACCAGCACGCCCGCGCCGGGAAACAGGATGCGGACCAGCGTGATCGTCAGCTCGCGCTTCGCGCCCGTGAACCCGGGCGCCAGGCCCGCAATCACCCACGACGCGCCGAGGACGCCGACGAGCGACAGCGCGGACACCGCCACGGCCAGCAGCGCGAACACCGTGCGCGCCATGTGCGCTGCAGCCTCCGTCTCGCCGCGCGCGCGCAGCCCCGAGTAGACCGGGATGAACGATCCCGAAAGGGCGCCTTCGCCGAACAGGTTCTGCAGGAGGTTGGGAATGCGGAAGGCCGCATTGAACGCGTCGGCGGCGTCGGACTGCAGGCCGAAGTAGTAGGAGAAGGCGCGGACGCGCAGCAGGCCGACGAGGCGACTGGCGAAGATGCCCGCGGCGACGGCGGCGGCCGGGTGCCGCGCCATGCGCAGGCCCCGCGCGATCGCCTGCCTCACTTCACCGTCACCGTCACCGTCGCCTTCGTCGTCTCGCGCCCGTCGTCCACGGCAATCGTGATCGTGACGGGACCCGTCGCCTGTGGAGCCGTCCAGTACGTCCGGGCGCCCGTGGCGTTGTTGAAGGTGCCGGCCGGGGCCGACCACTGGATCTTCAGCTGATCGCCGTCCGGGTCGTAGACCTCGGCGTTGAGCGTCACCTGGCCGCCGGGAGTGGTCGTGGTCGGCTCAGCGCCGGCCGTGACCGTCGGCGCGCGGTTGCCTGGCAGGCCCGTGGTGCCCGGCGCACTCTCGATCGGTGGCTGAATCCGCGCCGTCGTCGTGCACGCCATGAGGAGCTCCGGCAACGCCACCACCGCAACGCACCGTAACATTCGCATCCACCGCATCCGGTGAGCATAACGGAAATGGGTACTGTCTCTGTACTTGGGGACTGTCCCCCTTGTAATGTACGGGGGACAGTCCCCTTGGTACTGTACGGGTGACAGTCCCCGGTACACCGCACTGAAAACAACGGAAATGTGTGTCGGTTGACCGGCACAACCATTGCTCGTGCACGTCGGTGCAGCGCTCGCTCAAGTGGAGGACCGTACGGTGCGTCGGATGCTTCGTCTTTCGTGGGTGACCTGCGGGCTGTTCCTGCTCTCGCTCACTTCCACCACACCTGCCTACGCGCGGCAGTATCACGGGCACGGGCACGGCCACGGCCACGCGCACTTCTACTACGGGTTCGCCTACGGCGGCTGGTATGCCCCGTGGTCGTTCTACTACGGGCCGTACTTCGGCGCCTATTGGTATCCCTACTACCAGTCTCCCGTCTTCTACCCGCCGTACGGCTGGTACGGGATGACGCCGTCCGACACCGCCAGCTCGGTCAAGATCGAAGTCACGCCGAAGGACGCGAAGGTGTACGTCGACGGCTACTTCGCGGGCATCGTCGACGACTTCGACGGGACGTTCCAGCGCCTGCGCGTGTCGCCTGGCAAGCACGACGTCGTGCTGTTCGAGGAAGGCTACCACCTGCTCAAGCAGACGCTGTACCTCTCGCCGAACAACACCTACAAGATCAAGGGCGAGCTGACCAAGCTCGGGCCCGGCGATCCGCCCGAGCAGGCGCCCACGCCGCCGCCGATGCCGCCGCCGTCTGCGCAGGCAAGGCAGCTTCCGGATCCGTTCGGCGAACCGCAGCCGCAGGGTGTGCCGCCGCCTCCGCCGCATGGCCAGGTGCCGCAGGCGCCGCCCGATCAGCGCGCGATCGAAATGCGCGGGCCATCGCCGGACTCACGCTTCGGCCGGCTGGCAATTCGCGTGCAGCCGCAGGGCGCGGAGGTCTACATCGACGGCGAACGCTGGCTCGCCCCCGACACGGCCGATCGCCTCGTCGTGAACGTAGCGGAAGGCCGTCACCACATCGAGGTGCACAAGACCGGCTTCGATAGCTTCTCGATCGAAGTGGACGTGCGCCGCGGCGAGACGTCGCCGATCAACGTCAGCTTGCCCGCGCGCGGACAGTGAGCGCGGGCTACAGGCTACAGGCTACGGAGAGACGATGAAGACGCACACGCTGCTGCTCACCCTGGCCGCTGCGATCGGGATCAGCGCGAGCGCGCGGGCGCAGGCGGCCACAGACTCGCAGGCCGTGCAGGGCCCGCTCATCGTCGAGCGCATTCCGAGCGGGTGGGTGGTGTCGCCCGACGTCACCATCACGGAGGTGAACAAGCAGGCCGCGACGCTCGTGGGTGCGTACGGCGGCTGGCTGTCGGATCGCACGTGGCTCGTAGGCGCCGGCGGCTACTGGCTCGCCAACAACTCCCACGACTTCAGCATGGCCTATGGCGGCATCGTGACGCAGTACCTGGTGCGCAGCGATCGCCGCATCGGTTTCGGCGTGAAAGGGTTGGTCGGCGGCGGGGACGCAACGATCTCCGCCAGCTACCGCGACGTCTATGGCACGCCCATCGACACGCGGCCGGACATCGTCTTCGGCCACGGCCATCGCCCCGGTCATGGCGGCCCCCGGCCGCCGTCCACCCCGATCACGCCGGACACAAAGCTCGCCTTCAACGAAGCGTTCTTCATCGCCGAGCCGCAGGCGCAGCTGTTGTGGAACTTGAGCCCGCGGGTGCGGGTCACCTTCGGCGCAGGCTACCGCATCACCGCCGGCGCCGACGACGTGAACGATCGCATCCGCGGCCCCATTGGCAGCATTTCGGTCGAATTCGGCGGGGGACACTGAAATCACCGCGGAAGTCCTAATTCATTCGTTGACAGCGGGCGACATGCGCGATAGGCTGCAATCAGCGTCATGGCCCGCAAGCGATCCGTCACGCTCACCGACGGCGAACTGCGGCTGATGCGCGTACTCTGGCACCGCGGCGAAGGCACCGTCGCCGACGTCGTCGAAGGCCTCCCGCGCAAGCCGGCCATCGCCTATAACACTGTCCAAACCCTGCTCCGCATCCTCGAGACCAAGGGCTACGTTGGCCACGAGAAGCGCGGGCGCGCGTTCGTCTACACGCCGCTCATCGACCAGCGCGCCGCACGCCGAACCGCACTCAGCCACCTGCTGAAGGGCTTCTTCGACGACTCGCCGAGCCTGCTCGTGCTCAACGTCCTCGACGACGAGCTGATCGACCAGGAAGAACTGAAGCGCCTCCGTGACCTGATCGAGGCAGCCGAGGAGCCCTGAACGTGGAGTGGCTCATCAACTGGCTCTGGCAGGGCCTTGCGCTCACGGCGATCACAGCCGTCGCGCTGTCCCGCCTGAGCCGGCTGAACGCCGCCACCCGCCATCGCGTCTGGTGGGTGACGCTGTGGCTCGTCCTGCTGCTGCCCCTCCTCCGAGCGAACGCGGTCGGCCCGCTCCCGTCGACCGAGGCAACGCCCGCGCTCGCGCAGCCGCGGGACCTCCCGCCAAACCTGGCGAGCGGGACCGTTCTGGTTCTCGGCGGCGCCCCCGACTGGACGATGAACGCACTCGTGACCTTCTGGTTGTTGTGGTGTGCGTGCTCGCTCCTTCGAGCGATGTGGTCGCTCCTCGCGCTTCGACGATTCCGCCGGCGCGCCGAGCCGATGCCGGCGGAGCGCGAACAAGCACTTCGGCTCTGGCCGTCGGAGCGCGACTCCGGCCGGGCCGCAACCCTACGCGTCTCACGTGATGTCGCGACGGCGAGCGTCTTCGGGTTCCATCCGCCGATCATCGCGCTCTCGCCGACGGCGCTTGCCGCCCTTTCCAACGCGGATCTCGATCGCGTCGTCGCTCACGAGCACGCGCACGTGCGGCGTCGCGACGACGTCGGCCGCGTGCTGCTCGTCGCGATACAGGCCGTGTTCGGGCTGCACCCCGCAATCTGGTTGATTGGCCGCGCGATCGATTTCGAACGCGAGATCGCATGCGACGACTGGGTGCTGGCGCTTACCGGCGATGGCCCGCGCTACGCGCGCTGCCTGACAACGCTCGCCCGCATCTCGCCGGCTCAGAACTGGTCGCTCGCGCCCGGCGTGAGCCTGGCGACGCGGCGGTTGACGATGCGGGTGACACGGTTGCTCGATCGGGACCAGCGTGGCGGCACGCGGATTTCGCCGGCGGCCGTCGTGGTATGGAGCCCGGCGCTCCTGTCGATGGCAGTGTCGCTGGCGGCGGTAAAGCTGGTGGTGGTGCAGGAGGCCGCGGCGCTGGCCGTGTCGGCGGTTTCCCCGATCGAGCAGGAGGTGACGTCGATTAGGGCGCCGCTACCGACGCCCGCGCCGGCGGCCGCGCCAGCGGGCGCCGACGTCGTCAGGTCCGCGAGCATGCAGCGTCGGGCCGATACCGCACAGCCGCGCGCTCATGACGTCCGGACAATCACCGCGCTGCCGCAGATATCGGCATTCCCAGAGCCGGCGCCTCCCTCCACGGCGCCGTCACCTGCGCTGACGAACCTGCGGACCGCCGCGTCCGTCGCGCCGCTTGGCACGATGGCTTCAGGAGTGGCGGGCGTGCCCCCGCCCTCTCCCGTTGTGCGCGCGCCAGTCGATGCCAGGAAAGCGGGCGGACCAACGCCCTGGTCGCTCGCCGCCGACGCCGGTGTCGCCATCGGTACAGGGTCGCGGATCGCGGCCGTCAAGACAGCCGGTTTCTTTTCCCGCTTTGGAAAGTCCGTCGCGTCGTCGTTCCAACCGACGCAGGTCAACTTGAAGCACTGAGGCTGCGCCCTGCGCATGCCACATCGTATGTAGGGCGTACGCACGTAGGGCCGAACTTTAGTTCGGCCGGTCGTTCGGCTATTCCTCGGCTACGTCGTCGGTGGTTTCTTCGAAGTCGTAGGGGTGGGGCTGGGGACCGGGCACGATGCCGGCGATGTCGGGGTCTTCACCGCCGCTCGGTCGCGGCGTTGAGGCTCGACGAGCCTTGGCCTCCTGGCGGCGCTGTTCCTTCTGGGTGCGCCGTTCCGCCTGCGCGCGTTCGCGCTGGCGCTTCAATTGTGTCGGTCGTGACTTGCTCGCCATCGAGCGATCCCCTTCCTTGGAAGTGTGTCACAGATAGCGGCTTCTGTCGAACGTCATCCGTGGCGTTGACCCGAAATCAGACAGCAGGGCAGTATTACGCTGTGACGCAGTATTGACGCGGCGCCACCGAGCGGTGTCGTGGCGCGTCAGCCACCTTCCCGTTGTCCGGCTCGTCCTTCGGGGGTGGTACGGGCCTTGAAGCAATTGCATCCGAATGGCGACCATGCTGATGCCTCGCGTGCTGGGTGTGTGCCTGATAGCAACGTCCTGCCTGCTGATGCGGGGCCCTGTCGCGGCGCAGGGGACACCGGCGGTTACGACGAAGGCCGAGCGTGAGCTGCCGGAGACCGAGCGCCAGTCGCTGATCGATGCGGTCGTGCGGTTGCCGCTGGCGGCGGCCCTTGGTGCCGCGCTCGCGATGCGGCCGCGCCGCGCCGGCACCCCCGCGCGCAAGCTGGTAGTGGTGCAGACGCAGGTCGTGCTCGCCGTGATCGGCGCGCTCGTGATGGTGGTGGTCGGGGCCAGCCTGGCGCGCGCGTTCGGCGTCGTCGGCATCGCGGGCCTGATTCGCTATCGCGCGAAGATCGATGACCCGAAGGACGCCAGCGTGATGCTGGCGGCGCTCGGCGTTGGCCTGGGCGCCGGTGTGGGGCTGGTATGGGTCAGCGGCTTCGCGACGTTGTTCCTCCTCGCCCTGCTGTGGGTGCTCGAATCGAAGGAGCCGGAAGCCTCGGTGTCGTTCGCGTTGAAGGTGAGCGCCCCGGATGCCGGCAAGCTTCGCCGCGGGCTCGAGGGGGTTCTTCGACGTCACGGTCTCGAGTACGAGCTTCGATCGCTCGGCACGGCGGACTTGACCTACGCCGTCGGCGTGCCGCTCGAGAAGCGCATCGACGCCATCTCGCAGTCCATCGTCGGGTTGCGCGCTGATGGGGTGACGGTCGAATGGGAAGAAAAGAAGGTCAAGTCATAGCGGCTACGGCTTGTAGTCCGCCGGCACGAATTCCACAGCGACCGCCGTGCCGATCGTCGGCTGGTTCGCGGTGGCGCGATACGTGACGAGCACCGGGTCGGCCGGCGTGCGGACGCCGCAGCCAATCTGGCCGTGCAGGTCGGGGCGATAGGAGATGAACCGCAGCAGGCCGAGTCCCGGCACGCGCACGCGCGTCGTGGCGCCGTTGACGAACAGCACCAGGCTGGTGTCCTTGCCCGAACACGAAATCTCGGTCAGCGTGCCGAAGACACGCGTCTCGCCCGGCTGCACGACGCGCAAGTCGAGGATGGCTCGCGTCGCGTCGGCTGCCGGGTGGCCGGGGCGAGAGCCATCGCCTCCCGTGCGCGTTGCCGCCTGATACGTCTTAATCTGGTCGAGCAACTCCGCGGCGCTCGACTTGATGTCCTCCTTCGTGGCGCGCGCGGCGAGCGGCTCCAGCACGCGGCGCGCGTCATCGTAATTGCCCTTCCGCGCGAGCAGACCGGCATAGGTCAGCGCGAAGTCCTCGCGGCCCGGTGCCAGGTTGAGCGCGGTGCCGATCAGCTTCAGGCCTTCGTCGATGCCATCCGGGTGTTCGCCGCGGTACCACGCGAGGATTGAGTACGGCTCGACGAAGTTCGGGTTCAGCGCGATCGCCCGGCGCAGCGCGGCCTCGATTTTCTCCGCGTACCCGGCCGATTCATTCGACGAGGCCTCGCCCCGCCGCGCATCGTTGAGCACCATCGCGTAGTAGTAGTGGGCCAGATAGGTGGCATCGGGCGACGCGACCGCGCGCTCGAGGTGCGGCCGCGCCTCGGCCAGCTTGTCGCCGTGCGCCAGCATCATCCCCATCGATGCGTGTGCCGCACCGTTGTCGGGATCCGCGGAGAGCGCTTTCTCGAGCTCCGCGCGTGCCACGTCCAGCCGGTTCATGTGGAAGAGCAGATCGCCCAGCGTCGCGTGGACCGAGGCGGCGGAGAGCGGCGTCGGCGCCGCCTGGTCGGGCAGTCCCACGCGCTGCCCGAGCTGAACCTGGCCATGGTAGAAGCGCGCCTGCCGGACGTAGGCGAGCAGCTCCTTCTGCAAGGCGGCCTCTGAAACCCCGAGCACGCTCTGGCAGGCATCCGAAAATGACTCGCCGTTGCTCAGCGCTGCGAGGAAGGGCGTGGCCAGCTTGCTGTGCTTGCCCTGGTCGCCGATCAGCAGGTAATGCACCAGTGCCCACGACTCGGCGTAGAACACCGAGGCCTTGTCGGCCTCGTTGTAGAGCGGCGAGTCGTGATCCACCGTCACGAGCTGGTCGAGCGGCAGGAAGTGATCGCGCAGGCGCTGAACGTGGTCCTCCTGAACATTTCCGAGCACGGCCACCTGGCCGCCGGCCTGTACCTGGAAGGTCGCGTAGTACTCCGCCAGCCCCTCGTTGAACCAGAGCGGCACCGAACGGATGCTCTTGTTGAGCAGCAGGTGCACGAACTCGTGATAGACCACTGGGCCGAGCACCTCAATGCCGTCTTCGGTGGTGAGCGTGATGTAGTTGACGGCTTCGCCAGGCATGAAATACCCGGTGATGGCCTTCGCCTTCCCCTGGTATAGCGGCTTGTAGGGCTCGTAGCTGCGCTGCGTCTTGAAGACGATCACCGTCGTCGGTGTGTTCGCGCCGGTGAGGGCGTCGGGGAAGAGGATCCCGAGCGTCTCGCGGAACTGCTCGAGGCGCTCGGCCACCTGGCGTAACTGACCGGCGCCCGCATCGCCGATCACGTAGAAGTTCGCAGACCGGAGCTGGCTCCAGCCCTGCGCGCTATCAGCGGGCGAAGCGGCCGCGCCCGCCGTGCCGATCCCCCACGCCACGAGCGCGCAGATCAGTCGTCGCATGTGGCGCGACTGTAGCAGAGCGCGCGCGACGCGACTATAGGGCTAGGGGGCTGGGGATCTAGGGATCTAGGGACCTGGGGATTTGCGCGCCCATCCCCCTAGATCCCTGTTCCCCTAACTCGCGACTTTCTTCGTCGCAATGGGCCGTGCATACGCGTTGGCCGGGTTGTGCCCGCTGAAGGTCAGGACGCGCTGATAGAGCTCTTTCGCCTTCGCGGCATCGCCCGTCTTCTCGAGCGCCTGCGCGGTCAGGCACAGGATGAACGGATCGGTCTGGTTCGCGTTGCCGAGGTCCGAAATCGCCTGCACGTAGTTGCCGCCGTAGAACGCGACGTACCCGGTGAGGTACGGAAGAAACGGTGCCTGCTCCGGGATGCTGCCCTTGTCGATGAGCGCCTTCGCCGCGGCGACGTGCGGAGCAGCCGCCGCCGCATTCCCGCGCCTTGCGGCCAGGCGCGCCTGCGCGTGCTCCCAGCGGAAGTTCCACAAGTCGCGCTGCGGCTCCTTGAGGTCCGGCGCCTTCATCGCGGCCTCATAGCCCTTGCGAT
>Ga0310810_10011312_pt1 | contig 10429 bp, 10 predicted proteins | sample NCmetagenome_FD_207641 | JGI IMG/M metagenome (GOLD analysis project Ga0310810, IMG submission 207641) | Soil microbial communities from experimental microcosm in Duke University, North Carolina, United States - NC | ecosystem: Engineered > Artificial ecosystem > Soil microcosm > Unclassified ... | reverse complement strand
GATGTGCCCGTGCCCGGTCCGCCGCGCCCGCTGCGGTCGGAGCAGCAGGACCTGCAGCGTCTTCGCGCAACCAGCGGCAGAGCGGATCCACGGCAGAAACTACAGGCAGGACTTCATCATGTTCGCAATGCCGCTGCCATCGTCAGGCAGTGTGCCGTTTCCGCTCTGCGTAAGCTTCGCGACGCTGCCGTATTCGGTGAGCGTCGGCGGCCGGTATGTCTTCTTGTCCGGCTGCGATCGCTCGCCGCTCATCCTGCAGTCGCCGACATCGTTGCACATATTTCCTCCTCAACCGGCCGGCCGTCGTCGCCGGGCATGAATGTCTTCCGGTACCACCGATCGATGCTGAGCATCATCCACAGCCGCCACGCATGCGCGCGGGGGTTCGCCAGCATTGTTTCGACGCGCGGTACGTCGATCCACCCAAGCGCGGCCAGGGTCGCCGGGACGCACCGCCGTTGCGTGACAATTTCCGACGTCAAATCGGCACACAGGTGCCCGAAATTGGCCTTCGTCCGCCTTTGTCGAACCGGCTCCGGCAGGAGTCCCTTTACTGCGTTTCGGAGCACAACTTTGGTTTCTGCACCCCGCCACCGTTGTTCCTCGGGCAACGCCAGGCCAAACTCGACGATCCGGCGATCCAGAAACGGGCTCCGCCTCTCCATACCATGGCGGGACTGGACCCGATCCGCGGTCTCGTTGCCGTCGGCAAACCAGCCGTTGGTCAGCGACGAATAGATATGCTCCTGACCGCGGCTGCGCCACCGTGGATCGTGACGCACGCGAATCCGATCGCCGAGCGAGGTCGACGCACCGAAGGCGGGCGAAACCCACGACGGAAAACCGCTCCGTCCGAGGACACGCCGGGCGATGGTGCGCGCCCGCATCGGAACGAGCGGAAAAATCGCGAGGTGCCACAGCGCGTTCGCCGGAAACGAGACGGCCGCAGTTTCGCCTTCGGCAGCGAACGCGCGGTCGGCGGCCATTTGCTTCCACAGTGCTCGCAGCCGCAGCCGGCGCAGCATGTCGGCGTAATGAAAGAAGCTTCCCATGAACCAGTCGTCCCCACCGACGCCGGTCAGGACGACGTCGTATCCACGGCGGCGTGCCGCGTCCATCAGCGGATACCACGCGACCGCGTTTGGATAATCGGGCAGCTCGGGGTTCGCGTCGACGTCGCGAGCCCACTGATCGGCGGACAGCGTCGCCGCCGGAATCCGATGCGACCGAACGTCGCAGTGGCGAACGACCTGGTCGATGTACTCGCTTTCGTCGCATGAGCGATCGGCAAAGGTAAGCGAAAAGGCTTCGATCGCCGTCGAGGCATGACGCGCACGGTCTGCCGCTATAGCCGTAATCGACGACGAATCGATGCCGCCGCTCAATTCGCAACCAACATTCCCGTTCGTGCGGCTGTGTGCCGTAATCACGCGTTCGAGCAGCGCGCGGAGCGCGTCCGCGTACTCCGCATCGGAGGCGAGCCGCTCCTGGCGTCCGGCATCAATGTCCCAGTACCGCCGCCGGCCGACGTGCGTAGAGCTGACGTGCATGACGTGCGCGGCGGGCAGCCGATGGACACCGCGGTAAACCGTTTCGTCGGTCGACGTAACCGCACAGGCGAGATATTCGGCGATCATCCCTTCGTTCGGCCGCACCCGCACGGCCGGGTGCGCCAGCACCTGCCCGAGCTCTGATCCACAGACGAACCGGCGATCGTCGAGGTAGTAATAGAGAGGCTTCAGGCCGACGGCATCACGGACGCAGACGCACGTCCGCCTTCGTGCGTCCCACATGACCACTGCAAAGTCGCCGATCAGATGGCGCGCAAAATCGTCGCCCCAGCGCTGATAGGCGCACAGTATCAACTCACCGTCGCCGATTGCGGAGTGTCCCACCGAATGTACGAACAGCTCGCCGCGAAGCTCGTCGGCGTTATCCAGACGGCCGTCGTAAATCAGCTGGATGTCGCGCCGCTCGCTCGATAGCGGCACACGCTCGAGCCGTGCCTCCGGAGTCGTCGCAAAAGCCTGGTGGCCGAGCGCAATCGGTCCGCCCATCCACACACCACGGCCATCGCGACCGCGGTGCGCGACCGCCTCGAGGAGCCGATCGAGGATCAACGGATCGACCGGCGAGCCATCGCGATTGAATACGGCCGCGATACCGCTCATGCCAGACCTGGGCGGAGCTGGTTTGACGCATGGTGTTCGATGGCGTCTCGGACCGCCGGTAACAGCTTGAAGTCGCGGACGATCTCGAGCCTGTAGCACAGGCCGCAGTCCGCCAGCTGCGTCAGCACCTCGAACTGGCGCTCCAGACTGTTACGGCACGCGATGTCCAGGTTGAACGTGTGCTCAACGAGACGCAGAACCGCATGAATGCTGTGCATCGGTTCGATCGCGACCGGCGAGCGCCGGCGGCGGTCGCGTCGTTCGACGAAATAGATGCGTTTGATTGGCAGCCGCCCGCGGTCAACAAAGCGATTCGCGATCGCGGACCGGCGCCTGCGGGCGAGAAGCGCCCGTGCGCTATCCGGGCGGAGGCGCAGCGACTGGTAGGTCGGGCGCGCGTCGAACCGGCCGGCACCCGCCTCGACGATCACGGCATCGTCGGCCAGCACGGCGCCATCGTCGACAGCCAGAGTCGATGCCAGGGTCGACTTGCCCCGGCCGCTCGCGCCGACGAACAGGATTGCCTCGCCCTCGTGCTCGACAGCACTGGCATGGAGAACCGTTTTGTCAGCAACGCTGAGGACGAGTGGCATGACCGTGTCGAGAAAGAGATGGCGAATCGACCGCGCGGCCACGCCGGGAGCTGGAGCGCATTTGACGGAACGGAGGTCGGCCGACACCTCGAATACCGCAAGCCCGTTGAACTGCAGCGAGTAGCCTCCGGCGAGGCGCCGGAATGACAAATAGATGTTGCCGTTCGGCGCATACCAGTGGTGGAACCGGTCGCGCGGAGTGCGTCCCGGCGTCAGCCGTCGTCCCTGGACGAACGTGAGCTGATGATCAGCGGCGCCGGCGACCGCCAGCTCCGGAAGCATCGTCGATGTCTCGATCGTCCAGTCGGCATACCGATAAGCGGGCATGCGCGATCGTCACTCGCCGTACGCCGAGACGACTTCCGTCACGAACACCGCCGCCTGCTGACGCGACTGGAACAGATCGGGATACCGGTGCAGCATCTCTTCCTCAATCGAAGCGAGTGGGGTTCGGCCGTCGCACAGATCGAGCACAGATCCGCGTGCGATGCCGCGGCGCGTCAACCTTGGCACGAAGTCAGGCTGTGTCTTCGCAAGCTTTTCGCGCGACAGCAGCATCCCTGTCCAGGTGGAGTGGATGAACGCGGCCTTGCCGCGAACCGCAACCTTCCAGGTGACGAGGGTATCGGTAGGCGCGACGCACATCCGCACATCGACGATGTCGCCCGACTCGACGGCAATAGGATGGTCGACGGGAAAAAACACCGTCCGGCGATTGATGGCCTGCGGCGACAACGGGGAATTCGACATCTGCACACCGTCCGACAGATCCGCGTCGAACCAACCACCGATCCCATGGACGGTTCCGGAACGGGAGACCCTACATGACACGGCAAAGTCGAACGACGCATCCGTGGCAACTGCGAGGTCCAGTGCCGTTCCCAGTTGCGGTGCCGAGAGCAGCTGATCCGCCGCGTAGCGGCAGGGGTACCCCGTGTTCGCGGCATAGCGCCGCACCGGCGCAAAATCGAATCCCGCCGGCTGCGATACCCAAAACTCCACTTGATCCCGCAGCGCGGCCGCCTCAACCGGCGCAACCCACATGCGGATCTGGTTTGGGACCAATCGCCCTTCCGGCTTCAGGAAACGTCGGCGCGCATCAGCGAAGTACTGGAGGATGCCGGCGTCGAAGCCGAAACGGCCGATCTGATCGGCGACGATCACGTCGACCCGCTCTGGCAGCTCCGCATCGAGAGACAGTTTCTTGACGAACGTGACACGGTCGTCGTAACCGTTGGCGCGGCACACCTCGCGCGCGACCTCGATCATGCTGCCGGCGTCGACCGCGTACACGCGGCGGGCTCCGGCGCGACACGCGAGCAAACCCAGGATTCCAGTTCCGGCCCCAAGGTCGAGCACGACGTCGCCGGCGCGTACCACCTCGGCGATGGCGGCGGTGTAGGCGGCCATTCGCGCGGTGTCGGAGAGGTACTCACGATGTTCGTCGAGGATTAATGACACTCGGATTCGTCCTCAGGCGAGAGAGATTAGGTGTCGGCGAAGCATCTGCTCGGTCAACCGGAGCAGATCGTCGCGAAGCACCGCAGGATCGACCTCATATGCGCGCTCCACGATCGCGAGAGCGTCGCCGAGCGATCCGCCCGCGGCGATGGCGCGCCACATATCCGTGGCTGTCGGATTTAGGCCGAAATACGTCCCGGAATCGAGATCGAGAATGACGGTCTCGCCGCCCACTTCGCGCGCGATGACCGACTCGGGAACGACGACGCGACTATTGATGGTGAGCTCTGCCATGATCGTAAAAATCGGACGGCCTGCCGACGCCGGCGCGCCCTAATGCCGCCGTCACGACAAACTCCTCACTGACCGGACCCCCGAGCAGGACGCGCTCGCCGTCGACGAGCCATGCGTGACCGTCGAGGACGTTGCCACTCCAGCGGACGCCCATCCGTACTTGCAGCGGCCGCTGCGGCGAGCTCAATGCGAGTTCCGCCACCAGCGCCCGCACCAGACAGGTGCTGAACCAGCCGAGCCGCCGGCTCGTCGCCATAATCGCCCACACCACGCGGCTTTCCGGACCGCGGAGCAGCCAGCCGACGATGGGCCGCCCCCGTCCTGCCACCTTGATCAACGTGTCAAGTGACATCACGCGAAGTGCAACGGCGGTCACGACCTGTGCGAGAGCCGCGGCCGACACGAGACGCCAGTCGGAAACCGTCCATCGCTGCCGCATCGGAGCGAATTTGTGCTGAACGGGGAACTCTGTTCTTGTGATCGCCATCACGGAGCCGCGCTTCGCGCGCAGACGCGCCATTACAGTTATCGAACGCAGGACACGAGATCGTTACGCAAGTGTGCAGTCGTGGGCCATCGTGTGCACCTCGTTTGGCCGACCGGTACAAAACAAAGGCGCGCTCGACACGCGCGCCTTTGCACTGTCCGGCAGGCCATGGGCCCGGTGTCAATTAATCAATCGTCTGAAGAGCACGCGCCTGGCCGGGGCGTGCTTGAACAGCGCCACGATGAGGTCACGGTGCCGATTGAACTTCGCGGTCCGGCGAACGATCGGCATGACGCCGTCGGTCAGCGCGAGATCGAACAGCGAGTCGATTTCCACGTCCGACATCCGCTGGGCGAGCATTCGCAGCGCAAGCTGTGCCTGAAACTCGGATCCGAGGCGTTGACGCCAACGGTCCTGATAAATCGCGAGTGCCTCCGCATCGAGGCGGTCGCTCTGCAAACCTGAAATCAGCGTTTCGGCTGCGAGCGTCGCGCTCACGAGGCTGTAATAGATGCCGCCCCCGGTTGTCGGCTTCACGAGGCCTGCTGCATCGCCGACAACCAGCAATCGCGATGCGAACGTCCTGGGGAGCGTCGACAGAGGCAACAGACGCCGGCGGGGCTCGCCGACAAGGTCGGACGGGATGCCCCACGAACCACCGATCCGGTTGACGAACTGGCGAAAAAAGGGCGCAGCATCGCCCTCACACATCAGACCGACGCGGACGAACGGCCCGGTCGGCCGGGTGACGGGCACGGTCCACGCGAAACCACCAGGGGCCCAGCCACGGCCGAAGTACACCTCGACGTCGCCGCCGCGCCGCGCCGGCAGTTCCAGCTGCGCAGAGTTCAGCGAGACCATCGGCATCCCAAGCCCGAATCGACGCTGCAGCCCGTAGCTCGCGCCGCAAGCCAGCACCACCGCCCGGGCGTGAACCGCCGCTGCGCCGTCGATCTCGATGCGCATGCCCCCGGGCGCCGGCTCCAATTTCCGCACGCGGCGGCCAGCACACAACTGTGCGCCCGCGTCCGTCGCTTGCTGCGCGATCGTGCGATCGAGCAGCCTTCGATCGACGACGTGCGCTTCGATGGACGGCGTGGTGTAGGAAACCTCGAAGCCGGCTGGAGAAACAAACCGCGCCGTCGACAGCGTATTCAGGATGGATGCACGCGACAAGTTGAATTCGCGGAATGCGTCGTCAGCGAGCACGCCGGTGCAGTGCACGGGCTGTCCGATCTCGTTGTGCTCCTCGAACAGCGTGACGTCGAAACCGGCGCTGGAAAGGAGGGTTGCCGCGTGAAGACCACCCGGTCCGCCTCCGATGATGGCAACGTCCAGCATCTACTGGTGTGTCTTTTCCAAATGAGGACCGGGCCCGTTCATTATAGAGGCCATCAATCGATACACGCCGCTAGAATTTCCGCGCGCGAACTTCCCAGCGTGCACGGAACGTGATCCAGAAGGACACCGCGACGAGGAAGACGTCGAGACCGAAGCTCGCGTTCCTCACGTAGATCGAATCGAGCCGGAACTTGCGTACTCGTGGCGTATCGCGCGGCGCGTACACCTGCGACAGACCCGTCAGACCGGGCCGCACGGAGTGACGCTCGGCGTAGCCCGGAATCGAATCGAGTCGCACCAGATCGCCATTCCCACGCACTTCGATTTCACCGGGCATCAGCGGCCGCGGACCGACAAAGCTCATGTCGCCGCGAAAAATGTTGAACAACTGCGGCAGTTCGTCCATCGCGGTCGCACGCAGGACGCGGCCAACGCGCGTAATCCGTGCATCGTCTTCGCCCGCCTGCTGCGGCGGCAGCGTCGCGGCGTGGGGAACCATCGACCGAAACTTGAACGCGCGGAATGGTGCGCCGCCAAGTCCGACACGATCCTGCGTAAACATCACGGGCCCGCGGTCCTCCAGCTTGATGGCGGCGGCAATCACGAGCCACACCGGCGAAGAACACACCAGGCCCATCCCCGAAAGTGCAATATCGAAAGCGCGCTTCAGCAACGGGATGCGACCTCGCGGAGCACGGCGTCGTACGCCGCGACTTGTCGCGGACGGTCGAAGTGCAGCGCGGCGCAACGCGCCCGCATGCCCATCGCGACTGCACGCTCACGGTCGGCTGCCAGCGCGAGGATCCGTGCGCGGAGGGCTGACGCGTCGCCTGGCCCGATGACGAATCCGCAGTCGTGCCGATGAATGATGTCGGCGACCTCGCAGTCCTGCTCCACGGCGGCAATACACGGACGACCTGACGCGAGGACGTTGTAGACCTTGCTCGGGACGATCACGCCGGCGAGCCCGCGCTTCAGCGACACCAGCGACACATCAGCCGTCGCATACGACTGATCCATCAACTCACGCGGCTGAAACGGCAGGAACATGACGTTCCGAAGGTCGCGGCGAAGAGCAATCTCCTGCAGGTCCTTCTTCTTCGCGCCGTCGCCAACGAACACGAACACGACATCAGGCTGTTCCCGCAGTTGCTCGGCGGCCTGCAGCACGATTTCAAGATTCTGAGACAGTCCGATATTGCCGGCATGCAGGACGACAAAGCGATCGACGAGCCCGTGCTGACGCGCGAACGGATTGTCACGCGGGCCTGGCGCGACACCGCGGCAATCAGCCCAGTTATGGATGACGGTCACCTTGGATGGCTCCGCGCCTTTTCCATCAACCAACCGCCGCTTCATGGTCTCGCCTAGCGCGATGATCCGTGTGGCCTTCCCGACAAGAAAGCGATTGACCTGTGTCAGCGCCGCATCGACGGCGTCGCTGTGAAAGTCTTCGAGGAGCGCGGCCACTTCAGGAAAGATGTCCTCGCACAGAAAGACGAACGGCGCACGTGCTTTTGCTGCGGCGGCGAGCGCCGCGAGGCCGATGATTGGGGGATCGGTCAGCGCGACAACGACGTCAGGCTGGCCAATCGCAAGCCCTTTCAACGCTGCTGAAGCGAAATAGCTGATGTAGTTGGCGGCGCGGCCAACGAATTGCTGCGGACTGAGCGTAAATCCGACCGCGCGAACAATGTGAACGCCGTTGCGGCATTCCGCCGACGGGAGTGACGCATCGGAACGAAGCGGGTACCCCGCCACGACCGTCACGTCCCAACCGTGGACGCGAACGAGATCTTCGGCCAGCTCGGTCAACAACTGACCGGTGGCACTCAGATCCGGCCAGTAGGACCGATTAAAAAAGCAAACGTGCATGCATCAACGGGCCGACTTCTCCAGCACGAGCGCGCCCATCACGAGCACATCCATGTCGGTTCGGAGAAAGCAGTCCAGCGCCTCGTCGGGCGTCAGCACAATCGGCTCGTTCTCGTTGAACGAAGTGTTCAAAAGTACGGGCACGCCGGTCTGACGCCCGAAGGCCTGAATGAGAGCCCAATACAGGGGATTGGATTCCCTGCTGACGCTCTGCAGGCGGCCGGATCCATCGACATGCGTGACCGCTGCAATGATGTCGCGCTTCTCCGGGCGCACCGGATACACCTGGACCATGAACGGGTCGTGAATCGCGCCGACGAAGTAGTCGTGCAGCGCTTCGATGGCGACCGATGGCGCAAACGGGCGAAACTTTTCACGGAACTTGATGCGGGCATTGATGATGTCGCGCATGTCCCGCCGGCGTGGATCCGCGAGGATGCTCCGATTGCCCAGCGCGCGAGCACCCCATTCCATCCGTCCCTGGAACCATCCGACGACTCGCCCGTCGGCAATTCGTGATGCCGTCCATTCGCACAGCTGTTGCTCGCTGGCCATGTTCGTGCGCGTGCACCGCCGCGCCTCGACCTCGCCCCTGCGTGCATCGACCGCCGCCTGGATGTCCGTTTCATCGAACTGCGGGCCCCAGTAGCCATGGCGCATCTCGAACCGGCGACCGCCGCCCTGGCGATGCCAAACGTGCAGCGCCGCACCCAGCGCGGTGCCGTTGTCGCCCGCGGCGGGCTGGATGTACACGTCGGTGAACGGCGTCTCTGCGCGGATCTTGCCGTTGGCGACGCTGTTCATCGCGCATCCGCCGGCGAGGCACAACCTCGGATTGCGGACGCGCTGATGTAATGCGCGCAGAACCCTGAACGCAGCCTCTTCGTAGACGCACTGCAACGATGCGGCAATCGCTTCATGCCGCTCCTCGGGCGGCTCCCCCGGCCGCCGTGCCGGACCGAGCAGTAGCTCGAGTTTCGGGGTGAATACCTGTCCGATCTCCGGCTCACCGTCGTGCCACGTCATCGTCATACCGCCCGACCAATGCGTGAAATACGACAGATCGAGCGAGAGGTCGCCCTCATCGCTGACGTGCACGAGTTGACGAATCTGTTGCGCGAATACGGGGTCGCCGTACGGCGCCAGTCCCATGACCTTGAACTCATCGCCGTACTTCGGAAACCCGAGGAACTGCGTCAGCGCGAGATAGAGCAAGCCCAGCGAGTGCGGGAAGAACACCCGGTTTTGAATCGTGAGGCAGGCTCCGCGCCCAACGCCCGTTGACGTGCTGACGAAGTCCCCAAATCCATCAATCGCGCACACCGCAGCGTCGTCAAACGAACTTGCGAAATAGCTGCTCGCCAGATGGGCTGCATGATGTTCCACATAGTGCATGCGCGAGGCGACGTGCGACTCGTCCAGTCCAAGTTCGGCGGCGCAGACCCCGGCAAGGTGGCGTACGGACATCGCATTTGCAGCCCGGTCCCGAAGAAGGGACGCGCTGGGGACGTGACGTAATGCAAACAATCCCTTGCGCCACAAGTGGGCCTTCGGATCGCGCGACACTGCAAACGCGTCAACATCACCGGCGTCGACGCCAGCGATGCTCAAGCACGCTCGAATCGCATCGCGTGGAAAACCCGCATAGTGCTTGACGCGACGAAATCGTTCCTCTTCCACAGCGGCAACGAGTTCACCATCGCGCAGCAGCGCCGCCGCGACGTCGCCGTGGTAGGCATTGATGCCCAGAATGATCATCAGATGTGACCGAGCTCGAGAGCGGCGCACACGCGGCGTTGCAAGGCCGCGGCATCGAACTGGGTGTTTACGAGTCGCGCCGCGGCCGCGCCCATGCGCATTCGCGCCTGCGTGTCGCCGAACAAATGCACGATGGCGGCAAGAAGCTCGTCGTTGTCACCGGCATCCACGATCAACCCGTCATGGCCGTCCGTGATGATCTCTTCCGCCGCTCCATGAACAGCGATACATGGCGTTGATGCGCGCATCGCCTCGAGGTACACGAGACCAAACCCCTCATCCGGACTCGGCATCACGAAACACGTCGCGTCGCGGTAGAGTGCCGTCAGCGTCGGCTCGTCGACACGTCCGAGGAACGTGATCCCCTCGCATGTGTCAGCGGCCTTCTGACGCAACCGTGTAGCGTCATCACCATCGCCCACGACGATGAGCTGTGCGTCGGCGATTGT
>Ga0310810_10011311_pt1 | contig 10430 bp, 11 predicted proteins | sample NCmetagenome_FD_207641 | JGI IMG/M metagenome (GOLD analysis project Ga0310810, IMG submission 207641) | Soil microbial communities from experimental microcosm in Duke University, North Carolina, United States - NC | ecosystem: Engineered > Artificial ecosystem > Soil microcosm > Unclassified ... | reverse complement strand
GACGAGGCGGACTTCGGCCGGCGGCGCAACACCAGGTCGGGCGAGACGGTGGCCCACCCTGCCTGACGAGGCACCGCCGCTGGACGCGTGGCTGGCGGATCTCGGTGTCGAGGTGATCGGCGGCGGCGGCGCGACCGGTGATGCCGCCTTCAGCCGCGACCTGCTGCTCGACGGCGCCCGCCGCTTCGACCTGCGCACGACCATCGCCTGGGTCGACGGCGTGGGGCTCTCCGCGTGGGCCTACTACGGCGACGAGGAGATGGAGGTGCCGAAGCGGATCTATGCCCGAATGCTGCGGGCCAACTACGAGTACCCCTTCGTCAAGTTCGCGCTGACCGATGACGACCGCCCGATGCTGATGACCGAGCTCCCGGCAGCCGGTATCGATCGCGACGCGCTTGCCCGCACCCTCGTCCGGCTGACAGTCGTCGCCGACCGGCTCCTCGACGAGACGGCGGTGGCGGTCGCGGATCGTGGCCACCTTCCCGACTGGAGCGGTCGCACGCCGCGCAACGAGGCGCTCCTCGCCGCGCATCGGGCCGAGGTCGAGGCTGAGATGCCGGATTGGGAGCCGACGCCGCCGCGTCCGCGCCGGCGCGGCCTGATCGAACGGCTGCTGGGCAGCAACCGTTGAGGAGCCGCCTGGTCGGGGCGATCGGCATCGCCGTCCTGCTCGCTCCGGCGCTGCCTCTTCCGGTCGCGGGCGCGGCCGAGTACGAGATGGTCACCTCCGCCGCCTACACCGTCGATCCGCTCGCCGGCGCGATCACCGTGAGCGTCGCCGTCACCTTCACGAACACCCTCCCCGACCCGCCGGGGAAGATCAGCGCATTCACCCATGTCGACCTCGCCCTGCAGGAAGGTGCGTCGGCGGTGACCGCGTCGGATGGCGCCGGCGGACTGCACGTCGACGTAAAGGAGCAGGACGGGGTGCCGACGGTGTCGGTCCGCACCCGATCGCGCGTTCGCTTCAAGAAGTCGGTGACCTTCACCCTCGACTACACCTTGGCCAATGGCGCGGCGCCGGACCTGTACGTCGGTCGCCGCGTGGTGAAGTTCTCCGCGTGGGGCTTCGGGACGAGCTCCCAGGTCACCGTGGCGGTGCCCGCCGGCTACGAGGCCCGCGCCGAGGGCGACCCGATGCTCACCGACCTGCAGGCCGATGGCGGCGCACTGCTGAGCAGCGGCCCAATCCTGGATCCAGCCACGTGGCTGGCGATCGTCACTGCGGTCCTCCCCGGGGATTACGCCACCCGGTCCGCGAGCGTCGCCCTGGCCAGCGGGACGGTGGACCTCCAGGTGCGCTCGTGGAGCGAGGACGCCGCCTGGGGGGAGGCGACGCTCGCCCTCCTGGTCGGGGCGTTGCCGAAGCTGGAGGAGGCGATCGGGCTGCCATACCCCCGGCTCGGCCCCCTCGTCGTGAGCGAGGCCGCGATCGGCGAACCGAGCGGCGGAACACCGCCTTCCGCCACGGCCGAGATCCAGGCCGCCTTCGACGGGTCCGCCTTCAGCCTCCTCCACCAGGCGGCCCATATCTGGATCAGCGACCAGCTCGCGTCGGATCGCTGGGTGCGTGAGGGGCTCGCCTCGCATTACGCGGCCCGGGTCGCCCTCGAGCTCGACGTCTCGCCGCCGTTCGATCCCGCGGAGCGGACGAATGCGCTGGCGGCCGATGCCAGACCACTCCTCGACTGGCGGGTCGCCGGCGCCAGCAGCCCAACCGATGCATTTGGATACGCCGCGTCGTGGGCGCTCGTCGATCGTCTCGCCTCGGCGGTCGGCGAGACGCATCTGGAGATGGCGCTTGAGCGCGTGGTCGCCGGCGCATCGGCCTACGACCCAGGCGAGCCCGGCGTGGCAAACGACGGTCGGCCGCACCCACCGGTCGATTCGCGTCGGCTGCTCGACCAGCTCGCCGCCGTGAGCGGTACCGATGTGTCCGGCCTCTTCCGGGAAGAGGTCTTCGGGCCGGATGCCACGATCGAGCTGGGGCAGCGCGACATTGCGCGCGGGCTGTATGCCCGCCTCGTCGCCGCGGCGGGTGACTGGGGCGCTCCGGATCCAGTGCGCGCTGCCATGAGTGAGTGGCGCTTCAGCGAGGCGGCGGAGGCGATGGCGGAGGCGTCGGCCTGGCTGAAGCAGCGAGACGCCCTCCTCGCGACCTGTTCGACCGCCGGCCTCGTGCCGCCCGATCGGCTCCGCGCACGCTACGTGGCAGTGGGTGGCGGCGCCGAGGCCGGAGCTGAGCTCGAAGCGGAGCAAGCCCTGGCCGATGCCTACGTCGCGATGCGGGCGCGGGCGGGCGCGCAGCGCGGCGTCCTGGACGCGGTGGGCCTCTTCCTCACAGACGAGCCGAAACAGCTTCTCGCCGACGCCGCGGACAGCTTTGCGAGCGGCGACCTGCGTGCCGCCGCCGGTGCACTCGATCGGCTCGAGCTGGAGCTGAATCGGGCGCCATCCGACGGGGCCGCGCGACTCGCCGGCGCCGCCGTCGCGGTGGCGCTGCTTGGCCTGGCGGTGGGGGTCACGCTCCGTCGGAGATCAGGCAGCCACTACACTGCTGCCCGATGACGACCGACGAGACGATCGCCAAGCGTGCGGTCGCGCCGCCGCGCTTCCTGCCCGCCGCCGACGTTCTCGCCGGCGACACCGCGGATGTCTACTTCGAGCGCGCGCGCCGGATCCTGGCCGCCGAGGGGCTCGATCCGGTCGTCACGATGGAGATCTTCGCGCGAGAAGAGGCGGTGTTGTGCGGCGCGGAGGAGGCGCTCGCCTACCTGCGCGCGATCCTCGGCGGCGCGGATGGCACCACCGACTCGCCTCGGATCGTCGAGTCGCTGCACGACGGCGACCTGATCGGCCCGAAGGAGGTGGTGATGCGCATCACCGCCCGCTACTCCGCGTTCGGGCTGTACGAGACCGCCATCCTGGGGATCCTCTCCCAGTCCACCGGCTGGGCCACCGCAGCTCGACGGATCGTGGAAGCCGCCGCGCCGATCCCGGTGATCGGCTTCGGCGCACGGCACGTGCACCCCAGCGTCGCCGACCAGATGGACTACGCCTCGGTGGTCGGGGGCTGCGTGGGGGCCTCGACCCCTGCCGGCGCGCGCCTCGCGGGTCTCGCCCCCACCGGCACCATGCCGCATGCCCTGATCATCATCTTCGGCGACACGGTCCGCGCGGCGCAGGCCTTCGACCGCCATATCGACCCCGACGTGCCGCGCATCGTGCTGGTCGATACCTTCAAGGACGAGGCGGAGGAGTCACTGCGGGTCGCGGATGCGCTCGGCGACCGCTTGTGGGGCGTCCGCCTGGACACGCCGTCCGAGCGCGGCCGGGTGACCGCCGACCTCGTCAAGGAGGTTCGCGCACGGCTCGACCTTGCCGGCCACGAGCGCGTCAAGATCGTCGTGTCCGGGGGAATGGACATCGACCGCATTGCGTACTTCAAGGCGGCCGAGGCCCCGATCGACTCGTTCGCCGTCGGCTCGGCGATCTCCGATGCCTCACCGATCGACTTCACCGGGGATCTCAAGGAGATCGACGGCAAGCCCGTCGCCAAGCGCGGCCGCATCCCCGGACGCACCGAGAACCCCCGCCTCGAGCGGATCAACCTCGACGGATAGCCGCCTCCCTGCTTCGCTTTCGCAGCAGGGCCAGCACCGCGGCCTCGCTGGTGCGGTCGCCGAGTCCGTTCCCCTCCAGGTAGGCGTCAATCACGCCGGGGTCCACGTACGACTTGCGCGCCACCGCGGGGGTGTTCCCCAGCCATTCGGCGACCTCTTCGATCGCTCGCAGCACGTTGCTTCGCGCTTGCGCGGCTGACCGGGTCGGCCCTTGCCCCGAAAGCGCTCGCACGGCGCGCACCGTGGCGGCCCACGTCCGGAAGTCCTTGGCCGTGAACTCGTGCCCGGAGATCTCGCGGAGGTACTCGTTGACATCGGCCGAGTCGACCGAGTGGATCTCGCCCTCCTCGTCCAGGTAGGCGAAGAGCTCCTGGCCAGGGAGGTCCTGGCAGCGGCCGACGATCCGGGCCAGCCGGGCGTCCGAGACCTCCACCTCCTCGTCCTTGCCGCCCTTAGCCCGGAAGCGGAAGCGGATGCGCTTCCTGCCGACCCGCGCGTGACGGTCGCGGAGCGTGGTCAGCCCGAACGACTTGTTGTCCCGTGCGTACTCCTCATTGCCCACGCGCACCCCCGTCCGCTCCAGCAGGCGCACCACGGCGGCCAGTACGCGCTCCCGCGGCAACCCTGGTCGAGCCAGGTCCCGCGCAACGCGCCTGCGAATGCGCGGCACGGCCTGGCCGAAGGCAATCATCCGGTCGAACTTCGCCTCATCCCGCTGCGCGCGCCAGCGCGGGTGGTAGCGGTACTGCTTGCGGCCTCGAGCGTCGCGCCCGGTGGCCTGCAGGTGCCCGTTACGGGTGGTGCAGATCCACACATCGGTCCATGCCGGCGGAATCGCGAGTCGGCGAATCCAGTCCACCTTCGCTCGATCCGTCAGCCGCTTGCCATCGGGACCGATGTAGATGAAGCCACGCCCCGCCCGCCTGCGGCTGATGCCCGGCGCCGCGTCGGAGACGTAGCGCAGGCCGGCATCCTCCGCCGAGTCCGCTGGTTCCAGGGTCCTAGATCCTGCGGACGATGCGGGCGCGGGGTCGCCTGCGGTGTCCGGCCTTGGCCGGATCGCGAGGCACGACGCTGATCATGCCGTCTGCCTCGAGCACGGCGAGCTTGACCTCCGAGATATCGGTCAGGCCGTGCTCGCGCAGTGCCATCGTGACGTCATCCACCGACAGCTCCTCGCGTTCGAGGGCGCCGGGAATCCATGCCCCATCCTCTGCGATGCGCGTCGGCGGTGACTCCACCAGCCGCTCGACGAACGGCAGCCTGGCGCGGGCCAGCGCGATCCCGCGGTTGACGACGATGAGCGTGACGATGATGACGAGGCCGCCAGTCAGCGAGGTATCCGGGCCGGTCATCGCCGGTTGCACGGCATTCGCCAGGAGCAGGATCAGAACGAGGTCGATGAGGGTGAACTGCCCGACCTCCCGCTTCCCGAAGAGGCGCAGCGCGATGAGCACGGCCAGGTAGATGGCCGTGGCACGGACCACCAGCTCCCACGCGGGAAGCTGCAGCTCCCACATCGTCAGGCTCCCTTCGGCAATAGGTGGCGTGCCAGCCAGAGGACGCCGACCAGCGACTTCGCGTCCTGGATTCGACCGTCGTCGATCGCCGCCAGGGCGTCAGCCAGGGTGAGCCACGAGCGCTCGAGCGCCTCGTCGTCGGGCTGGGGCGTGTCGACGGGATGGAGATCCGTGGCCAGGAACAGGGTGAGCAGCTCGGTCGAGAAGCCGGGCGCCGTATAGAAGTCAGGCCCTTCCTCCCAGCTCGTCGCGCTGAGGCCGCATTCCTCGGCGAGCTCGCGCCGGGCAGTGACCAGCGGCTCCTCGCCGGGCTCGCGCGTGCCGGCCGGAAGCTCGAGCAGCTCGGCCGCGGCCGCCTGACGCCACTGGCGGACGGCCGCCAGCCGTTCGCCGTCCCAGGCCAGGATCGCCACGGCTCCGGGATGCTCGACCACCTCGCGGGTGGCGCGCCGCCCCGACTCCAGCTTGACCTCGTCCACCCGCAGGGCGAGGAGCCGCCCGCTGAACGCGACGCGGCTGCTCAGGGTCCGTTCGGGCATGCCCGCCATGCTAGGCCGTTGGTCAGGCCGATGCCCCGGTCATTGGTCCGGCGGTGGCGGTGGGCTTCAGCCGCTAGCATCAGCCCCGATGATCGTCGTCGAGGGGCTTCGCAAGGACTTCCGTGCACTCACGGCGGTGCACGACATGTCGTTCACCGTAGGCGATGGCGAGATCTTTGGCCTGCTCGGGCCGAACGGGGCCGGCAAGACGACCACCGTCCGCATGCTGGCGGGGCTGATCTCCCCAACGGCCGGCACCGCGATCGTGAACGGCCACCCGCTGGGGGACTCGACCCAGCAGATCCGGGCCTTCACCGGCATTCTCACCGAGAGCCCCGGCCTGCACGACAAGCTGACCGCTCGGCAGAACCTCGCCTACTACGGCCGCCTCTACGGCCTCGGCGGCGCCAAGCTGCGCGACGCGGTGGCGCGCTACCTTGGCGTGGTCGAGATGACGGAGCATGCCGATCGCCGCGTTGGCGGCTTCAGCAAGGGGATGCGCCAGAAGATCGCGATTGCTCGGGCGTTGCTGCACGAGCCCGAGGTCATCTACCTCGACGAGCCGACGAGCGGGCTCGACCCGTCCGCCGCGAAGCACATCCGCGACTTCATCGCCACGCTGCGCGGCCTCGGCCGCTCGATCGTGGTCTGCACCCACAACCTCGACGAGGCGGAGCGGCTCTGCGACCGGATCGGGATCATGCGCGGCACGCTGCTGCGGGTGGACACCCCTGCCGGACTGAGGCGCCACGGCCGCACGGCGACGGTCAGGGTCGAGCTCAACGGTGCGCGCGGTCCCGAGTCGTTCATCGGCCGGCTGGCTGACCTCAAGTACGTCAGCGGCGTCCAGGCGCACGAGAACGCCCTGGTAGTCGAGATGACCGATCCGCCGCACGAGACCCCGGACCTCGTCGCCGATCTGGTGAGCGCGGGCGCGCGAATCACATCAGTGGTCGAGGAGGCGCAGACGCTGGAGGAGGCATATCTCGGGCTCGTTGGCGAGATCGGCGAGCGGGACACGGACCGATGAGGATCGGCTACGTCTGGGCCGTCTTCTCCAAGGAGTGGCGCGACCTCCTCAGCAACCGGCTGCTGCTCGGCGCGGTGGCCTTCCCGGCGCTCGTTTTCGCGGCGATCCCCACCGGGCTGGTGGCCTTCATCCAGGCCCGCAGCCTCGACCCGGAGCAGATGGGCCAGATTCAGCAGTACATAGCGAATTTTCCGAACGTCCCCGCCAAGCTCGCGGCCCAGGCCTTCATCGTCACGAACTTCATGGCCTACTTCCTGCTGATCCCGGCAATGGTGCCGATGGCGATCGCGACGCAGTCGGTGATCGGCGAGAAGGTGGCCAGGTCGCTGGAGCCGCAGCTGGCGACGCCGCTGGAGGTGTCCGAGCTGCTGGCCGGGAAGACGCTCGCCGCGGCCCTGCCCGCGGTGACCGCCACCTGGCTGGTCTTCCTCGGCTATGGCTACGTCAACGGCTTGATCGCCGACCCACGGCTGACCCGTTTCGTCTTCAGCGACATCTGGATCGTCGCCATGTTGACGCTCGTGCCGCTCATCTGCCTCCTCAGCGTCCTGCTGGGAATCGTGATCAGCAGCCGCGTGAGCGACCCGCGAACCGCGCAGCAGATCGGCGGCTTTGTCGTGATCCCGATCATCGGCGTCGCGGTGGCGCAGTTCTTTGGCGGTCAGGCGACCTTCAGCATGCAGCAGGTGCTGATCGGCGATCTGCTGGTGGCGGGGCTGGTGGGCATCGCCCTGCTGATCGGCTCGTGGGCGTTCGAGCGCGAGTCGATCCTGACCCGCCTCACCTGAGCGATGGACCGCCAGGACCCGCTCCCCGTTCGGCGCTCGGTCGTGGCTGGCCTCATCGCGGCGGCAGCGGTGGGCGGATTGCTGCTTCTGGTCCGGCCGTTCATCTTCAGCTTCGCTCCACCAATCAGTGACGCGAACTACACGGTCGGATCGGCCGCGGCCATCAAGAACGGACCCGCCCTGGTCGAGATCGTCCTGGGCGAGCCGCATGGGTGGCCCGGCGAGGTGCGACGCGACGATGACCTGATCTCGCTCGCCGTCGTGGCCTCCGCGGTCGGGCAGGACGCCTTTGCGGTCGTCGATGCCTGGAGCCCAACCAACGACTGCGCCCTGACCCTTGGCGCCGACCGGCTGACCGACTGCAATGGCGACACCTGGACCTTCGACGGCGTCCCGATCGATCCTGCAGACCCGTCGCTGACCGCGTTCCCGACGACCATCAACGGCGGCGCGGTGGTAGCCGATTTCACGCGCGCGGCCTCCTCGGTGCCCTAGGATTCCGGCATGCCTGCAGGCCTGGACCCGATCGGCTGGATCGTCATCGGCTTCATCTCCGGCGCGGTGGCCGGCTGGTTCGTCCCCGACCACGGACGGTTGGGATGCCTCGGCACCACGCTGCTGGGAATCGCGGGCGGCCTCATCGGCGGGTGGTTCTGGACGAGTGTCCTCAACCAGAATCGCGCTGGCGGCTTCCTCGGCGCCCTGCTGATCGCGATCCTGGGTTCCGCCTTCGTGCTCGTCATCGTCCGGGGAATGCGCCGCCGCTAGGTTTGACGCTCATCTCGAGCGCGTGGGAGAATCCGGCCCGCCCCTGGCGCCCGCGCGTGCGTGCCGTGGTGGCCTTAGCTCAACCGGCAGAGCATCGGATTGTGGATCCGAAGGTTATGGGTTCGACCCCCATAGGCCACCCCAAACTTCCTGGCCCGGCGCAGGCTCAGATCTTGATGACCCCGACGATCCACAGAATCACGAGCACGATGATGATCACGCCGATGATTCCAACGCCTCCGCCTCTCATGGTCGGTCTCCCATTCGGTGAGCCAGAACGGCATCGCTCATCTTAGCCAGGTGGCCGTTGACGACATCGGCGGTGCGGGTCACCGAGGCGGCTCTGCCAGAAGAGATCGAACTGTTTGGGATCGCCGCGACGCCAATAGGGTGAATGGCGTCAAGGTGCTCCATTCGCGGAGGCAGTGTTGGATCGATTCTTGGTGGAACAGGCGCGGCGAGGCGATCGAGAGGCGTTCACCACCCTCGCGTTCGGCCTGAGCGATCGCCTGTTCGCGGTCGCGCATCGGATCCTGCGTGACTTCGATGCCGCTGGGGATGCGCTCCAGGTGACGCTCCTGCGCATCTGGCAAGACCTTCCGGGGCTGCGCGATGCAGACCTGATCGAGGGGTGGTCCTACCGCATCCTAGTGCGGGCCTGCCACGATCAGCTCCGCCAGCAGCGGCGACGGGCGATGGTCCTCGAGGTCATCCCGTCGCTGGCGGCCGAGCCCGGACCCGACGATGCCGTCGTCGATCGGGACCAGCTTGAGCGAGCCTTCCGGAGGCTCTCCACCGAACATCGCGCCGCCGTCGTGCTGCAGTACTACCGCGGCCTGACCCTTCCAGAAATCGCCGAGATCCTGAACCTGCCCGTCGGCACGGTCAGGTCTCGGCTCCACTACGCGAAACGTGCACTGCGCGCCGCCATCGAGGCTGATAACCGACCGACCGCCCAGAAAGGTCGCCTTGCATGAACCGAGAGCCGAATGTCGACGAGATTGTCGCCCGCTGGGTCGACGATGGACCCGAGGTCGCTCCAGAGCGGTTCGTGTGGGCTGCCCTCGAGGAGGTCGAGCGCATGCCACAGCGTGGCGCATGGCGCATCGCGTTGGAGAACACTCCGATGTTCAATAAGATCGCACTCCCCGTCCTGGGCGTCGCCGCCGTGGCTCTCGTCGCCATCCTCGCCTACCAACAGCTGGGCACCGACCGGGGCCAGGCGCCCAGCGCGAGCCCTTCTCCCAGCGGTGCCGCAACGATCGACTGCGGCGTCCGCGCACAAACGGCAACCACGGTTGAAGTCGTCTGGTGTGCGTTGCGAGGTGCCAGCGAGCGGCTGGTCGTCCATTTCACGATGACCGCCCCGTCCAACTGGGCGGCTCAAACCTATAATTCCGGCCAGGCGCTCTATCTCCGACCCGGCGGCAGAGCCATCGCGTTTGGCCTCGGAGGCTCCCAGACCGTCGACGACTGGGTCAGTTCGTTCTCCAACGAATCGGCCTTCGAGGTTTCCGCGCCAGAGCCGATCAGTCTCGACGGGACGGACGGTTTCGTCTTCGACGTGCGACTTGCTGCAGGCACGAACCCCGGAGACGCGCCGCCGGTGCTCGAGGACATCGAACTTCCATGGAAGCTCCAGGAGGGCAGCGTGGCCCGCGTCTGGATCCTGGACGGTTTGGCAGAGCCGCTGGCGATCGTCACCGGTTCGTCTGAAGCGGACTTCGAGGCATGGGCTGGCACGGTCGGCGCGGCAGTCGAATCCCTTCGCTGGGGCACCTCGCCGTAATCCGGCCAGGGAGATAGCTACCGGGACCGGCGACGGCCGGCTGGTCCCGGTAGTAGATGCCCCAGCTGATCGTCAGCGGAACCATCCCTGCCATCCGGCCCCTTGTTGGCACGGTGTTGCATGCAGGCACCGCCGCATGGTCCTACCGAACTCGCGCCCCGACCGGCCCATTGGTCATGCCACGCCTCCGGGACATGTGCACTACAGACCATCCGGTGGCTGGTCCCTACGCTCCTTGCATGTCAACCGATATGCCCCGACGACAGCCACGCCGCGTCTTTGCACGCGCCGTCGCCCTCTCCGGGACCGCCCTCCTGGCGGCTGCGCTGCTCGTCTGGGCGCCCCAGCCGGCAACCGGTTGGGACCAGTC
>Ga0310810_10011310_pt1 | contig 10433 bp, 11 predicted proteins | sample NCmetagenome_FD_207641 | JGI IMG/M metagenome (GOLD analysis project Ga0310810, IMG submission 207641) | Soil microbial communities from experimental microcosm in Duke University, North Carolina, United States - NC | ecosystem: Engineered > Artificial ecosystem > Soil microcosm > Unclassified ... | reverse complement strand
TTCGCGGATCGCGCGGTCAAGGCCGCCAGCCGCGCGCACGCGCGGGCAAAGCAACGCGGAGCGCCTTGAGCGCGCGACCGCGAACCGCACAATCGGGTGCGACGGCCGATGAAGAGACGGTGCAAATTGCGCGCGCCTTTGCGGACGCGCCGGTCGCATCGAGGAGATCGTCTACTCCGGCTGAGACAGAGACAGCGTGGCGTGAGCGACCTCTTCTGTGGCCGCGGGCGTGATCGCAGATCCGGCCAAATCTCGTGGTCGCTCACGCCACGGTACTGCCATTGACCGTCTCGTCGGCGGGATCGAATTGGTCCGGGCGGCAAAGAGCGCCGCCCGAAGCCCGCAGTTAGCAAGTCCCAGCGAAGATTGAAGTTGGCGCGAAGCATCCGCACGTGAAGCTGCAACCGCATCAACCTGACACGCACCGAACGGATGCTTGGGAGGGGGGAACACCTCGCGCGAAGCCCCGTTCCCCCCACGGTTCCCCCCTCTGTGGATGACTGTCGAGATCGATGCGTCGAGAGACGATGGCTTTGCGGCCCGCGACAACCGATGCGAACCGGACCCCTCAAGTGCCCTTGTAGTTGAGCACCGGACGAAGGGTCCGTGTGACCTTCACAAGCTCCTTCTGGGCGCGCAGTACGGCACGGATGTCTTTGTACGCGGCTGGCGCTTCGTCGCGAAGTCTATTGGCGAGCCGGTAGTCGTACCAGATACCCTCCATCTGCCGGCGGAGCGCACGCTCGGTCACTTTCTCGCGAGCCACGGTGCGACTCAACGCTCGTCCCGCGCCGTGGGCACTTGAGCACAGCGCCTGCTCGTGACCACGGCCTTCCACGTGGAAGCTGGGACTGCCCATTGAGCCGGGTAGAACTCCTCCTTCGCCAAGGCCCGCGGGCATCGCGCCCTTGCGATGGACCCAGAGCTGACGCTCTCCGTGGCGTTCGTGGGCCACGTGGTTGTGATCCGTCGTGATGATCGTCTCCCAACAGAGGCGTGCACGGATTGTCGTTTCCATCACGGTGCCAACTTCAACTGCCATCGCCCTCCGGCTGGCGTCGGCGAAGCGTCGGGCCCAACCGGCATCGGCCAAATACCCGGCCCCCTGGTCGCTGCTGGCATCCACCGCTCGGAGCCCGCCGCCAACGTCCTCGCCGTGACCCAAGTGGTGATCGCGGATTGCCGGGCCCATCCCTCGGGATCCACTGTGGACCATCAGCCAGAGGCGACCATCCTCATCGCTTTGCAGCTCGATGAAGTGGTTTCCGCTGCCGAGTGTCGCAAACTCGATCAGCCCTTCGTTACGGCGCATTGCCTCCAGACTGGGGTGACTCAGCGGCGCCAGCTCCAAGTCCCGTGGCGGCGCAATCCCCGCGCGACGATTCCGCCGACGAGCGGGAACCGCACGGCCGAGTCCTGAGAGGACTCGGCCGGCGATCTTAGGATCTCGGAGCGCGGCCGCTTCCACATCGAAGCCAACCGCCAGCATGCCGCAACCGATGTCACCACCGACAGCCTGCGGATAAATCAGCTGCGAGGTCGCGACAACCACGCCGATGCAGACATCGGTCGCGAGGTGCACGTCCGGCATGACGGCGACCTGCTGGACATCCGGCGCGCGTCGGAGGCGCTCGATCGCCTCCGACACGTCGTGGTTCATTGGTGCAGCCAGCCAGGTCCGGATGGGTGCGAGCGATGGCTCACTCATCCTCACCTCCATCCGGAAAGGCTGGTACGAACGACAGTTCGGGCGCACGCTTACGCGTGATGGCCATGGCGACTTCCGAACGGAGGCGTGGGCCATCTCGACGGAGTGCGCTGAGCGCCTCCGTCACCGACCGGTCAGCCGGGATGACCACGTGCACCAGCAGATGCCCGCAGTCAGGGGCCGGCGATACCTCCTCGACGAACAGATCGTTCATCCCATCGTCTGTATGGCGCTCAGCGAGCGCCAAGTTGAGTGCCCGCTGGACCTGTCGACAGAACTGACGCGCCTTTCGTTCTCCCTGCCGACCTGATGAAAGACGATCGGACGACGCCCCGTAGAGGGTCTCGGCGAAGTCCGGATTTTCGAATGCTGCCTGTTTGCGACGACGATTCTGATGTTTCAAGACGAAGCTCCCCTGCTGCGCGCGCACGCGCACCCGGCCATCGCAGACACGTGGCCTGCGGCAGTCAACTTGGTTGTTGTTGAAAGCGATGGGAGCCGGCCCGACCGGCCGGATTACTTAGGCGGGGGGCAGGCTCGACGGCATCGGGCGGCGTGCAATAGGGGACATGGTCTCCTCCGCGGTGGCGTCGAGTTGATGTAGCGCTGGCCGCCAGAATGGCAACCAGCCCAAGCATTATCGCCGGAGAGTGGGATCCGTGCAAATAACGGCCGATCACAGATTTGGGACTGGCCACCGGAGCATGACCTGTTAGATAACGCTTGCTAGTCGGCTTGCTCTAATATCCCAGAACTGGGATAATCTCATGGGTGCGACGTGTCCTGGCCGCCGACGAGAAACCGCTGCATTGGGTGGGGTCCGCCAAGCGCGATTTCCTGAGCTTTCCGGTGGCCGTCAAGGAAGACATGGGCAACGCCCTCGGCATCGCACAGTTCGGCGGAACCGCGCCGACAGCGAAGCCGTGGAAGGGGCTCGGTCCGAGTGTGCTGGAGATCGTCGAGTCGCACGACGGCAACGCGTATCGAGCGGTATATACCGTTCGGTTCGAGAAGGCGGTGTACGTCCTGCACGCGTTCCAGAAGAAGTCGCCGTCCGGCATCCGAACCGCCAAGCGGGATGTCGATCTCATTGCCGAACGCCTGAAAACCGCCGAGAGGGATCACGAGGAGCACTATGGCAAGCCGAAACGCTGAACTGAGGGAGACGGTCACTCGCGGCACCGGGAACGTGTTCGCCGATCTGGGCTTTCCTGATGCCGTCGAGCGTCAGGCAAAGCTCCGCCTCGCTTATGCGCTGAATCAGGTGCTGGAAGAGCGGAAGCTCTCCCAGGCAGATGCAGCCAAGGTGCTGGGAGTCACGCAGCCGAAGGTCTCCGCCCTTCGTCATTACAAGCTGGTGGGCTTCTCCGTCGAACGCTTGATGAACCTGTTGACGGCCGTCGACCAGGACGTCGAGATCGTGATTCGACGAAAGCCTCGCTCGCGGAAGACTGGTCGGATCAGCGTCGTTGCAGCTTAATCGGACTCCCAATGACGCAGAAGCCCAAGAACGCTCCTCGACGGCCCAGGACATTCGAAGCCGCGCAGCGACGCGCGCTCACTCGACTCCACAGGGGCCTTGACCTCCAGTGGACGCCTCCGGCCTGTCGTGACGAAGCTCACGACCGGGGTTCACGGCGACGCGAGAGTTGAGTCAAGCGTCTGCGGCCTCCTTGATTCCAGTGCTGTCGTCGCCGCGTAAACCGGTCTCGTTGAGGCAAGCGCAGAACTCCGTTCAACTCGCGGCTCTAGCCGAGGTCTGATGGTGCTTTACGGAGGACGGTATGGGCGGTGACGCGACGTTTGCGGGTACCAACTATCAGGCGAGCGTCATCGCGTACGTCTTCGTCCACGTTCTCACAGAAACAAAGCTTCGATGGGGCGGGCTCGCCGACGACACACCCTCCGCCGTGTCGGGTGACTGATGTGCCAAGCAAAAGAGACACTGGCGTCGATCCACGGATCCTGAATCCATGACGCCGATGAAACAGCTGTTACGGCGACGGATGTCGCGAAGTATACGCTGCCACCAAGACCCGGTCACCCTAGCGCCCCTCCAGCGTGCACACCGAGTAGAAGTCGAAGATCCGCGAGGCCATAGGACGATCGGCCCGATAGGTTCGGCAGAGCTCTGCAGTCTTCAGATCTTCGACGAGATTGAGGCCCAGCGCTCGCGCGAAGGTCCCGATGTCACGGATGCCGGACACCCACGGCGCTCCCATGGCTGCGAAACTGTTCACCAGCGTTGTGATCCCGGCATCGCCGGTGGTCTTCGAGATCACCGCCTCCGCCATGTAGTCGCACGACAGACGGAATCGCTTGGCGTGCGTCCGAATCTCCGCGAGCAGGTGTTTCACCGTGTCCAGCGGCAGATACATGACGTTCCCTTCCCATATGAAGTAGGCCGGAGCGTCGAAATCGAAGCCGTTCCGTTCCAGGAGACCGATGAGGCCGTCCGTCACGTAATTGGCCGGGATGAACGTGACGTTGACGTCGAGTCCGCCTTGTTCGTAGCAGATCCGCTTCCACGTCAACGTGTCGGGATCGTCGATCTCGAAATACTTCACGCCAGACGCCTGTTTCCTGACCGCGCGCGTATCGAGGCCCGCGCCAAGAATCACAACCTGGCGAAACTGCATGCGTAAGTGCGTTTCCAGGACATCGTCAAAGTACCTGGTCCGAATCTTGACCATATCTTTGACCGCGGGAAACGTGGCGGCCAGACGTCCTGCGGCCTCGCGAGTGTCGTCATTGAGGAAGAGTTCGACGAACGGGTCTCGATAAAGCGGCGCAGCTTCCCGGTTTTCTTCTGCGCGGTACTCGGCGACGACGAACGCTGTTCCGCTGACGTTCCTGATCTGTGGCATGAGGTCTCCAAGAGCGTAAAAAGAAGGTGCGATGAAACTATTCCGTCGCGCCCGGCAACGCCGGAACGGCGTCGGATGGTCGGTTGCGTGTTACCAGCAGGGCCCGCTCCCGGACATCCGGCGGCAGGGCGCGCGCGCGTCTAGTGGTCGTGTCGAGATGGATGCCGACCACCGTGGTGGTTGCGGCGATCTCCCCCCGGCCGTCATTCGTCATCTCGTGGATGAGCTTGATGGACTTCTCGGTCACCTCTCGCACGGACGACCGGATTGTGACGACGTCGCCGGCGAACAATTCGCGCCTGTACTCGATGTGCTGTTCGACGGCCGCCATTCCGATTCCTTCACGTCGGAGGCGCTCTGGCGTCAGTCCCAATGTCGAGATCAGCTGCCAGGACGCTTCATCGAACTTTCCGACGTACCCCATCACGTTCATGTGACCCATGTGGTCGCACTGCGACGGATACACCGTGCCGCGATACGTCACGTCGATCGCTTGGGATCCGCTTCCTGAGGTGTGGCGTAGCTCTCGTTGCAATTCCGACATCGCAGGGCCGAGAATAGCTACCAGGTCGCCGCAGAGTCATCACGTCGCGGTGATGTTTCAGTGATGTTTGGGTAGATGCGATCGCACCAACACAAGACATTCGGCCGGTTCCGGCTGGACGCGGCGAACGAGCGGTTGTGGCGCGGCGAGCAGGCCATTCCATTGCGGCCGAAGGCTTTCGCGGTACTGCAGTACCTTGTGGCTCACCAGGGGCAGCTCGTGACCAAACAGCAACTGCTCGACAACGTGTGGCCGTCCACGTTCGTCACTGATGCCGTTCTCAAAGACAGCATCCGGCAGGTTCGAGAAGCGCTCGGCGACGACGCGGCGTCGCCGCGGTACATCGAGACCGCCCACCGCCGTGGATACCGCTTCATCTGTCCACTGTCGGAGGACGCGGCCGCCCCGCTGCCATTCCCGCCGGCTGTGACGACCGCCGCTCCGGCTCCGTCGGTCGGCGTACTGGGCCGTGAGACGGAGCCGGCGAAGATGCGGGCGTGGCTGGAGCGCGCCCTCCGCGGCGAACGGCAGGTCGTGTTCGTGACTGGCGAAGCAGGAATCGGCAAGACGACTGTCGTCAACGCGCTGCTCGATTACGCGTCGGCGCTTCCTGGGATTCTCGTGTGCCGGGGCCAGTGCTTCGAGCATTACGGAGCGGGTGAGGCGTACCTGCCGATACTGGATGGTCTGTCACGGCTTGGCCGGACCGCGTATGGGCCGCGCACGGTCGAGGTGTTGCGGCAACACGCGCCCGCGTGGCTGCTCGAGCTGCCATCGCTGCTTCCTCCCGCCGAACGCGACGCGCTCCGGGCGCGGGCGTCGAACGCGACGCGCGAAGGCATGCTGCGCGAGATGGCAGAGGCCTTGGACGCGCTCACCGCCGAGTGGCTGATGGTCATCGTGCTCGAAGATCTGCATTGGAGCGATTACTCGACGCTCGATCTGATCAGCTATCTCGCCCGCCACCGCGATCCCGCGCGGCTGATGGTGATCGGCACCTACCGGCCGGTCGACGTCATCCTTCGCGAGCACCCGTTGAAAGCGGTGAAACAGGAGCTGCAGGCGCACGGCCTCTGTCACGAACTGCCGCTCGAGTACCTGACCGAAGACGCCGTCGCGCAGTTTCTCGACATCAGGTTTCCGAGCCATCATTTTTCTCGAAGGCTCGCGCGGGTCATGCACCGCAGGAGCGAAGGCAACCCGCTGTTCATGGTCCATCTCGCGGACTACCTTGCCGACGACGGCATCATCGTCCACGCCGACGGTGGCTGGCGGCTGCTCGGCGATGTCCGTGACGTCGAGTCGGGTGTGCCGGAGAACGTCCGGCAACTGATCGAAAAGCAGATCGATCGGCTTGACGCCGAGGAACGGACCGTTCTCGAGGGCGCGAGTGTCGCCGGCGTGGAATGTTCGAGCATTGCCATTGCCGCGGGCATCGATCAGCGGCCCGAATGGGTGGAGCAGCGGTGCGAGGCGCTCGTTCGACGACATCAATTTCTCTCGCCAGCACGACTCGTCGAGCTGCCGGACGGCACAATTACACCGCGCTACCGGTTCAAGCACGTGCTCTATCTCGAGGTGCTCTATCGGCTCCTGCCGGCCATGCGCCGCGCGCAGATCCACCGGCGCATCGGCGAGCGCGGCGAGACGATCTATGGCGAGCGGGTCGGAGAGATTGCCGCGGAGCTCGCCGTCCATTTCGAGCAGGGGCTCGACAACCGTCGCGCCGTGATCTACCTCCTGCAGTCTGCTGAGAATGCCAGCCATCGCTCCGCGCACCATGAGGCGGAAGCACTCGCACGGCGCGGATTGCGCGTCCTCGACACGCTGGCGGCGACGCCCGAACGCGATCAACAGGAACTGAAGCTCCGGATGATCGCCGGCGTCTCGTTGATGTCGACCAAGGGGTTCGCGGCCGCCGAATTGGAGGATATGTGCGATCGGGCGCTGGTCTTGTGCGCGCGGTTGGGCGCATCGCCCCAGGCGTTCAAAGTCGAATGGCTGCTCGGGCTGTTCCACTATTTCCGCGCGGAACTGCAGCCGGCCCTGGCGATTGTCGAGAAGCTGCTGCAGCGTGCGACCGACCTGCAGGATCCACGGTTCGTCATCGGCGCTCACTGCGCCTATGGTGTGACTCTCGTCGACCTTGGCCGATTCGAGGAATCGATAGAGCACCTCGACATGGTCCCGCCGCTGCGCGTGAGCCATCCACGGGGGCCCCACGGATCGTTTCCCGGCCAAGACCCCGAAGTCACCAGCGACTGCTATGCGGCGCGGGCGCTGTGGGCGCTTGGCTACCCGGAGCAGGCGGTCGCCCGTGTAGGCCGCGCGTTGGCGGTCGCACGTGATCTCTCACATACGGAGAGCGTCGTCGTCGCAACCTACTTTGCGGCGCACGTCCATCAGCTCTGCGGCGAGGCGTCTGTCGCGCGCCAACACGCGGAAACCGTCGTGTCGCTCGCCGAAGAGTATGGCCTGGCCATGTGGATCGGCCTGGGCCGGATGATCCGCGGCTGGGCGCTGGTAGAGCAGGGATCGGTGACCGACGGTGTCGGGGAACTCCGCGCCGGGCTCTCCGCCTACGAGGCAACCGGAGCCAGGCTGTGGCGCGCGTACTTCCTCGGGCTGCTGGCGCAGGCGCTGGGAAGAGCGGGTCGCGTTCAGGAGGGTGTAGAGGCGGCGTCAGAGGTCCTTGCCATTGTCCGCGACAGCGGCGAGCAGGCCTACGCGGCCGAACTCCATCGGGTCTACGGTGAGCTGCTGCTCAAGAGCGGTTCGTCGGATTCCGTGCCGAGGGCCGAGGAGTGCTTCGAGCGCGGACTGGCGATCGCCCGCGAACAGCGGGCGAGATCGTGGGAGCTGAAGACTGTTACGAGCCTTTGTCGCTTGACGAGCGACCGTCACGATCGCGGGTACGCTCGGCGCCTATTGCGCGAAACGTATGACCGGTTCACGGAAGGACAGCAGACGGCCGACCTGAAGGCCGCGAGGCGCGCGGCCGCGGGACGAATGGGTGAATAACGGTGGCGCTTCGCGCTAAATGCGGCAACTGCGGCTCGACCGCTGTGCCTTCGTCATCTGATGGTGCTGCAGTGCCAGCCAACCGCACTGCCGCGCCTTGAAGCCGCGCTCAGTTGGAAGGACACCGCGCACGTCTCGAGGGCCGACGAGATACTGGAGCGTTCGCTGCTCGACGACTTTCCCCGCCGTGGGCGGCTTCAAGCGCGGCCAGCTCGCGAGTGCCGGGCGATCTCGCCGAGTTCATCGCTCGCATTGATCAAAGACACGCGCTAGCGCGGCAGTCGCTGATGCCGCCGCCCGGACCGTTTCAACCTGTAAGCCGTTGACATTCCTGAAATCTTCCGAGCGCGCGGTCCCTCTGCGTCGCGTCGTCTTGCTTACACTCATAAATATCTGTAAGCATATTGCCGCAGCGTATGCGCAGCGCGACGGCGGGCTCATCGGATTTCATCAGCTCGCGCGCTTCCTGACCTCGCGCGAGGCGCGGCGCCGCAGCAGCGCCAGCACCGCCACCTCGGGATCCTTTTCCGTCATCTTCAGCAACGATCCATCGCAGTACGCATCGAGCACCTCTGGATGGACGTAGCTCTTTCGGCACACGGCTTGGGTGTTGCCCAACCGCTTCGAGACGCCCTCGATCGCCCGGACGATGTTGCGCTTGGTCTCGGTTCGCGATCGGGAGGGCTCGCACGAGCGGAGGAACTCCGCGGCGAGCACCGTGGCCGCCCACGTGCGGAAATCCTTCGACGTGTAGCATTCGCCGGTGATCTCCTTCAAGTAGGCGTTGACGTCGCCGGAGTCCACAGGGCGCCGCGTGCCACGCTCGTCGTAGTACTGAAACGCGTTGTAGCCGGGAAGGTTCTGGCACGCCTGGACGACGCGCGCCAGGCGCGGGTCGTCGAGCGCGATCTCGTGCTCGACGCCGCTCTTGCCGCGGAAGGTGAACGTCAAGCGGCCGCCCTTCACGTCGACGTGGCCGTCGCGCAGGGTCGTGAGGCCGAACGAGCGATTCTGTTTCGCGTATTCGTCGTTGCCGACGCGTATCAGCGTCTTTTCCAGCAGCTGCACAATCAGCGCGATCACCTTCTGCCGCGTCAGGCCGATGCGCCGCAAATCGGCCGCGGTGCGACGACGGACCTCCGGCAACGCCTGCGCGAAGCCGATCATGCGGCCGTACTTCGCCTCGTCGCGCACCGTCCGCCAGTTCGGGTGGTAGCGGTACTGCTTGCGTCCGCGTGCGTCGCGCCCTGTCGCCTGCAAGTGGCCCCGCGAGTCAGAGCAGATCCACACATCGTCCCATGCCGGCGGAATCACCAGCGCGCGGATGCGCGCCAACTCCTGCCGATTCGTCACACGGCGTCCGCCGGCCGTGAAGTAACGGAACGTCGAGCCGTGCCGCACGCGCCGCAGCCCTGGACGACAATCGGTGGTATAGCTCAGACCGGCCGCGCGAGCGCACTGTGCCGCGGGGGTCGCGGCGCGCGTGCTGAGGTGGCGCCGCGGTCGGCGGGGTGCAGCCATGAAATCTCAGGTGCCCCCGCCCCAGCAAAACTGCGTCCACCCGTATTGCTGGCCGCAAATCCGGCAGCTTCCGTCAGTAACGGCAGCGATGGAAGTACAGAATCGTAATCAGCAATACCTTCTTCGCCAAACACGTCAGCCCGGGCGTGTTGGAGTTGACCCGCGGCGGGCTGATGGCGGGGTGGGACGTTAGACGGGCGGGGCCGTGGAAGCAACTGTGTCGATGAACCGCTGCCAGGCCTGGTCGGCCAGCACGGTGTTCCTGCCCAATTGGCCCCCGCACCACATCACGCCGACGCGCTCGTCCGGACGCGGAACGCGCACCCACACGCGCTGGACCGACACGCCGACGCCGATCAGGGGGACGCGCAGCGCGAACTGCGGTGTGATCATGCGGCGATCGCGCGGCATCTCGAGGCGAACGCCTTCACGGCTGACGTCGATGATGTAGGACTTCACGCCGTTGACGGTGGCTTCGAAGGGCCGGATCGCGCGCCGCGGCCAGCGCCGGTCCGCGCGCGCCTCCATCAGCGCCATCGTCACGGTGCAGATGAAAGTGGCGCGTTCGATCGGCCGCTCCAGAAACATGATCTGCGCCCCGAGCGGCGCGCACGCGATGCTGTCGGCGGCATCGCCGAGCACGATCACCGGCGTTTCGCGAAAGCGCGCGAGCCCGAACGCGCGCACGCTGCCGTCCAACACGAAGCTCGCGTCGACGACCGCCAGATCAAACGGCTGCGACGCGACGGCGTCGCTGGCGCTCCTCGACGTC
>Ga0310810_10011309_pt1 | contig 10433 bp, 8 predicted proteins | sample NCmetagenome_FD_207641 | JGI IMG/M metagenome (GOLD analysis project Ga0310810, IMG submission 207641) | Soil microbial communities from experimental microcosm in Duke University, North Carolina, United States - NC | ecosystem: Engineered > Artificial ecosystem > Soil microcosm > Unclassified ... | reverse complement strand
AGCTCCCGATCCAGGTGCCGGTACTGGGCTCGACGTGTCCACTGCCGATGACGCGGGTGTGCCTCCGGGCATCACCGCCCACCACACTCCGAGCGAACCCGGTGGTGAACAGCTTGACCGTGGATGCCGGGATCATTGGCCGGGTGGCATCGACGCTCCAGATCAGCTGGCCGTCGAGCGAGGCAATCGCGACCGCCCAGGTTCCGGGCGCTGCGCGCGCGGCCCGCGCGAACCACGTTGTGAGTTGCTCCTGAATCGTGCGTCCCTCGTGTGCGTGCTTCGGATGCACTCCGGCTGAGGCCGGAGCGGCAACCCAGGCAAGCAACATGAAGGCGCCGACTCTTGGCTTCATTTCAGCAGGGACTTGGCAATGGTGAGCAATTGCATGTTGCTCGTCCCCTCATAAATCGTGCCAATCTTCGCGTCCCGATAGTATTTCTCCACCGGGTACTCCTTGGAGTAGCCGTAGCCCCCGAACAACTCCACACAGGTGGAAGTGATCCGATCGGCCACCTGGGAGCTGAAGAGCTTGGCCATTGCGGCCTCTGCCGTGAAGGGCCGCCCTCCATCCTTGAGACGAGCGGCGTTGTAGACCATTAGACGAGCGGCTTCTAGGTCTGTCCGCATTTGAGCCAGCTGGAATTGGACCCCTTGAAACTCGGAAACCGGCTTGCCGAATTGCTTGCGCTCTTTGACATATCCGAGGGCAGCCTGGAGTGCACCTTCTGACACCCCGACCATTTGTGCCCCGATCCCGATGCGGCCCTCGTTGAGGGTTTCGATGGACACTCTGTAGCCCTGGCCCACCGGTCCGAGGACGTTGGTCTCGGGAACCCGACAGCTCTCCAGGATCAGCTCGCACGTGCTCGAGGCCCGGATGCCGAGCTTGTTCTCTTTCTTGCCCACCGCGAATCCGGGGAAATCCCGTTCGACGAGAAAGCCGGTGATACCCTTGTAGCCCTTTGCGGGATCGGCATTGGCAAAGACGATGAAGATCCCCGCTTCGGCGCCGTTGGTGATCCAGAATTTCCTGCCGGTGAGCTCCCAGTGTCCCTCGCGGGCCACGGCCCGGGTTTGCAGGGCGAAGGCATCGCTGCCACTGCCTGGCTCCGAGAGAGCGAAGGCTCCCAGCAGGCCGCTGGTCATGCGGGGGAAGTAGCGCGCCTTCTGCTCGTCGGTGCCCCAGCGCAGCAGCGCGTTGTTGACCAGCGTGTTATGTACGTCGACGTAAATTGCGGCCGAGGCATCCACCCGGGCCAGCTCCTCGATCGCCACCGTGGCGAGGAAGAACGATCCGCCGGCGCCGCCCCAGCGCTCCGGAACTTCGACACCCATGAGGCCGAGCTCGAAGAACTTGCCGATGAGCTCGGCGCGGAAGCTTCCCGCTTCATCCATCGCGTGCACCAACGGCCGGATCTCGCTCTCGGCAAACTCCCGCACGGTCTGGCGGAAAAGCTCCTCTTCCTCGGACAAGACCGTCAGGGCCGGGGAAGGGCTCAGCGTCTCGGGCATGGATGGCTCCAGGAGGGCCAAACGTGGACAGCAAGCTCTTGGAATATGGGGATGTGCGAGAGGGGAAGATAGCCGGAAGCGCGGCCGGCTAGCTGCGTCCCGCCGCCAGTACGTCGAGTGCGACCGGTACGCGGCCGAGCGGAGCCGACACCTGGGCACCGCGGAGCCGATCGCGCACCGCGCTCAACATCTCTCTCGCGATGCTGACGCCTTCAGCCAGAGCCTCCTCGCGACCGCGCTCGCTCGCCAGGCGCATGCGCGTCAAAATCGCTTCGGGGACCGTGACGCCGGGCACTTCATTGGCGAGGAATTCTGCATTTCGCAGTGACACGAGCGGCCAGATGCCACCGATGATGGGAAGCTGGAAACCTTCGACCAACTTAAGAAATCGGTCGAGTTGATCGAGATCGAACACCGGCTGCGTGATCGCGAATTCGGCTCCGGCCTCCACTTTCCAGTGTAGGCGCCGGAGCTCGCGATCGAGATCGGGCGCAGCAGGGTTTACCCCGACACCGATCACGAACTTGGTCGGGGTCCCGATCGCATTGTGTCCCGGATCCAGGCCGCGGTTGAGTCGCGCCACCAGGTTGGTGAGGCCGATCGCGTCGATGTCGAAGACCGCCGTCGCGTCGGGATAGGGTCCCATCTTGGGTGGATCGCCGGTCACGAGCAGCAGATTGCGCAGCCCCGCCGCTGCGGCACCCAGGAGGTCCGACAGCATCCCCAGCAGATTGCGATCGCGACAGGCATAGTGAACCACCGTCTCAATGCCGACCTCGCGCTCGATCATGAGACCGGAGAGCAGGGCTCCCATGCGACTCTGCGCCCGGGGCCCGTCGGGCACGTTGACGGCGTCGACGCCCGCCGCTTTCAGTGCCCGGCACTGGTCGAACATGGGCGCGGGATCGACGCCCTTCGGCGGGACGATTTCCACCGTGGTGAGGAACTCGCCGTGAGCGAGCTTGGCGCCATATCTGGAGCGCTCCGCCAGCGGCGCCGGAGCGACTCCCGGAACCGCAGGTTCCGTGGTGGCGGCGAGGGTGGCGTGGCGCGGCGCGACGGACTGTACGAAGCCGGCGATCGCCTTGATATGTTCTGGCGTGGTTCCGCAGCAGCCGCCCACGAAACGCGCGCCGGCCTCGGCGATCCGCTTGGCGTAATTTCCCATGTACTCGGGGGAGGCCATGTAGATCTTGCGGTCGCCGACGTCGCGGGGCAGGCCGGCGTTGGGTTGCGCCGAGATCGGACGCGTGATTGCTCCGGCGAGCTGCTCCACCGCCTCCAGCACACCGTGGGGTCCCACTGAGCAGTTCACGCCGATCACATCTGCGCCCATCTCTTCCAGCAGCGGGCCAAACACGGCGGGCTCGGTCCCGTAGTGGGTTCGCCCGTCGTTGCCGATGGTCATCTGGGCGATGACCGGAAGATCCGTGAGCGAGCGCACCGCTTTCAGAGCGGCGCGGAGCTCCTCGACGTCGCTGAATGTTTCCAGAATAAAGCCGTCGACGCCGCCCTCGAGCAGTCCCCGCGCCTGCCGGGCAAAATCGGCGCGCGCCTCTTCGATCGAAGTCTCGCCGAACGGCTCGATGCGGATGCCGAGCGGGCCGATGGCGCCGACCACAGCGGCGCGGCCGCCGGCCGCGCTGCGCGCTACTTCCGCCGCGGCGCGGTTGATGCGCTCGGTATCGTCGGCGAGGCCGTACTGCGCCAGCTTGCGCGGGTTAGCGCCGAAGGTATTCGTCTCCAGCAGCTCCGCGCCGGCCCGCACATACTCGCGGTGGATCTCGCGTACCAGATCGGGCTGACGCAACGAAAGCTCGTCGAAGCAGACGTTGAGGAACACGCCCCTGCCATAGAGCATCGTTCCCATCGCCCCGTCACAGACGTGGGCGCGGCCGTCGGCAATCAGCTCCCGGAGATTCACCGCTCGTATCCCAGATTCGGCGCGAGCCAGCGCTCCGCCTCCGCGAGGCTCAGCCCCTGGCGGCGCGCGTAGTCTTCGACCTGATCACGCCCGATCTTGCCCAATCCGAAATAGCGCGCCTCGGGATGCCAGAAGTACCAGCCGCTCACCGCGGCGGTCGGCAGCATCGCGAAGCTTTCGGTGAGGGTGATGCCGGTGCGCTCGGTCGCCTCGAGCAGCGTGAAGAGCGTCTGCTTGCCGGTATGGTCGGGACACGCGGGATAGCCGGGCGCCGGCCGGATTCCCTGGTAGGCCTCGCGGATCAGCGCGCTGTTGTCGAACGACTCCTCTGGAGCGTAGCCCCACAGCTCGCGCCGCACCCGCTCGTGCAGTCGCTCGGCAAATGCTTCGGCGAGCCGGTCGGCGAGCGCCTTGGCGAGGATGGCCGAATAATCGTCGTGCGCCGCCTCGAAGCGCTTGACCAGCGGGTCGAGGCCGTGCCCCGCGGTCACCGCGAAGCCGCCGACATAGTCGATGCGGCCCGACTCGCGCGGCGCGACGAAATCGGCCAGCGCCAGGTTGGCGCGTCCCGCCGCCTTGGCCATCTGCTGCCGCAGCGTCGCGATCACGGCGCGGCGTTCGCTGCGCTGCTCGTCGGCGTAGAGCTCGATGTCGTCGCCAACGGCGTTCGCGGGCCAGAAGCCGACCACGCCATTCGCCGTCAAGAGCTCGTCGCGCACGATACGCTCGAGCAGCGCCTGGGCGTCGGCATAGAGTGACTGGGCGGCAGCGGCGGTGGCGGGATTACTCAGAATATCGGGGTAGTGACCCGGCAGTTCCCACGCCTGAAAGAATGGGGTCCAGTCGATGCGTTCGACCAGCTCTCCGAGCGGGTAGCGCTCGAAGCTGCGGGGGCCGAGAAAGCCCGGGCGCGGCGGCAGGGAGCCGTTGCTGGGGATGAAGCGCGCGGCGCGTGCCTCGGCGAGCGGGGCGAGCCGGTCTCCCGCGGGACGCGCGGCGCGATCCTGCCGCACGGTCTCGTACTCCGCGGCGACGCCGGCGGCGAAAGCGTCGCGCTGCGACTCGCTCAGCAGGCTCGAGGTCACCCCGACTGCGCGCGAGGCATCGAGCACGTGGACCACCGGCCCCGAGTAGCGCGGGTCGATCTTCACCGCGGTATGCACCTTCGAGGTCGTCGCCCCGCCGATGAGCAGCGGAAGGGTGAACTGCTCGCGGGTCATCTCCTCGGCGACGAAACTCATCTCCTCGAGCGAGGGCGTGATCAGCCCCGACAGCCCGATCACGTCGACCTGCTCACGCCGCGCAGTCTCCAGGATCCTCGCGCAGGGGACCATGACGCCCAGATCGATCACGTCGTAGTTGTTACACTGCAGCACCACGCCGACGATGTTCTTGCCGATATCGTGCACGTCGCCCTTGACCGTCGCGAGCAGCACCTTGCCCTTCGCTTTGGGCGGAAGCCCCGCCTTCTCGGCCTCGAGAAACGGCACCAGATAGGCGACCGCTTTTTTCATCACGCGGGCGCTCTTCACCACCTGCGGGAGAAACATCTTGCCGCTGCCGAAGAGATCACCCACGACGTTCATGCCGTCCATCAGCGGCCCTTCGATGACCGCGATGGGGCGCGCGAGCTCGAGCCGGGCCGCCTCGGTGTCCTCGACGATGTAGCTGTCGATCCCTTCCACCAGCGAATGCACCAAGCGCTCGCGCACCGGCCGGTGCCGCCAGGCGAGATCTTCGCTGCGTTCGGCCTTTTGGCCTTTGACCGATTCGGCCACCGCGAGGAGGCGCTCGGTGGCGTCGGATCGCCGGTTCAGCACGACGTCTTCCACCCGCTCGAGCAGCTCGGGAGCGATGTCGCTATAGATAGGCAGCGCGCCGGCGTTGACGATCCCCATGTCCATGCCGGCCTGGACCGCATGATAGAGAAACACCGCGTGCATGGCTTCGCGGATCGGCTCGTTGCCCCGGAAGGAGAACGAGAGATTGCTCAAGCCGCCGCTCACATGGACCAGCGGGAGGCGCTGCTTGATCCTGCGCGTCGCCTCGATGTAGTCGACGGCGTAGTTGTCGTGCGCTTCGATACCGGTGGCGATCGCAAAGATGTTGGGATCGAGGATGATGTCCTCGGGCGGAAAGCCGGCGCGCTCGGTCAGCAGCCGGTAGGCCCGCGTCATGATCTCGACTTTGCGCTCCACGTTGTCCGCCTGCCCGCGCTCGTCGAACGCCATCACGATGACGGCCGCGCCGTAGCGGCGTACCAGCGCCGCCTGGCGCAGAAACTCGGCCTCGCCTTCCTTGAGCGAGATCGAGTTCACGATGCACTTTCCCTGGACGCACTTGAGCCCCGCCTCGATCACCGACCACTTCGAGGAATCGATGACGACGGGAACCTTGCTGATGTCTGGCTCCGAGGCGATCAGCTTGAGGAACCTGTCCATGGCGTGCTCCGAGTCGAGCAGGCCCTCGTCCAGGTTCACGTCGACCATTTGCGCGCCACTCTCGACCTGCTGGCGCGCCACCGCGAGGCCGGCGTCGTATTTGCCATCGGCAATGAGCCTGGCAAAGCGGCGCGACCCGGTGACGTTGGTGCGCTCGCCGATGTTGACGAACAGCGTGTCGGGCCCCACGGTGAGCGGCTCCAGTCCCGAGAGCCGGAGCCGGGGTGGAGGAATCGGTCGTTCGCGGGCCGGGCGCTGCCGCACCGCGGCGGCGATGGCACGGATGTGATCCGGCGTCGTCCCGCAACACCCGCCGACAATATTGAGAAAGCCGTGCTCGGCGAATTCCCCGAGCACCGAGGACATCATCTCCGGAGTCTCGTCGTAGCCACCGAATTCGTTGGGAAGTCCGGCATTGGGGTGTACGCTGAGATACACGGGCGCGACGCGCGACAGCTCCTGCACGTAGGGGCGGAGCGCGCGAGCACCGAGCGCACAATTCAATCCGACCGAGAGCGGATTGGCGTGCATCACGGAATGCCAGAATGCCTCGACTGTTTGTCCGGAGAGGGTTCTCCCGCTCTGATCGGTGATGGTTCCGGAGATCATGACGGGAAGCCGCACACCGCCCGCGGCGAACCAGTCCTCGAGCGCGAAGAGCGCCGCCTTCGCGTTCAGCGTGTCGAAGATGGTCTCCACCAGGAGCAGATCTGCTCCGCCTTCGACCAGCGCCGCCGCGGCCTCGCGATAGGTCGCGACCAGCTGGTCGAACGTCACGTTCCGGAAGCCGGGGTCGTTGACGTCGGGAGAAATCGACGCGGTGCGACTGGTCGGCCCGAGCACACCCGCCACATAGCGCGGCCGGCCTGGCTCGCGCGCCTCGAACTCATCGGCCGCCGCACGAGCCAGTCGAGCGGCAGCACGGTTGAGCTCTACAACCAGCGACTCCATGCGATAGTCCGCCATCGAAACCGCGGTGGAGTTGAACGAATTGGTCTCGATGATGTCGGCGCCCGCCTCCAGATACGCGGAATGGATTCCGCTGATCACCTCCGGCTTGGTGAGGCAGAGAAGGTCGTTGTTTCCCTTGAGCTCGACCGGCCAGTCGGCAAAGCGCGATCCGCGATAGTCCGCCTCTCGCAAGTGATGTCCCTGAATCATCGTTCCCATAGCCCCGTCGAGCAGTAGGATGCGCTCGGCGAGCAGCGCGGGGAGCCGCGCCAGTCGCGCTTCGCGCGCCGATGAGCTCGAGGAAGAAGGGACTGCGGAAACCGGCACCTTTGACCACTCCAGAAAACAGAAATGCCGAGGCTAAAACGGCCCCGGACGGCGTTTTAGCTGTTGTTTAACGTGGCAGCAATCAGCGCAAATCGCCACGATCAATTGTCCGGCTCTTCCAATCATAGGGCAGCGGCCCGGGGCTGCCAAGGGATGCCGTTACAGCCTCAGCTTTTCGAGAGTCGACTCGAGGGTAATCCCTACCACCTGCAGCAATTTGTGCTTTGATGCGCCGCCGGCGCTGACCGAGATCCGAGAGCGAGGCACGTCGAGCAGCCGTGACAGAAACAGCACCAGCTCCTCATTGGCCGCGCCCTCGACTGGAGGCGCGGCCAGCCGGATCTTGAGTCGACCGTCATGGATGCCGACGAGCTCGCTCCGGGTTGCGCGCGGCTGGGCATGGATGCGCAGGCGAACGCCAGCCCCGAAGGATTCAACCGGTTCGCGCAAGTAGCCCGAGCAGTGCGCTTTTGATCAGCACGACGAGGAGGTACGCCAGGAAGGGACTGAAGTCGATAGGACCGAAGGCAGGCAGCCGCCGGCGGATCGGCTCGATGAGCCAATCGGTGAGCAGATACACGGGACGCATCCAGGGCCGGTAACGACCGGCGCCAAGCCAGCTGCCGATGATGCGCACCAGAATCGCTACCGAGAGTACCGAGCTCATGGCGACGATGGCGAGTTCCAGCCAGGCCCGCCAGTCCGCGCCGCGCATCGACTCGAGCAATCCGATCGTCCCAAACACCCAGCGGACCGCCGCCATGAGCAGCAGCGCGGCGACGGCGGTGACTCCCAGCAGCCACAGCGGCGCGTCCTGCGGGTTACCTCCCGCGCCGCGCACCCGCCGTTCGAGGGGCCGCAGGACCGGATCGCTCCAGCTGCGGACGAAGCGTGGCCACCAGCCGAACGCACCGATGAGCTGGCGGCGCACCACCCACGAGGTGAGCAGAACCAGAAACGCGAGACCAAAGGCCACCAGCGCGACGATGCGGACCGTCTGGTCGATGGCCTGGCTCGGACTCCCGATAACGAAAAGGCCCGCGTTCATGATCGCGGGCCCAAATGTGTGGCTGAATCCGGCACGACGTAAGTGGATTGCTAGGACTTCTGCGCCACTCGCTTCTCGAGCAGGTACCACGTCCTGCCGCCGATATATCCCTCGCGCCGCTGGACGCAGAGCCAGCCCAGCGCTTCCAGCAGTCCTTCCTCCGCGACGTGATCGGTGCAGAGCTCCAGAACGTGAGCGCCCTGTTCCGCAGCGCGACGCTCGAAAGCTGCGAGCAGCCGGTGGGCGTGTCCCTGGTGACGCTCGCGTGGCAGCACGGCCACTTCCAACACCGTTGCCACTCCGCCGCGAAGCGACCACCGCAGACCGCCGATCCAGTCCCCGATTTCGTCGGTCAGCACCAGGTGCCGCTCGTCGAGGCTCTCGTCGCTCGCATCGCTGTCCTCGGTGAGGTCCCGGAGCCAGTCTCCGAATTCCTCTCCCGATTCCATCTCGCGAATTGTGAGCTGCCGATCGTCCTGAACCATGGCTACCTCACGCCAATGGGGATCAACGCGGCGAGGGATACGCATACGTCGTGCCGTTACGGAAGCTGGCAGCGTCGTGACTCAGGGGGTGTAGCCGAGCAAGCGAGTGACTCGGTCATGCCGCGTGCAAGCACCCCACAGGCCGTGGTTTGCGCGCTTTGGGCGGCGTCCTTTTCGGATGAAGCCGACGCGGTGGCGCAATTCCGTCCAGTACCAAATCTGACACAGACCTGACAGGTGACCTTCTGGGAGGACAGTGTTGTCCATAAAAGGAGAATTACGAAGCCCAGGATCGCCAGGGCGACCAGGCCCTTCCGCTGTGAAGCCGAGAGTAGGCGCACTGGGTTGCGAAATCCCGCGTTCGCTTCGCTATCCGGCGCGCAGTGCCTGAAACAGGGTCGGCAGCGCGCCGATCAGCCAGACTAGGGCCGCCCCACCGATAGCCTGGGCAGTCGTGATTCGGGTCATCTGCTTGAGTCCGACTGCGACCAGCACCGTGATCCAGATTGTGAACAGATCGACTCTCCCGAGAACGGCCATCAGGGCACCGCTGGTTTTCGTGGGATCGAGCAGCCGGCCGAGTCCCAGGCTCACGCTGAACCGGGAAGTGAGCTTGGCTTCGTCCATGAGCAGGGCCTGCACGCCGTTGACGATGGATTCGAGCGCCCGCGGGAAATACGCGAACGTCGCGATGGTGGCACTCTGGGCGTAGTTGGTTCTGCCACCGACGATCCGGGCAACGAGCCAGATCACCGCGCCAAGTACGAAGACAACAATCGGCATACTGATGATCACGAATACTGGCGCGAAGCTCGCCGCAAACTTGCGGGCTGTTTCCATCTGCTCCGGCGTCACCCTGGGGTTCGCCGCCATGCTGCGCTGGAATTCCGCATCCATGATCGGCTGCATGGCGTTGCGGGTCAGGAAAAACACCACACCGATCACCACCATCAGGACTACCAGGGCATGTCCGAATTTGCCGTCGCTGCGGCGACGGAACAGCTGTGCGGGAGCGATGAAGACATCGATGAAATCCTCCCAGCGCGAGCTGGTTACCGAGGCTGATGCGGGCGTCTCGCTCATGGGCGCTCCGGAACGGAGATGGTTTCCTGCTGCAGCCAGCTCGAGTAACCGGGATCAATTGCGGCAATCGGCGTCGCGATGATCTCCGGTTGTTGATAGGAGTGCAGGGCGCGGATGCGGGCCATGACCGCAGCCAGCCGAGGCTCGACCGTTTTGGCGGTGCAGAGCCACTCCGTGGCCCGGGTGACTGCTCCGTCCCAACGATAGATACTCGTCATCGGACCAACGATTTGAACGCAGGCTGCGAGCCGCTCTTCCACGAGCGTCGCCGCGATCAGTTCGGCGAGCGCAGCGCTGTCGACGGTAGTGCTGACCTGTATGCAACCGCTCACGAGCAGCTGCTGGGCGCCGGCAGGAGCTCTGGTAAACCCGGAGTCGCTCCGGGCTCGACGCCATCGTCGATGGGGATCGCCGCGGCGCGCCAGCCGCTCTTGAATCTCACGGTGAGCCGAGCTCCGAGCGGATCCGTGTCGACCGTCACTACATCGGGCAAACGCCGCGCGAAGCATGCCGCCCGGCTGGCCTGTTCGTACATCGCCGTGGAATCGGCCGTCATGCGCCACGCAGCGAGCGAGCGTCCGATAGCGACCAGCTCCGCCTGTTCCTTGCCCAGGCGCGCAAAGCGAGCCGCGGACAACAGTCCTCCCTGATCGGCCAGCGGA
>Ga0310810_10011308_pt1 | contig 10434 bp, 8 predicted proteins | sample NCmetagenome_FD_207641 | JGI IMG/M metagenome (GOLD analysis project Ga0310810, IMG submission 207641) | Soil microbial communities from experimental microcosm in Duke University, North Carolina, United States - NC | ecosystem: Engineered > Artificial ecosystem > Soil microcosm > Unclassified ... | reverse complement strand
GCGTGGTGGCGACCGCTTTCTCGTTAGGTACGCGAAGGACGTACTTCTCGTACGCGCCCGTCGTGGACTGGCGGGGGAAAACCACCGCGTGTGCCCACGACAAAGTCGGAACCGAGACCGCGAGGCCAAGCACCGTGGCAGCGGTGGCGAGGGTGATGCGTCGGCGGCGGGCGCGATACGCGAAACGGAAAGCGCGTCTCATGACGTGGGTTGTTGGGAGAGAGAGGGCAGGGAGGCGTCGGAGGACATGCCGCCTTCGGTCTCGTTGGGTGGCGGCACGTACGCGAGCAACCCACCGAGGAGGATGACGATCGCGGCAACGACGATCTCGCGCGCGACGGACGCCCGCAGCACGCTGACTTCCGTCGCATCGGGCGCCGCTGTCAGGCGCGGCATGACTCGTTGGCGATTGTAGGCGCCGAACGCGACCAGCACGAGGAGCCCGGCGGTCTTCGCGAGCACCAGGAGTCCGTATGCGGACGTCACGAGCCCGGACCACGAGTCCAGGAACAGCCGCGTTTGCACGACGCCCGTGAACGCGACGGCGACCACCGCCCAGAGGGCTCTCGACGAGACGCGGCCGGCGTCCGCGGCGAAGAGCAACACATCATCGCCCGCCGGACGAATCAGGAGCCAGAGCAGGCCGCCGACCCAAACCGCGGTCGCGAGCAAATGGATGGCCTTCGCGGGCACGGCCCACGCGGGCGCGATCGCGGCGGAGTGACCGACAGCGCCGCTTACCACGACGGCGCTTGCGGCAAACAGCAGTGCCAGTCGCGTGCGGCGGGCGAGCCACCATGCCCAGAGCGCGAGAATCGTTAGGCCCACCCGGCAGAGCTCGATCTTGCCCACGGTCGTCGTGAGCGCTGACGCCGCCCAGGCGGGATCGAACGTCAGGTCGGGCGACGTGTTGATCAACCACGTCACGAGGTGCGCGCCGAGCAGGACGGGCGCGGCAATCGCGAACGCGGTCGTGACGGAGCGCAGCCGCGCGTCCCCGCGCTGTGCCGCGTTAGGTTTCGCGCCGGCCATGAACAGGAGCAGGCCGGCCATTGCCGCGAGCGCCCCGAGCCCGGTTCCTCGGAGCACCGCTGGAATGAGCGGCGCCCCGACGGCCGCCGGCCCCCACACCTCGGGCTCCTCTCGAGGCTCCGGCTGCGCGGTCTGCGGCGGGATGACCGGCGCCGCGGGCGCGACGGGTGCGACGGCCGTCGTGTCGCCGACCGTGAAGCTGAAGCTCCCGTCGACCGGGTGGCCGTCCGCCGACACCACGCGCCACTCGACCTTGTAACTGCCTGTGCCCAGTGCATCCACCGGCGCGATCACGGCGTGCACGTCTCGCGGGTCGCCGCCCGCGCGGAGGACAATCGGCGTGCCGGAAGCCGGAACGATCGAAACCTTTGCGAGCTTGCCTTCGATTGGCTCGCTGTACACGAGCCTGACCTGCGTGGGGGCCGTTGCGAGCCGGCTGTTGGCGGCGGGCTCCGACGAGACGAGCGTTGCGTGCTTCGCCGACGGCAGGATCGCCAGTGCGGCCGAGGCCGAGAGTAGGGTGAGGAGTGCCAGGCGCATGTGGGCGAGAATCTATCGCGGGCTCGGATGGCCGTCACGCCGATCGATGATATCGAGAATCCACGCTATAGTACTCACATGGCACCGTCTTCCGTTGCGTCGGGCGCGATCGCCGCGGCGCTCATCGTGTTTGGTTCCGCGGCGTGTCATGCGCAGGGATACCCGTTCAGCCAGCGCGGCCGCGTCGATCAGACGGTCGCGTTCACCGATATCTCGGTGGTCTATGGTCGCCCGGTCGCTCGCGGTCGTGTGCTGTTCGGCGACTCCGCGCTCGTCAAATGGAATGCCGTGTGGCACCCCGGTGCCGACTCGGCCACTCGGGTGACGTTCAGCCACGACGTCAAGCTCGAAGGCCACGACGTGAAGGCGGGCGAGTATACCATCTGGCTGATTCCGCGTGCGGACAAACCCTGGACGTTCATCCTGAGCCGCGCCGCGCACGTTTTCCACATTCCGTATCCCGGTGAATCGGCGGACGCGCTTCGGATTGAAGTCATGCCTGACACGGGCAGTCACATGGAAACGCTCGCAATCTATTTTCCTGTGGTGCAGCGTGACGAAGCGGTCATGCGTATCCACTGGGGCGAAACGATAATTCCGGTTCGCATCAAGGCTCCATATCGGCCGGAGTAGCGCAACCGGAACGGCTCGACTTGGTGGTGGATCGACGGTTGGGGCTGCTCGAGGCCCGGTACATCGGCGGTGCACGCGTACTACGCGGCGTAGCCGCTAGTAGCGGAAGGCGTACTGCACCTTCACCAACAGCTCGTTGGAGAGAAAGCTCCACCGTCGCCTATCGATCGAGTTCGCTGGCACGTCGGCGGCTGCGATGTCGCGTGCGACGTTGTGATTGTACACGACGAACACGTCGCCTAGCGGTGAAAACGTCCACCGAAGTCGCGTGTTAGTGCCGAACGTGTCGCTTTCGTTGTCGTACTGGAGGTAGCTGTTGACCTGCAGGTCGGGCGAGAAGTTCACGCGAAATCGCGTTCCTACGACCTCCTGAGTGAAGTCGCCTTCCGCCAGTCGCCCCGTATTGCGTGTGCCGTTCAGCTCCACGATGAAGAGTGGTGAAGGCTTCCAGCTGGCAGTGAGCGTCAGCTCATCGAGCCGCCCCGTATAGAAGTCCCCGAACCACCACGTGAGCTGCCCGGACAGCTGTCGCTTCGATGCCAGCCCGCCCTCGAGCCGAAAGCGGGTCCAGTGATAGCTTCCCGGATCGATCACGACGCCCTCGGCGATCTCGAACGGAGCCGTTAGGCGTTCGCCCGTGGGCACGACGTTGAATTCGAATCGGTCACCGCTCTCCAGGCGCCAGTTCACAGGCGCCATGAAGACCTGGTAGCTCTCCCACGTGCCGCCCAGGTCCGTCACGAGCTCCGTCTCGAATTCGTTGAACATCTGCCGCACGTCCAGGCCCAGGATCGGGCGCGTGGGCCGCGGCTGGAACGCCGCGCTGAAGTTGATCATCTGCACGTCCGGCCGCGGTACGATACCTAACGACGGGTCGAAACCATCGCCCAGCCACTTGTACGTGAACGCGATGTCCCAGAGGTCGTTCGGGTAGTCGATCTTCCCGCCCCACGCGCGCTTGCGCCCGGTCAGGTCGTCACGATCCATCGCCAGGCCCCAAACACCGACGAGAAAGTTCTTGTCCCCACGAAAGCGGGAGGTCCGGTAGGTCAGGTCTGGCCCGATGAGCCATGCATTGCCGCGGCCCACCGGATCGCCGACCGTGGCGATCATTCCCACGGACGATTCGCGCAGCACGTTCTGCTGGATGCGCACCACGCCCATCGTGTTTGCCGTCGGCAGCGAGTCGATGGCCGGGTCATTGGAATCCCCAGTCCTGACGATGAGCGCGCCGAAGTTGGTGCCGTGCTCACGCCCGTTTACCTTGAGCCCCGCATTGAGCGGGACCTCGACGTTGTTCAGGAGCCCGATGCGCCGGCTGAAGAACGGTCGCACATCGTCGCCGGTACCGAGCCCGAAGGCGAAGATGTCGGAGCCCTCGAGAAAGAACGTTCGCTTTTCCGGGAAGATGAGCGGAAACCGCGTGAGGTTCGTGCGACGCGTGTCGACCTCCGTTTCGGCGAAGTCGGTGTTGACGGTGAGCGACGCAAGCGTGTTGGCACCGAGCCGTTGCGTCGCGTCCAGACTGACGTCGGCGTCGCTTTCGGTATTCGCGTTAGGCGCTGGCCGTCCCGTGCTGGCGGTGAACGCCGGTCGGACGCTCAGTCCCTTCCCGAGATCGAAGACCGGCAGGCCGGTGAGCAACCCGGCCCGACCGACGTGGGTGACCTCGTAGTTGCGCTCAGGGCTCGTCCATCGGTCGGTCTCCTGCAGGTGCTGGATGCGACGCTGGATGTTGAACCCCCACTGGGACAACCCCCGCCGAAAGAGAAGGCTCTTGAGCGGAATGCGAATCTCCGCGGACCAGCCGTGCGCAGTGCGTGACGTCGCTGCCTCCCACACGGCATCCCAGTTGGCGTCCTCGCCCTCGCCCTGATTCGCGACGAGCGCATCGTAGCGTGCGCCATACGGGTTCACGGCGAACACGTAGCCGGATCGACCATCGAGGTACGTGTCGAGGACGATCTTGATGTGATCTTCGCTGTCCAACACCGCATCACGCTGCCGAGCGAACGCTACCAGTCCGACGCCCGGCGGATTGTCGGCCTGGATGCCGAACACGATCGCGTCGCTGGTCGCGACAACGCGCACGACCGTGCGCGCGCTCGGCGCCCCGCCTTGTAAAGGCTCGACCTGCGTGAGCGGCGCGATCGAGTCCACCGTCTGCCATACCGCCTCGCGAAGCTCGCCGTCCAGATGGATGACCTGGCCCTGCGCAGCGCCGATACGCACCGACTTACGGTCAGCGGATCCGATGTTCTGGGCGTGTGCGGCGGTGACGCCAGCAACCAGGAGCGCGATAGCGAACAGCGGGCCGTAAGGTCCGGTCATCTACGTATAGGTTACCGGTAACAGGTTACCGGCGAGCTTCGAGGATGCGCAGCGTTGGCTTGGAGTTTACGTCCTGGAGGGGGAGGTACACCCGGTGCGTCGCCGGATCCACCGAGACGCTGTGCGCATACGGCGCGCGGTACTCGCCAAGCGCCGCCAGCGTTCCCCGGCCGTCGGCGAAATGCTCCTCGAAGATCGACACCGCGCCGGATTCACAGCCCACGTACAGTCGCCGCAGAACCGGATCGAGCGCGAGGACATCCGGGTCGTCAGCGGTGCGGAGTGTCGCGGTGATGCGCATGGTGCGCAAGTCGACGACGAGCAGCTTTGCATCTCCTTCGCAGGTGACGAACGCAAGGCGATTCGGTTCGTCGATCAGGAACCCGTGTGGATGGTCGCACGACATCGCATAGCGCGCGACAATCCGATCGCTCGCAGGATCGATTGCAACGAGCTCGTTCTTCGTCTGAACCGCAACGACGACGCAATGGGAAACGGCGTCGTAGTGCGTGTTACCTGCCTCGCCGCCGAGCGCGATACGGTCGGCGATGTTGTTCGAGCGAGCGTCGATGACCAGGTCGATGCCGCCCGATTCGTCGGAGACGAACACCTTCTGCTCACGTGGTGCGTATGCGATGCCGTCAGGGAATCGGACGCCGCTTACGTGCGCCACGACTGCCAGTGTTCGATCATCCACCACGGCGACTTCATGCCGCCCCGTGACCGAGACGTAGACGCGATGCAGCTCGGGAACGGCCAAGACGCCCGTAGCGCCGGGGAATCCTTCATTGCTGGCGACGAGCTTTTGCGCGCGCGTGTCGAAGACGACGAGGCGGTCGCCGCGCATGTGCGAGACGTAGAGGCGTCCGGTCGTCGAGTCGAAGCTCTGGTAGTCGAAGCGCTTGGCGGGGCCGGGCAACGGTATGTCGGCCACCAGCGCGAGTGGTGCCGTGGTAGTCGCGGGGGCCTTCGCACTTGGTGGCGCTGGCGCAGTCCACGTCGCGGGCGTCATCGAGCTCGGCGTAGCACTGCAGGACGACGCCGGAGCCTCACCGTGAATGAGCGCCGGCGCCGCCAGGCTCCCGGCCAGCAGGAACGCGCTGGCGCGACAGCGCGTGACGGCTCCCGCGCCAGTCGTCACGACAGAAGCCCCCTAACGAGGGGCCGGCTTTTGCGACTTCGTGGCGTCGAGCCCCGCCCGGAGTCCCGTCGCGAGCTTCGTCGCGTCATCGTTCGCCCAGAAGTGCATGAAGAAGAGCCGCGGACTTTCCTCCAGCAGGTGCGAGTGGAGCGACACCGCTTCGATCCCGTGCGACGTGAGCGCACGGATGACGGGATTCACCTCGTCGCCCGTCATGACGAAGTCACCAGTGATCGCCGCTTTGCCGCCGCCGGTGGGCTGGAAGTTGATCGCCGTCGTGAGTCCCATCGACGGCGGGATCTGCATGCCGTGCTCCGAGATCGGCTCGGCGCGCGGGACGTTGACCTGATACACACCACCGTTGACGCGACCCGCATAGCCTAACGCCTTGGCGACCGCGGCGGTGTCGAGGTCGATCGTGGCGGGCGGCGCGGCAGGCGACGGCGCCGGCGCCTTGGTGAGCGCGATCGCATCGCGCAGCGTTGGCGCGATCTTCATCGGGTCACCCAGGGCGTGCACGTGCATGTAGTACACGCGGGGCGATTCACGCAGAAGGTGATGGTGAATGGCCGTCTGCTCGACGCCGCCCTCCTGCAACCGCTTGATGACCGGCGTGATCTCATCCTCGGTCAGCACCAAGTCGCCCATCGCCACGACGCCGCCCGTCACAGCCTTCATCGCCACCCAGCCACCTAACGCGAACGCCGACTTGATGGCAACGCCCGCCACGGTGACCTGCAGGTCGCTTCGCGGGAAGTTGAAGCGGTGGACGTCGCCCGGCTGCACCACGGACGGCCTGCCAACCAGCGAGTCGACGGCCTTCCAGTTGACGGAATCGGCAGTGGGAGACGTTGGGCCCGCCGAGTGAAGCGTTGAGAAAAGCACTGCATGCACGAGAAGAAACATTCCGGCCTCCTTGCCGCCAACGAGCTTCAGTGATTCAACTGGTATACCAAATCTGTGCCGATTCGACCTTTCGTTCAATCGTGCTCGGGCGACCGAGGCCTCGGGCCGGCGATGACTAGCGATGATTCAGTTGTGATACTAGTATGGGACTCATGGTCGATACGCCCACCCGCGACACGCTTCTGCTCACGCAGCAGCACGTCCGCCGCCTGATGTCGATCGACGAATGCATCGACGCCGTTGACGATGCATTCCGCCAGCACGCGCTCGGCCGTTCGATCTCGCCGAGCGTCCTCGGCTCACACGTCCCGGGCGGCGGCTTTCACGTGAAGACCGCGGGACTCTCGACCGATTCGCAGCGAGTGTTCGCCGCCAAGGTCAACGCGAACTTCCCCGGAAACCCCACGCGGTTTGGCCTGCCGACGATTCAGGGCGTGATCGCGCTGTTCGACGCGGTCGATGGCCGGCCGCTCGCCATCCTCGACTCGATCGAGATCACGAGCGTTCGCACCGCCGCGGCGAGTGCCGTCGCGGCTCGCTATCTCGCGCGGGAGGACGCTGCCACGGTCACCGTGTGCGGATGCGGCGAGCAGGGCAGGAGTCAGCTTCGCGCGCTGACGCGTGTGCGACCGGTCCGGCAGGTGCTGGCGTTCGATTCGGACTTCGAGAAGGCCATACGCTACGCGCATGAGCTTTCTGAGGATCTTGGCATCGAGATCAATCCCGTGCGCGAGCTGGGCGCCGCGACGCTTCGCAGCGACATCTGGGTGACGTGCACGACGTCGCGTGCGTGGTACCTCGGCCGTAACCACGTTGCGGCCGGGTCGCTGGTGCTGGCGGTTGGTGCGGACAACGACGACAAGCAGGAGATCGAGCCGGAGTTGCTGGCGACCAGCACGGTCGTGGTCGATGTGCTCGACCAGTGCGCCGCGATTGGCGACCTCCATCACGCTCTCGAGCTGGGTGTGATGCGACGAGAGGATGTGCACGCCGAGCTGGCCGATGTGGTGTCCGGCAGGCGACCAGCGCGCCGGCGCCATGACGAGATCATCATCTTCGACAGCACGGGCACCGCGCTTCAGGACGTCGCCGCCGCACAGCTCGTGTACCGGCGCGCAGTCGCCACCGGCGTGGGGATGTCCATCGACCTCGCCGGGTCGTCCATGCCTAACGTGCAGGTCGCCGCGCACCGATGAGCACGTCGCGCGAGTCGACCCCTGCGGGTTGGGTCCTTCTCATCCACCAGATCCCCCCAAAGCCGGACTACTTGCGGGTCAAGATCGGCCGTCGTCTGCAGCGTGTAGGAGCGATCGCCGTGAAGAACTCGGTGTACGTGCTGCCGGACGGCGATCAGTCAGTCGAAGACTTCCAGTGGATTCGTCGCGAGATCGTGGACGGCGGTGGAGACGCGTCGGTGTGCCGCGCGGCGTTCATCGACGGCCTGACCGATGACGAGCTCCGCGATGCGTTCCGTGCCGCGCGCGACGCCGACTACGAGGAGATCACGCAGGCCGCTCGGGCTGTGCAGCTCCCGGCGCGAGCACGCAGTCGCGGCGGCGAGCCGGGGCGCGGCGAGGATGAGCTCAGCCGACTGCGGAAACGATTTGCGGCGGTTGCGGCCATCGACTTCTTCGAGGCGTCGGGGCGCGGTTCGGCCGACAAGGCCCTCAACGCCGTCGAGATGAAGCTGGCCCCGGCGGGCGTCAGGCACGTTGTCGCAGCCTCGCGCATCGACCGCGGGAAGTATCGCGCGCGAACCTGGGTGACGCGCAAAGGCGTGTTCGTCGACCGGATGGCGAGCGCCTGGCTCATTCGCCGGTTCATTGATCCCGACGCTCGATTCCGCTTCGTCGACCCGGAGAGCTACCGGCCGATGCCGAGTGAGCTCCGCTTCGACATGTTCGAAGGCGAGTTCACACACGAAGGCGATCGCTGCACGTTCGAGACGCTGCTGTATCGCTTCGGCCTCGAGAACGATCCCGCGTTGACCGCGATCGCCGAAGTGGTGCACGACATCGATCTCAAGGACGCGAAGTACGAGCGGCCGGACACACCGGGCATCGAGACGCTGCTCACCGGGGTCGCCAGGAACACCGCGAACGATGAAGAGCGGATCGAGCACGGGAGCGCGCTGTTCGCGGCGCTCTACGCGTCCGCGCGAGGCGGCACTTCTGGCGAGGCTAGCGCGCCAGCTCTTTCAGACTCGCCGCCCGTCGGGGCATGACATCAAGGGTATTTCGCCGTGACGTGCAGCGGGCGCTCCTGAATTGGACCGCGCGGCGGTTGGCCCTCCGCGAGCGCAATGACCTCGGGGAGCACGAGAGCGGGTTGGCCGCCTGGTTCACGTCCGTCGAGCACGTTGTGCGGCATGCCGAGCGACGCCGGGAACGCGTAGACGGATACCCGGGCGCCGCGCGCGTCCCACTCTTTCGCCACTTTGAGCGCCCCGGACGAGCTCACCGTGCGATCGAAGTCGTTGAGCATGAACGCGAATTCGGCCGCTTTGGCCGGCTCCCGGTCCGCGGACTTCTCCACTGACTTGCCAAGGCGCAGCACCTCGGCCAGCGCATGCGTCGCGAATCCAGGGTTCCGGTCGGGGCGGGCGGTGTCGGGCGCCGAACGTCGAGTAACGTTAGGCAGCCGCTCGGTCAGGTTGATCAGAAAGCCCTCGAGCCGCGACGGCACGCGCCCCGCCTCGAGGGCCGGGGCGATCAGCACGACGCGTCGAACCTCCGCGCGGTGTTGCCCCATCCAGGCGGCCATCGTTCCACCGACGCTCAGTCCCACGACCACCACCGTGTCACCCAACGCGGACGCGACATCCACGGCGGAGTCGGCTGTCTGTCGGAGCTGGACGGCCGTCATCCCCGCGAGCGCCCGGGCGTCGCCGGAACGCTCGGCGTGGTGCGGCAGCCGCGGCACATAGACGTTGTCCCCGCGCTGATACAGCGAATCCGCGAGCTCGGCGAATTGGCTGGGCGAGTCGGTGAAGCCGTGCAAAAGCACGTCAACGCGGGGCACCCGCACCCCGTGGGTCAGCAGGATGGTGCGGCCACCGGGTGCGACCACGCGGTCGTCCGCTGCCTGGCGGCGTTTCACCAGGTTGATCGCCGCTCGGTAATCAGCGGCCGGAACGGGGTGCGACCGTAGATCTCCCGAACGAAGCGGGATCGTAGCGGCGAGGCCCACAGCGAGGGCCAGGCGCAGGATCGCGTCGTCGAAATTCATCGTAGCAGAAGCGAAGCAGAGGCGAAGCTGAAGCGTTGAGACTGTGGCTTGACGATCGATACAGCACCACAGTATCAGGGGGCGAACCTAACTCCCGTATGTACGAGTGACTGCGTCCTCGCGGTTTCGCCAGCGGCGGCTGGCTCAGGGCAGCTCGAGGAACGCCATCAACTCGCTCGCCGCCGCCCCTCCCGCCCGATTCGCGCCAATCGTGGATGCGGAGGGGCCGTACCCAACGAGGTGAATTCGCGGATCCTTGGCCACCTGCGTCGCGAGTCGACCGGTCATGACGATGCCCCCGTTAGGCTCGCGCAGCAGGAGCGGCGCGAGATGGTCGAGCGAGCTGCGAAAGCCGGTGCACCAGAGGATGACGTCGGCGCGGATGAAGGCACCGTCGGGCCAGCGAACACCGTGCTCGGTGATCTCGCTGAACATGGGCCGTCGCTCGAGCACCCCACGGGCACGCATCGCCTCGATCGCCGGTGTGACCGGGAGCCCCGTGACCGACACCACGGAGGTCGGCGGAAGCCCTCGGCGCACGCGATCTTCCACGATCGCGACGGCCGCACGGCCAGCTGCTTCATCGAACGGGCCGGTCCGAAACTCCGGCGGGCGTCGCGTGA
>Ga0310810_10011307_pt1 | contig 10434 bp, 9 predicted proteins | sample NCmetagenome_FD_207641 | JGI IMG/M metagenome (GOLD analysis project Ga0310810, IMG submission 207641) | Soil microbial communities from experimental microcosm in Duke University, North Carolina, United States - NC | ecosystem: Engineered > Artificial ecosystem > Soil microcosm > Unclassified ... | reverse complement strand
GCGCGAGGGCAACGGTTTCAGCCCGCAGTTGCTCGCGCGGGACGGCGCGATTGATCAGCCGCGCGCGTTCGGCGACACGGCCATCGAAGGTCTCGCCGGTCACGGCGAACCACACGGCGTCGCGCATGCCCAGCGCCTCGACCAGCGCCTTGCTGACGAAGCCGCCGGGCAGGATGCCCCAGTTGACTTCCGACAGGCCGAACTGCGCGTCTTCTGCCGCAATGGCGAAATCGCAGGCGATCAGCTGGGTGAAGCCGCCGCCGAAGCAGAAGCCGTTCACCATGGCGATGGTCGGCTTGGCGTAGGTGAAAAGCTTTTGCCATCGCCAATAATGGCTGGCGGCTGCCGCCCGAGTGCGTTCGACCGGCTTGTTGTCGAGGTCGCGGAAGAACAATTTGAGGTCCTGCCCGGCGCACCAGGCATCGCCAGCGCCGGTCAGGATCAGAACCTTGGCCTGCGCGTCATGCTCGAGCTCGTCGAGGACCTCGCACATGTCGTAATGCAGCTGCGGGCTCATCGCATTGCGCTTGTCGGGCCGGTTGAGGATCACCCATGCAATTCCATTCTCGTGCTCGACTTTCACGGTTTCATAAGTACGCGACATGCCCGTTCTGCTCCCTTGCTCAACGTGATCTATGGACGGAATATGCGGAGATAGCGTCTCGGCGAGACTAGCATCAAACCAACGCAACCCCTAGGACCGCATCGGGACGTGCGGCCGCCACGCCGCGCACCTTTGCCGCGACGCCCGCGCTGGCAGCTGACGCCAGAAGCCCTTCAATTGTCGCTAGGCGGGCTTCATGGCGGGCGCGGGCTTGCGCACCAGCGGCGTGATCCGCAGCGCCGTGATCCGGTTCCGCTCGCGGCGCAACACACGGAAGCGGAAGCCGTGGAACGTGAAGGTCTGGCCGGGCTCGGGGATCGAACGCGCTTCGTGAATGACGAGGCCGGCCACCGTCGTCGCCTCGTCGTCCGGCAGATTCCACTCCATCGCGCGGTTGAGATCGCGGATCGGCACACCCCCATCGACGTTGACCGAGCCGTCGGGCTGTGGCCGCACCCCGGGCACGACGACGTCATGTTCGTCGGTGATGTCGCCGACGATTTCCTCCAGGATATCCTCGAGCGTGACCAGGCCCATCACCTCGCCATACTCGTCGACCACCAGCGCGAAATGAGTTTTCCGGCGACGAAAGGCCTTGAGCTGCTCCGACAGCGGGCGGATGTCGGGCACAAACCAGGGCGGCCTGGCGATGACAGTGACGTCGATCTTGGCGAGGTCGCCGCCCGAGGCTTGGATCGTGCGCAAGAGATCCTTGGCATGCAGGATGCCGATGATGTTCTCGGGCTTGCTCCGCCATAACGGGATGCGCGTGACCTCGGCCTCGAGCACGGCTTTTACCACCTGCTCCGGCGGATCGTCGGCGCAGACCGTGACCATCTCGGTGCGGTGGACCATGACGTCGGACACGGTGAGGTCGCGCAGGTCGAGAAGACCACTCAGCATGTCGCGATCCTGCTTCTCAACACCACCTTCATGATGCAGAAGATCCACCGCTCCGCGCAGTTCCTCGTGCGCGGAGAGGAATCCGCGGTCGACCCCGACGCGGAATCCGAACAAGCGGAGAATCCAGCGCACCAGCACTTCTATGCCCACCAGCAATGGCCCGAGCAACCGCACGATCCATGCGACCGGACGCGCGACCAGCAGAGCGATCCGGTCCGGGGCGTTGATCGCCACCGTCTTGGGCAGCACCTCGGTGAAGACCACCACCACCACCGTCATGATCATGGTGGCGTAGAGGACGCCGACATCGCCGAACCAGTTGAGCAACAAGCCGGTGGTCAGGGACGAAGCGGCGATATTGGCGACGTTGTTGCCCGTGAGGATCGCGCCGATCAATCGCTCGCGCGTGTCCAAGAGACGATTGACCAGGGCCGCCCGCCAGTTTCCGGTTTTCTCCATGCGCAGCATTCGCGCACGCGAAAAGGCCGTAAGCGCCGTCTCGCTGCCCGAAAAGAAAAAGGAGAGGCCGAGACAGACGACGATCACAATGATTGAAAGCCAGTCTTCGATGCTCATCACTCGGCAAGCTGTTGGGCCAGAAAGGCGCGGACGTCGGCGGCATCGATATCGGGTGCGATGAAGCTTGCGCCGATGCCGCGCGCCAAAATGAAGGTCAACCTGCCGCGCTTGACCTTCTTGTCCTGGGCGATCAGGTCCATCAGGCGGTCGGAACCGGGCGCGCCGCCGGGGACGGAGCGGATATCGGTCGGCAGTCCGACCGCCGCAAGATGGCGCTCGACGCGCTCGGCCTCCGTCATGGGCATCAACCCGCGCAGTGCCGAAAATCGAAACGCGAGCGCCATGCCGAGCGAAATCGCCTCGCCGTGCAGCAGCCGATCGGAAAACCCGGCCGCCGCCTCGAGCGCGTGTCCGAAGGTATGGCCGAGATTGAGCAGCGCCCGCTCGCCGGTCTCCCGCTCGTCACGGCTGACGATTGCTGCCTTCATGCGGCAACTCACCGCAATGGCATGCTCGCGCGCCGGCCCGCCGGCGAACATGTCGCGCCAGTTGGCTTCCAGCCAGGCGAAGAAGGCAGCATCGCCGATCAATCCGTATTTCGCCACCTCGGCATACCCGGCGCGGAATTGGCGCGGCGGCAGCGTATCGAGCAGCGCCGTATCGGCAAGCACCAGGACCGGCTGATGAAAGGCGCCGATCAAGTTCTTGCCGTGGCTGGAATCGATCGCGGTCTTGCCGCCAACCGAGGAATCGACCTGCGCCAGCAGCGTCGTCGGCACCTGCACATAATCGAGACCGCGGCGGAGAATGGCGGCCGCAAAGCCGGCGAGATCGCCGATGACGCCGCCGCCCAGCGCGACGACGAGGTCCGCACGCTCGACGCGGGCGGCTACCAGCGCTTCGCACACGCGCTCGAGCACCGGAAAACTCTTCGAACTCTCGCCCGCGGGAACCGACACGGAGGTGGCAGCAACGATGCCGGCGGTGGCAAGCGCAGCCTCGGCTGCCGCCAGATGGTGGCGCATGACCGTTTCGTCGGTGACGATCGCGACCTTCGCCCCGGGTCGCAGCACCGCAATCTTTTGGCCCAGCGAGGCCAGTTGGCCGCGGCCAATGAGAATATCGTAGCTGCGCTCACCGAGCGCGACATTGACGACGATCGGATCGCTTGCACGCAGCGGCGCAGTCATGGCTCGTGGCCTCCTTCGGGCCCGCCGGGTACCGCGCAGGCGGTTCCCATCCGGCCGACAAGCGCGCTGACGATCTCGTCAACGATCTTTTCGTGCATCACCTCGCGCGACTGCACGGTGAGATCGGCCAGAGCATATATGGGATCGCGCTCCTCCATGAGCTTTCGCAGCGTGGCGCCGGGATCATCGGTCTTGAGCAGCGGCCGGTCATGTCGGCGCTTGATCCGCTTCATAAGCACGTCGAACTCCGCCTTGAGCCAGATCGAGATGCCTTTGGCCGTGATCACGGCCCGGGTGTCCGGATTGGTAAAGGCGCCGCCACCGGTCGCCAGGACCTGTGGCCCACTGTCGAGCAGCCGCAAGATGACGCGCGCCTCGCCGGCGCGGAATTCCGCTTCCCCTCGAATGGCGAAAATATCGCTGATCGTCATGCCCGCCGCCTTTTCGATCTCCACATCCGCATCGACAAAGGGAATGCCGAGGCGCAGCGCCAGGCGCCGGCCGATCGACGACTTGCCCGCCCCCATCATGCCCACCAGCACAACCGAACGCCGCCCGAGCGCCGCCACGATGGCGGCTTCCGACCGGCCCGCGACGTCATGGGCCGCGCCATGCGGCATATTCCCCAATTCTCCCATTGTCGCTCCCGAACGGCGTTTCAGGCGGTTTGTGTTCCAGTACAACAACTTGGCGTCAAGCAGGGGGCGGCAGAAAGGCGCCGCCAGAGCGCTTGTTAACCACCTTCGGCGGGCGATTGCGATCGCGTCCGCCGGCACCACCGCGCAGGGTAATGTCCTAGTTTCTCCATTGTTTTATCCGAGATTGCCGTTCGAGGGATTACCATGCCGAGTCTGTTCCGGTTTCTCACCCTGATCGGCGTCCTAGGCGGCCTGACCTATGGTGCCATGTTCATGCTCGCGACCTGGTTCGATCCGAAGCCGCGCGAGATCACGGTTTCGATTCCGCCGGACAAATTCGCAAAGCAACCCTGACCCTCCGCCGCCGAAATGGCCCCGCAGGCCAAAAACTCCAACCAAACCCTGATCGCGCTGTTCCTCGATATGCTTGCGGCCGAGCGCGGGGGTGCCAAGAACACTCTGGCCGCCTATGCGCGCGACCTTGCCGACTTCTCGAACGAACTCGCCGCGAAGCGGCGCAGCATTGCCCAAGCCACGACCGAAGACCTGCGCGCCTATCTAAGTTCGCTGAGCCGGCGCAGCTTCGCGCCGGCGTCGGTCGCCCGGCGGCTTTCGGCCATCCGCCAGCTCTATCGCTTTCTTTACGCGGAGGGACACCGAACCGACGATCCGTCCGCCGTCATCGAAGGACCCAAGCGCGGCCGTACGCTCCCCAAGGTGCTCAGCATCTCCGAGGTCGATCGCCTGCTCGCAGTAAGGCTGCGCGCGGCCCGGCTGGCCTGCCTGATCGAAGTGCTTTATGCGACTGGGCTGCGCGTATCCGAACTGGTCGCCCTTCCCCTGTCGTCCGCTGAGCGCAACGCGCGCATGCTCATAGTGCGCGGCAAGGGCGACAAGGAGCGCCTGGTGCCGCTCAACGATTCCGCCAAGACCGCGATGCACGAGTATATCGGGTTGCTTTCCGAAGGCGGCCGCCAGCCGAAGACCAAATGGCTCTTCCCCTCGTTCGGCGAGGCCGGCCATCTGACCCGACAGCATTTTGCGCGCGAACTGAAGACGCTTGCCGGCGCTGCCGGGCTGCGACCCGCGCAGGTGAGCCCGCATGTGCTTCGCCATGCGTTCGCAAGCCATCTCCTGCACAATGGCGCCGACCTGCGCGTGGTGCAGACGCTGCTCGGCCATGCCGACATCTCCACGACCCAGATTTACACCCATGTTCTGGAGGAGCGCCTCAAGAGCCTGGTGCGCGATCTGCACCCTTTGGGCGAAGCCTGACAATGCTTCGCGACATGAACTAGCCTGCCCGCGGCGAACCATGGAGTTGCCGATGCGCCTCGTGACCGCAAAGCGCCTGTCGTCGATGGTGACCGCACTGGTTCTCGCGGGAGCGAGCGCGGTCGCGCAAACCGCCCAGGAGCGGCAATGGTGCGAAAACGAGACGGGTGTGACCGTCGATCAGCGCATTGACGGCTGTTCGGCCGTGATCAAGGCGGGACGCGAGAAAGGTGAAAAGCTTGCCGAGGCCTTCAACAATCGCGGCATTGCCTACCGACTCAAGGGCGATCACGAGCGCGCCATTGCGGACTATAGCCAAGCGATCAAGCTCAACGCCAAGTTCGCCGCGGCCCACAACAACCGGGGTGTGGCCTACGACCACCGCGGCGAATACGACCGCGCCATTGCGGACTACGATCAGGCCCTGAAGCTCGCGCCGTCGGCCGAAGGCTACTTCAATCGCGGCAACGCACACCTCGCCAAGCGCGACTATGACCGCGCCATCGACGACTACAACCAGGCGATCAAGCTCAAGTCCGACTTCGCCGCGGCCTTCGACAATCGCTGCTGGGCGCGGGCCGTGCTGGGCGTCCTCAAGCCCGCGCTTGCCGACTGCAACCAGGCGCTCCGGCTGATGCCGAAGAATGCCGCAACGCTGGGCAGCCGTGCCTTCGTGTTTCTGAAGATGTCGCGCTTCGACGCCGCTGTTTCCGACTACGACGCGGCCTTACAGATCAACCCGAAAGGCGCCTTCGCGCTTTACGGGCGCGGCTTGGCGAGATTGAAGAACGATGACGCGGCGGGCGAGAGCGACATCGCCGCGGCCAAGACGCTGCAGGCCGACATCGCCGAGGAATACGCGCGCTACGGCCTGCAGGAGGGGCGCTAGTGGTTGCTGCTCGTCCCGTGCCATAAGCGTCGGCGATCAGCGCGGAGGCACGGCCATGTCCGAGACCTGGCAAACGCTCAAGGAATGGCCTGAACTCATCCTGGAACGGCTCGAAGATGCCGGCGTGGCGCGCATCGTCCTCAACCGTCCGGACAAACGCAATTGCTGGAACCGCGCCCTGTGTCACGCCTTTCTCGAAGCGCTCGACATCATTCGGGCCGACAGGGAGCTCAAGGTCGTCATCACCAAGGGCGCCGGCAGCGTCTACTCCTCGGGCCTCGATCTCAATTTCCTGCGCGAAGTATCGAACGGTCCCCTGCTGGATTGGGACCGCCCGAGCCTCACCATCCAGATCGCAGAAGCCCTACGCGCATTCCCCCGGATCGTCATCGCACAGGTGCACGGTTATTGCCTCGGGGGCGCGCTCGGCATCATGAATTGCCACGATCTCGTCTATGCCGCCGAGGACGCACAGCTCGGGATGCCGGAAATTCTCCGCGGCAGCTTCGGACAGCTGGTCACATCGACACTCTTGCACAGCGGCCTGCCGGTCAAGAAGCTCGCGCACATCGCCCTCGTCGGGCGCAATATTTCAGGCCGGGAAGCGGACACGCTTGGAATCGTGAGCCAAGCGGTCCCTGCCGACGAGCTGGAGCAGCATACGCTCGGCATCGCCCGCGAAATCGCTTCGCGGCATCTCGCGCCGCTGGAGCATCACAAGATTACGGTGCAGATGGGACGCGATCTGTCGCTGTCACAGGCGATTCAACTCGATCAGCTTGTTGGGCAGCGCATGCGGAGTGCCATGGACCCGCTCGACGACGTGGAGTCCTATCTCAAGTCCCAGAAGGGCGGGCCGAATCTGAGCTATAAGCGCCCGGATGTTTGACATCGGCAGGGTCGCCCCGTTCGATCATCGCGGACATCGCCCGCATTCACGGACTGCCAGTCATGTCACCTGAGAGGTCGATGCGCAGCTATCTCGATTTTGAAAAGCCTGTGGCCGAGCTCGAGGCCAAGATCGAGGAACTGCGCGCGCTGGAGACCGGCGACAGCGCGGCGGCGATCGGCGAGGAGATCGCCCGCCTGGAGGCAAAAGCGGCACAGACGCTCAAGGACCTCTATGCCGAGCTCACGCCTTGGCAAAAGACACAAGTCGCCCGCCATCCCGAACGTCCGCATTGCCTCGACTATGTCGGCGCGCTGATCACCGACTTCGTGTCGCTCTCCGGCGACCGCAAGTTCGGCGACGACCTCGCGATCGTGGGCGGCTTCGGCCGCTTCCGCGGCGAGAGCATCTGCGTGATCGGGCATGAGAAAGGCTCGTCGACCGAGAGCCGCCTCAAGCACAATTTCGGCATGGCGCGGCCCGAGGGTTACCGCAAGGCGGAACGGCTGATGCAGATGGCCGACCGCTTCAGCATCCCGGTATTGTCGCTGGTCGACACCGCCGGCGCCTATCCCGGCATCGGCGCCGAGGAGCGCGGTCAAGCCGAGGCCATTGCGCGTTCGACCGATGCCAGTCTCGAGCTCGGCGTACCGAACGTCGCGGTCATCATCGGCGAAGGCGGCTCGGGCGGCGCCATCGCGATCGCCTCCGCCAACCGGGTTCTGATGCTCGAACACGCGATCTACAGCGTGATCTCGCCGGAGGGCGCCGCCTCGATCCTGTGGCGCGACACCGCCAAGGCCCAGGACGCGGCGACCGGCCTGAAGATCACCGCCGAGGACATGATGCGGTTCGGGGTGATCGACCAGATCGTGACCGAGCCGCCGGGAGGCGCCCACCGCGACCCCGCCGCCGCGATTGCCTCCGCGGGGGAGGCGATCGCCCATGCGTTCGCAGGGCTCGCCGAGCTCGATCGCGACGCGGTGCGCCGACAGCGGCGCGAGAAATTCCTGGCCATGGGACGGACATTTGGGTAGCCGGGCGGCCCACCGGCCGCGTTCTCGCCCCGGAAACCGCCGGTAAGCGCTTGTTTCCCAAGCCAAACGAGTGCGGAATTTTTAACTTCCTGCCCTGATCTTACCCAAGTCTTGGCCTAGGTTCCCGCTGATACCTTAGGCTGCTGGGGACTTGGGGCTTATTTCCACTACCTAACTACTACCCCTTGGTCCCCGTCGGCATGCTCAGTCGGCGATCCCGCCATCGACCTTGCGGTCGGACGTCTGGACGGGCTAACGATTGAGCCGGGGAAAGGCTTGGGGAAGCCTGTGGTTGGGGGGGTCTTCGGTTGAATCGTCGCCCTTTGGTGCGCGCGCTTTTGGCGTCCGCTGCGATTGCAGCGGCGATCGCGCTGGCTGGTTGCAACACGGAAAGCACGCCGGCCGTCGGCGGCCGCCACATGCAACCGCTGTCCGAGCGGATGCTCGCTGACATCGACGAAAAGAATATGGCGAAGGAATCGCCGATCCTGGTGCGGATTTTCAAGCAGGAATCCGAACTCGAGGTCTGGAAGGAAGACAAGACCGGGCGGTTCGCACTGCTCAAGACCTATCCGATCTGCCGCTGGTCGGGCGACCTCGGTCCCAAGATCAGGCAAGGGGACCGCCAGGCGCCGGAGGGCTTCTATACGATCACCCCCGGCCTGATGAACCCGAATTCCAATTATTATCTGGCGATCAATACCGGCTTTCCGAACGCCTATGATCGCGCCAACGGGCGCACCGGGGCGTTTCTCATGATCCACGGCGACTGCTCGTCGGCAGGCTGCTACGCCATGACCGACGAACAGGTCGCAGAGATATATGCGCTGGCGCGCGAATCGTTCTTCGGCGGCCAGAAGTCGTTCCAGATCCAGGCCTATCCGTTCAAAATGACGCCGCTCAACATGGCGAAGCATCGCAACTCGCCGAATATGGCGTTCTGGAAGATGCTGAAAGAGGGCTATGACCACTTCGAGGTCACACGGCACGAGCCCAAGGTCGACGTGTGCGAGAAGCGCTATGTGTTCGACGCTGAATCGTCGAGCAAGTTCAGCGCGGCCGACCGGTGCCCCGCCTACAAGGTGCCCGACGACATCGTCGCCGCGGTCAGGGACAAGCAGCGCCGCGACGACGTTCAGACCGCCGAACTGATCAATCGGGGGACCCCCACCGCGCCGATCAAAATGGGCGTGGACGGCGGCATGAACCCGACCTTCCTGGCCGCCGTGAAATCCCATGGCGGCCCCGGCGCAACCATTCGTACCGCGATCGGCACGATCCCTCCGCACGTCAACCCGCCGGCTGAGTCTCCTGCATCCGACTCGATCGTCAGCACGATGAGCCTCGCCTCGGCCGAATCGAAGCCCGCTCCCGGGCCGCGTTCATCGGTGCAAGTCGCGTCGGCGGGAAGCTCGGGCGGCTTCCTCAGCAACCTATTCGGACTGAAGAGCGAAGATCAAAGCGCGGCGACCCGCAGCGCGCCCGCGGCCGAGCCGGCGAAGCCGAAATCCGCCGCTGCCCCAGCGAAGCCCGCACATACGACGGTTGCCGCGAAGAAGCCCGGGCCGGCGCCGGCAGAAGTCAAGGCCGCGAACGCGGCTGCAACCAAAGCTTCACCGGCCAAGCAGGAAGCTGCCACCGAGCAACCCGGCAATACGACCACCACCAGCCTGCTCAACGGAGCTGCGCCGACCATGCCCTCCGGCGGTTTCGACAGCCGCTTCGGTGCGTGGCGCTAACGGCCTGATCCCAACGGGCGCCTGAGACGACAGGATCCTGCGACCAAGCAAAGGGCTTGGCCAAACTCGCAAATCAACGTCAGGCGATTCTCGGGACGGGCGACTAGACCGGGAGAACCTCGCTTCGTCCGGTGTCGTCCGTTTCCCGCTCAAGCAAACCGGCCGTGGCAGTGCTTGTACTTCTTGCCGGAGCCGCAGGGGCAGGTCTCGTTGCGGCCAACCTTGCCCCAGCTTGAGGGATCATTCGGGTTGCGCTCGACCGCCGCAGCCGCAGTGATTCCGTGACGCACGAGCGTCTCCGCGCCGGCCCGCGCCAGCGCCATCTCGTCTTCGCCGGTCGAGGGGTCGATCTTGTGAGCCTCCATATAAGGAAGGGTCGCCTGCTCTTCCGGCGGCGGCGCCGTCCTGATCTCGACGCGCATGAGCTGTGACGTCACCGCCTCGCGCAGATTGGTGCTCATGGCCTCGAACAGATTGAACGCCTCGGCCTTGTATTCGTTGAGCGGGTCGCGCTGACCGTAGCCGCGCAGCCCGATCACTTGGCGCAGATGCTCGAGCATCACCAAGTGCTCGCGCCAGAGGTGGTCGAGCGTCTGCAGCAGGATCGATTTCTCGACGTAGCGCATGACGTCGGCGCCCCATTGCGCGGCCTTCGATGCCATGTGCTCATCCGCGCGGCGGTCGAGACGGGACAGCAATTCCTCGTCGGCGATGCCTTCTTCCTTCGCCCATTCGTCGACCGGCAGGTCGA
>Ga0310810_10011306_pt1 | contig 10434 bp, 9 predicted proteins | sample NCmetagenome_FD_207641 | JGI IMG/M metagenome (GOLD analysis project Ga0310810, IMG submission 207641) | Soil microbial communities from experimental microcosm in Duke University, North Carolina, United States - NC | ecosystem: Engineered > Artificial ecosystem > Soil microcosm > Unclassified ... | reverse complement strand
CTCGCTGATCCGTTGCGCGTCGCTCGATCCTCGAGGGCACACTGGGCTCGTCACGGCTCGGAGACGTATCGAATTCGCGGCATTGACGGCTCGCGCACGACATCGACAATGCCGCTCGTGTTGGCCCACGTCCTGTCCGCGGCACTGCACGGGATCGAGGCCGCGCTCGTCCGCGTCGAGGTCGACGTCGCCGCGGGGCTGCCGGTGTTCACGACGGTGGGCCTGCCCGACTCCGCCGTGCGTGAGAGTCGGGAGCGCGTCCGGACGGCGATCCGCAACGCGGGCTTCGCCTTTCCGCCCGATCGCATCACCGTCAACCTCTCGCCGGCGGGGCTGCGCAAGGAGGGTCCCTGGTTCGATCTCCCGATCGCGCTCGGCATCCTCGCCGCCACCGGCTCGCTGAAGGGCAACGGGCTCGGCTCGTTCGCCGTGGTCGGCGAGCTGGCGCTGGACGGTCAGATCCAGCCGGTGCGCGGCACCCTGGCCGTGGGGCTCACCTGCCGTCGCCGGGGCATCGGCACCCTGCTCGTCCCCCGCGATAACTCGCGCGAGGCCTCCGCCGTCGACGGCCTGCGCATCCTGCCGGCCGGAACGCTGCGCGACGCCGTGGCCCTGCTGAACGGAGAGAGCACGCCCGGCCCAGCCCCCACGGCGGAGAGCGCGCCGGCGGCGGCCGACGACCTCGACTTTGCCGACGTGCGTGGGCAGGCTCATGCCAAGCGCGCGCTGGAGATCGCCGCTGCGGGCGGACATAACGTGCTCCTTGTCGGGCCGCCGGGCGCGGGAAAGACGATGCTGGCGCGGCGCCTGGGTGCGGTCCTTCCGCCTCTGGGCGGCGACGAGATCATCGAGGTCTCGACCATCTGGTCCGTCGCCGGCCTGCTGCCACCGCGCAGTGGACTCGTGCGGCAGCGCCCGTTCCGGGCGCCCCATCACACGATCTCGGTCGCCGGCCTGATCGGCGGCGGCAGTCCGCCGCATCCGGGCGAGGTCACGCTGGCCCATGGCGGGGTTCTCTTTCTCGACGAGTTGCCCGAGTTCCAGCAGCATGTGCTGGAGTCGCTCCGGCAGCCGCTGGAGGACGCGCGCGTCACCATCGCGCGGGCGCGGGGCATCGGCACCTTCCCCGCCCGCTTCCAGCTGGTGGCGGCGGCCAATCCCTGCCGACGGGGCTGTCCATCGCTGGAGCTCTGTCTCTGCACGCCGCCGGAGCGCAGCCGCTACCTGGGCCGTCTCTCCCGCCCCCTGCTGGATCGCATCGATCTGCACGTGGAGCTGCCCGCACTCGACGCCGCGGAGTTCCAGACCAGCACCGGTGGTGACGCCTCGCGTGTCATCCGAGACCGTGTGCTCCGGGCACGCGAGCGCCAGCGCGTGCGGTTGCGCGACGCCGGGCTCGCGCTGAACGCCGACCTCAGCCCGCGTCAGCTCACGCGGTTCTGTCCGCTCACGTCGGAGGCGACACGGCTGCTCGGGGCGGCGATGACACGGCTTGGTCTATCCGCGCGCGGACACGATCGCGCGCTGCGTGTGGCGCGCACCATCGCCGATCTCGCGGGCGCCGAGATCGTCGCCGCCGAACACTGCGCCGAGGCTGTGCAGTACCGCGGGCTTGATCGGACGTGGCGAGCATGAATCGTCCGTCACCCGGATGTCAGCGTGCATTGACAACGAGTCAGCCGCGTGCCGGATGGGTCGCAGGGGAGCGATGAACTCGTTGAATCGCCAGCACTCCTCGGTGGCATTCGCTCTGCATGACGCCCGGCCGCGATTCACACTCACGAAAGGGGACCTTCATGGTGCGGCTCCGGTCCACGCGAGCGCTGCGAAACACCGCCGGCTTCACGCTGATCGAGCTACTCATCGTCGTGGCGATCATCGGTATCCTGGCTGCCATCGCACTGCCGCTGTACCAGAACATGCAGACGCGGGCGCGAATCGCCAAGGCCCAGGCGGACACGCGGGCGATGGCTTCGGCGATCGGAATCTACGCGGCGCTGTGCGGCGGTCTACCCGACAACACCTCGTCGGCCACGACGTGCCCCACGGCGACCGGCCAGAGCGGCGCGTTCCCGGCGGCGCTCCTCACGCAGCAGACCAACGCCAACAACCAGATTGGCGGACCTTTCCTCAACACGATGCCCACCTTGCCGCAGGGCTGGACGGGCTCCGGCACGTCGTACAAGTACAGCAGCACGGCCTCGGGAACCTACCTCGTGTGCGCCACGGGCGACAGCACCGGCGCGAACTCGAACGGCGACACGACCTGCCCGTAAGACCGCGCTGATCCACGGCCATCGGGTTCGCGCCCGGTGGCCGTGCTCTCCCGCCCGTCGATGACCCCTGGGGCTCCGGTACCGGGTCGTCGTCGACGTACAGGATCATCTTCGCCGCAGCGAATCTGGAGTCGGGATCCGTCAGGCGCAGCAGGCCGGCGTGATCAGCACCTCGACGGACACGGTGGTGTTCAGTGTCTGGAGCGCTCAGACTCCGACTTCCGGGAACTCAGCAAGCTGCGGCGATGAAGAAACCCAGCGCGGGAGCGCCTGGGCTCAGCGACGACCGCGCGGGGGGATGTTCGTGTAGGTGACGGTCCCGTCGGACTCGACCGTCTGGTAGATGCGGGTCGGCGCGGTCGTACCGCCCTGGACGGGCGCGCCGTAGAACTGTAGCACCCGGGTCACGTACTCCTGCGTCTCGGGGTACGGTGGGATCCCGCCGTACTGGGTCACGGCCTTCTCGCCGGCGTTGTACGCGGCGATCGCGAGCGGCAGGCGATTCGGGAACCGATCCAGCAGGCCGCGCAGATGCCGTACGCCGCCGTCGATGTTCTCCCGGGGATCGAACGAATTCCGCACGCCCAGGATCGAGGCCGTCGTGGGCATGAGCTGCATCAGACCCTGGGCGCCCGTCCGCGACACCGCGCGCGCGTTGAAGCCCGACTCGGCCCGGATCACGGCGGACACCAGCTTCACGGGCACCCCGTAGCGATTGGCGGCGTCGTTGATCTCGTCGGCGTAGAGCCCGCTGGTCGCCTGCGCGCCATCCGGCAGCCGCAGCCAGCCCGCCGCAGTGCCCGACGCGAACGCCATCCGGCGATAGCGCGGATCGGTGGGGGCGTTGGTGAAGTGGGTCGTGCCGTCGGGCTCGACCATCTTGTACGTCTGCGCGCTTGCGAAGCGCACGTCGAGCGAGGCCAGGCACAGCAGCATCCACAGCGCGAGGCGCCAAGTGAGCACGGTAGGCCTATCTTAGCGAAGCGACACGACATGACGCAACGACGCTCCGGCGGCACGCGCGCCGCCGGAGCGTTTTGATCTGCCGAACCGGCCAGTTAGAACTGCGCGGACAGCTGGCTTTCGTCGAACACGGCCACCTCGTCGAGCGCCTTGTCGAGTACCTCGGGGATCGAATCGACCAGGTGGAACGTCATGGCGTCCCGCACCGCGGCCGGCACGTCCTCCATCAGATTCTTCTCGTTGCGGCGGGGCAGGATGACCGTCCGCACTCCGGCCCGGTGCGCGGCCAGGATCTTCTCCTTGATGCCGCCGACCGGCAGGACCCGGCCCGACAGGCTGACCTCACCGGTCATCGCCAGGGCCGGCCGCACCGGGCGGCCAGTCAAGAGCGACACGAGCGCGGTCACCATCGTCACGCCCGCCGATGGGCCATCCTTGGGAATGGCCCCGGCCGGCACGTGCACGTGCACGTCGGAGTGGGCCCAGAAGTCGGACGCGATCCCGAGCGCACTCGCGTGCGAGCGCACCCAGGCGAGCGCCGTCTGGGCCGACTCCTTCATCACGTCGCCGAGCTGTCCGGTCAGCGTCAGGGTATGGCGACCCGGCATCCGCGTGGCCTCGACCAGCAGGAAGTCGCCGCCGACCGGTGTCCAGGCCAGGCCCGTGGCCACGCCCGGCACCCGCGTCCGCTCCTCCAGCTCCTCGAGCTCGAAGCGCGGAGCCCCGAGGAACGTCGTGACCAGATCCGGCGTCACGCGCGTCGGCTCGAGCTGACCTTCGGCACGGCGGCGCGCCACCTTCCGGCAGACGCCGGCGATCTCCCGCTCCAGGCTGCGCACACCGGCCTCGCGCGTGTAGCCTCGCGTGAGGAGGCGCAGCGCCTCCGGCGTGAACTCGATCTGCTGCTCGGTCAGGCCGTGCTCGCGCGCCTGCCGCGGAACCAGGTGGCGCCGGGCGATCGCGACCTTCTCCTCCTCGGTGTAGCCCGCGAGATGGATGATCTCCATGCGATCCCGCAGCGGCGCCGGCACCGTGTCCATCACGTTCGCCGTCGTCACGAACAGCACCCGCGAGAGATCGAACGGCACGTCGAGATAGTGATCGCGGAAGCTCGAGTTCTGCTCGGGGTCGAGCACCTCGAGCAGCGCCGAGGCCGGATCACCCCGGAAGTCCGTCCCGAGCTTGTCGATCTCGTCGAGCATCAACACCGGGTTCTTCGTCCCGGCCCGCCGCAAGCCCTGCGCGATCTGGCCGGGCATCGCGCCGATGTACGTGCGCCGGTGTCCGCGGATCTCCGCCTCGTCCCGCATGCCACCGAGCGAGACCCGGTGGAACTTGCGGCCGAGCGCGCGAGCGATCGACTTGCCCAGCGAGGTCTTGCCCACGCCGGGAGGGCCGACGAAGCAGAGGATCGGATCGCGCCCACCCGGACGGATCTTCTTCACCGCCAGATACTCGAGGATGCGGTCCTTGATCTTGTCGAGCCCCTCGTGATCCTCGTCGAGGATCTCGCGGGCCCGCGTGAGGTCGACATCGTCCGTCGTCTCCTGCGCCCACGGCATCGCCACCAGCCAATCGAGGTAGGTGCGGGCCACGGTGTATTCGGCGGCGGCCGGTGGCATCTTGGCGAGACGATCGAGCTCGCGCATCGCCTCCTTGCGCGCCTCCTCGCTCATGCCCGCGGCGTCGATCTTCTGTCGCAGCGACTCGATCTCCTGTGTGCGATCGTCGGCCTCACCGAGCTCCTTCTGGATGGCCTTGAGCTGCTCGCGCAGGTAGAACTCGCGCTGGCCCTTGCTGACCTCCGACTGGACCTCCGACTGGATCTTGGAGCCGAGCTCCAGGACCTCGGCCTCCTTGGTCAGCGCCCCCACGAGCTTCTGCAGACGACTGCGGACGTCGACCGTCTCGAGCAGCTCCTGCTTCAACTCGTTCGCGAGGGTTGGCAGGGTCGCCGCGATCAGATCGGACAGGGCCCCCGGCGTCTCGGCGGAGGTCGCCACGGTGATGAGCTCGTCGGGCAGGCCCGGGGCGAGCGACACCACCTTCTCGAACAGCGAGCGCACGCTGCGCGTGAGGGCTTCCGTCTCAAGGTCGGCGGCGGCCTCGGGCTCCGCGATCGGCTCGACCCGTGCGCGCAGGAAGGGCTCGCGCTCCAGGATCTCCAGGAGGCGGAACCGTCCGAGCCCCTGCACGATGAGGCGCAGGCTGCCGTCGGGCTGCTTCATCGCCTTGTGGATCAGCGCCACCGTTCCGACCGTGTGCAGGCCGTCGGCGTCCGGCGCATCCTGGTTCGGATCCCGCTGCATGACCGCTCCCACCAGCCGGCCGGCCTGCATGGCCTCCTCGATCAGGCGGACGGACGAGGGCCGACCCGCCCCCAGCGGCACCACCGCCTGCGGGAACAGCACCGTCCCCCGCAGCGGCAGGATGGCGAGGACGTCCGGCACCAGCCCTGCGCGAAGGTCCTTCACGTCACTCATGGGTCGTTCGCTTTCTCAGAACAGATCGATGGACTTCAACTGATTGGCCGCCGCCCGCACCAGCGCCTCGCGGGGCTCGCGGGCCGAACCGGCCGGCGCCTCGCCACCGCTGTCGCGCACGTAGCCAAGCAGGTCTTCGATCTGTCGCTGCATATCGATCATTCGCCGTCGCATCTTTAAGACGATCTCGACGCCGGCGAGATTCACGCCGAGATCCCGGGTGAGACGGAGCAGGCGCGCGATCTCCTCCACGTCCTCTTCGGAGTACATGCGCGTCTGGCCCTCGCTGCGGCCGGGACGGACCAGGCCTTTCTTCTCGTAGAAGCGCAGCGTCTGCGGGTGCACCTTCAGCATCTCCGCGACGACTCCGATCATGTAGAGCGGCTTGCTGCGGTCGGTCACGACGCTCCTCCTCGAAAGCGCGCGAGCTCGCTCCGCTCCGGACCGGGCAACAGGCGCTCGAGCTCGCGCACCAGCTCGTCGGTTCGCGCGTCGAGGCCCGTCGGGACCTCGATCCGGACCGTGACGTAGAGATCGCCGGTGGTCCCATCGGCCAGTCGCGGCAAGCCCTGCCCGCGCAGACGGAACACGCTGCCACCGGCGGTGCCCGGCGGCATCACCAGCATGGCCTCGCCCATCGGCGTCGGGACGCGGATGCGGCCGCCCCGCAGGGCCTCCCACAGTCCGATGGGGATCTCGCAGTGCACGGCATCGCCCTTGCGCGCGAAGAACGCGTGCTCAGCGACCCGCGTGCTCACGAGGAGGTCGCCGCGCGGTCCGCCGAACGGCCCCGCACTGCCTTCGCCGGGCACCCGCACCTGCGTGCCCGAGTCCACACCGGCCGGAATCGAGACCGGCACCGCATCGATCGTGCGACGGACGCCGCGCCCCTGGCACGCCGCACACGCGCCGTCCGCTCGGCGTCCCGTCGCCTCGCACGCCGCGCAGGGTGAGAAGCGCTGCACCGCCAGGCGCACCGTCGTCCCCCGGGCGACGTCGGCGAAGTCAACCTCGACGCTCACGTGCACGTCGTCGCCGCGGCGCCCCGCCCCGAGGGCTTCGGGGAGGGCGCCGGCGCCGAAGCGGTCGTACATCGCGCGCGCCTGGGGATCGTTGAGGACGCGGTAGGCCTCGGCGATCTCGTCGAAGAGCGCCACGGCGGCCACGTCCCAGAAGTTCACGTCCGGCGAGTACTGCCGCGCGAGCCGGCGATACGCCTGCCGGATCTCGCGCGGCCCCGCCGTCGCCGCGATGCCGAGCACCGCGTAGTAGTCCCGTCGCATACCGTCTTACTTCTTCTCGCCGAGATCCTCGAACTCCGCGTCCACGACCTCACCCTCCTTGGGGCCGGAGGCCTGGCCCGTGGAACCCGCACCCGGCGCCGCGCCCGGACCGGGCTGAGACGCCTGCTGGTACATCACCTCGGCCAGCTTGTGGGTGGCCTTGGTCAGCGCCTCCTGCGCGCGCTGGATGCGCTCGACGTCCTCGCCCTTGAGCGCCTCCTTGGCCTCGCCGAGGGCCTCGTCGATGGCCTTGCGGTCTGCCTCAGCGAGCTTGCCGCCGTGCTCCGCCAGCGTCCGCTCCGTCGAATACACGAGCGAGTCGGCCTGGTTCCGCGTCTCGATCTCCTGCTTGCGCTTGGTGTCCTCGGCCGCATTCGACTCGGCCTCCTTCACCATGCGATCGATGTCGTCCTTCGTCAGCGTCGACGAGGCCGTGATCGTGATCTTCTGCTCCTTGCCGGTCGCCTTGTCGCGCGCCGAGACGTTCAGGATGCTGTTGGCGTCGATGTCGAACGTCACCTCGACCTGCGGCACGCCCCGCGGCGCCGGCGGCAGCCCCACGAGATGGAACTTGCCGAGCGTCCGGTTGTCCCGTGCCATCGGCCGCTCACCCTGGAGCACGTGGACCTCGACCTGCTCCTGGTTGTCGGCGGCGGTCGTGAAGATCTCGCTCTTCTTGGTCGGGATCGTGGTGTTGCGCGAGATCAGCGTGGTCATCACCCCGCCGAGCGTCTCGATGCCGAGCGACAGCGGCGTGACGTCCAGCAGGACGACGTCCTTCACCTCGCCGGTGAGCACGGCGGCCTGCACGGCCGCGCCGACCGCCACGACCTCGTCGGGATTGACCCCCTTGTGCGGCTCCTTGCCGAAGAGCTGCTTCACGGCCTCCTGGACCTTGGGCATCCGCGTCTGTCCGCCGACGAGCACCACCTCGTCGATGTCCTTGGCGGTGACGCTGGCGTCCTGCATCGCCTGCCGGCACGGACCGAGCGTGCGATCGATCAGGTCCGCGACCAGTGACTCCAGCTTGGCCCGCGTCAGGGTCATCACCAGGTGCTTGGGACCGCTGGCGTCGGCCGTGATGAACGGCAGGTTGATCTCGGTCTGGACCGTCGAGCTGAGCTCGACCTTGGCCTTCTCGGCCGCTTCCTTGAGACGCTGCAGCGCCATCCGATCCTTGCGCAGGTCGATCCCGTTCTCCTTGCCGAACTCCGTGGCGATCCAGTCCATCACCCGCTGGTCGAAGTCGTCACCCCCGAGATGGGTGTCGCCGTTGGTGGCCTTGACCTCGAACACGCCCTCGCCGATCTCGAGCGTCGAGATGTCGAACGTGCCGCCGCCAAGGTCGTAGACCGCGATGGTCTCGTCCTTCTTCTTGTCGAGGCCGTAGGCGAGCGCGGCCGCCGTGGGCTCGTTGATGATGCGGAGCACCTCGAGGCCGGCGATCTTGCCGGCATCCTTCGTGGCCTGACGCTGGCTGTCGTTGAAGTAGGCCGGCACGGTGATGACGGCTTGGGTGACCTTCTCGCCGAGGTAGGCCTCGGCCGCTTCCTTCAGCTTGCGCAGGATCATGGCCGAGATCTCGGGCGGCGCGTACTGCTTGCCCCGCACCTCCACCCGCGCCTCGCCGTTGGCCGCCTTGGCGACCTTGTATGGCACGAGCTTGATCTCCTGCATGACCTCGTCGTGGCGCCGCCCCATGAACCGCTTGATGGAGAACACCGTGTTCTCCGGATTCGTGATGGCCTGTCGCTTGGCCACCTGTCCCACCAGGATCTCCCCGTCCTTCGTGAAGGCGACCACCGACGGTGTCAGCCGGCTCCCCTCCTGGTTGGGAATCACGGTGGGGTTGCCGCCTTCCATCACGGCGACGACGGAGTTCGTCGTCCCCAGATCGATGCCGATCACCTTCGCCATGTCGTCCTTCTCCCTTCGTCTGACCTTGAGCGCTTCGGCTGTGCCGGCGCTGTCCTCACCGTTCGATTGCGGATCGGAGGGGACGCTCGTCCCCTCCGCGTTCCGGTACCAGAGCCCGCCTGCTACTGCTGGACGTCGATCTTGATCTCGCGCGGCTTCAGCTCCTCCGCCTTGGGCAGGGTCACCTCCAGCACGCCGTCACGGTAGCTGGCCTTGACCTTGTCGGTCTGCACGGCCATCGGCAGCTGCACGAGTCGCTCGAACTGTCCGTACACGCGCTCGACGTGGAGGAACTTCTGGTCCTTGCTCTCGTCGTCCCAGCGACGCTCGCCCTTGATGCTCAGCAGGTCGCCCGTGATGGATACCGTCACGTCCTTCTCACGCACACCTGGCAGCTCCACCTTCAGCACGACGTCGTCCTTCGTCTCGTGCATGTCGATGGCGGGTAGCCACGCGCGTCCCTTGGCCATCTCACCGTTGAACTGACGGCCCATGAAGTTGTCGAGCAGACGGTTCACGTCGCCCTGGATATCGACGAGACTGCGGAACGGCTCCCAGCGGTCAACCGATCCAAACGGACGCCACCTCTCCATAGCCATAACTCGTCCCCTCCTGATGCCGCCCTCCCGGGTCCGGCTTATTGAGTACGTATGCTTTATATCATCTGAGTCGTAGGCCGTCAAATCATAGCCGTCCCACTCGAGGGCTGCACGGGAAAAGGGTGTTAGGGTGAGCGCCAATGAGGCTGGGCTGTTCCGGGTGCCTGGGGTGCTTCGTGACGCTGGCCCTCGTCGCACTGCTGGTGGGCGGGACGGTGGGCGTCGCCGCCCGGATCCTAGCCCAGCCGCCGACCGTCCCCAGGGTCATCACTCCCCAGGACGGCCCCCGAGCCCAGCAGAAGCTCTTCGATCTCGCCCGCAATGCGCGGCGCGGCGAGACGGTGGTCCTCACCGAGCCCGAGCTGAACGCGCTGCTGGCCCGTCACCTCATCGGAGGTCGAGGCCTCACGCTGACCGCACCCACCGCGACGCTGGTCGGCGACGATCGCATACGGGTCGACGGCCAGAGCCCCACCCGCGAGGTGCTCCAGGAGGCGACGCTCGGCAGGCTGGCGGACCTCCTGCCGGCCAACTGGCAGACGCGCTCCCTGTGGCTGAGGGTCGGCGCCCACCTGCGTGTGGAGACGGACGGGTCGCGCCGGCAGGTCCGCCTGGAGGTTGACGAGTTCGCGATCGGGCGACAGCGTCTTCCGGCGCCCATGCTACGCATGGTGCTCGATCCGGCCACCATGGGCATGATGCAGTGGACCTTGCCGGACTACATCGAGCGCATCGATATCGAGCCGGGCCGGGTCGTCTTCCGTCCCCCACCGCCGCGCCGAGACCCTGGGCCGTCCGGGTGACGCGGACCGGCACTCATGCCTAGCACGCTCGCAAACCCCTGATGTACAATCATTCGGTCGCAGGCACGCACATGACCCAGTCTCCCGGCGCGTCGTTCGAGCGACTCCTC
>Ga0310810_10011305_pt1 | contig 10436 bp, 9 predicted proteins | sample NCmetagenome_FD_207641 | JGI IMG/M metagenome (GOLD analysis project Ga0310810, IMG submission 207641) | Soil microbial communities from experimental microcosm in Duke University, North Carolina, United States - NC | ecosystem: Engineered > Artificial ecosystem > Soil microcosm > Unclassified ... | reverse complement strand
AAACGACTCCCTGGCATGCAGCAATTGGTGGCGGGTGATTTGCTGGCGGGCGCGCTGCTCTGCGCGGCACTTGCGATCATCTTCCGCTCCGATGTCGTCGCCACATTCTGGCATCTGACCAACTCAACAGTTATTACCAATGGTTGCACCGTATCGTGGCCGCTGGGCCAGTGCACGCCGCCAGGGCTGACCAAAGCCGACCCACCTACGCTCACTTTTATGGACACAATCCTCGCCCTGATCGCCTTACCAACCGGGATGTTAGTGCTGGCGCTGGCTGGGGCTGTCAGTGGGCTCGGGGCTTTGGGTGGTGTCAAGCGTGAATCGAGTGTATCACAACCGCTGCCTTCTTCCATTCAGCAGCAATCGAGCACACAGACTATCTCCGAGCATGTCTCCCGGACCTTGCTGGATACCCTGCTTGCGGCGCTGAATCGCGGCGGTGGCGGCGGACAGTCCACGACGACAGCGGCGGAAGTCGCGTCTGAGAGCTTGCTGCTGCCACTGCGCAATGTGCTTTGGCCACCGCTCATCTTCCTGGGGATTGCGGCCGTCGCCCAGGCGGCAACGCACATCCAGACCTATTTTCACGGCGTCAAGTCGCTCACTGATGAGGCGTTGCTGCTAGTAACCGCCGCGCCATGGGCAGTGGTTTCCGCCGTCAGCATTGTCATTGCACTCGCACTGATCGTGTTCCACGGGCGGATTGCCGAGAATACCTTTCGCTTTCTAGGCTTAGTCGCATTCATCGCCCTGCTCACCGCCTGGATCTATTCGTTGGCGCTCTGGAGCTTCAATCAACTGCTCTTGTTGCTGGGCGCCAGTACCAGACACCCCTTCGATCCACCGGCCTGGAACACCGTGCTCTCGCTGGGTGCATTGCTTATCTTTGGCACCATTTATTTCGCCGGTCGCTTGCGTCGCCCACCTGGCGAACCCGCCGATAGTGGAGGGTCGAGCCAATAGGTTCGGCATTATTGCTGACGGTGAACTGGCACCACTCTTGCATGTAAAGCATGCAGCGCCCGCTGCAATACAGCCGAGACGCGAGCGCAGGAGGTGTCTAGATGCTGGCTACTGTTTCAATAGTTATGGCAAGCGTGCTGGGAGTCATCTGGGGCTGGATCGTCTGGATTGTCATTGGTGGCATCGCTGGCATTCTTGGCGGCCTGTTAGGTGGCTTCATTCTTGGGCTGTTCAGCGTTGATGTCAATGGCATCATCTGGACATTTGTCACTGCATTGGCAGGTGCAATTGTCTTGCTGCTCATTGTTCATCTAATAACCGGTGGACGCGGCATTGGTATGCGTCATCGGTAGCAGCACGCGAACAGCATTGCACGCACATCCCGCGCGCCGGGTACTGGGAACCACGCCCACTGCCCGGCGCGCACGCTTTCTCTCAGTGCCTGGCTGAGTCATCCCCAAGTAGTTTGTACGAACCGGAGATCTGTTTTGCCGTTCTGCTCACAACAAGGCGGTCGCACCGACAACTACATAGTCGGCATAGGCGTACTGCGGCATTGCTGGACGCTGCACCGACGCGGTGCGCCTCCCCGGACGATCAGCTGCATTGTCGGTGATTCGTAATCCCAGGGCATTCATGACCTGCATGTTGCGGCGAGCGAGCTCGGGATGCGGAACATACGCGTAGAGCGATGAGTTCATCGTGGCGAGCTGCTCGTCACATTGCTCAATCGTGTGGCCATATTGTGCACAGGCATCGCGTACCTCGCGCAGCTGCCTGTCCGGTCGGAGCGCAAAGATGTTGCGGAGCGCGCAGACGAGATTATGGGAGCGGTTGAGTAATATCGTGCGGCCATGGGCCAGACGACGGGCAAGCGCCCGATCCCCGTGCTGTATCGCTGCCTCCAGGCTCCGCATGATAAGGCCGAATGGCGCATAATCGAGCTTCAACTCAAGAAAATCGACGAGATCGGCGGTTGTGCCCTCTTGCCATTGTCGTAGTAACTCCAGCGCGTACTGCCCCTCGTAGCGCTCGAACCGGTCGCTACTTCCCTTCCTGCGCCTTCCAGTCACTGGCACGCTCAGCAGCATATCCTTGCAGTTACATATCCAGAGCGCGTGCAGGTAGTGTACCGTTGCCAGAATCGGGAATGCTGTGAATCGGCGCTGTCCATGCACGTCCTGAACGAAGGGGAAGCTTGCCAGCACCTCTCCCGATATCCGGTCGAACTCGGCCAGCTTCTCGACAACCAGTCGCGATTCCGCGGCGAGGCCGCCGCGCACGAGAACATCGGTTCCTGTACTCATCAGGTTTCCGCCTTCCAGCAGACTCAGTTCCACCAATGATTCACAATGTTCCTTCAGCATCAAGCGTACCACCTGGTGGCAGTGTCGCGACCAGTTCGATAGTCACAAATCCCTCAAGATCCAGCAGGATGGACGACGAGATACAGTGGTTGGCCGATGTGCCATACTGGTGTTGAGGTATCCTCATGCAATCCGACTGAGAAGTGGAGTCTGTTCCATGAAGCGAGCGCAGGGAAGGAACGCGCCGCGGATTCTGACGGTAGGCGACTCCGCAATGCTTGTGCGGCTGAGCCATCATTCTGGCCCGACCGCGACACGCAGGGTGCTGGCGCTCATCGCCGCGCTCGACTCCGCACCACCGCCTGGACTGGTAGACATTGTACCGGCGTATGCGTCCGTCCTCATACGCTTCGATCCGCGGATCGTCGCATCATCGGGCATCGTTACAGTGCTCCAAAGTCTGCTCACCCGTCTCGGCGAAGAGCCCTTACCCAACGGACGCATCATCCACATCCCGGTACACTACGGCGGAGATGACGGCCCGGACCTCATCAGCGTGGCCACGCTGCTTGGGCTGACACCTGGGGAACTCGTCGCCCGGCATGCCTCGGCCACCTATCGCGTAGCATTTCTTGGCTTTCTGGCGGGCTTCCCATATCTTACCGGCCTGCCCCGCGCGCTCGCGGTTCCGCGTCTGTCTACACCGCGCAAGCACGTTCCATCCGGCAGTGTCGCCATCGCCGACCGCCAGGCGGGGATCTATCCGACGGATAGCCCGGGTGGATGGCGGATTCTTGGGCGCACCACCATGCCACTCTTCGACCCGACGCAGCGCCCGCCATCACTATTCCGCCCTGGTGATCGTGTGCGCTTTTATCCCACATCGGACAGCGAATCAGCTTCAGTTGCGACGCCAGTTCTACAGCGAACGGAGACATCACAGGCCATGGCGTGGCTCCGGGTGATCGAGCCAGGTATGCAGACGACGGTTCAGGATCATGGCCGCACCGGGTTCGCCCGCTATGGCGTCACGGCATCCGGCGCGGCTGATCCCGACGCGCTAGCGCTCGGCAACGCACTACTGGCCAACCCTCCAGAGGCAGCCGTGCTGGAAATCACCGGCGGAAACGCGAGGTTCGAGGTGCTCGCGCCGTGTGTCGTCGCCGTCACTGGCGCGCAGTGTTTCCTGCGCTTGAACCAGCGGCTGATGCCGAACGGTGTAACATCTGCGCTGGCCGCGGGCGATACGCTTGAGATTGGGCCAGCATTGGTGGGCATACGTGTCTATCTCTGCGTGGCTGGTGGCGTAGCAGTGCCTAAGGTAATGGGCAGCCGTGCGACCGACCTGCGGGCACATCTCGGCGGCCTGGATGGCCGTGTCGTGCAGTCAGGCGACACACTCGAACGTGACAACACCGACAATAATTGCGGCGGGCGGACGCTGCCAGGCGCTCTGATGCGCCGTCTGCCAGGTAACAGCGGTTGGCGTTTGCGTGTCTTGCCTGGACCACATGCGGCGCAATCACCCAGCACGCTCCACAGCCTGCTCCGGGCGGTGTTCGCGGTGGATGTGCGCTCCGACCGAATGGGCGTCCGGCTCCGGCGGGTGGACGGCGCCTGCCTGCAGGGTGGGGAGACGCTGTCGGAAGGGCTGGCACGTGGAGCGGTGCAAGTTCCGCCAGATGGAGAGCCGGTCGTGCTGCTCGCTGATGCCCAGACAACCGGCGGCTACCATGTTCCCGCGGTTGTCATCAGCGCCGACCTCTGGAAAATTGGCCAACTACGCCCAGGTGATACGGTCAGGTTCTGTGACGTGTCGCCCGAGGAAGCATTGGCGGCATTACGGCAGCGCGCTGAGGAAATCACCCAGGTAGCGCGCCAACCATTGCCAGCGCATCTGCTCGCCGGATTTGCCGAATGGAGTGACGATGCGGACCCGCTCACGACACAACGAAAGGACAGCGACGATGGCACTTGAACACCCGATACGAGCGATTGACCTCAATTGCGACGCGGGCGAGTCCTTCGGGCAATGGCCAATGGGGGATGATGTGGCGCTGATTCCCCTGATGACCTCGGTTAATATCGCCTGTGGCGCGCATGCTGGCGATCCCCTGGTGATGCGCCGGACGCTGCTGCTGGCCAGCCAGCACAATGTAGCCGTCGGCGCGCATCCTGGCTATCCTGACCTGCATGGCTTCGGTCGGCGCGTACTACCACTCTCGCCTGATGAAGTGGAGGCATGGACACTGGCGCAGCTTGGCGCGCTCGACGCGATGGCGCGTGGGGCTGGCATTGCCCTGCGGCACGTGAAGCCACATGGCGCGCTTTATAACACAGCAGCCGACGATGAGGCACAGGCAGCAGCCATTGTGCGGGCAGTGCGAGCATTCAATCCAGAGCTTGCGCTGGTCGCGCGGGCAGGGTCACGCATGGTTGCGGTGGCGCGTGAGGCGGGGCTACGAGTCGCCGAGGAAGCGTTTATCGACCGCGGCTATGACAGCGCGGGCAGGCTCCTGCCACGGTCGTCTCCTAATGCGCTGGTCAACGATCCGCAGGTCGCGGCAGAGCGTGCGGTGGCGCTGCTCCAGACGGGAACCCTGACGTCAGCCGATGGTGCCACGCTGCACCTCAACCCGCAGACGCTGTGTGTACATAGCGATACCAGGGGAGCCGCCACAATCGCAACGGCGGCGTGCGCCGCCCTCAAGACAGCGGGAATCGCCTTTCGTCCCTTGCATGAGCTGGCCCGTTGATGCTACACATTTGTGACCAGTTGTAGAGGTACTCCCATGAGCGTATAATCTAGAAAGCGCGCATGATACCTGTAACCGTGACAATGGGGTCCGACGAGCGCAATGACGCAGAGACAGGTCGTATGCCAACGAGCGGTCTGTATTCCCGCCTTCCTGTGATACATCCAGGTGATACCGTCATTGATGCTTGTTGTCGTCCTTCATCCTCGTCTGGTCTGCTGGTAACTCAACGACGCGAATCCTTCGCAGGCGTGTGTTTGTCGTAACCCATGAGTTTTCTCCAAAGGAGACGCCCCCATATGTACAGAGGTCAGTCGGGTCAATGGTCCTGGCTATTCCATCGTGTGACAGGCCTGGCCATTCTGCTCTTTCTGCTGGTCCATATCGTTGACATCACCCTGATTGGCTTCGGCCCAACTATTTATAACGACGCTATCGGAATCTTCAGCCTTGGGCCCATTCGCTTCGTCTCGGTTGCGTTAGTAGGCGCGGTGCTCTACCACGCATTCAACGGCATCCGTATCATTCTGATTGACTTCTGGGCGACGGGGTACAAATACCAGAGCCAGATGTTTTATGTCGTGATGGCGCTGACGATCATTGGCACAGTGGGCATGGGATACTTCGTCCTCGCGCCAATCTTTGGCATCTGCCCACAAGGGCCGGGGCTGTGTAACGCGAACATCATGTAGGACAGTCTTGAATTCAAGGAGTACGAGCATGGCGACACCGGTTCAAGATAGCCCCAGGCTGACGAGCTACGGAGCAACCTCCCGGCCGAATGGCGCGAGTGGATTTGAGACGTTTTCCTGGTGGTTTTTCCGCGTGAGCGGGGTAGCGCTGGTCTTTCTGGCTATCATTCATCTCTTCCTGATGCACGTCAGCGTCGATGTTTCGGAAACGGTATATGATTATGTCGCAAAGCGGTATGATAACCCGTTCTGGCGCGGCTACGATCTGTTACTGTTGACGCTGGCGCTCTTCCACGGGCTGAATGGGCTGCGCATCATCTGCGACGACTATATCAAGTCGCGTGGCTGGAGGGTCGCACTTGTTTCGGGCCTGTTCATCATCGCGCTCAGCTTCTGGCTGATCGGCATGATGACCATCATCACCTTCCATCGGAATACCAACGTTGCTCAGGCAATCCTGGGCATACTGGGCCACTAGTAGATAAGCGCATAATTCGACCAGAGTAAGCGAACAGGGGCTAGATCCAGGAGTCAATGTATGAACTACCACAAGTTTGACGTGGTCATCGTCGGCGCGGGTGGCGCGGGGCTGATGTCGGCGATGCAACTGGCGCAAGGAGCCAGCATTGCGGTCATCAGCAAACTCTATCCCACGCGCTCGCATACCGGCGCGGCGCAGGGTGGCGTGGCCGCCGCACTCGGCAACCTGGAAGAGGACCACTGGAAGTGGCACATGTTCGACACCGTCAAGGGTGGCGATTATCTGGTAGATCAGGATGCTGGCGAGGTGCTCGCGCGCGAGGCCATTGAAGCGGTCTATGACCTGGAGCATTGGGGGCTGCCGTTCAACCGAACGCCTGACGGCAAGATTGACCAGCGTCGCTTCGGCGGCCACAGTCGTAACTTCGGCGAGGGGCCAGTACGCCGCTCGTGTTACGCCGCCGACCGCACAGGGCATATGATCCTGCAGACGATGTACCAGCAATCCATCAAGAACCAGGTGCGATTCTTCAACGAGTACATGATGCTCGATCTGCTCATCAACGATGGCCAGGCATGCGGTGTCGTCGCCCTCTGCCTGCGTGATGGCACGATACATACCTTCCACGCGAAGACGGTAGTGCTGGCAACCGGCGGCTACGGACGCGCCTGGCGCATCACTAGCAATGCGCTTGCCTGTACCGGCGATGGCATGGCAGTGGCGTATCGGCGCGGCCTCCCGCTCGAAGATATGGAGATGTACCAGTTCCACCCAACCGGACTGTATAAAATCGGCATTCTGCTTTCTGAGGCGGCGCGCGGCGAGGGCGCATATCTGCTGAACAACGAGGGTGAACGGTTCTGCATTCGCTACGCGCCAACGATGCAGGAGCTCGCTCCGCGCGATATGGTCTCGCGCTTCATCGTCCAGGAGATTGCCGAGGGTCGTGGCATCGATGGCAAGGACTATGTATATCTCTCGGTCGCGCATCTGGGCAAGGAGACAATTGACGCCAAGCTGCCGGATATCACCGATTTCGCCCGCAATTACCTTGGCGTCGAGCCATATTATGAGCCGGTGCCGATTCAGCCAACGGCACACTATGCCATGGGTGGCATTCCCACCGATATCGAGGGGCGCGTGGTGACGGACGAACAGAATACAGCGCTGCCAGGGCTCTATGCGGCGGGCGAGGTAGCCTGTGTCTCGGTGCATGGCGCGAACCGTCTGGGCACGAATTCACTGGTGGACCTGATCGTCTTCGGACGCCGCGCGGGCAAACATATTGCCGCGAAGTGGCTGCCGGAGGCTGAGTTTGCTCCGCTGCCCAGCAACCCCGACGCCTACGCGTCTGAGATGGTCGAAGGGCTGCTCAGCCGCACAACGGGTGAGACACAGGAAAGTATCCGCGCGGAGCTGCGCGATATGATGATGGAGTATGTCGGCGTCGTACGGAGCGATGAGAGCCTGAAGAACGCAACCGCCAAGCTCGTCGAGCTGAAAGAGCGGTACGGCTCGATTCGTCTGATGGACCGCACGCGTACCTTCAACACCGAGCTGATGGAAGTGATCGAGCTGGGCAATCTGATCGAGTGCTCCGAGGCGACCATCGCCGGAGCGCTTGCCCGCAAAGAGAGCCGCGGCGCGCATTACCGTACAGACTATGAGAAGCGCGACGATGTCAACTTCCTCATGCATACATTGGCCTATCGGTCTGAGACGGCCGGTGCGCCAGAGTTACGCTACAAGCCGGTCGTCATCACAGAGTTCCAGCCGAAAGAGCGCAAATACTAGGCGAGACGACTTCCAGATAGGGTCATAGACCAGATGGGGTCATAAGAGAAGAGGACTGGCAATGGCTGCCACTAATAGAACATACAGAGTGCATGTCAAAATCAAGCGCTACCAGCCCGATGAGAATCCCGAGCCGTACTGGCAGGAGTTCCACGTCGAGGTGGAAAGCAATGACCGTTTGCTCGATACCTTGAACAAGATCAAATGGGAGCAGGACGGCACGCTGACCTATCGCCGCTCGTGCGCTCATGGTGTCTGTGGATCAGATGCGATGCGGGTCAACGGGCGCAATCGGTTAGCGTGCAAGTTGCTGATGCAAGACCTCGGCGCGCGCGTCTCGGTTGAACCAATGCTTGGCTTTCCAGTCATCCGCGATCTCGTGGTTGACATGGATCCCTTCTTCGTAAAATACGAGAAAGTAAAGCCCTACCTCATCAACAACGAGCCTGCGCCGCGCACTGAGCGCTTGCAGTCACCTGAGGAGCGCGAACGCTTCGACGAGACGACCAAGTGCATCCTCTGCGGCGCCTGTACAGGGTCGTGTCCGTCGGTCTGGGCAAATGCCGAGTGGGTTGGTCCGGCGTCCATCGTGAACGCCCACCGGTTCATCTTCGATAGCCGCGACCGTGGCGGCGCCGAACGCCTGAACATTCTGAGCGACCGCACTGGCGTCTGGCGCTGCCGCACGATCTTCAACTGCACCGAGGCCTGCCCGCGTGGCATTCACGTCACCGACGCGATTGAGGAGGTCAAGCGCGCCATTCTGTACAACTCGACGGACGGCGATTGATTTGTAGTACAACTGATTCGCTAACGCCTGGTCAGATCTCAAGAATCTGGGGACGCGCCATCTCTAGTGGGGCGTCCCTTCTTGATGTGGAACGGGGTCGTCGTAGATATTGGCATCTTGACCTTTCTTTGTGGGAAGATTGGGTGAAGCCACCCGGCTGCCACGCGATTCGGCGTAAAATCTTACGCGGCCCGCGCGGATAAATGTCGGAGGTAATGGAGTGCGCGGCCATTGTTATGCGCCAGGAGTGCCGCTCGCGTGGGATATCTGGCCGGAGAGAAAAGCGAGGAAGTGTGGAGATTTCGGTTCTAATTCCCGTCTTCAATGAGCGGAACACCATTATCGAGGTCATTCGCCGAGTGCAGGAGCAGCCATTCGAGAAAGAAATCATCATTGTCGATGATCATTCGACTGACGGCACGCGCGAGCTGCTGCAAGAAACCGACTGGCCAGCGAACGTCAAAGTGTTTTATCATGACAAGAATAAAGGGAAAGGCGCGGGCATACGCACCGGAGCGCAGGCGGCAACCAAGGACATTATCATCATTCAGGATGCCGACCTCGAATATAACCCCAGCGATTTTGGCGTGGTGCTGCGTCCCATTCTGGATGGCGTGGCGGATGTCGTATATGGTTCGCGATTTCTTGGCACTCACCGCTCATTTATGCTTCACCACTATATGGGCAACAAGCTGCTCACGCTCATCACCAACGTCCTCTATAACAATATCTTGACTGACATGGAGACCGGTTACAAGGCGTTTCGCGCGCCAATCCTCAAGGGCGTACGCATCCGCAGCAATCGGTTCGACTTTGAGCCGGAGATTACCGCGAAGGTACTGAAGAAGGGCTACCGCATTTACGAAGTGCCCATCTACTACGCTGGACGCGACTATGCTGAGGGCAAGAAGATTACCTGGCGCGACGGCTTTGCAGCGATGTGGGCGCTGATCCGTTTTCGCTTCTCGGATTGATCGGCGAGCGTGTCGTGACCGCGTTATGGCGGCCTGGCGCCGTTACGACTCAGCTACACATTATCCCGAAAATATATGGCACGCGGGGTTGACTGAGGCCAGGAGGCGTGTTATACTGAGGGGGTGCCTTAGAATAGCCAACGCTGGTTCTCTGAGGCACATTTCATCGCCAACCGGTTTTTTCGGGGCTGGAACGCAGCGCACATGAACAACCGCATAGTGTGATGTGGAAGCCACAACTTGCCCAGGATGCTCACGCGGTAGATCGTTGCCAAGTACGGTGTGTGAGATGATTACGGGAAGTTGTCGAACGTTTTCTCATGTTTGCCGATGCAAGTAGCGCTGTTGTCCTAAGAGTCTTGTCCTGAGAGTGTGTCGCATGGGCTCGAAGCGATAGCACCAGTATCGCGATGAAATAGACGTCAAGCGGGAAAAGTCGTCGGCAAATATGAGAATACAGTCGTTACATCAACAAATCTCGTCCACATCCATGCGGTTGCTTCACCTTGTGCTAACAAACTGGTGTTTGGGCAAGGATTTCAGATCGTACTGAAAGGCCCGGTTGAGCGCAATGGAGCGCTCCCCGGGCCTAGTTGCGCTCACGAAACAGCGTTCTCTTGCCGTAGGCGGACATCAGGCGGGCTGTGGCTCGTGTTCGTTATGCTCTGAGTGGCGC
>Ga0310810_10011304_pt1 | contig 10436 bp, 6 predicted proteins | sample NCmetagenome_FD_207641 | JGI IMG/M metagenome (GOLD analysis project Ga0310810, IMG submission 207641) | Soil microbial communities from experimental microcosm in Duke University, North Carolina, United States - NC | ecosystem: Engineered > Artificial ecosystem > Soil microcosm > Unclassified ... | reverse complement strand
ACCGGGTCACCGTCGCGCACGAACGCGATCGGCCCTCCGGTCGCCGCCTCGGGCGCGACGTGCCCGACCATCAGGCCGTGGGTGGCGCCGGAGAAGCGGCCGTCGGTGACGAGCGCGACCGAGTCGCCGAGCCCGCGCCCGACCAGCGCGGCGGTGACCGCCAGCATCTCGCGCATGCCGGGACCGCCGCGCGGACCCTCGTGGCGGATGACGATCACGTCGCCCGGCTGGATGGCGCCGGCCTGGACGGCGGCGAACGCGGCCTCCTCGCCGTCGAACACGCGCGCCGGTCCGCGGTGGACCGTGCGGCCGTGGCCGGACAGCTTGACCACGCAGCCTTCCGGTGCCAGCGTGCCGCGCAGGATCGCGAGGCCGCCGTGCGGCTTGAGCGGGGCAGAGATCGGACGGAGCACGTCCTGGCCATGGGCTTCCCGGGCCGACTCCGACGCCTCGCGCAGCGATCGGCCGGTCACGGTCGGCGCGTCCTCGAGCAAGCCGCCCTCGAACAACCGCCGCGCCAGCAGCGCGACGCCGCCCGCCTTCTCCATGTCGACCGCGGTGTAGCGGCCACCCGGCTTGAGGTCGGCCAGCACCGGCGTGCGCGCGCAGACGCGGTCGAAGTCGTCGAGCCCGAGCGGCACGCCCGCCTCGCGCGCGATGGCGAGCAGGTGCAGGACCGCGTTGGTCGAGCCGCCGGTCGCCGCCACGCCGGCGATCGCGTTCTCGAGCGCCGGCCGGGTGATGAGGCTCCTGGCGCTGACTCCTCGTTCGATCATGCCCATCACCACGCGCCCGCACTCGCGCGCCGCCGCCGGCTTGCGGGCGTCGGTGGCCGGGATCTCGCCGGCGCCGAGCGGCGCCAGCCCGCACAGCGCGATCGCGGTCGCCATCGTGTTGGCGGTGAACTGACCGCCGCAGGCGCCGGCGCCGGGACAGGCGTGGTCCTCGAGCTCGCGGAGCTCGCCCTCGCTCATGCGGCCGGCGGCGCACGCGCCGACCGCCTCGAAGACGTCCTGGATGGTGACGTCGCGCCCGTGGTGTCGGCCGGGATGGATCGGACCGCCGTACAGCACGACGCCCGGCAGGTCGAGCCGCGCGAGCGCCATCGCCGCCGCCGGGATGGTCTTGTCGCAGCCGACGATGGCGACCACGCCGTCGAGCATGTGGCCCATCACCACCAGCTCGATCGAGTCGGCGATCACCTCGCGCGAGACCAGCGAGGCGCGCATCCCCTCGGTGCCCATGGTGACGCCGTCCGAGACCGAGACGGTGTTGAACTCGATCGGAGTACCGCCGGCCTCGGCGATGCCGGTGCGCACCGCGGCGGCGAGCGCGCGCAGGTGCAGGTTGCACGGCATCACGTCGGTGAACGTGTGAACCACCGCGACCAGAGGGCGCTCGAGGTCCGCGTCGCGGAGGCCGGTCGCCTTGAGCATCGCGCGGGCCGGCGCTCGCGAGGGACCTACGACGAGCGCGCTCGATCGGCGGGGTGTCTTGCTACTCGGCATTTGATTGATCGGTTGTTCCTGGCGGCTGAAACGAAAAAGCCCCCGAACCGTCTCCGGTGCGGGGGCTGGTGAGCGTTGGAGCGTTTGCTCAAGCAGCGGGTCCGCACCGGGCCCGGATAATGAGCCCGAGGAGCGTAATGAGGAGAACGAGCAATACGACGACGTTCGTCGCCACCGTGCTGTTCATCGTCATTGCGCTGTCCATCACGTGCACCCACGCTGCCAGATGCGTCTACTTCGGTCAACTCGAGATCCTGTCGAGCAAGATCTGAACCGAACATTTTACGTCCCGTTAACAAGAGCGATATCTCCCTGAAGGCCGCATGCCATACGGTCACCTCCACGTTGCAGAACAGGAGATGCACGATGACAAAGCGGCACGTTATGGCGGTGGCTATCTTTCTGGCCACGACGGCAGCGGGCACGGTACAGGCGCAGGTGCAAGAGGAGTCGCCGGCTGCGACTCCGGCTCCGCCAGCGGCTGCGCCGGCGGCCGAACCGGCTGCTCCGCCAGCCACCCCGGCTCCGGTGGTGGCACAGGCCCCCGAGGCGCCGGCACCAGCCCCCGTCGAGACGGTGACGGAGACGCCGCCGGCAGCTCCGCCTCCGGCGCTGTCGGTCCCCAAGATCAGCGGATTCGTGGACGCGACCTACAACTACAACCTGCGCGATCCGATGTCCGGCACCACCGCGTACCACAGCTACACGGCGCAGCACGACACCGTCCTGCTCAACGCCGCGCACCTCGCGCTCACCGGCACCGGCGCGGCTGATGCGGTCGCCTACGCGATCGAGCTCGACATCGGCTCCGACGCCGCCGTGACCTCGGGCGACGACGACGTCGATCTTCAGGAGGCCTGGGCCTCGTACACCTCGAAGACGGGCCTCGGCCTCAAGGCCGGCAAGTTCGTCACCTTCAGCGGCATCGAGGTCATCGAGTCGATCAACAACCCGACCATCTCGCGCGGGTTCCTCTTCGGTCTCGCCGAGCCGTTCACCCACCTCGGCGTGCTCCTCACCTACAAGGCGCCGGCCATGCCGGAGCTCGACGCCGCGATCGGCGTGGTCAACGGCTGGGACGTCGTCAAGGACAACAACGACGGCAAGACGCTGGCCGCCAAGGTGAGCTACACCAAGCCGGAGTACCTCGCGACCCTGTCCGGCTATGCGGGTCCCGAGCAGCCGGCCGACGGCGAGCTCGATCCAGACAACGTCAGGTACATGGGCGACCTCACCGGCATGGTGAAGGTCGGGCCGGTCGATCTCTGGGCGCAGGTCAACGGCGGCAGTGAGGAAGGCGCCTCGGTCGTGATGGAAGGCGAGACCGCGAACTGGGTCGGCGCCGGCCTGCAGCCGGTATGGCACATCCTCGAGCCGCTGGCGCTCGGCCTCCGCGCCGAGGTGTTCAGCGACCGCGAGGGCGCGCGCACCGGCACGCCGCAGACGCTCTACAACCTGAGTGTCGCGCCGGCGTACACGCTGGTGACCGGCTTCGTCGTCCGCGGCGAGCTCCGCTACGATCACTCGAACAAGCTCGTCTTCGAGGACGACATGGCGACGACCCACAAGGACCAGGTCATCGCCCTCACCGAGGCCGCCTACTCCTTCTGAGCTGTTCCTCGTCTCGAGAGGAGTGCACGAGGTCGGGGAGCGCTTCGCCCAGGCGGGCGCCCCCCAGCCTCCACCTCCGGGCGTCGGTCGCCGTCACCCCATGCGCCGCGCCCGAGAATCCGCTCCGCTTCGTGCTGGTTGTGCGATCGGCATAGCACCCTGACGCCATCGCTCGCCTGGCCGCCGAGCGCCACCGGGACCACATGGTCGAATTCGAGGAACCCGGTCTCCTCGCACCGCCGGCCGTCGGCGGAGACGAACGAGCACCGCAGCCCGTCGCGCGCCACCGCCCGCCGGCGCTCCTCGCTCGGGATGTATCTCTTCGCCCGGCTCGCCCTGGCCGCCCGAGGTCTCGTCGCCCTGCCAAACCTCCTCTTCTCGATCCGGTCGAGCAGCGCATCGAGCGCGCGATCCACCACCACCGAGAGGTCGCCTGACGGCGCCTGGTGCCTCAGAAGCGCCTGCGCCCGCAGAAGCTTGTCCCGGGTTTCCCCGGCGATCTGAGCTGGAGCGCGAACCGCTCCGGCGCGAGCGGCGCCAGCTTCGTCGCGACCTTGGGAGGTGGTTCCAGAACCACCTCGTCCGCTACCGGCCCGCACCCCGACACCAACGTCAACTGCTCGGCCACTCGCTCGAGCCGCGCCGCGACGTCCGGACGCGGCGCCCGCCGCGCCAGAAGGATCTGGATGTCCGCCTTGCTCTTGCCGCTCGCCTCGCCGACCAGCTCCTCGGCGCACTCGTCCGTGAGATGCGTGCCAGGAGCACGACCGCCGTCAGGTGAAGTCGCCCGTCCGCCACCGCCTCGGCGACCACCGGATACCTCCCCAGCGCGCGCGCCGCCCGGATACGCTTGAATGCTTCATCCTCCGACATGCCGAGCACCCGCGTGCAATACACATAATCCACCACCCATAGCACGCGAAAAACCGGCTCTCTCATCGGCTCTCCTGGCGCGTTTTCACGACCTGCGACAAAAACCTTCGGCGGCGACGGCGATCACCTGCGAGAACGCTTCCTGCCGCGCGCCGATGCCCATCCAGCGCGCCGACGCGGTCACCCGTTTCGCTCACGGCTGAAAACCGTCAAGGCGAGAATTGTCGTTTTTGTAATCGCCCCGCATGATCCAATCTACGCCCTCAATCAAGCCGCTGGCCCTGTCGTCCATCGCACAGGAGCAACGCTCGGCGGTTACGTCGCCGCGTGCCGCGGCCTTGCTCGCCGAGGACTCCGCCACAACCTCGTCCCCGGCCGCGCGGCCCTTCCGTCCACCGCTCCCCACCCCACGCCCCCGGGCCTGGCGCCGCCGCCGCCGGTCTCACCCTACGCGCGCACGAGCGCAGTCGGCGTGCCACCGGAGGTGGTGGGGCCTGTGGGCTGCGTCGCGGCGTCGAGAGGTGGCGCGACGAGTGCGCTCAGCGCGCGGACCGACCCGCGGCGGCGGCGCGCCGAGGAGCGCGGCCTCGCGGCCCCGGCGCGCGGCCTCGCAGCAGCCGAGCAGTGCGCCGCTTCCGCGCGACGCACACATCCGACAACGACGGCTACTTCTTCTCGAGGAAGCGGATCGCGTCCTCGGCGGGCTGACGCAGGCAGGCGTTCTCGTTGATGCGCTGCTTGCGCTTGCCCTTCTTGATGAAGACAGGGCGATCGAGCGCGGCGCGCAGCGGGGCGACCGCACGCGGATCACCGAGCGCGCGCAGGCGGGTGACCGCGTCGCGCCGTGCCTTGCAGGTCGGCTCCTGGTCGAGGTCGAGCGTGAACGAGGTGACCCGGTCGATCTGCCCGCCGAGCCCGAGCTCCTGCGCGACCTCGAACGCCCGCTTCCGCACCACGCGGTCGGTGGTGGAGGCGAGCGCCGCGATGCGCCGGCGCGCGGCCTCGTCCTTGCCCTCGACCGCGAGGAGGCGGGCCGCGTCGACCAGGATGGGGCCCTCGTCGTCGATCATGAGCGCGAGATTGGCGCGCAGCCTCGCATCGCCGATGGTGCTGGGATCCAGCTTGACGGCCGTCTGGTAGGCGGCGAGCGCCGGCCGGTAGTCGCTCTTGGCGGCGTGGGCGTGGCCGAGCTGCAGCTGGGCGGCAGCGTCGCCGGCGAGCGCGGCGGGACGAGAATTCAGCAGCTGGATGGTCTGGTCCGGATCGCCGGCGGCGAGCGTGCTCTCTGCGGCGGTGGCCGCCTCGCTCTTGAGGCCGGCCAGGAGGTCGACCTGCTTCGGGTGCGTGACGAAGTACAGGGCGTAGCCGAGCATCGCCAGCCCGAACATGATGATCCCGAGGACCAGGTGATGACGCCATCCGGTCGGCAGCGGAGAGGGTCGGCGGACCGGCAGCGGAGTGCGCACCGTCGGCGGCGCCGGCGTGCGCAGCCGCGGATCGACCGCGACCGGCACCGGTTCGGTGTCGTCGATGGCGGGCGTGATGCCGGTGTCGCCGTCGAGCCGGCCGAGCAGACACTCCTCGATGGAGGCGATGAAGGCGTGCGCGTTGGGGAAGCGATCGTCCGGTCGCTTGGCGAGGCCGACCTGGATCAGGCGATCGAGCTCCGGCGTGACGTGGAGGTCGACGCGGACGTCGGCCAGGTGCGGCGGCGGCCTGGTCGCGTGCATCCCGAGCACCTCGAGCTTCTCCTCGGCGACGAACGGCGTGCGCCCGGCGATCATCTCGAACAGCATCACCGTGGTGGCGTAGAGATCGGAACGCGGATCGACCGGATCGCCGACGGCCTGCTCGGGCGACATGTACTGCGGCGTGCCGAACGCGATGCCCGCCTGCGTGAGTCGATCCTCCGCACTGCTGTCCTCCGGCACCAGGCGGTCCATGAAGTGGGCGATGCCGAAGTCGAGCACCTTGGCGAAGTCGGGCACTCCGTCCTGGTGCACCAGGATGACGTTGTCCGGCTTGACGTCGCGGTGGACGATGCCGGCCTGGTGTGCATGGCCGAGCCCGCGCAGCACGTGGCGCGTGATGTGCAGCGCGCGGCGGCTGGCGAAGCGGCCCTCCGAGACCAGCGCCGACGATAGCGAGCGGCCGTCGAGGTACTCCATCACCAGGTACAGTGCTCCGCTGTCGAGCCGCCCGAAGTCGCTGACCGTCACGCAGTTCGGGTGATCGATGCGGCCGATCGCTGCCGCCTCGCGCTCGAAGCGGCGCGCCAGCTCCGGGATGCCCGCCAGCGAGGGCGAGAGCAGCTTGAGCGCGACAGGGCGGCGGATGGTGACGTGCTCGGCGAGGAACACCGCGCCCATTCCGCCGCGCCCCACAAGACTGGTCAGCCGGTAACGGTCATCGATGACCGTGCCCACCAGGCTGTCGGCGTCCGAATCCTTGGCAGGGCGACGCTGTGCGGCCGGCTTGGAGGGCTGGCGAGACATGGTGCACTCGTCATTGCTGGCAGGCGAACAGCGCGCCGCTGAGCTGACCGGCGGCGAGGGCGAGGGTGGCGGGGCCGGTGCAGGTGAACCCGTCGGGCGGGGTGACCGTGATGCCGACGTCGCCGCCGGCGAGCGGCACGTTGGCGAACAGCACCAGACCGCCGCTGACGATGGCGTCGCCTGGCGCGAAGCTGCCGCCGTCGTCGCGTGCGTACGGGCCGTCGCCCGGGGTCTTGTCGATGTCGACGGTGGCGCCGGCGAGCGGCGTTCCCGCCGGCATCTCGAGGACCGCGACCACCACGTGGGCGTCGCCGTCGTCGAACGTGGCGCCGAGGCCAGTGTAGAGCGCCTCGGCCGCCGCCAGGGTGATCACGAACAGCGGATAGGGCTGGGTATCGGGGCTGAACTGGCTGACGACCGCGCCGCGCACCGCGTCCACCCGCGTCAGGTAGTCGGTCTTCTCGGCGCTGATCTCCACGTCGGCGTCGGACGGCAGGCACAGGACCACCCGGCCGTTCGGCGCCGAAGTCTCGCTGTTGCTCTCGTTGCCCACCTCGGTGAGGGCGATGTCGAACTCGGCGGCGCCGGTCTCGAGGTTGGAGGCGAACGCCTCGAAGGTGGCGGCGCCCGGACACAGGTTCTCGGCGTCGATGCCGGCGTCCGGAATGCCGCTGTCGATCGGCGCGACGTCGCCGTCGCTCACGATCTCGTCGTCACCGCCGCAGCCAGCGGCGAGCGCCGCGGCAGCCAGCGCCGCGACCACCCAGGAAGGCGAGGCCAGCATATGGCGGGATGATAAACCCGTGCGCCGGCGGGAGGGGACGGCGGCCGACCCGAGGCGATTTCAGCCGCTTGCGGCTATTCGAGCTGTCGCCAGAAGCTGCGCGCGGTGTCGCGCGCGCGGTCCACCGTCGGCACCGTCGTCACTGGGTACACCACGCCGACGCCGGAGTCCGCGCGCCCCGGCCGCCGCACCGAGACCAGGATGGCGGGGCTGCCCTCGAGATCGACGCGCGCGGCCGCCCACTCGAGGCGCCGGTCGTCCACCACGAAAGGCGTCCACTCGACCAGCACGCGCGGATCCGGCGCCGACCCTGCCTCGATCGCGCCGCCCGCCGCCACCGGCTCGCCGATGAGCTGGGCGCATTGCAGCGCGCAGCGCGCGCAGATGTGCACCGCCGGCATCCCCGGCCGCGCGGCGCGCGCGCCGCCGCCCGCGAACAGCTTGCCCGCCTCCGCCTCGTCCCGGCCGCAGAACGCGCACGCCGCCATGCCGGAAGCATGACCCCGTCCCATCTTCCGCGGTAGAGCAGTTCCGGACACCTACTTGAAAACGCGCCGGCCCCGGTGTAACCCTACGGCCCGCGCAACGCGCACGCCCAGGTAGCTCAGCAGGTAGAGCAGCGGACTGAAAATCCGCGTGTCGGTGGTTCGATTCCGCCCCTGGGCACCGCACTACGCACCGCCTTCGCCCGCTTCGCCGCCCGCGCCGGCGCCGCCGGAAGGTCTGCGACGGCTCTCGCCAGCGTCTCGTTAGCGAGCTGGCCATAGACGAGATAGACCATTCGACTTGACGTGTGACCCAGCAGCTTGGCGACGACCGCCGAGTCCACTCCCTCCTGCTTCATCCACGTCGCGCAGGTCCGCCTCAGGTCGTTCGGGCTGACCCGGAGGACGCCCACCGATCGCACGCGAGATGGAGGTCTCGTCGGACGTTTCGCCAGGGCGACCACTCCGACTCGGTCCGGCGCCGGCGTCCGCTTCAGAGCACTGTGCAGCGGGGCAGGAACCGGGATCCATCTATCAGCTCCAGCGGTCTTGGTACCCCGGCAGGTGAGACCCTTCCGCCGTCCTGCACGTATACAGCAAGCCCTACGCCGCCCTCGATGAAACGGGTGCCCAGCGAACCCTCACGAGGGCGGTCGCCAGGGCCCAGTATGCGTTCAAGGCGTTGTGCCGGCGCCGCGTCTTGACGAGGAGCGTAACTGGGGGCGTCGCCGCCTTCGAGGTCACGACGATCCCTCTTGAAGCCCGCCCGAACCTCCGAGTCTGGGACCTGCACTACCACATCCCGCTTGACTGCCCGGGCATCGACTCAGGCGCGCTGGAGCGAGAGTGGAAGCATCTGACCGAGGGGCACGGGCGCGTCGCACTTCGTCCTGATCAAGACGATGAACAGGACGAGGAAGCCGGCCGGCGGATCGTCCGCGGGCGTGAGGAACCCGCAACAGTGTTGCTCCCCCACGACGCTAGGCGTCGCCGGCTGCGCGGGATCGCGGATTGCCAGCCCGGCACGCGGAGTGCTCTCCTAGTCCTCCCATGCGAATGCCCGGCAGGTGGCGGAGGTCGTGGACGAGGTTGGCTGGACTGTCGGTGCTCGCCCTCTTCTCCACGTCGGCGAGCGTTGCGGAGGCCCAGCGAGCGGAAGCCCCGCTATCCGCTCCGCCGGCGGCAGCTCCGCCACCTCGCGTGATATGCCGGGTGCGCGAGCCCGAGCGCAAGGGCTTCACGCTGCACGCCGGCTTCTCCCAGGGCTGGCTGGGGATCAGTGATCAGGATGACGGACGTGCGTTTGGTCTGGCGGGCGGACTGGGGTGGTTCGTCCACCCGCGACTCGCCGTGGCGCTCGAAGTATCCGAGAGTGTCCATCCCGGCAACGAGGGGGCGCTCGTCTCGTCGCTCGTCGGACCCTCCGTCCAGTGGTACTGGCTTCGCTCTTTCTGGCTCCGAACGGCTGTGGGGGGGTACTGGCTGGAGGAAGGGGACATCGACGCGGACAACCCGAACAACATCGCGGAGGGCTGGGGCGCCAACCTGGTGCTCGGGGGGGACGTTGGGCTCGGCAGCGCGGTGCTCCAGAGCTTCGTCGCCGTGGAGGGAGCAATCGCGACAAGTGGCGCCGACCACGACACTCTAGGTGTTCAGATCGGGTTCGGAGTCGCGTACTACTGAAGTCGATGAGCGACAGGGAACCGAAGCCCGCCGCCGTTTCCTTCGACCAGGTCCGGCGAATGATGAAGGCAGCGATGCAGGCTGACGCCGAGGCGCTCGCGCTGCTCCCCGAGGTCTTCGAACCTGACCAAGGGATCGAGGTCCCGCTCGACGAGCAGGCTCCGACCCGGTCAGCGCCGCCACGCCGACGCTAGCAACCTCCGTCCGCTTCTCCGCCCGGTCGGAGTCGTCGCCGCTCGGAGGCCAGAAGGACCCTCCGGGCTTTGCGAAGCACCGCGCGAACTTTCTCGTTGACGCTCCTCCGCCCCAACAGAGGGCCGTTGGCGCAGGCCAGGAGCGACCGCTCTGCTACGCATACGCTACGCAGGAGGCGTCTGGCGCGGTCGCGTACGAGGGAAGGTCGTGCGAAGTCGAGGTCTTGAGTGGGGGGCGCAGCCCGTCTAGCCGCGTCCGATGAAGGGCATCTTGGTCGCCATGATGGTCATGAACTGCACGTTCGCATCGAGCGGCAGGTTTGCCATCTGCACCACGGCGCGGCCGACGATCTCCACATCCATCAGCGGCTCCGCGTTCGGCCCGCGCGGCAGGCGTTCGGCGAGCTCGGTGCGCGCGTTGCCGATGTCGATCTGGCCGCAGGCGATGTCGTACTTGCGGCCATCGAGCGAAGTCGACTTCGTGAGCCCCGCGATCGCGTGCTTCGTCGCCGTGTAGGGCGCGGAATTCGGGCGCGGCACGTGCGCGGCGAGCGAGCCGTTGTTGATGATGCGGCCGCCCATCGGATTCTGTGACTTCATGATGCGGAACGCTTCCTGGGTGCACAGGAAGACGGCAGTGAGGTTGGTGTCGACGACCGTCTTCCACTGGTCGGCGGTGAGGTCCTCGAGCAGACCGGGCGGCGAATTGACGCCGGCGTTGTTGAAGAGCATGTCGAGCCGGCCGAACGTCGACTGCGCTTCCGTGAACAGCGCGTGAATCGATGTCGGATCGGTGACGTCGG
>Ga0310810_10011303_pt1 | contig 10436 bp, 8 predicted proteins | sample NCmetagenome_FD_207641 | JGI IMG/M metagenome (GOLD analysis project Ga0310810, IMG submission 207641) | Soil microbial communities from experimental microcosm in Duke University, North Carolina, United States - NC | ecosystem: Engineered > Artificial ecosystem > Soil microcosm > Unclassified ... | reverse complement strand
GAGGCGCGCGCGCGTGGCGTCAAATTCGATATCGGCCACGGCAAAGGCTCGTTCGCGTTCAAGACCGCGCGCAACATGCTGGCGAACGGCTTCTACCCCGACACGATCTCATCCGACGTGCACACGCTCTGCATCGAGGGGCCGGCCTACGATCAGGTGACGACGCTCTCGAAATTCCTCTGCATGGGCATGCCACTCAATGACGTGATCGCGGCATCGACCGTGAACGCCGCGATGGCGCTGCAACGTCCTGAGCTTGGCACCTTCAGGCCCGGCAGCGCGGGCGATGCGACCATCCTCACCGTCAAGGACGGCCAGTTCGACTACGTCGACGTGGTCGGCGAGCACATGACCGGTGACAAGCGCATCCTCTCCGAGGGCGTGGTGCTCAAGGGCAAATGGTGGCATCCGAACGATGCAACGAAATTCAAGAAGCTGGAGAAGGCCGCATGAGCGTAGACGACAACCTGAAAAAGCTCGGTTTGACGCTGCCGAACATTCCGACGCCGGTCGCGAATTACGTGCCGTGGAAGCGCGACGGCAACACGATCTATCTCTCGGGGCAGGGGCCGCGCGACAGGGATGGCAAGCACATCACCGGCACGGTCGGAAAGGATGTGACGGTCGAGCAGGCCTACGAGTATGCGAAGCTTGTGGGCCTCAATCTGCTGGCTGCCGCGAAGGCGGCCGCAGGCGGCAGCCTCGAGAAGGTCGAGGTGCTCAAGGTGCTCGGCATGGTCAACGCCGTGCCGGGCTTCGGTGACCAGCCGAAGGTGATCAACGGCTGCTCCGATCTATTCGTCAATGTGCTCGGCGAACGCGGCCGTCACGCGCGCTCGGCGGTCGGCATGGGGTCGCTGCCGGTGAATATCCCGGTCGAGATCGAGGCCGTGATGCGGGTGGTGGACTGATTGTCATTCCGGCCGAGCGAAGCGAGAGCCGGGATCCGACTCTCAGACCGATGGTACATGGGTCCCGGGTCTCCGACGCTCCGCGTCGTCGCCCGGGATGACGGTCATTCAACCAGGTGACACGCCACGCGCCGGCCATCCGCGGCGGGCTTGAGTAGCGGCGTTTCCACTTTGCAGCGGTCGAAGGCGAACGGGCACCGCGTATGGAAGGCGCAGCCCGGCGGCGGGTTGATCGGGGAGGGCACGTCACCCTGCAGCACCATGCGCTCGCGTTTGACGTGCGGGTCCGCGATCGGCGCCGCCGCCATCAGCGCCTGCGTATAGGGGTGCAGCGGGTTCGCGAACAGCGCTTCCTTCTCGGCAATTTCCACGATGCGCCCGAGATACATCACGGCGACGCGGTGGCCGATGTGCTCGACCACGCCAAGATCGTGGGACACGAAAAGGTAGGCGAGGCCCAACTCCTCCTGCAGGTCCATCATCAGGTTCAACACCTGCGCCTGCACCGAGACGTCGAGCGCCGACACCGGCTCGTCCGCGATGATGACTGCCGGATTGAGCGCAAGCGCGCGCGCAATGCCAAGACGCTGGCGCTGTCCGCCTGAGAACTCGAAGGGAAAGCGCTTCATCGCGTCGGCGCGCAACCCCACTTTCTCGAACAGCTCGGCGACGCGCGTGTTGCGCTCGCTTGAGGAAACGTCCGAATAGTTCTCCAGCGGTTCAGCAACGATCTTGCCGGACGTCATGCGCGGATTGAGCGAGGCGTAGGGATCCTGAAACACCATCTGCATGCGCTTGCGATGCGGGCGCATGTCGCCTTGCGTCAGATGCGTGATGTCCTCGCCGTCGAGCCGGATCGCGCCCTCGGTCGGTTCGAGCAGGCGCAGCAGAAGCTTGCCGACCGTCGACTTGCCGCAGCCGGACTCGCCAACGAGGCAGAGCGTCTCTCCGGGATTGATCGCGAAACTCACGCCATCGACGGCCTTGATCCATGCGGCCGAGCGCGCGAGCAGCCCGCGCTGCAGCGGGAAATGCTTCTTCAGGTTCTCGACTTCGACGATGGGCGTCATGCGGCCGCCCGGTCGGAGGCGAGTACGCGCTCGGCCTCATGGCAGGCGACCACATGTCCGGTACCGATCGGCCGCAGCTCCGGCGCTTCAGTGCGGCAGCGCGCCACCGCGTAGGCGCAGCGCGGTGCGAAGGCGCAACCCTCGATCGGCTCGCGCAGCGAGGGCACGATGCCGGGGATTTCGGCCAGCCGCCGCTTGCGGTTCTTCGCGCGCAGCCGCGGAATCGAGGCCATCAGGCCGCGCGTGTAAGGGTGCGCGGGCCGGTCGAACAATTCGCTCGTCGCGGCTTCCTCGATCTTGCGGCCCGCGTACATGACGATCACACGCGCACAGGTCTCGGCCACGATGCCGAGGTTGTGCGTGATCAGGATCACGGCGGCGCCAGTGCGCGCTTTGAGTTCCAACATCAGGTCGAGGATCTGAGCCTGGATGGTCACATCGAGCGCGGTGGTCGGTTCGTCTGCGATCAAGAGTGTCGGATTGCAGGCGAGCGCGGTCGCGATCATCACCCGCTGGCGCATGCCGCCGGAGAACTGGTGCGGGTAGTCGTTCAGCCGCCGCTCCGCGTCGGGAATTTTCACCAGCCGCAGCATCTCCACAGCGCGCGCGTTCGCCTGCGCACCGCTCGCGCCGGTATGAATACGCACCGACTCGGCGATCTGATGACCGACCGTGAGCACCGGGTTGAGGCTCGTCATCGGCTCCTGGAAGATCATGGCCACCCGGTTGCCGCGCAGCTTGCGCATCTCGGGCTCGTCGAGCTGAACGAGATCGCGGCCTTCGAAGGTCACGCTGCCGTTCACCGTGCGCGCAAGCCGCGGCGGCAGCAGCCGCATGATCGAAAGCGCGGTCACACTCTTGCCGCAGCCGGATTCGCCGACGATGCCGAGCGTCTCGCCGGGGAACACGTCGAACGACACGCCATCGACCGCGCGTGTCACGCCGTCGACAGTGAAGAAGTGGGTCTTGAGATCGCGGACGGCGAGGAGCGAGTTCACATCCGCCTCGCAAGGCGCGGGTCGAGCCGGTCGCGCAGGCCGTCGCCGAGCAGGTTCACGGCGAGCACGACCAGCGCCAGCGCGATACCGGGGCAGAAGATCGTCCACGGCGCGCGCGAGAGGAACAGTCGGCTCTGCGCGATCATATTGCCCCAGGTCGGAATCTCCGGCGGGGTGCCGGCGCCGAGGAAGGAGAGCGCCGCCTCGATCAGAATCGCCGACGCGCAGATGTACGTCGCCTGCACGATCAGCGGCGCGATTGTGTTCGGCAGGATGTGGCGGATCAGGATTTTCCAGGTCGGCGTGCCGCCGGCGATCGCCGCTTCGACGTAAGGCGCTTCGCGCACGCTCAGCACCACGGCGCGCACCAGGCGCACCACGCGCGGAATCTCCGGAACGGTGATCGCAATGATGACCGTTGAGACGCTCGTGCGCGTGAGCGCAACCAGCGCAATCGCGAGCAGGATGGCGGGGATTGCCATCAAGCCGTCCATCAGCCGCATCACGACGGCATCGACGCGGCGGAAGTAGCCGGACAGCAGGCCGATGAAGAGGCCGCCCAGGATCGACATCGCGGCGACCGCAATGCCGACATAGAGCGACACCTGCGCGCCATAGACGGTGCGGGCGAAGACGTCACGGCCGAGATGGTCAGTGCCGAACCAGTTGGTTTCCGAGGGCGGGCGCAGCCGCAGCGCCGGCTGCATCGTGATGGCGTCGCCGGCAAACAGCGGTGCGAAGATCGCAAATAGCGCAATGATTCCGAGGATGATGCCGCCCGCCACGATGGTCGGATTGCGCCGCACGAAACGGCGCAGCTGCGCGCCGCGCGGCTTTGCGGGCGCCAGTGCCGGTTCTGCGGTGATGACGCTCAATAGCGGATCCTCGGATCGAGCAGGGTGTAGGATAGATCGACCAGCAGATTCACCAGCACATAGACGCCGGAGAAGATCAGGATCACGCCCTGGATGATCGGGTAGTCGCGCTTGGAGATCGCATCGACGACCAGCCGGCCCACGCCCGGGATGTTGAACACCGTCTCGGTGATCACCACGCCGCCGATCAGCAGCGCGACGCCGATGCCGATCACGGTGACGATCGGCACGCCGGCATTCTTCAGCGCATGCTTGAGCAACACCGAGCGTGTCGCAACGCCCTTGGCGTTGGCGGTGCGGATGTAGTCTTCGGCCAGCACTTCCAGCATTGAGGTGCGTGTGATGCGCGCGATCAGCGCCACGTAGGCAAGGCCGAGCGCGATCGACGGCAGGATCAGCCGCTCGATCCATGGGCCGAAGCCCTGGTCGATGGGCGCGTAACCCTGCACCGGCAGCCAGCGCAGGCTGATCGAGAACACATAGATCAGCATGTAGCCGACGACGAACACCGGTACCGAGAAACCGAGCACGGAGACGACCATCAGCGAGCGGTCGATCCAGCTGCCGACTTTCCAAGCCGCGAGTACGCCGAAGGAGACTGCAAGCGTCACGGCGACGCCGAGCGTGGTGAGCGCCAGCGAGAGCGTCGGCTCGATGCGCTGCCCGATCAGCTTTGCGACTGGCTCGTTGGAAAAGATCGAGATGCCAAGATCGCCGTGCAGCACCGCGACGAGCCAGCGGTAGAACTGGACGATCAGCGCATCGTCGAGCCCGAGCTGCTTACGAATGCCGGCGATCTGCTCGCTGGTGGCGTTGTCGCCGGCGATGATTGCGGCCGGATCGCCGGGGGAGAGATGCAGCAGCAGGAACACGAACACCGCGACGATGCCCATCACGAGCACCGTCGAGGCAAGTCGCCGGATGATGTAGGCGAGCATCTAGCCGCACGCTCCGGTGGGCTCGCTGGGCCACTTGGTTGCCACGCTACCCCTCACTCGCTGACCCCCACCCCTAACCCCTCCCCGCAAGGGGGAGGGGAACACCTCTGAGCGCGTCAGGCTGTTTGCGCTAGCCCGACACGCCCTTCTCCATGTTCCAGAAGCCGACCACCTCGGGCATGTGGATCACGCCGGTGATGTTCTTGCGCCAGGCCGAGTTGCGGAAGAACTGGCCGAGGATCACGTGCGGCACGTAGTCCCAGCCGTTCCTCTGCAGGTCCTTCGCGATTGCCTGGCGGGCTTCCAGCGTCGGCGCGGTCGCCCACTTGTTGCGTAGCTGCTCCTGCAAATCGTTCTTGGGCCAGCCGAACCAGGCCTTGTCGCCGTTCGCCGCCTGCCCGGTAAACGAGATCGGGTCCGCAAAGGTGATGCCGGTGACGGTGGTGGAGAAGATGTTCCAGCCGCCCTCGGCCGGCGGCTTCCTCGAGGCGCGGCGCGTCACCAGTGCGCCCCAGTCCATCGCGGCGAGATCGACATTGACGCCGGCCTGGCGCAGCCATTGCGCCGCGAACAATCCGGCCGGATTGGCAAGGTAGTGGTCGGTCGCCTGCAGCACGACCACCGGCTTGCCGTCGTAGCCGGCCTTGGCGAACAACTCCTTCGCCCTGGCGATGTCCTGGCCGTGCTTGAACCAGTCGGTGTTCTCGTCGTTCGTCATCGGCGTGCCGCAGGCGAAGTACGCGCCGCACGCCTGCCACGACTTCGACGTCTGGCCGAAGATTGCGCGCATCACATCGTCCTGCTTGGCGAGGTAGAGCATCGCCTTGCGGGCATCCACGTTGTTGAACGGCGGATGCAGCGTGTTGAGCCGCATGAACGCGATGTGGCCGGTCTTGTTGAGCACTTCGACGGTCAGGTTCTTGTCCTTCTTCAGGTCGTCGATCAGATCCTGTGGCGGCACTTCGTAGAAATCGATCTCGCCGGCCTGGAGGGCAGAGAGCGCCGTCTGTTCGTCGGCGATGTTCTCGAAGGTCACGCGGTCGAGCTTGACCACCTTGCCGCCCGCCATGGCGGACGCGGGCTCGGGGCGCGGGTGATAGTTCGGATTGCGATCATAGACATGGCGGTTGCCGGGCCGCGTCTCGTCCCGATTGTAGAGGAACGGGCCGGAGCCGATGGTCTCGCGCACCTGCTGGTTCGGGTCGGTCTCGGCGTCCTTCTTGCGCATCATGTAGCAGAGCGAGGTCGAGATCGTGGACAGGCTGTCGATGACGAGCCCGTAGGGCTCGCTCAGCACGATGCGGAACGTCTTGTCGTCGACGACTGGGGTATCCTTCACCCGCTGCATCATCGACTGGCCGGCCGCGGCGCGCGCAGCCCAGCGGCGCACCGAGGCGACGCAGTCGGCGGCCGTCACCGGCGCGCCATCGTGAAACTTCAGGCCGTCGCGCAGTTCGAAGGTGTAGGTGAGCTTGTCGTCGGACAGGCCCCACTTCGACACCATCTGCGGCTGCGGCTTGAAGTCACCGTCAAGCCCGAACAGCGTGTCGTAGACCATGGCGCCGTGGTAGGCGGAAATGTTCGCGGTGGTCCAGATCGGGTCGAGCACGCGCAGGTCCGCGTGCATCACGGCTTTGACGGTGCGGGCGGCCGCGGGCTGGGCCTTCGACGTGATGATGGACGGCGCGCTGGTGAGTGCGGCGGCGGCGAGGCCGCCCTTCAGGATGCTTCGTCGTGTGGTCATGGGGATGCCTCCGATACGCTCGGGCTTGCACAAATTAGGCCACGGGCAGGCGCGGCGCGTCAAATGATCAACCGTGGTTCCGCCACCTGGTCGAGCGGCCAGATCGGACGCTGCACTTTCCTCCACGGCAACTTGGCGTAATGCCGCGGCAGCGGTCCGTCGCCCTCGGCGTAGAGCACTTTCGCGGCGATCTGCGAGAACGACGCGTAGAAGTGCTGATTCGACTTCACCACCAGGATCTTCTGCTGCTTCGGGTCGATGCCAAGATTGGAGAACAGGTCGATCCCCATTGCCTGCGCGCGTGTGGTGATCAGCACAGCCGAGACGCCACCCATGCGGATCGACGCCGCATCGCCGATGCCGACAGTCGCGCCGGAGAACGATTGGTAGGCGTTGCGCACGCAGCGGATGACCTCGACTTCGGCATCGACGGGCGGTCCGGAGCTTTTGGCGGTCTTGCCGCCGAAGCGGAACGGCAGCCGCGCGCCTTCGCCGGCATCGAATGCGTTGCGCACCGCCATCGGGTCCCACATCGGCGCGACGGCCGCACCCTGTACGCCGCGCGCGATCAGGCGATGGATGAAGGTCGTATTGTCGGATGGTGCACCGCCGCCCGCGTTGTCCGTCGTGTCCGCAATCACGATCGGCCCGCCGGGATGAGCGAGCGCCGCATCGATTGCGCCATCGACGGAATGTTCCGGCGGCGCGGCCTGCTCACGCAGCGCGATCAGGTCGCGCCCGATCTCCTCGGCCAGCCTGTCGCCATGAGGCTTGGCGTCATCGGTGAGCACCAGGACGCGCGCGCCACATTCGGGCACATCGCCGTAATAGAAGCAGTGTGCAATCGACACCGACAGCATGCGGTTCTTGCCTTCCAGCGCCATGATCTTGTCGACCAGCCCTCGCATCGGCTGAATCGAGGTCGGAAAGCTCTGGATCACGCGGCAGTCATAGACCGATTTCACCGGCCTGATCTCGCCACGGATCGTCCGCAGCGTGAGATCAACCATCTCCTCGCCGCGCTCGGCGAAGTCCGTGTGCGGGTATTCCTTGAACAGCACGATTACATCCGCCGCGGCGCATCGCTTCCGCGTCAGATGACAGTGCGGATCGAGTTCCACGCCGATCACGGCCTTCGGCCCGGCCACGGCGCGCACGCGCTCGAGGAAATCGCCCTCGCAGTCATCGTAGCCATGCGCCACCATCGCGCCGTGCAGGTTGAAGAAGCATCCATCGACGGGGAGGGCGGCCTTGAGCTGGCCGAGTATTTCGTCGCGCATGCGCTCATAGGCGTCGCGCGAGGCGGCGCCGCCGGGCTGTGCGGCGTAACAGGAGCCTTCGATCAGCGTAAAGCCGTCGCGCTCCGCCGCGGCGCGCGCGGCTGCAATCGCGCCGGTCTGGTGGCCCGCCTTTTCCGGGTGCTTGCCGGGCGGATAATAGATCTTCTCGACGAAGGCCTGATACGAGGTCGGGATCGGCAGGAACGTGTTCGCTTCGAGGGCGAGCGCGGCGTAGAACAGGCGCATTCAGGGTGCTCCGTCGTTGGCTGCGCAGCGTAGCAAGTGTGCCAACGGCGGACGAGTAGCGGGAGAACAAGAAAATGCGGATCGTGGATGTTTGCGAGGTCACCAAGCCGATCGCTTCGCCGATCCGCAATGCCTACATCGATTTCTCCAAGATGACCGCGAGCCTTGTGGCCGTCGTCACCGACGTCGAGCGCGACGGCCGCCGAGTCGTCGGTTACGGCTTCAACTCGAACGGCCGTTACGGGCAGGGCGGGCTGATCCGCGAGCGCTTCCGCGACCGCATTCTGGAGGCTGAGCCAAAGAGCCTGCTCGACGAGACCGGCGACAACCTCGATCCGCACAAGATCTGGGCCGCCATGATGATCAATGAGAAGCCGGGCGGTCATGGCGAACGCTCGGTCGCGGTCGGCACGCTCGACATGGCGATCTGGGATGCGACCGCGAAGATCGTCGGCCAGCCGCTCTTCCGTCTGCTCGCGAAGCGCAGCGGGCGCGAGGCGAACCCGAAGGTCTTCGTCTATGCGGCGGGCGGTTACTACTATCCCGGCAAGGACGACACTGCATTACGAGCCGAGATGCGCGGCTATCTCGACGGCGGCTATCGCGTGGTGAAGATGAAGATCGGCGGCGCGCCGCTCGCCGAAGATCGCCGCCGTATCGAGGCGGTACTGGATGAAATCGGCAAGGACGCCCAACTTGCCGTCGACGCGAACGGCCGCTTCGACCTCGAAACCGCGATCGCATATGCCAAGATGCTGCGCGACTTTCCGCTGTTCTGGTACGAAGAGGCGGGCGATCCGCTCGACTACGCGCTGCAGGCCGCGCTGGCCGAGTTCTATCCGGGTCCGATGGCGACCGGCGAGAACCTGTTCTCGCATCAGGACGCGCGCAATCTGTTGCGCTACGGCGGCATGCGGCCTGACCGCGACTGGCTGCAGTTCGATTGCGCGCTGTCGTATGGGCTGGTCGAGTACCTGCGCACGCTCGATGTGCTTGCGCAGTGCGGCTGGTCGCCGAGCCGGTGCGTTCCGCACGGCGGGCACCAGATGTCGCTCAACATCGCGGCCGGCCTCGGCCTCGGCGGCAACGAAAGCTATCCGGACCTGTTCCAGCCCTATGGCGGCTTCCCGGACAGCGTGCGGGTCGAAAACAGCTTCATCACCATGCCGGAGCTTCCCGGCATCGGGTTCGAGGGCAAGTCCGACCTGATCAAGGTGATGCGCGCGCTCGCAGAGTAAGCGCGCGCCACCGTCTTACGCCTTCTCGATGTTCCAGAATGGAATGACCTCGGGCAGCGCGAGCACGCCCTTGAGGTTGCTGCGATAGGCGACCGGCGAGGCCCACTGGCCGAGCCAGACATGCGGCACGAAATCCCAGTCGTGTTTCTGCATTTCGCGCGCGATCGCCTTCTGCTCGTCCAGCGAACCGGCAGCAGCCCACTTGTCGCGCAGCTTCTCGTGCACCTCGTCGGTCGGCCAGCCGAACCAGCCCTTCTCGCCGTTTGCCTGATGGCCAACGAAGGCAATCGGGTTGCCGACCGAAGCCGCGCCCGACCAGGTGATGAACAGGTTCCAGCCGCCCTGGTCCGGCGGCGACTTGACGGCACGGCGCGTGATTACGCCGCCCCAGTCCGAGGTCGCGAGCTGCACGTTGACGCCGATGTCGCGCAGACGCTGCGCCATGATCTGCGCGGAGTTGTTCATGAAGTCGATGTTGGTCGCATGCAGGAGGGTCACCGGCTTGCCGTCATAGCCGGACTTCTTCAACAGCTCTTTCGCCTTCGCAAGATTCGGCGCCTCCTTGAACCATTGTGTGTTCTCGTCGTTCTCCATCGGCGTGCCGCAGGCGAAGTTCGACCCGCACTTGCGGTAGTACTTCGGGTTGCCGAACGACGCCTTCATGAACTCTTCCTGGTCGATCATGTAGAGCAGTGCCTTGCGGGCATCGACGTTGTTGAACGGCGGATAAAGGTGGTTGATCCGCATGATGCCGTAGTTGCCGGTCTTGTTGAGAACCTCGACCTTGATGCCCGGATCGCCTTCCAGGGTGTCGAGCAGGTCGATCGGCGGGATTTCGAAGAAATCGATCTCGCCGGCCTTGAGCGCCTGCAGCGCGGTCTGCGAGTCCGGCATGTTCTCGTAGATGACGCGATCGACTTTCGCGATCTTGCCACCCGCCATGCCGGTCGCGGGCTCCTTGCGCGGCACGTAGTTCGGGTTCTTGTCGTAGATGTAACGCTGACCCATCTGGGTCTGGTCCTTGTTGTAGATAAACGGACCGGAGCCCGTGTAATCGGTAATCTGCTGGTTCGGATCAGTCTCGGCCACCTTCTTCGGCATGATGTAGAGGATGGGAGTGGCCGTCTTCGCCATCA
>Ga0310810_10011302_pt1 | contig 10436 bp, 13 predicted proteins | sample NCmetagenome_FD_207641 | JGI IMG/M metagenome (GOLD analysis project Ga0310810, IMG submission 207641) | Soil microbial communities from experimental microcosm in Duke University, North Carolina, United States - NC | ecosystem: Engineered > Artificial ecosystem > Soil microcosm > Unclassified ... | reverse complement strand
GCCGACCGCATCATGGGCGGCAACTGGGTGACACCCGCAACTTTCCGCATTGGCGCCAGCAAACTTGTTGATGAGATTTTGTCAGGCGTATAGTCCTCAATGTAGTCCGCAAACAATTACTATCATTGCAAATAACGCTAAGCATTTAAAAAAAAGATTAAATATCGGCCATGTTTTTGTTTGATGACAAAAAATCACGCGCATTTTTTTAGAAGACAATATATCTTTCACGTAGAATAAAAATAAAAACGAGGAAGATCTCATGTCTATCAGCAGAATGTATACAAAAGAAGATATTTATAATTCCTTAGATTCGTACTGGCAGAAGCCTGGCGATGGAGTACAATTTTTAAAAGATACGAAACCATTGTTATATGATGATTTGAAAGATTGCAATTTTTTCTTAGAATTCATCGCAAAAGTTATTAGATATGAGTTTAAAGGGGGTCGCAATATGGGACTGGTAAATGAGATTTGGGAGTTATATGCGCCTGTGTTTAAAAATCAGATTACGGATTTGCAAGACCTTCGCAAATTCATAAACATGTTAGCTAATAACATATTAAATAATCAGTTAAGTGAAGATAAAAATCATCCACTTCATTGCAGGCGGTTCTTTGTTGAAAAATTTCATCATTTAATCAGCGATGCGGCAAGTATGAATGAATTAGCGGCATATTTGCCGCGAGGTGATGAGCGGGCTGCTTTCGTACATAACCAAATTTTATATTGGAATAATTTGAATAGAAAAGAGTGCCGCAAAGCATTTTTTATCTCCAGTTCGCAAATGCATTTTTTCGATCAGGCAAAACCAGAAGATCGCAAAAAAGTTTGCGAGAAAATTCTGCGCGAAGCGGAGTTACTTCCACAAAATAATATCCGTCGCTAATGATAAATGTAGCCCGGGTTAGCGCGCTTTTTGCGCGTAACCCGGGAACATTAAGATCATTAATGACACGTCTTAACAGCCGAAGGATCATATGAATTCAAGTGCGAAGATTCATAATACGGCGCGAGATTATTCTTGCGCTGCAAGAACACTAAGAGTTCTGCACCTGTCATCGCGTTTTCCCAGTTCAACTGCAGCGCCAGCACATTTCTGCTGATGAGGCCGCCTTGCTGCGACAACGCGCCGCAACTATTTTTCTTGCCCCAGAAAATATTTTGCAGTTTTCCATTTTTGCACTGTGCCCAGAATTCATTACTTGCAAATGTGACATGCTTTTTGGATTTCACTTCTGATGTGCGTCCCCAGATGATTCCATTTTGCTGATATAGTTTGAGTGTTATTGGCCACGGGCCGCCGTCATCAAATAAATCTGTTCTGTCAGTAATGAAACCTTGCCATGTGCCGGTATAGTCTTCGCATTCAGCTTGATAATATTTATCGAGCGTCATGATGTGTTCGCTGGCGAATGCGGTTGATGTTAGTGCGAGTAAAATTGTACACCAGAATAATTTCATGAATGTTCTCCAAGGATGGTCTGTATTCTTGGGGCGTACTGTTGAACTGTCAAGGTTTAGCTTCACTGCCGCGGAGTTTGTTTGTCATGATGTTGCCGGTTCAATTGTGAATGAACTAAGCCATAGTTATATCAAATTGAAGACCTGGTGATTCAAATGTAGCGTGTGAGATGCAATGTAGTGTTGTTAACCTCAGACCAAATCAGTTCTGCATGAACAAAATATCGATATCTGGGTGTAGTAGACCGGTGACATCATGACAAACAAACTCCGCGGCAGTGAAGCGGGTGGATTAGCGTATGGTGAGTTTGATGTTTCAATGACCCCAACTTGTGGTTAAAATAGTTCATCGTAATAACAATAGAGCGCCTACCAGATGCACGAAGAATATAAGCATGAGAAAACAGCTCATACAAAACTGGCATGGGTTGTGACCCTGACTTCAACGCTGTTTTTCTTTTATGCCTTCATACAAATGAATTTTTTTAACACAATTAATACTGAGCTACGTGAGGCGTTTCATCTGGATGCAGTGGAGATTGGCCAGCTTTTTTCTATGTATTTTTATGCTAACTTCTTGTTTTTATTCCCGGCAGGCAATTTACTTGACCGGTATTCAACCAGAAAACTGATGTTAATATCTCTGGTTGTTACAACGATTGGCGCTTTCATGTTCGCCATTGCGGATCAATATTGGGTGGCGGCAACCGGCAGATTTCTCGTGGGCGGCGGAGGGGCGTTTTGCTTTTTGAGCGCGATGCGAATTGCTTCACGCTGGTTCCCTCCGCACCGCATGGCATTAGTCACCGGTGTGTTGGTGACCATGGGTATGCTGGGCGGTCTGGTGGCGCAGGCGCCATTTGCCATGTTGACAAGTGTCGTTGGCGGGTTCCGTAACGCGCTGTATCTGGATGCCTTGCTTGGCCTTGCTATCATTGTCACTGTCTTTTTTATTGTTCAGGACCGTCCGCCAGATGCACAGGAAGAGGCGCATCATGAACATCAGAAGATGAAAGAGCTGGGTGTCTGGGGATGTATCAAACTGGCATCACTCAATCCGCAAAACTGGCTTGGAGGTCTTTATACCGCACTGATGAATTTGCCAGTTTTTATTCTCGGCGGATTGTGGGGTGTGTTATATCTCATCGACGTGCATCATTTGCCTGAAGATCAGGCGCATTTTGCCGCGACGATTTTCTTTTTGGGCGTGATAGCAGGTTCACTTTTGTTTGGCTGGTATTCTGATCATATCGAACGCCGCGTTTTGCCAATGGTGATAGGTGCGATTTTTTCTCTCATCGTTATTCTGGTTTTAATGTTCGTGCCGAATTTACCTGAATGGCTGGTCATTACATTATTCACCTTGATTGGTTTTGCCACGAGTTCACAAGTTCTGACATACCCAACAATTGCTGAATTAAATCCAATTTATCTCACGAGTACAGCTGTGAGTATTGATTCGCTCTGCATCATGGCAAGTGGTTTTATTATTCCGCCCATGTTTGGCTGGTTGATGGAATATGCAGGTGGACATGAAATAGTAAATGGCATGGCTGTTTATACAGCGCAAAATTACAATCTTGCAATGCTTGTAATTCCAGTTTCATTTGTTGTTGCACTGTTGTTAACTTATTTGATTCGTGAAACTTATTGCAGGGCACAAGCATAATGGCACGCGCATTTATTCTCATGCTGGATTCATTCGGACTTGGTGCTGCCAGTGATGCAGCGAAATATGGCGATGAAGGTGCAGATACATTGCGTCATATTGCTGAAGCATGCGCCGCAGGCAAGGCAGATAAAGAAGGTGTGCGCAAAGGTTCGTTGAAACTTCCTAACCTAACTCGTTTGGGAATAAACGGTGCAGCAATTGCAAGTTCTGGCAAATCAATTCCCGGACTTGATGAACATGCGAAGATTGAGGCTGCATATGGCTGCGCAGCAGAAGTTAGTCTGGGTAAAGATACGCAAAGCGGTCATTGGGAAATGGCAGGTGTTCCAGTATTGTTTGAATGGGGATATTTCCCGCCTGAGTACCCAAGTTTTCCGAAAGAATTATTAGATGAGTTAATCGCGCAGGCAAAGCTGCCCGGCGTGCTTGGAAATAAACATGCATCTGGTACTGAAATCATTCAGGAATTAGGTGAAGAGCATCAGCGTTCTGGTAAGCCAATTGTTTACACTTCCGCTGACAGCGTGTTTCAAATTGCCGCGCATGAGGAAACTTTTGGATTGCAGCGTTTATATGAAGTTTGTGAAATTACGCGTAAGTTAGTGGATAAATACAATATTGGCCGCGTGATTGCACGGCCATTTACCGGCGAGCCGGGAAATTACACGCGCACAGGCAACCGCCGCGATTACGCTACGCCGCCGCCATCGCCAACTTTACTAGATGATTTAAAACAGCACGGCGGTGAAGTTATCGCAATCGGTAAAGTTTCAGATATTTATGCACATCACGGTGTAACCAAATATGTGAAAGCAGTTGGCAATAAAGAATTGTTTGAGAAATTTATTGAAGAAGCAAAAACTGCGCCTGATAACAGTATCACGTTTGTGAATCTGGTTGATTTTGATATGTTATACGGTCACCGCCGCGACATTATTGGTTACGCAAAAGCACTGGAAGATTTAGACAGCTGGATTCCAGAATTTGAAAAAGTTTTGAAAACAGGCGACATGGCAATTATTACGGCTGATCATGGCTGCGATCCATCTGCATTTGGATCGGATCATACACGAGAACACGTGCCAGCAATTGCATTTGGTCCGGCAGTAAAACCGGGCCCGATTGGTTTGCGTGAAAGTTTTGCTGATATTGGCCAAACCATTGCAAAACATCTTGGATTGCCGCCGCTGAAATTTGGTAATGCTTTTACATGATAATCTAAAGTAATATGACTTTAAATGCATAAGTCTGTACAAATTCAAATATTCCCACATGGGGATATTTGAAGTATCATCGCTTCTCGAAAAATCATGCATAGGAATGGTGGTATGTTTGGACTGTTTAAAAAAGACTGGGATTATCATGTCAATATGATTGAGAGACGAAAAAAGTCATTTTTGAATTGGGACTATGTATCTAATCATGCTCTCTGGCGTCTGGGTAGATGGAAGAAAGCAGTTAGAGATGCAGAATTATTCCTTAATGAGTCTTACGCAAGCAATCATGATGAAAATCAATTCAAATTACGCAAGGCTTTTTTAGATAAAGAAATAGAAATACTTTCCATTGAAAGAGAGAAATATAACGAGGATGTCAGCTATGTCAACGGTTATGATTGGCGCGGTAGCGGCGCGTAAGCAAATCATAGTAGCATTCCAAAATGGAAATTCAGCAAGCTTAGCGTAAGCATTGACGAATATCCTTCAGTCGTTTCTAAAAGTCGCGGATTGTCTTTTACAATTCGAATTTTATATTTCTGGTGGCTGCTATTAAATCCATTCTCTGAAATCCATCTCACGAGTCGTAAGTTTTAGCTACTGTGGATTGCTAAACGCTTACCCTGATTATCATGTCTTCCCGCGATTCATTCGCGGGAACCTATTTATGATTATTCTTTAATTTCCTGCTAATTATATGATTTTGGGATTTATTCACTAACAAGCTTGAGTATACACAATTATGTATATATACTATTATGTATACATTAAGAGAGGAATCATGTGGAAAATATATGAAAAAAGGGACCTTGTAAAAACCGTCAAGAAGATTCCTGTTGATATTTTAAAGCATTATGAATTATGGAAGAGAGTGGTGGAGCTAAGCGGTCCTCATGGTCTCAGGAGAGTTAAGGGGTTTCGTGATGAGGCTCTGAAAGGTCAATGGAAAGGTTATCGTTCGTCAAGGTTATCACTGCAATGGCGGGTTATTTACAAGATAGAAAATAAACAATTTGAAGTTTATGTTATAGATATCAATCCGCATGATTATAAGTGAGGTGGAAGATGAAAACTAAAAAAAATGATTTTGTGAAGGCAAAAGTTCACGCAAGCATCACTCCAGGCGAGGCTCTGAAAATGCTGCGCGAGCTGCAAGGTCTGAGTCAAAGTGAATTAGCGGAAATGACAGGCATGAAGCAGTCAAATATTTCTCATATTGAAAGTGGTACAAGTCAAATGGGTCGCGAAAGAGCGATTGTGTTAGCAAAGGCGCTGCGCGTTCATCCAGCTGTATTATTATTTCCTGATTTTGATATAGAAGATGTCGCATAAATGAAAAAAACAGCTCAAGTAATTTTCTTAAACGGTCCCTCAAGCGCTGGCAAATCAACGATTGCGCATGCACTGCAGTTGAAGTTAACCGAACCATATCTGCATATTGGCATTGATAAACTTATTAGTATGATGCCGGAGCATTTGAATAATTGGGAAGGTGGCAAAGTTGATGAGGGATTCTGGTGGCAGAGTGCGTACGATGAGCATGGAAATATCTTGCAGCATATTCAACTTGGTCCGTATGCAAAAAAGATCAGTGAATTATTAAAAGATGTTGTCATCACAATGTTAAGCCGCGAATTCAATGTCATTATTGATGAAGTTTGTGTGGGTGAACATAGTTCGATGTCTGAATGGAAAACTAAACTTGCCAGTTATCAAGTTTTATATGTTGGTGTAAACGCATCAGTTGAAAATCTCGAGGCTCGTGAAAAAGAACGCGGCGACCGCATCATTGGATCAGCGCGTGCTCAATGGCTCGAAGTTCACAAAAATGTGACTTATGATGTTGAAGTGAATACGGATGAATTGTCTATAGATGAATGCCTTAAATTAATCATGTCCAAAAATATTGGACATGATTAAAATAATTTTACTTTATCAGGCTGAGAAACTCGGAGCGTGTGCGAGCATCATCTCGCAATGTTCCAAGCATGACGGATGTTGTCATGATGGAGTTTTGTTTTTCAACGCCGCGCATCATCATACATAAGTGTCTTGCCTCAATGATCACTCCGACACCTTTCGCCCCAGTCACAGTTTGTAATGTGTTGGCAATTTCACTCGTCAGATTTTCCTGCACTTGTAATCGACGTGCAAACATGTCAACGATGCGCGCAAATTTGGATAAGCCAAGAATTTTGCCGTCAGGAATATAGGCGATGTGGCATTTGCCTATAAATGGCAGCAAGTGATGTTCACATAAAGAATATATTTCAATATTCTTTACCAACACCATTTCACTGTTGTCACTGGCGAACAATGCATTATTGATGATTTCATCAATATTTTGTTTGTAGCCTGAAGTTAAGAAATCCATCGCTTTTGCAGCGCGTTTTGGAGTACTGCGTAACCCTTCTCGCTCAGGATTTTCACCCATGGCTTCTATAATTTTTTTAAAATATTCTTGCATATTGACGCTCTTATTATCCCGGCGGCCATTTCATTTGTCTTCCACCCAGCAAGTGTGCATGGATATGGAATACACTTTGTCCGGCACCGGCGTTACAGTTAAATACGATGCGATATCCATCATCAGAGACTCCTAATTCCTTGGCTAGCATCGTGCCGGCATGCACCATGTGACCGAGGACGTCTTCATCTTCATCATGAATATCATTGAGGGTAGCGAAGTGCTCGATAGGGACGATCAGCTTATGATGCGGTGCCTGTGGATTAATATCGTTAAATATCACTATTAAATCATCACGATAGACAATTTCAGCTGGTATCTCCCCATTTGCGATCTTGCAGAATAAGCAATCCATATCGCTGCTCCTCTAGAATTTAAGCGCCTAGTGTAAAAGAACGCGGTTAAACTTGCAAAATCATCTCGCGTGGTTACACTAGTAGGTCGTTTCACTGAATTTGGCCTACTGGCGTTCAGATTGCGAGATATTGGAAAGTTTTGATTGAAAAAAAGCGCAGGTGTACTTTATTGTACATCGAGCTTTTTTGATTGAGAAACTTTTCAAGATCGACGCAAGATGAAATGCCAGTAGGGTAAATTCAGTGAAATGATCTACTATATGCATCGATAAATTTTGAGAAAAGGGTACGGTTATGGGTTTAGAAAATCTGCAAGCTGGCAAGCAAGTTCCTGATGATGTGAATGTAGTAATCGAAATTCCATCTAATAGCGCACCAATCAAGTATGAGTTGGATAAAGACAGCGGCATGGTGATGGTTGACCGCTTTGTTGGTACCAGCATGTTTTATCCCTGTGAGTATGGATTTGTGCCGAATACGTTGTCTGAAGATGGTGATCCGGTTGATGTGTTAGTGGTCTCTCCCTATTCTTTAATGATCGGTTCAGTGATCCGCTGCCGTCCTGTAGGAATGCTGCGCATGACCGATGAATCCGGAAAAGATGCCAAGATCCTGGCGGTTCCTGTCAGTAAGCTGACCCCGCGCTATGATCATGTGGAAAAGCCAGAAGATTTAGGCAAAGATCTGCTTAATCGCATTGAGCATTTCTTTAAGCACTATAAAGATCTTGAGAATGGCAAATGGGTCAAAGTTGATGGCTGGGAAGGTGTTGATGCTGCCCGCAAAGAAATTCTGGCTAGTGTTGAACGCTTCAAAGAAAAAGCTGCGGCCTAAAGCTCCAAAACGCGAAAAGGGGCAGCTTATTCCTTAAGCTGCCCCTTTTTGCCTACCCAGGCTTCCTGGCCCTTGTCTGCCGATATCCCTGGCAGGAAACATCCATGCTGCATCTACCCTGATGCGTGTCCCTTTATTCATCCTTGAATACTTTCCAGATTATCAAATCACTTTTCCGAGGCACAATCTTTTTGTTTGATGTTGTCTCACATTGCCTCTTTAGCAGAGAAGCAAAAACGTTAATATTCAGTATGTTATGAGATGGTGGCGGGCGATTTGCTGGATTATTTCCCAAATTCTAAATAGCAAATGTCTTACAAGTAATTGAGAATATTGGAAGTGGGAAAATTCGCTTTGAAAGAGATCTGGATTTACAGGCGTTGATTTTGAGAACAAATTTGAAATTAAAAGGAAATTTTTGACTTATGTGGCTGGATATAGCGAATGATAAAATCCTTCATTCGGCTGCCAACAAAGGTGCTAAGTAATGCAGAACCGAAGATCACAATAGCTATATAGATAGGCAGCATCCCCAGAAGCACCAGATGTTTATGCAGCGGCAGATTGTGGGCGTAATGAATGATATTTGCGATAGAGCATTTGAAATAGTTATCCCAAATCAATAAATAGTAAGCAATCACCCCAGTCAGGAACTGGGAGATAAGCGAGGCCAGCGATAACGATGTCAGTATGAATTTCATTTTTAAATCACATTTAATTGTTAGGACAGATTGTATAGAAATTATCTTAAGAGATACTTATCAATCAGAATAAAATGATATGTTTAAGCTTTTCTTAATCTGCCGAGTAAATGCCCCATCATTATTTCTTTATTAGTTAGGTTCGACCATTCTACCTGCCCAGGCATTAATAATATGACTGTTGAACCCATCTGAAAGCGCCCGAGTTCAGTGCCCTTATCCAGCTTGATTGTCTGGGCGGGGGTGATATCGGAGATTTGCCGGCTGCGGTATGGCTGATCCATCCAGACCGTCTGCATGCTGCCGACAATCAGGGCGCCGACCATTATTACAGCTGCCGGACCGAATTCGGTGTCGAACACCATTACCAGCCGCTCATTGCGGGCATAAAGAGTAGGGATCAATTCGGAAGTCATGCGGTTAACCGAAAATAAATTACCGGGGATGAAAACAGCATGCCGCAATGTGCCGGTTATCGGCATATGAACGCGGTGATAATTATGCGGTGCGAGGTAAATTGTGGCGAAGCTGCCATCGGTGAACTGATTGGCAAGATCATCACGCCCACCCAGCAGCGACTGCAAATCAAAATACATTCCCTTGGCCTGCATCATCACCTGGCCGTTGATGCGGCCGAGCTGCGCAATGCTGCCATCGGCTGGTGAAGCAATGCCATCGGGCGTCTGGTCAATCGTGCGTGCGCCTGGTTTCAGTGCGCGCGTGAAAAAGGCATTGAATGAAGGATAGTCATGCGGATTGGTAATTTCAGCATCGCTGAGATTGATCGCATACATGCGCGAGATGAGATCAATGAGATTATTTTTTATCCAACCTGTTTTCGAATTAGCCAACATTCCCATGAAAACCGAGATGAGATGCTGCGGAAGAATGTATTGGAGTTTGCACAATAATTGTTTTAACATACGCCAGAATTTGCACCAGATGTATAAATTAAGCTCTGCATTATAGACGATTTATATAAAAAGTTAACAAATAAAAATAAGAGGTGTGTATGTCAGCCGCTCGATTGTATAAACAGCCAGAATTCAAAGACGCGTTATTTGCAGATATCAATAAGTATATAAAAGAACGTGAACACAAATGGTATAAACAAACCGGTGTTAACCGTGCCCGATATCTCAAAGCGTTCATCGAGAAAATAATGCTCGAGCAGGAACAATTGACGACAACTCAATTAATGTGGCGCTTATATTCTTACGCGACGATGGATATGGGAGACGGCCTGCTCGGTACTAGCAAAGATTTGCGAGTCATTATTCTTGATAGAATGTGCACGCAGCTTGGAGTTAAAAGTGAAGAGATTAATAGAAAACTTGATGAACAATTTGAGGTTGCAATGTCTTACGCTATGGCCTCAGGTGGACGCACTGGTTACTATGTTGATGAATATCAAATTGGTGTAGATGTCAGAGCGGGTCAAATTCGTCCTGAGCTTGTGCGGAAAAGCGCTGCACCAGTAGACAACGTATCTGAAGATTTCAAGAAACTCATGCTCGATACGATCCAGAAATATATTGATAGTATTCAGGCATCGGGTTGGTTTACACGCTGGTTAAGTTCTACAGGTCTCGAACGGGCAGAAAATTTGAAGCTGTATATCACTGAGCAATTAGTTGGAAAAGAAAAATTGAATGATAGTCAGTTATTCGCGCGCATATTGGAAATGACGTTAATGTCTCACGGTGAAGGTAAGCTGGGAACGAG